>OFHM01001825.1_pt1 | contig 13094 bp, 12 predicted proteins | sample 1521311 | NCBI WGS metagenome assembly OFHM01 (sample SAMEA3504083, study PRJEB24116) | mouse gut metagenome | biome: mouse gut; feature: mouse-associated habitat; material: faeces | place: Denmark | collected 2011 | reverse complement strand
TCCGGCAGGCCACCTACCGGGCGGTGCGCCAGGGGCTGATGAGCGCGAAAAGCGTGCTGCTGGAGCCGTGGTACAGCTTCCGGCTGGAGGTGCCCACGGGGAATGTGGGCCGGGCCATGACGGATTTGCAGCGGATGGGGGCGGAGTTTCAGACGCCGGAGCAGCGGGGGGATCTGTCCGTGCTCACGGGCAGTGTCCCCGTGTCCGGGGCGGGGGGCTACTGGAGGTCGGTGGCGGCCTACACCGGGGGCCGGGGGCGGTTCTCCTGCGCGGTGGAGGGCTACCGTCCCTGCCACAACGGGGAGGAGGTCATCGCCGCGGCGGGCTACGACCCGGAGCGGGATGTGGACAATCCCCCCGGTTCGGTGTTCTGCGCCCACGGGGCGGGGTTCAACGTGCCCTGGGACGAGGTGCGGGCCCATATGCACCTGGACAGCGGGTGGCGTCCGGCGGAGGAGCGGCCCCGGCGGGAGCAGTCCGCCCCGGCCTGCCGGACTGCCATGAGCTACGAGTCCCGGGCGGCGTTGGATAAGGAGCTGGAGGCCATTTTCCAGCGGGCCTACGGCCCGGTGAAGCCCCACGCCTTCCGGCCCGTCCCCAAGGCGTCCGCCGGCCCGAAGCCCAAGCCCTGGAAGGGGCTGAAAACCCGGGACGGGGACGACTACCTGCTGGTGGACGGCTATAACGTGATCCACGCCTGGGAGGAGCTGCGCGCCCTGGGGCGGGCGGATCTGGACAGTGCGAGGGAGCGGCTGATCCACCGCCTGCGCAACTACCAGGGGTGGAAAAAGTGCAAGGTGATCGTGGTGTTCGACGCCTACAGGGTGAAGGGAAGCCCCGGCTCGGTGGAGCGGCTGGGGGATCTGTTCGTGGTGTACACCAAGGAGGCGGAGACGGCGGATATGTATATTGAAAAGACCACCTACGCCCTGTCCAAAGAGCGGAAGGAGCACCGGGTGCGGGTGGCCACCTCCGACGGGCTGGAGCAGATGATCATCCTGGGCCACGGGGCGGTGCGTATGCCCGCCGCCGAGCTGGAGTTTGAGGTAAAGCAGGCGGAGGGGGACATACGCCGCGCCATTGAGGGGAAATAGGAGAAGCCCGCCCAGCGTGTCGAAAAAGTCTTTTCGCCCCGCTGGGTGCGACTTTTCTGAACAAAGACCGTTCAAAAAAGTCGTTAATTGAACGTGAAAGACACCCCTCCTGGGTTTCTTTCACACTATCTTCCTTCCCGCCATCGAAACAGAAGCGGCTTTTTCGACAGTCCCAGGGCCGGAGCCAAAGGCTCCGGCCCTTTGCCGCCCCTTTCCGGCGGGGGCGTCAGCGGCCCGTCCGGATCTGGATCAGGCGGAGCACGTCCTGGTACAGGCCGTCCTGATCCTCCAGGTCGAGCATCAGCCACCGCTGCCCATTGCAGGCCCGGGTCTGCTGGTAGACGGCCCGCAGGCGGTCGGTGGCCTGGGGCAGGGCGGCCTCCACCGCCTCCTGCTCCTTCCGGCCCACCACCACCATGGCGGTGAAAAAGCCCTCCCGCAGGTACAGGGTGCACAGGGCCTTCCCCGACTTCTTGAATTTGACGTTCCAGCCCGGCTCCAGGCCGCAGCGGCTGTATTCGATGGTCTCCCGGCACTGGTACGTGTCCTTGATCTCCCGGCAGAAGCGGGGGAACAGGGGATTCCCCACGTACTCAGCCAGCTCCTCCAGGGTGGGACGGGTGTCTTTGTCTCGCGGGTCGATCATGGGGCGGGCTCCTTTCTGTGACAGGCTGTCCCGCCGATGATACCATATTCCCCGGCGGGGCGCAAGCTGCCTGGAAAAAAGTCCCCCCATTTGACAGCCGGGACAGGCCGTGGTAAAATATTTCAATTACGACTGCGACACCGGGAAAGGAGGCCATCTCATGGAACTGCTCAGCATCGTGGTCCCCTGCTGGAACGAGGAGGCCGGACTGGCCCGGTTTTACGCTGAGACCGCCGCCGTGTGCGCCGGACTGGACGCGGCGGTGGAGTTTATCTTCGTGGACGACGGCTCCCGGGACGGCACCCTGGCCGCCCTGAAGGAGCTGGCGGCGCGGGACGGGCGGGTGCGCTGGCTGGCCCTGTCCCGGAACTTCGGCAAGGAGGCGGCCCTGTTCGCCGGGCTGGAGCACGCCCGGGGGGACTACGTGGCGGTGATGGACGCCGACCTCCAGGACCCGCCCGCCCTCCTGCCGGAGCTGCTCCGGATCGTCCGGGGCGGGGGGTTCGACTGCGCCGCCGTCCGCCGGGTGGACCGGAAGGGGGAGCCGCCCATCCGGTCCTGGTTCGCCCGGCAATTTTACCGGCTCATCAACAAAATGAGCAGGACCGAGATCGTGGACGGGGCGCGGGATTACCGCCTCATGACCCGGCAGATGGCGGACGCGGTGCTGCGGGTGACGGAGTATAACCGCTTCTCCAAGGGGATCTTCTCCTGGGTGGGCTTCCGCACCAAATGGGTGGAGACGGAGAACGTGGAGCGGGCCGCCGGGGAGAGCAAGTGGTCCTTTTTCAAGCTGCTGGTGTACGCCCTGGACGGCATCACCGCCTTCTCCACCGTGCCGCTGGCGATGGCGTCGGTGCTGGGGCTGGTGTTCTGCGCGGTGGCGTTTTTCGCCATCCTCTTTGTCATCGCGCGGCAGCTGATCTGGGGCGGCAGTGCCTTCGGCTGGCCCTCGCTGGTGTGCATCATCCTCTTTCTGGCGGGCATCCAGCTTTTTTGCATCGGCATCGTGGGCCAGTACCTGGCCAAGACCTACCTGGAGGTGAAGGGGCGGCCCGTCTACCTCCTGCGGGACAGCGGGGGAGGGGACGGCCATGAAGGAGCGGGCTGAACGCTGGGCGGCCCCGGCCCTGTCCTTCCTCCTTCCGGGGCTGGTGATGCTGGCGGTGTCCGCCGCCCTGGGCATGGCCCCTTGGGGGGACAACACCATCCTCATCTCCGATATGTCCACCCAGTACGTGGAGTTTTTCTGCGCCCTGAAAAACGGGGACCTCTTTTTCTCCTGGAGCAAGGCCCTGGGCACGGCCTACGTTGGGGTGTTTTCCTACTACGTGTCCAGCCCCCTGTCGCTGCTGACGCTGCTGGTGCCCAACGAGGCCATGCCGGTGGGCCTGCTGTTTCTGGCGGTGCTGAAGATCGCCCTGGCGGGGCTGGCCTTCTGCCTTTTCATCCGGCGGCGGTATCCCCTGGGGGACGGGGCGGCGGTGTTCGCCTCGGTGTGCTACGCCCTCATGTCCTACAACGCCGTGTACGCCATCTGCATCATGTGGCTGGACGGGGTGATCTGGCTCCCCCTGATCCTGCTGGCCCTGGAGCGGATTCTGGCGGGCCGGGGGGCGGGGCCATTCGTTGTGGCCCTGGCCCTGTGCTTTGTGTCCACCTGGTACATCTCCTACATGATCGGCATATTCTGCGCCCTGTACCTGTGCGCCCGGCTGTACGTCCTGCGGCCCAAGGGGAGGGAGCTGGGCCGGATCGCCGCCCGGTTCTTCGGCGGGGCGGCCTGCGCCCTGGGGCTGGCGGCGTGGCTGTGGCTGCCCACCTTCCTGTCCATGTTCAACGGCAAATTCAGCGGCGGCAATGGGGACTATCCCGGCCTGCTGGCCTGCACGCCGCTGGACATCCTGTCCCAGCTCCGCCCGGGGCAGTACCGCTCCATCGCCAGCGGATCCGCCGTCTATCTGTTCTGCGGCTCCGCCGCCCTGGTGCTGGCGGCGGCATACTTTCTCCTCCCCCGGTTCTCCCGGCGGGAGAAGCTGGCAAACGGCGGCCTGCTGGCGGTACTGGTTGCCTCCCTGCTGCTGTCCCCCCTGGACAAGGCGTGGCACCTGTTCCAGCGGCCCAACTGGTTCCCCTTCCGGTACTCCTTCGTGGTGTCCTTCACCCTGCTCTATCTGGCGGCCCCCGCCCTGGGTCAGCTTCTGAAGGGCCTGCGGCGGCGGAAGGGGGAGGGGCTCACCCGCGCCGCCGCCGGGGCGTTGGTATGCCTGACGGTAATGGAGCTTGGATTCAATACCCTGGGGATTCTGTCGGGGCTGATGGGGCAGTTTGGCTGTGACTCCTACGCCGCCTACCGGGCCTACTACGCAGATAACGCCGCCCTGGTGGAGGCGGCCTACGCCGACGGGGACGGGCGGTTCTTCCGCCTGGGGGCAGCGGAGGACCGGGGCCATAACAGCCCCCTGTCCTTCGGCTACCCGGGGATCACCCACTACAGCAGCCTCTACAACTACGATGTGAACCGGATCACCCGGCAGCTGGGCCACGCCCAGACCTGGATGTGGTGCGCCTACTACGGCTCCACCCCGGCCACCGACGCGCTGTTCGGCGTAAAGTACGTGATCAGCGGGGACGATATGCCAGCCGGATACGAGCCGCTGGCCCGGGCGGGGGAGCTGACCCTCTGGAGGAACCCGGACGTGCTGCCCCTGGCGTTCCTGGCTGGGGACGGGGGACGGCCCCTGACGGGGGAGACCCCCTTCCAGCGGCAGGACGGGCTGTACGCCGCCCTGCTGGGGGAGGACGCGGCACTTTTCGCGCCGCTGGCGGCGGAGGTGGAGACGGTCCCCGATGAAACCACCCTCCGCCTGGCGGGGAACGGACAGCCCCTCTACCTGGACCTGTCCGCCGGGGGCCTGCGGGAGCTTCTGGTGAACGGGGAGCATCTGCTTTGGCTGGGCTCCAGCGAGGCGGCGTCCGTCCACTACCTGGGCGCGCCCGCCCCCGGGGAGGAGTGGACGGTCACCGTCCGCCACGGCGGGGCCTGGGCGGGGACGGCGTGGTGTCTGGATCTGGACGCCCTCCACACCGCCGTGGAGCGGCTGGACACCGTGGAGGTCACGGCGGTGGAGCGGGGCGGCAGGGTGCGGCTGTCCGTCCCGGCCTCCGGCCCCCGGACGCTGTGCACCACCATCCCCGCCGAGGACGGCTGGACGGCCTGGGTGGACGGGAAGCGGGTGGAGACGGGCCGCTGGCTGGACACCTTCTTGACGGTGGAGCTGCCGGAGGGAGCCTGCCAGGTGGAGCTGCGCTACACCGCTCCCGGCCTGATCCCCGGCCTCGCCCTGGGGCTGGTGTCGGCGGCGGGGTGGGCTGCGGCCTATACCATTGGAAATCTACAAAGGAAAAAATACAATAAGGAGAGGAGGGCCGCCCCGTGAGCCACAGCTTTTTCGCCTACATCTTCCGGATGCGGTACATCGCCCGGTGGGCTCTGATGCGCAACACCCGGACGGAAAACGTCCAGGAGCACTCCTACGAGGCGGCGGTGCTCTCCCACGCCCTGGCGGTCATCGGCCGGGACATATTCCACAAGGACCTGAACCCGGAGGCCATCGCCGCCGCCGCCCTGTTCCATGACGCGCCGGAGATCATCACCGGGGATATGCCCACCCCCATCAAGTATTATAACCCGTCCCTCAAAAACGCCTACAAGCAGGTGGAGGCGGCGGCCCAGGACAAGCTGCTGTCCATGCTGCCCCCGGAGCTGGCCCCGGCCTACGAGCCGCTGGTGCGGGAGAGCGACCCCGACGCGGCCCGGTACGTGAAGGCGGCGGACAAGCTGTCGGCCTACATCAAGTGCGTGGAGGAGGGGAAGGCGGGGAACGCCGAGTTCAAAAAGGCGGCGGAGCAGACGCTGGCGGCGTTGAAGGCCATGGACATGGAGGAGCTGGACTGGTTTATGGAGCGGTTCCTCCCGGCGTTCAGCCTGACGCTGGATGAGCTGCAATAGGGGGGCGGCGTGTGAAGAAAGCGATCCCGCTGTTTTTGGTGGGCTTCATGCCCTATAGCGTGCCACTGGTGTGGATTTGCCTGTATGCCGGGGCATTCGGGACGCCTATCTCCAATTTAGGCTTCTGCCTGCTGCTGCTGGTTCCGGCAGCCTTCTGGCTGGTGGGGTTGGCGGGAGTGCGGATTTTCCTGCGGGACGCGGATCGGGCGGGGCTGGTGCGGATCAATTTGCTGGTGAAGCTGGCCCAGATTCCGGCCCATCTGGCCATTTTCGGGTTGGCCCTGCCCTGCCTGACCACTCCGTTTACCTGGATGTTCGTGGTGTTTATGGCGGCCCAGGATTGGATGGCCATCGGACTCACCGGGCGAATCGGCTGGGAGGCGGTGGCCTGGTGCGGGGAGCAGGGCATCCTGTCCCGCGAGCTGACCGCGCGGTACAAGCTATGGCAGTCTATCCCCTGCGCCGACGTGTACAGCGCAGTGTGGGTTTATAAGAAAAAGGAGAGGTTACTATGAAAGCAATCGTCACCGTCATCGGCAGGGATCAGGTGGGCATCATCGCCGCCGTGTGCGCCCTGCTCAGCGAGAAGAACATCAACGTGCTGGACATCAGCCAGACCGTCCTTCAGGAGTACTTCACCATGATCATGCTGGTGGACGCCTCCCAGGCCACGGTGCCCTTCGCCCGCCTGCGGGAGGATCTGGCCCAGGCCGGGCAGGAGCGGAACCTGGATATCCGCATCCAGCGGGAGGATATCTTCGACGCCATGCACCGCATTTAAGACCCTGTAGGGGCGCGCACCGCGCGCCCGCCGGATACCCCAACCATATGCGGGCGCACAATGTGCGCCCCTACACACAGGAGGCCCTCCTATGATCAACACCAACGACATTTTACAGACCATCCAGATGATCGACCACCAGCACCTGGACGTGCGCACCATCACCATGGGCGTGAACCTGCTGGACTGCTGCGACCCCGACCCCGCCGCCGCCTGCCGGAAGATCTACGACAAGATCACCACCTCGGCGGACAAGCTGGTGAAAACCGGGGAGGACATCGAGGCCGAGTTCGGCATTCCCATCGTCAACAAGCGGATCTCCGTCACCCCCATGGCCCTGGCGGCGGGGGCGTCCCGCACTAATGACTACGTGCCCTTCGCCGCCGCCATGGACCGGGCCGCCAAGGCCGTGGGCGTCAACTTCATCGGCGGCTTCTCCGCCCTGGTCCACAAGGGCATGACCGAGGCGGACAAAAAGCTCATCGCCGCCATCCCGGAGGCCCTGGCTGTCACCGACGTGGTGTGCTCCTCCGTCAACGTGGGCTCCACCAAGGCGGGCATCAACATGGACGCGGTGCGCCTCATGGGGGAGACCATCAAGGCCGCGGCGGAGCGCACCGCCGACCGGGGCGGCTTCGGCTGCGCCAAGCTGGTGGTGTTCTGCAACGCGGTGGAGGACAACCCCTTCATGGCCGGGGCCTTCCACGGCGTGGGGGAGGCGGAGCGGGTGATCAACGTGGGGGTGTCCGGCCCCGGCGTGGTGTACCACGCCCTCCAGTCCGTGAAGGGCCAGCCCTTCGACGTGGTGGCGGAGCTGATCAAAAAGACCGCCTTCCAGGTGACCCGCATGGGCCAGCTGGTGGCCCGGGAGGCCAGCGCGCGCCTGGGTGTGCCCTTCGGGATCGTGGACCTGTCCCTGGCCCCCACCCCCGCCGTGGGGGACAGCGTGGCGCGGATCCTGGAGGAGATGGCCTCAATGACCAGAACCAGCAGGATGAGTCCCAGGAGGATGGCCCCCACCTCGTTCCAGCGGTAGGAACTCATGGCGAAGATCAGCGGGGCGCCGATGCCGCCAGCCCCCACCAGTCCCAGGACGGTGGCGTCCCGGAGGTTCATATCAAACCGGTAGATGAGGGTGGACATAAAGTCCGGGAACAGCTGGGGCAGTATCCCGTAGCGGATTTTTTGGAAGGTGGTGCAGCCGGCTGCGTCCAGAGATTCCAGGATCCGTTTGTCCAGATCCTCGATGCTTTCGATGAACATTTTGCTTACCATGCCGATGGAACAGAGAGACATGGTGAGCAGCCCGGCGAAGGGCCCCGGCCCGGTGACCCGGATGAACATCAGGCCGTAGATAAAGGCCGGGACGGTACGGATGGCGGCGATGGCAAACCGCCCCAGCAGGGCGATGGGCCGGGGCACCAGGTTGGTAGCCGAAAGAAAGGAGAAGGGCACCGAGATAACCGCCCCCACAATGGTCCCCAAAAAGGCGATGCAGAGGGTCTCCAAAAGGAGGTAGGCCACCCCGGAGGTGGTGAAGTTGAAGAGCAGCTTTGTGTCCGGGTGGAAGATGCCGGAAAGGATGTTCCCCGCCACCTCCAGGCCGCTGCCGGCGGTGGTGAAGGTTACGGTGGAGCTTGACCAGGCCATGAGCCCGGCCACCAGGAAGGCCAGCAGCAGCTTCCAGATCCAGGTCTTGGGGGCGCTTTGGTAGGCGGCTTCAATTCGTTTTTCCATGGCTGTGGCACCTCCCTCAGGTCAGACGCTTGCGGATGGCGTGGCTGATGCCCTCAATAGCCACCACCGTAACGAACAGGACAATCAGAATCATTCCCACGCTGTCGTATTCCCGCCAGCCGATCTTCTCGTTCATAATAAGACCCAGGCCACCGGCCCCCACATACCCCAGGATGGAGGCGTAGCGGACATTTCCTTCCAGACAAAAGAGGGAAACCGACAGGTAGGTGGGGAGGATCTGGGGAAGGATGGCGGCAAGGAAGGACCGGGTCCGGGTGGCCCCCAGGGCCTCCATGGCCTCAAAGGAGCCCATGTCCGCCGTCTCGATGAGCTCGAACAGCTGCTTGCCCACATAGGCGAAGGTAAAACCCGCGATGGAGCAGGTCCCCGCCATGGTCCCCAAGCCGAAAATATAGGTGGCGATTAGGGCGCACACCAGGGTGGGCAGGGTCCGCACCAGGCTGAGGAACAGCCGGACCAGCATCACCACGTAGCGGTTGGTGACCACGTTGTTGGCGGCCAGAACGGCGAAGGGCAGGGCCAAAACGGCTCCCACCGCCGACCCCAGCAGGGACATTTTAATGGTATCCAGCAGGGGGGACCAAATTTTAGCCAGGTATTTGGTGTTAGGGGGGACCATGGCAAAGAGGATATCAAAGAACCGCTTGCCCCCGGTGACCAGCACCTGAAGGCTAAAACCGGTGACCTGAACCGACACCACGGTGCAGGCCAGGAGGATTAGCAGAATGAGAGGCAGGCGGGTGAACCGCTCCTCCACCTCCTTGCCGTTGGCAAGCCGGTATTTCTTGGGCTTAAAGACGCGGTCATAAAGGCTCATGACTGCCCCTCCCCGGAGGCCCTCTCCCGATAGATATCGTCCAGCACAGCCTGGTCCACCTGGCTGGCGGGTCCGTCGTAGACGATTTCCCCCGCCCGGATGCCGATGACCCGGCTGGCGTACTCCAGGGCAAGCTCCACATGGTGGATGTTCAGCAGGATGGAGATGCCCATTTCCCGGTTGATGCGCACAAAGTCCTCCATCACCTGGCGGGCGGTGACAGGGTCCAGGGCGGCCACCGGCTCGTCGGCCAGGATGATCTTGGGGTCCTGGGCCAGGGTGCGGGCCAGGGCCACCCGCTGCTGCTGGCCGCCGGACAGCTCGTGGGGCAGGTGGTCCAAGCGCTCTCGGAGGCCCAGCAACTCCGCCAGCTGATTCAGATACCCTTCATCCGGCTGCTTTTTGTCCAGAAGCAGCGGCATCAGGATGTTTTCCCGGGCCGTCAGCACCGGCAGAAGGTTGAATTGCTGGAAAATAAAGCCCATCTGCCGGCGGCGGAAGGCGGACAACTCCTTGTCCGGAAGTGTATAAATTTCCTGGCCGTCATAGGTCAGGCTCCCCGAGGTCGGGTGGTCCAGCCCGGACAGCAGATGGAGCAGGGTGCTCTTGCCGCTGCCGGATGGGCCAATAATGGAGATGAAATCCCCGGGAGCAATCGTCAGGTCGGCCTTGTCCAGGGCAACCACCTGATTTTCGCCGCTGCCATAAATTTTTGATAATCCTTTTGCCTTTATGAGCATAAAAACACTCTCCTTATGTTTGGGATAAGGAGAGTGTAAAAGATAAATCTCAAGAAATCCTCAAGTTTGCCCCTGGAATTTGAAGGAAGCTAAAACAACCGCCCCTGGACCGTTTTGAAGCCGGAGGTCCCCGCCGTGCTTCTGGCACAGCAACTTGCAGGTATACAGCCCCATACCGAAATGAGCGGCGTCCCCGTCCTGCTTTCCGAAGGGTTTCGGGCCGTTCTGGATCAGCTCCTTAGAGAACCCCGGGCCGTCGTCTGTGGCAGTAAGTGTTAAAAAGCCGCTGTCTGTCTCCAGTGTGAGCTCCAGCTTGGAGCGAGAAAAACGCACAGTGTTGGCAATCAGATTTTCCGCCACGGTCAGGAACAAGCCGTGATCCAGGTTCACCCACCCCTCCTCCGGAAACCTACAGGACAGGCTCAAGGCGGGCGCCAGCAGTCCGGCAGTCTCCTCCAGCTCGTTTCCCAGTTGGGACAGAGAAAACGGCCTGGGCTCCACCGGCAGCTGTTCCAGGCGCTGAACCCCGCTCATGGCCTCCACATATTGCTCGATGCGCCGGGTATAGACCTCCAGCCGGTCCAATGCCTGTTCATCTCCAGCGCCCCGCCGCAGCAGCTTCACCGTCCCCTTGAGCACAGTGATCGGGTTGCGCAGGTCGTGGGCAAAGGCGGCGTTGAGCCGCTTGCGCTCCTCTGCCTGCCGCCACAGTTCCTGATTCGTCCGCAGCAGTTCCGCCCGCATTGTTTCAAACGCGGCACATACCTGACCCAATTCGTCCCGAGATACCTCCGGGATGGTGAAGTCCAGATCGTGGGCCTGGATGCGCTCCATACCCATCTGGAGGACGGAAATGGGACGCTTCAGCTTGATCCGGTAGAACAGGATCCCGGCCAGACACAACCCTCCCACTGGCAGGACTGCCATGGAAACCATCTGGATACCATTCAGCAGACACAGAACACGAGTCTGCTCCACTGAGGGCTGCGCCAACTCCGTGATGGTTCCACCCGGCCCAATCTCGATGCCGCCCCGGGGGTAGTCGCTGGCAATCCAGCCACAGGCGATATAGACTGCAGCGGTCAGCGCCAGCGCCGCCAGCAGACACAGCGCTGCCAATACGACAAAAGAGCGCTTCAGTCCCATATTCCTCAGCCGTTCCACCGGTAACCGCACCCCCATATGGTTTCAATATAGCTATGCAGCGTGTGGGCAGCCAGCTTGGCCCGGAGTTTTCGGATGTGCTCCATAACAGTATCGCTGCTTCCCTCTCCATCAAGCCCCCATACCGTCTCATAAATACGTTCCCGGTCAAAGACCTGCCCAGGATTGAGGGACAGCAGTTCCAGGATGTCAAATTCTTTTCTTGGCAGGGGAACCGGTTTACCGCTGATTGTGACGGTCCTGGCTGCATAGTCCACCGCCAGCTCTCCGAAAAAGCGCACCGCGCCCCCGCCCTGCCGCCGCTGCTCCCGGCGCAGATGGGCGGCCACACGGGCCCCCAGCTCGTCCAGGTCAAAGGGCTTGACAATGTAGTCGTCCGCCCCCGCCTGGAACCCGGCAATCTTGTCCGCAGATGCGATGCGGGCCGTCAGAAAGAGGATGGGACAGGTAATGTGTGCCCGGATGGTCTGGCAGACTGTCAAGCCATCCATGCCGGGCATATTGATGTCCAGCAGGACAAGATCGGGGGTCTTCGTTAGTTGTTTCATGGCGTCTGTCCCATTACCGGCAGTCAAGACCTGGTAACCGGTCATTTCAAAATAGTTTTTTACGACGGTAACAATGCCTGGCTCGTCGTCGACGATCAAGATTTTTGGGCTCATGTGGTATGCTCCTCCTTTTCTTTTGATATATTATCTTATAAATCTCAATTATTTCTCTATTTTTATATAATAAACTTGCAGGAACCGAAGAAATGGGGTAAAGTAGTCCATAAATGTGCCGAAATGGCGTGGGGATGTGATCGGGATTTATGGATTATCGTTTACAAGTAAAGAAATTTCTTGACTTTGGAGGGGCGGCGGCAGCTGTCGCAGGATTATATTGGATATTATTCAACTGGCTTGGGATCACCTGCCCGGTCAAATTCCTGACAGGGATCTCTTGTGCCGGCTGCGGGATGACAAGGGCATGGGTCGCGTTGCTTCATTTTGATATAGAGAAAGCGTTCTACTATCATCCGCTTTTCTTTCTTCCGCCTGTTGCCGTTATTCTTTTTTTGTTAAAAAAAAGAATTTGCGGCAGAGTTTATACTTTTTTAATATTTACAACGATCCTCCTTTTTGCTATAATCTATACGTTCAGGCTCGTGCAAGGGAATGGCGATATCGTGGTTTTCCATCCTGAAGACGGTATTTTACTGCGGGCCATGAAACAATGTATGGAGTTGAGGAGGTAGAACATGTTTTGTCCTAAATGTGGAAGGAATGTACCGGATCAGACAAAGTTTTGTCCGGGCTGCGGAGCTGAGCTTTCAGCAGGACACCGTGCCAAGGACGCTGCGAATAAAGCGTTCAGCGCCACGGAAAAGGAGCTGGAGGGCGCAGTAAGAGAAGTGCGGCAGACGTTTAACGGAAATAATGGAGGTATGCCGGGCGGCAGAGAGCGGTTGACAGATAACAGAGGGTTATTGAGTTACATATTACTTTCAATTATTACGTGCGGTATTTATAGTTACTATTTCTTATATAAGATGGCGCATGATGTGAATATTGCCTGTGAAGGAGACGGAGAACAGACGGCAGGCTTGGTGGCGTTCATCTTATTGTCCTTTGTCACTTGCGGTATTTATGCATGGATCTGGTATTATCAATTGGGGAACAGGCTTGCGTCGAATGCGAACCGTTATGGGATGACATTCCAGGAAAACGGTACGACGGTTCTGATGTGGTTGCTTTTTGGTTCACTTTTATGCGGGATAGGTCCGTTTATCGCAATGAATATTCTGATCAAGAATTCTAACAGAATCTGCAATGCTTATAACAGACAGTACAATCTATAATAATGACTGAAATGTGGGGAGCAACGTGTTACTGCTGAAAGGTCACACGTTGCTTTATGTATTATCAGCGGCAGCCGCCGGATATCCATACAGGCATGGCGGCATGGCGCGTTGTTACGACGGGATAAAAGAAAGGAAGAGAGAGATGAAGAAGAGGATCTTAGCAGTGATCCTGTGCCTTGCTATGCTTGGCGCGGCAGGATGCGGCGGTAATTCCGCCAAGGAAACGGACAAAGAAGCGA
>OFHM01001822.1_pt1 | contig 13100 bp, 14 predicted proteins | sample 1521311 | NCBI WGS metagenome assembly OFHM01 (sample SAMEA3504083, study PRJEB24116) | mouse gut metagenome | biome: mouse gut; feature: mouse-associated habitat; material: faeces | place: Denmark | collected 2011 | reverse complement strand
ATTCGGTGTTTTGGAAAAAAAGGTTTGGATATGAAAGGAGTTTGGATGTGCAAAGCTCTGGAAGATATCAAAAAATATGAATTGGAAAAAGGTGTAAGGGATGGAATAAAGCAGGGAAGGGAAGAGGGACGAAAGCAGGGAGTAAGACAGGGACGAAAACAGGGTGAAAAGCTGGGAGCCATCAAAATGTTGTGTTCTCTGGTCAGTGACGGTCTTCTGAAGCCGGAGGAGGCTGCCAGGCGGGTAAATTTGTCCCTGAGAGCTTTCGGCATGGAAATGAAGAAGGTGGGATATCGCTGAGGAGCGGAAGTGCCGGTAGGAAATTGTGGAGAGAAACAGGGAATTTCAGCCGCAGAGGGGCAGACGGAAGGGAATCAAACAGAAGAGCAGACGAACAGACAAAGAGGCAGATGGGAGAACAGATGAACACACAGTCTACAAAACGAATAGGAGAGCAAATACAGGCAGAATTATGGGAGCTGCAGGATCCGGCATATAGGGAGTTTCATTCCAGGCTGATTCCTACGGTAGCGCCGGAGACGATCATTGGGGTACGCACGCCCCAGGTGCGGGCGCTTGCCAGAAAGTGGGCGAAGGATCCCTGTATCGGAGATTTCCTGGAGCAGCTGCCCCATACATACTATGATGAAAACAACCTCCACGCCTTTGTGGTGGAACAATTCCGGGATTATGGGGAATGCCTGAAGCAGACGGAGCGTTTCCTGCCCTATGTGGATAACTGGGCCACCTGCGATATGATGGCGCCGAAGGTGTTTGGCCGGCACAGGGAAGAATTCCTGGAGCCTGTCCGTCGGTGGATCGCATCCAGGAAAGTGTATACTGTCCGTTTCGGGGTGGGGATGCTGATGCGGTTTTATCTGGATGACGGTTTCAGGCCGGAGTACCCGGAATGGGTGGCGGGAATCCACTGGGAGGATGCGTATTTTGAAGGAGCAGGAGACGCCCCTTCCTACTATGTCAATATGATGCGGGCATGGTATTTTGCCACGGCCCTGGTGAAACAGTATGAGGCCATCGTGCCGTTTCTGGAAGAGAAGCGCCTGGACCCCTGGACCCACAATAAGGCCATACAGAAGGCATGCGAGAGCCGCCGGGTGACGGCGGGGCAGAAGCAGTATCTGCGCGGATTAAAAGTGCCGGACATCAGGCCGTGAGTTAAGTAACGGTTTCAGCTTTGATGCAGACAGTGTTTATAATCAGTGCGGAATGGCAAATGCGGGCGCTGGGGCAGGCGAAATGGTTTGAGCCATATTGCGCAGCTCCGGCATAGCCGGGGATATGTTAAGGGGGAACATATGGGCAAAAAGCGTTTATACTGTTTTGTACACTGATTATCTGACTGGGGCCGGTTTTCCAATAAAAAGTGAAGGGACAAAACAAATGAAAGAATTAGATAGATTGAGCGTATTTATCAGTTTGATTCTGCGCCATCGTCCGGAGGAGGCGAATGTGGTTCTGGATGAGCGTGGATGGGCGGATGTGGAGGAATTGCTGGACGGTATCCGCGGTACCGGAAGAGAAATAGACAGGGGGATTCTGGAGGAAATTGTGGCTACGGACAAGAAGCAAAGGTACAGCTTCAGCCGGGACGGGAGATTGATCCGTGCCAATCAGGGACACAGTGTTCCTGTGGATGTGGAATTAGAGGAGGCGGAGCCGCCGGAATTTCTGTATCATGGGACGGCGGCTGTCTTTCTTGACGGCATCAGGAAAGAAGGGCTGAAACCCATGAGCCGGCTGTATGTGCATTTATCCGGGGATGCGGAAAGTGCCCGGAAGATCGGCCAGAGGCATGGCAGCCCGGTGGTTTTGCGTATTCGAAGCGGCGATATGTGGAGAGCGGATTACAGGTTTTATTTATCCGTGAACGGTGTATGGCTTACCGGGAGCGTTCCGACGGAGTATTTGCAGGAAGAGAATGGGGAAATATAAAAAGACGGAATATTCAGACAAAATCAGACCCGAAAAATAATTAAAAGAAAATTTCAAAAAAGTATTGACAGATTCGAAAACATAAGCTATAATTGATCTCAACAAAGGAAAACAATATCTTCCATTTTAAGAAAACTGAATATTGTATTAAACATTGTATGACAGAAACACAATAGGAAATGACAGGAGGCTTAATCAGACAAAAGAGTGCGGCACACAAGATGGTAACGGAACACTGAAAGCAAGGATATCAGGACGCTACAGTACATGAGTACAAAGAGTAACGTGGAAAGCATGAAAACAGGAAGAAAATGGAAGATGATTGGATGAATATAGAGAAAACTGAATAAAGGAGGTAAGATCCGTTGGATGCAGAACTTTAAGAGGGCGTATTGATTAAATGACGATCGATACGCCCTCTTACATCTACCTAGTACTATCTTGTGGGAATTCCAGTGAATTCAACCCCCGTTCTTTGTGCCAGTGCTGCGTCGTCATCAGCAGGCGTGTCCACCGCACCGCCACCTTCTTTCTCCTTGCCCTGACACAAATATCGGGCACTGAATTTACCGTTATTCCCGCAAGGCAGTACCAGTGTTTTGCAGTCCTGACAGCCGGGGGGCTTCCGATTCAGTCCAGCCGCGTCAACCTGAGTGCAGATAAAAGGCGCGGATAAAAGCATTCTGAATCTGCGGGATGCCTTGACTAGGTTCGGCTGTCTGTGCTAGAATGATATTTGAAAATGACAGAATACACGCTTTCATCGGCGGGGGCTACGGGTTACAGTATTTTGCAATGCGCATGAAAAATATGTAGGAAGGGAAGGGTAAAAGCATGAGTATCACATTGGCACAGGCGAAGGAGAAGCTTAAGAAGTACGGCCAGGAACATGTCCTGAAGTATTATGAGGAGCTGACAGAGGAGGAGAGAGCGTCGCTGCTTGACCAGATCGAAGTATCCGACATGGAGATTCTGGAATCCTGCAGACATCAGGAAGAGTTGACGAAGAGAGGAGTGATCACGCCCCTGGCCGCCATGGAGCTTCCGGAGATCGAGGCAAATCGTGAATCCTTTACCAGGGCGGGAGCGGACGCCATACGGGCCGGTAAGGTAGGGGCGGTTCTTCTGGCCGGAGGCATGGGAACCCGTCTGGGGTCGGATGATCCCAAGGGTGTATACAATATCGGTATTACCAGGAAGCTTTATATTTTTGAGTGTCTGATCAACAATCTGATGGAGATCGTGAAAGAGACGGAAGCCTGGATTCCGCTGTTTGTGATGACCAGCGACAAGAATCATGAGGCCACGGTAAAATTTCTGAAGGAGCATGATTTCTTCGGTTATAAGGCGGAGTGCGTGCACTTCTTTACCCAGAAGATGGCGCTTGCGGTGGACTATGACGGCAAAGTCTATATGGAAGGCAAAGGAAAGATGGCCAGCTCTCCCAACGGAAACGGCGGCTGGTTTGTGTCCTTGCGGGACGCTGGTCTTCTGGATTTGATCCATCGGCAGGGGATTGAGTGGCTGAACGTCTTTGCGGTGGATAATGTGCTGCAGCATATTGCGGATCCCTGCTTTATCGGCGCCACCATTCAGAGAAAATGTGTGGCTGGGGCGAAGGTGGTGGCGAAGGTCACTCCGGATGAAAAGGTAGGCGCCATCTGCCTGGAAGACGGGAGGCCTTCCATTGTGGAGTATTATGATATGACGCAGGAGCTGATGGCGGCCAGGGATGCCCAGGGGAAACCGGCCTACAATTTCGGCGTTATTTTGAATTATCTGTTCAGTGTGGCGGAGCTGGAGAGGGTGCTGTCTCTGAGCCTGCCGCTGCATGTGGTGGAGAAGAAGATACCGTATTTGGACGAAGCCGGGGAATTGGTCAAGCCGGAGGCGCCCAACGGGTATAAATTTGAGAATCTGATTTTGGATATGATTTATCAGATGGAGAGCTGCCTGCCCTATGAAGTGGTGAGGGAGAATGAATTTGCACCCATTAAAAATAAGACGGGGATTGATTCCGTGGAAAGCGCGAGAGAATTGCTCCGGCGAAAAGGCGTTGTACTGTAGACGGCACATAACCAATATAACATTTCGACTGATTCTGATAACATATCAATATTGAGAAAAACGGGAATTTTCGGTATTCTCATATTGTAGGGAAAACATACAAGAAAAGTTTCTTTGAAGGATCTTTTCTTGCCGGGAGTCAAAAGCGCGGAATTACAGCCGGAACAGGGTGTAAAAACGTGCAGAAAAGAGGGTGCAATGAAGATTTTGGTGACAGGCGGCGCCGGTTTTATCGGCAGCCATACGGTAGTGGAGCTTCAGCAGGCAGGGTATGATGTGGTGGTAGTGGATAATCTGTGTAATTCCAGTGAGAAATCTTTGGAGCGGGTGGAAGCGATCACCGGGAAGAAGGTTCCTTTTTACAAAGCAGATATCCTGGATCGCGGGGCAATGGAAGATATTTTCTCCAAAGAGAACGTCGATGCGGTGATTCATTTTGCGGGTTTGAAGGCGGTGGGAGAATCTGTGCAGAAGCCGTGGGAGTATTATGAGAATAATATTTCCGGTACTTTGACTTTAGTGGATGTGATGAGAAAGAATGGCGTAAAAAACATCATTTTCTCCTCCAGTGCCACAGTGTACGGGAATCCGGCGGTCATTCCCATCACGGAGGACTGCCCCAAAGGGCAATGTACCAATCCTTACGGCTGGACGAAATCCATGCTGGAGCAGGTGCTCTCCGATATTCAGAAGGCTGATCCGGAATGGAATGTGATTCTCCTGCGCTATTTTAACCCTATCGGCGCACATAAGAGCGGGACTATGGGGGAGAATCCCAATGGCATTCCCAACAATTTGATGCCCTATATTACCCAGGTGGCAGTAGGCAAGCTTCCCAAGCTGGGCGTTTTCGGAAATGATTATGATACGCCGGACGGGACGGGAGTACGTGATTATATTCATGTAGTAGATTTGGCGTTGGGGCATGTGAAGGCGCTGAAGAAGATTGAGGAAAAAGCCGGACTGAAGATTTACAATCTGGGCACAGGTGTGGGCTACAGTGTGCTGGATATGGTGAAGAATTTTGAAGCGGCAAACGGTGTAAAGATTCCTTACGAGATCAAACCCAGGCGGGCAGGCGATATTGCTTCCTGCTATGCGGATGCAAGCCTTGCCAAAGAAGAGCTGGGATGGGAGGCGCAGCGCGGTATCCGGGAAATGTGCGAGGATTCGTGGAGATGGCAGAAGAACAATCCGGGCGGATATGAGGAATAAGACGAAGAGATGATTCAGAGGAGGCGGCGCAGGCTTAAGGGTCTGTGCCGCCTTTTCTGTTGCTTTGTCTTACATGAAAGATAATTGCCGCGGTTTCTGCAGGCAAACTCAGCTTTTCCAGGATATCCGAACATGTGAAAGAAGTCTGCATGCGGTCCGGGCGGCCGGAAATTTATGCCACATACAAATACATGAAAATGAAATGGCATACACTTCCGGCCATGACAAAGAGATGGAATACTTCGTGGGAGCCGAAGCATTTATGTCTGGAATTGAACAGGGGGAGCTTCAGCGCATAGATTATGCCACCCACTGTATAGATGATACCGCCTGCCAGAAGCCACAGAAAGGCTGCGGTACACAGGGTATCGAAAAGGCGTCCGAATACCAGCACACATACCCATCCCATGGCGATATAAATGACGGAGGAAAACCATTTGGGGCAGGTGATCCAGCAAAGTTTGATGAGCATACCGACCAGTGCGATTCCCCAGACGAGAGCCAGCAGGGTATAGCCCAAATCGCCGCCCAAAACGATGAGGCACACGGGGGTGTAGGAACCGGCGATGAGCACGAAGATCATCATGTGGTCCAGTTTGCGGAAGATGCGCAGGTATTTTCCGGTCAGGTTTACACAGTGGTATGTGGCGCTGGCGCCGTAGAGCAAAACCATGCTCGCCATAAAGACGGACATGGCAGCGAAGCTTCTCCCGCCGGAGGAGACACCTGCTTTTATCAACAGCGGCACTGCGGCGAAGAGTGCCATCATCATACCGATGAAATGAGTAATTGCGCTTCCGGGTTCTCTTATTGTAATCTGCATAGCAATACCTCCTGTTCCGGTGATTTTGAGTTTGGTAATCATCTCTGTCTTATTGTTTACATTCGGTTCAAAACCATACGAAAAAGTAATAAAAACCGTATTTTGGTTTAAAATAGTACAACACATAGTTTTGAAAACCACATCGAGATTAAACTAATATTATACCTGAACAGGAGAAATGTCAATACTAATCTTCTTCGATTACCTGAATTTCCAGATAGTCAAAATCTATGCTCTCGATGAAATTGTCCTGAGTAAACCGCACTTTGCTGTGGCGCTTGAAGTCTGCGATGGTTTTGTTCAGCCAGATGGGCCGCGCCAGGTCAAATTGGAGGCAGATTTCATCCAGAGCCCGGAATATTTTGTGCGTGCGGGTATCCTGGCTGCCGTCGTCGATGCAGGTATCCTGCAGTAAGCGATTGTCTTTAAAGGTTCTTCCCCATAAACGAAACATATGATTATCCATTCCGCATCCGCTCCTGCCTTGCAGCAAGGCGGCAGATGCTTTTTTTATTTGCAATCTATGAAATACATAGTAATCTATTTCGAAGGGAAACGCAAGAAGCATAAAAAGGATTATTTTTTTATGAAGCATATTCATTTGTATTATTATTTATGGTATAATGTTGACTCAGAAGGACATTGAGTCAACTTCTGATTCCATATGCGCTGGAGCGCATGTAATTATGGTATAATAAACTTATTCTTGGCATGAAACGGCCGGATAGCGGCAGCAAAACGGGAATCACAACCCGATGTTAGAGGAGTTAACATGGAACTGAGAGAAGGCAACGGAGAGGGCGTTGACAGCTGGAAGGAAGTAACGCTTATCTACAACGCAGCCCTGAAAATGATTGGGACGAGAATGGAAATCCTGAATGACGAATTTCAGCATGTCCATCGATACAATCCCATCGAACACATTAAGGCCCGGATTAAGACCCCTGAAAGCATTGTGAAGAAGCTGAAGAAGGACGGACATGAATCCACAATTGACAATATGATAAAGTATATCAATGATATTGCAGGCATACGTGTCATCTGCTCCTTCACCTCGGACATTTACAGGATAGCGGATATGATCAGCGAACAGAAGGACATTCATGTGAAGGCCGTGAAGGATTATATTACTTTTCCGAAATCAAGCGGCTACAAGAGCTATCACATGATCGTAACCGTGCCGGTGTATTTATCGGACAGGACGGTGGATACTAAGGTGGAGATTCAGATCAGGACAGTGGCGATGGATTTCTGGGCCAGCCTGGAGCATAAGATTCACTATAAATTCGAAGGGGATGCCCCGGAGTACATTCGGAGCGAATTGGTGGAGTGTGCCAAGATGGTCTCGGATCTGGATGCCAGAATGCTGAAATTGAATGAAGAACTGATTGCGATTACCCATGAACGTATGCTATAATGTTGATTCAAGGGCGCAGCGACAAATGATACCCAGTAGGCATATTGGCCGGGAGGAAAACAAATGGATATATTTATGGACAAGCTGGCACAGAAAACGACGGCGCAGGAGATTATCAAGGCGAATACTGCGGCAGATTTAGAAGAACTGAGCAAATTGAGAAATCAGGTGGCGGGTTACAGCGACTGTCTGGCGAAGCTGCAGACACTGATGGATGAAGGACAACAGAAGCTGGCCGGAGCACAGATGAACGGGGAGGAGCTCAAAGGACTGCTTGAGAAAAACACAGAAGAAACCACAGCTCTTTGCAGCCTTGTAAAGCAGCTCAGGGAACAGCTGGACGGAATAGAGCAGACTGTAGGCGGCCAGCTGGAACTGCTGTCGGGCGTTTTGGAGACCAAGGTTAAGGAACTGCGCACCCAGCTGGAAGCGGCGGATACCGGACGTATTTTCGAAAGACTGGATACGATGGACGAAAATGTCCATAAGGAATGCGTGAAGGTATACCGGAACGTGCAGGCCGTGGTGACGGAGGAGAGCGGCCGGCAGGGCGAGGCCCTTGGGGAGACCAAGAAGGAGGCTTCTGCCGTCAAGGGCAAGCTGGGCACGATTCTGGGTATTTCCGTGGCGGCCATGATTCTGTCTTTGGCGGGCGTGGTGCTTCAGGTGCTGGGAGGGCTCGGGGTACTGCCCTTCTGAGGGCTGACGGCGTAGCCTTAGAGGGCAGCGGCGCCGTGGTGCGGGGGCTTGTTATGGAGTGAGAGAATGACGAAAGAAATCTGGAAACCGGGGAACATGCTCTACCCGGTCCCGGCGGTGCTGGTCACAGTGGCGGGCAAAGGGGGGGATCCCAATATTTTTACAGTGGCCTGGGCAGGCACCATATGCAGCGACCCGCCCATGTTATCCATTTCCGTGCGCCCTTCCCGGTATTCCCACAGAATGATAGAAGAAACGGGGGAATTTGTGGTCAACCTGACTACCCGGGGGCTGGCTTTTGCCACAGACTACTGTGGGGTAAAAAGCGGCCGGGATACGGACAAGTTCAGGGACATGAAGCTGCACCTCCTGCCAGGGGAGGTGGTGAAGGCACCCCTTTTGGAGGAAAGCCCGGTAAATATTGAGTGCTGCGTAAAACAGATTCTGCGCCTGGGCAGCCATGATATGTTCCTTGCCCAGGTGGCCGCTGTACATGCCCAGGAGGCCTATATGGACAGCAAGGGGCGTTTCCGGCTGGATAAGGCACAGCCCATCGCCTATTCCCACGGGGGCTATTACCTGCTGGGAGAGAAGCTGGGAACCTTTGGCTACAGTGTCAGGAAATAGAAAGCAATCCAGAAAATAAGTAAATGATGGAAAGAAGATATTCTTTACAAGTAAAATAATTGCTGATAGAATAAATCTGTTACAAAAATGTTACAAAACCAGCGGGGTTTTGGAATAACCAGCGGAGCAGATGGATGTCTATGAAAAAATTGACACGTTATTATAGAAAATTAAAAATAAGGAATATCAAAATAGCGGTACTGGCAGTAATTGCCAGTATCTTTTTCCTGCCCTCTATAGTACCTTTTGAAAAAACGGGCAATAATATGTTTGCAATACTTTTAAATAATCAGGAGGTTGGGGTGACGGCATCAAAGGAGGAAGCCCATAAGTGCGTCCTGGAGGCAAGGCGCCGGATTGCCCTGGGAAGCAACGAACTGTTGCTGGTGGAAAGCGACCTTAAGACCCTTGGGAGTGAGGTCCTCTGGGGGAAGGTGGACAGGCCTGAGGAGATTGTTGAAAATATGGTGCAGGTTTTATCAAAGGGGCTGGAAGGGAGCCTGCGCAGGTCATATATAGTTAAAATCAATGAATACACGGTGAACCTTTCCAGCCAGCAGGAGGTGCTGGGGCTTTTGCAGGCTGCCATTGACAAGTATGACGGGGAGGGCAGGTACCATGCGGACCTTACCCTTGACCCCTCCCGGGAGCTTCCCGTACTCACCTCCCGGATCAGGGAGAAGGAAGAAGCGGCGGGGGAAGTACAGCAGGTGGTAAACATGGAGGCAGGCATCCATGCGGAGCTGACGGAGGTTTTTGAGGAAGTGGAACCGGCGGCAGGGGAGATGGATTTTTCGGACTATGGGCTGGGGCTTATTTCCATGGAATACGGGGATGAGATCGAGGTGGTGGAGGCTTACCTAAGTGACAGCGCCATCACGGATTTGGAAACCGCTATCCGGGAGGTGACCCAGGATGAGGAGAAAAACGGCGTCTATGAGGTGGTGGCAGGGGACACCCTTTCGGAGATTGCCATCAAGACCAACATTCCCCTGGACCGGCTGATCGACTTGAATGACTCCCTGGAAGATGAGCGTTCCCTGATCAGGGCGGGAGACGAGCTGGTCATTACGGTACCCCAGCCCAAACTGACGGTAGTGCGCCAGGAGGAGATGTATTACGAGGAGGATTACGAGGAAGAGGTGGTCTATATTGACAACGATGAATGGTATACCACTGAGAAAAGAACTCTCCAGGAACCTTCTGCCGGGCACCGGAAGGTGATTGCACTGGTAACTTTTGAGAATGACAAAAAGACAGCCCAGGAGATCATCAAGGAAGAAGTGACATACCCGGCGGTGGCGAAGGTTGTGGAGCGGGGGACCAAGATCCCGCCTACTTATATCAAGCCCATTTCGGGCGGGCGCAAGTCTTCCGGCTTTGGGCCAAGAAGCAGGCCTACCAAGGGCGCCAGCAGTTACCATAAGGGCATTGACTGGGCAACCCCCACAGGGACGGCGGTCCATGCCTCCTGCGGCGGCACAGTGGCCAGGGCAGGCTGGGGGAGCGGCTATGGCTATGTGGTGTATATTAACCATCCTGACGGCAGGCAGACCAGGTACGGGCACTTAAGCAAGGTATTGGTATCCGCGGGCCAGACGGTTTCACAGGGACAAAAGATTGCATTAAGCGGGAATACAGGCGTCAGTACAGGGCCACATCTTCATTTTGAGATACTCATCAACGGCTCACAGGTAGACCCGCTGAAGTATATGAACTAATGTTTGATGTTTACAAATGCCCATGATATGATATAATGTACGTTAGCGAACCTAATGGGCTCGCCTTATTGGAGGATGAATTTACAAATGTATTTGATTATAGAGATTTTATTTTGATTATATAGAGGTATACTAATGGAACAGTATGCAATAAAGGGCGGGAATCCGCTGGTGGGAGAGGTGGAGATTGGCGGCGCGAAAAATGCGGCGCTTGCCATTCTGGCTGCTTCCATTATGACGGACGAAACTGTATTGATAGAGAACGTGCCGGATGTCCGGGACACAAATGTAATGTTACAGGCAATTGGGAGTATTGGAGGCGTTGTAGAAAAGCAGGATAGGCATACGGTAAAAATTACCGGTAAGGCTATCAGGGAACTGATTATAGAAGATGATTTTATCAAGAAGATAAGGGCTTCTTATTATTTTTTGGGGGCCCTGCTGGGCAAATACAAAAGAGCCCAGGTGACGCTGCCGGGAGGATGCAATATCGGGCTACGTCCCATTGACCAGCATATTAAAGGTTTCCGCGCCCTGGGGGCGGAGGTAAGGATAGAACATGGCCTGATTATCGCGGAGGCGGAGCGGCTCCGGGGAAGCCACATTTACATGGATGTGGTCACTGTAGGGGCAACCATAGACATTATGATGGCGGCAGCCATGGCGGAGGGGCAGACCATCATTGAAAATGCTGCCAAGGAACCCCATGTGGTGGATGTAGCCAACTTTTTAAACAGCATGGGCGCAGTGGTAAGGGGCGCGGGCACGGATGTGATCAGGATCAAGGGCGTGGCCAGGCTCCATGGGACGGAGTATGCCATTATTCCCGACCAGATAGAGGCAGGGACCTTTATGTTTGCGGCAGCTGTGACCAAAGGGGATGTGACGGTGAAGAACGTGATCCCCAAGCACCTGGAGTCCATCAGCGCCAAACTCACGGAAATTGGCTGCGAGGTGGAGGAATCGGACGATGCGGTAAGGGTGGTGGCAGCGAAGCCCCTGACACATACCCATGTAAAGACCCTTCCCTACCCGGGCTTCCCCACGGATATGCAGCCCCAGATGACGGTGGCCCTGGCCCTGGCGAAAGGGACCAGCATCGTGACCGAGAGCGTATTTGAGAACCGGTTCAAATATGTGGACGAACTGGTCAGGATGGGTGGCGACGTGAAGGTAGAGGGAGGAGACACGGCCATCATCGACGGCGTGGAGAAATATACGGGAGCCAGCATCACTGTGCCGGACCTCCGGGGCGGAGCTGCATTGGTGATCGCGGCGCTGGCGGCGGAGGGCTGCAGCATCGTTGACAATATCAAGTATATTCAGCGGGGCTATGAGGATTTCCACATCAAGCTGCAGAACCTGGGGGCGCAGATCGAGATGGTGGAGACGGACAAGGATGTCCAGAAATTCAGGCTCAAGGTGGGCTGAGGGCCAGGCTTTGTCCGGCCAGATCATAGAGGATAGGAACGGGTCTTGTCATTGGGTGATAAGGCCTTTTTGGATCATAGCCAAAGTATGGAGAGGCGGTGAGATCTATGCGGCGCAGCGCACGTCAATGCCTTATGCCGGCAATGCTGCTGTCACTGTTCGTGGGCGGATGCGGCGGCCCTGCCGCACCGGAGGAATCGTCAATAGGAAGCGCGCCGCCGGAGAGCACGTCCCAGGTCTCCCTGGTGGTGGAGAATCCGGAGTACGAGGCGGCTCCCAAGGCCTCCGGGGCCTCGGATGAGGAAGGGGCCGGGGACAAGGCGGATTTTACGCCCTATCAGGCTCCTGCGTTCGCGGATTCCGCCTTTCATGCGGAGCACGCCCAGGGAGACGGGCAGGTGCAGGTGGATCTGGAGCATGCGAACGAGGGCTACATAGGGGTTTCCGGCCAGTCTGACACCCGCCTCAAGCTCCAGGTGTTCATCGGGGAGATGGAGTACCGGTATAATGTGCCCGCGGACGGGACGCCGGTGATATTTCCCCTTCAGGAGGGGGACGGCACTTATACCATCAAGGCCATGGAGAATGTGGAGGGCACGAAATACAGGCCCCTCTTTACGCTGGACTGTCAGGTGAAGCTGGACGATGAGTTCCAGCCCTTCCTGCGCCCCAGCGCCTACGTGGACTACAGCCAGGACTCGGAATGCGTGAAGCTGGCGGCCGAGCTGGCATCCCAGGAGGAGGACGCGCTGGGAGTGGTGGGGGCGGTGTTCGACTATATCTGCGAAAATGTGGTCTATGACAAGGAGAAGGCCCAGGCGGTGCAGACCACAACGGGCTACATGCCAGTGCTGGACGATACGCTGCGGACGGGGAAGGGCATCTGCTTCGACTATGCCTCCCTTGTGGCCGGGATGCTGCGCAGTCAGGGAATCCCTACCAAGATGGTCTTCGGCGATGTGTCGCCGGACGATATCTACCATGCCTGGAACATGTTCTATACGGAGGAGACCGGCTGGGTGACGGTGAAGTATGAGGTGAAGGCGGGCAGCTGGAACAGGCTGGACCTGACCTTTTCGGCCAACGGCGCGGACAGCTCCTTCATCGGGGACGGCGGGAATTATCTGGATGAGCTTTACTATTGAAG
>OFHM01001821.1_pt1 | contig 13122 bp, 13 predicted proteins | sample 1521311 | NCBI WGS metagenome assembly OFHM01 (sample SAMEA3504083, study PRJEB24116) | mouse gut metagenome | biome: mouse gut; feature: mouse-associated habitat; material: faeces | place: Denmark | collected 2011 | reverse complement strand
ACATGCAAGAGCTGCAAGACCATCTGCCGGGTCCCGGCGGGCAAGGGAAAAATCGAGATCACCTGCCCCAAGTGCGGCGGGAAGATCATCGGGAAAAGCTGAGGTGCAAAATGTATCTGGAAACGGAGCGGCTGATCATCCGGGACTTCACGCCGGAGGACGCCGGCGATCTCCACGAAATTTTCGGCGATGAGGAGACGATGATCAACTGCGAGCCGGCCTACACGCCGGAAAGAACCCGGCAGTTCCTGACGGAGTTCTGCATCGGCAGGCGGGGCGCGGTAGCCGCCGCCCTCCGGGAGAGCGGCAAGGTCATCGGCTATATCCTCCTCAAGGCCCTGGGGGAGAACGCGGAGGAGGACGTCTACGAAATCGGCTGGATCTTCCACCGGGCGTACTGGCGGCAGGGCTACGCCTACGAGGCCTGCTCCCGGACGATGGACTACGCCTTCCAGGAGCTGCACGCCCACAAGGTCATGGCGGAGGCCATCGACGGGGTAAAGTCGGTGGCCTTAATGGAAAAGCTGGGCATGAAGCGGGAGGGCGTCCAGCGCAGCCACACCGGAGACAACCGGGGCGGCTGGGCGGACTTCTATCTTTACGGACTGCTGGCGGAGGAGCGGTAGCCTTCCGCCGGGACAGGGGGCGTTTGGATGCACTTCGTACAAGCCAAGGGAATCTTGTCGGCGCAGAATGGGATGAACCTCTACCGCGGCTGTACCCACGGCTGCATTTACTGCGACTCCCGAAGCCGATGCTATCACATGGACCACGATTTCGAGGACGTCGAGGTGAAGGAGAACGCCATCGCCCTGCTGGAGCAGGCGATGCGGCGCAGGCGGTCCCGGTGCATGCTGGGGACCGGCGCCATGACCGATCCCTACATTCCTCTGGAGGAGGAGCTGGGGTATGTCCGGCAGGCGCTGTCCCTGGCCTGCCGGTACGGCTTCGGGTTTACCCTGCAGACCAAATCCGCCCGGGTGCTGCGGGACCTGGACCTGCTAACGGCCATCCATGAAAAGGCCAAATGCGTGGTGCAGATGACGCTGACCACCTATGACGAGGCGCTGTGCAGGAAGCTGGAGCCCCATGTGAGCGCCACCCGGGAGCGGGTCGAGGCCCTCAAGCGCCTGCGGGACGCGGGCATCCCCACCGTCGTGTGGCTCTCCCCCATCCTGCCCTTTATCAACGACACGGAGGAAAACATCCTGGGCATCCTCGGCTGCTGTGCGGAGGCGGAGGTGTACGGGGTGATCTGCTTCGGCATGGGGCTGACCCTCCGGGAGGGGAACCGCGAATACTTTTACAGCCAGCTGGACCGGCTGTTCCCCGGGATGAAGCGGCGGTACATGGATACTTACGGAATGCGGTACGAAGTCCGGAGCCCCCGCCACGACCGCCTGATGAAGCTGTTTCACATCTTTTGCGCGGACAAGGGGATCGTCCACGATAACGGGCGGATCTTCGCGTATCTGCATACGCTGGAGGAGAAGGAGTCCCAGGACCAGATGCGCCTCTTCTGATTTGTCCCGCAAAATGCGTTTCCGCTCTTTACAAACCCGCCCTCGGGTGGTATACTGCTTTCAGAATCAAATACTGCGCCAGCTGCCTGCCGCGTCCGCGGCAGCATGGAATGGGGTGAAACGCCCCGCGAGTCGGTCACTGTGAAGCCCTCCCCGGCCTCCCGCCGGAAGAGGGATAAGTCAGATACATGGGCAGCTTGGCAGTTTTTCCGCCGGAACCGGAAGGATGCGTTTCTGTTTTCGGCCTCACCGTATCTGCGGGGAGGCCGTGTGCGTCCCGTGGTTTTGGCCGCGGGGCTTTTTTTGTGTTTCCGCCGGCGCCGATGGGGCGGCGCCGGGAAACAATAGATTCCCTTTTTCTATCGGCTCATATGAAAACCCAAGGGGCGCCCAGGTTTCAAGACCGCCTGGACGCCCCTTGGGCTTTACTGTATTCACGGATTCTTATGATCCGTTTCCTATCTCCGCGCACATCCTGGCGGCTGATGGTCCGCTTTCAGGATTCTTCAGCGCGGCGGGAGGGCCGTTACAGCAGATGGAACTGTCCCACCAGGGGGACCTCCTTCTCCACGCCCTGAATGGCGTTGATGAAGCCGATGAACCAGCATGCGGTCAGGAAGAGGCCCCCCGCGATCTGAACGATCCAGCCAATCAGGGGCATCCATCTGGTTGCGATGCTCAGCAGCGTAATCGCCAGCCAGATCACCAGGGACTGGTTGAGGTGGAACCGGCTCCCCGCCCGGTCGCCGATCAAAAAGGCCACCAGCAGGCCCGGCCAGGACAAATAGGCCACAATGTCCGTTGCGCGCTTACTCATTTTCTCTCTGACTCCCTTCGTTTATTTCTGCCGCAGCATGATGTCGCCGCTGACACTGGACACCCGGAACACCCGTCCGCCGCCGTCCAGGTAGATAGCCTCGCCGGAGCGCTTGCCGATGGGCCCCACCAGGGGGAAGTCGCTGTCCAGCTCGCCGGAGACGGTGCTGAACTGGAGGGTGAAGCCCTGGCCGTCGGGCATGACGACCTCGCAGTCCCCGGACTTGGAGCCCAGCTCCAGCTGCTCGGGCACCTGCTGGAGTTCGGCCTCCACGTCGCCGCTGGCGCTGGAGCACCGCAGCTCCCGGACGGAGCCGGTGAGCGTCACGTCGCCGCTGGCGGTGCCCACCTTTACCGTACCGAACACGCCCGTCAGCTGCACGTCGCCGCTGGCGGTGTTCGCCGCCACGCTGACGCTGTTGATGCCCGTGCCGTCCAGGTCGCCGCTGGCGGAGTGGAAGAGCAGCTCCTGGCATCCGAGGTCGTTGACCTGGGCGTCGCCGTTGGCGGTCTTCACCGACAGCTGGCCCACCTCCAGGCCCGTGCCCACGTCCACGTCGCCGTTGACCGTGGAGATCTGCACGAAGTCCCAGAACCGACGGGGCAGGACCAGCTCCACGTCCGCCGCCGCCAGGCCCCGGCGGAAGAAGAAGGAGGAGCTGGCGGTGTTCCCCTGCCGCACGGACAGGACGCCGTCGTCGCTCATGCTCAGCTCCAGGTTCTCCAGGTCGCCGTCCAGCCGCACGTCTGCGCCGGGGTCGTCGTCCAGCACGATGGTCACGTCGCCGTTGACGATCTGCACGTCCACGCCCTTGAGGGACTGGGAGGGGAAGGCCGTGCCCTCCACCCGGCGCACCCGGCTGTTCTCGCAGAAGAAGCCGCCCCGGTCCTTATTGTAGCCCACTGAGAAGGTCCAGCCCTTCTCCCGGGCCTCCGCCTCCGCGGCGGCGGCGTCCGCCTCTGCCTCCGCAGCCTCTGCCCCCCGGACGGCGGCGTCCGCTTCTGCCTCCGCGGCCCCGGCCTCCCGGACAACGGCGTCCTCGTCGCCGTCAAAGTGGATGGAAACCTTTCCCTTGAAGCCGTTGGGGTATTTTTCCCGCAGCTTGCTCTCCATATCCCGCAGGATGCTCTTGGCCTGGTCCATCGCGTCCTTGGTCTGGCTGACCGTCTCGTTGAGCACGTCCTTTACGCCCTGGAGGAAATCTCCGGCGTAGTCCCGCGCTCCCGCCTCCTGCCGGGGCAGCTCCCCCTCGGGGCCCAGGCTGTCCAGATAGGCCAGCAGCTCCTCCACGCTCCCCAGGTCCTCCATGGCCTTGTCATACGCCTGGTTCCCGTCCATGCCCTGGTTCACCAGGTCCTGCCAGCGGCTGTACAGATTCTCGCTGAGCTCCTCAATGAGCTCCACCTTGGCGGTGGAATCGGCGGCGGCGGACAGACGGCCGGTCACCGCGATGATAAATCTCGTTCTCATATTTTCCATGGGATCATTCCTCCTCAAAAAAAATCAAGGCGTCCAGCAGGGCGCGGGTCCCTTCCCACTCCCGCTTGTTTTCCTCCAGACGGCGGCGCCCCTCGTCGGTGATGGCGTAGTAGCGGCGGCGGGCCCCCGGCCCGTCCTCCCCCCAGTAGGAGGAGATCAGCCCCGCGCCCTCCAGGCGCTTGAAGGCGGTGTAGAGGGTGGCCTCCTTGAAGCCGTACTCCCCGCTGGTTCGCTGCTGGATGGTCTTGTTGATTTCGTAGCCGTAGTTATCCTTCTGCATCAGCTGGGCCAGAATGATGGTATCCGTGTGGCCCCGCAGGGTATCGGCGGAAATAGACAATCGAAACACTCCTTTCGCTGGTCCGGACCGCCCGGAGGCGGCCCCGGTCCGTTCAGATGGGCTTATCATAGCAGGATATATATCATCTGTCAAGGTATATCTTGAAAAAATGTATTAAGATTTTATGAACCCTTCCCGCCGCCCGGTCCGGCGGCAGGGCTTGCACCGCCATGGGCCCTGTGCTATAGTAGAACGGAAAAGGAGGGGAAGCCCATGCAAACGTACCAATTCGCCGTCTGCGACGACCGGCCGGAGGACAGCCGCCTGGTGGCCCGCCTGGCCTCCCGGTGGGCCCGGCAGGCGGGGGCGGAGGCGGAAATCGAGTCCTTTCCCTCGGCGGAGGCATTCCTCTTCCGCTACGAGGAGAAGAAGGACTTCGACGTCCTCCTGCTGGACATCGAAATGACCGGCATGGACGGCGTGGAGCTGGCCAGGACCGTCCGGCGGGACAACGAGGCGGTGCAGATCGTCTTTATCACCGGCTACTCCGACTATATCGCCGAGGGCTACGAGGTGTCCGCCCTGCACTATTTGATGAAGCCGGTGAACGAGGAGAAATTTCACCAGGTCCTCACCCGGGCCGTCGGCCGCCTGGCCCGGAACGAGCCCTTCCTGACCCTGGAGCTCCCCGGGGAGACGGTGCGGGTGCCCCTGCCGGAGATCCGGTATCTGGACGTGCAGCAGAACTACGCCACCGTCCACGCCGGGCGGGACTACACCCTCAAGCGGTCCCTGTCGGAATTCGAGGCGGTTCTGGACCGGCGGTTTTTCCGGGTGGGGCGGAGCTGCATTGTGAACCTGACCTGTATCCGCCGGGTAACCCGGACGGAGGCGGAGCTGACCACCGGCGAGCGCATCCCCCTGCCCCGGGGACAGTACGAGAAGCTGAACCAGGCCATCATCCATCAAATCTGAGGGTACGCCTATGAAATTGTTTGACAAGCTGGTGGACAAGCGCCTCGCCGCCTACCAGCGGGAGCTCATCGAGATCCACTACGCCGAGGTGGAGAACATGTACCGCCAGATGCGGGGCTGGCGGCACGACTACCGCAGCCACATCCAGACCATGAAGGCCCACGCCGCCCAGGGGGACTGGGCGGCCGTAGGCGCTTACCTGGACACCCTGGAGACGGACCTGGCGACCGTGGATACGGTGGTGAAAACCGGCAACCCTATGGCGGACGCCATTCTCAACAGCAAGATTTCCCTGGCCCGGTCCAAGGGCATCCCCGTCCGGGCGGACGCCAGCGTGCCGGTGAAGCTGAACATCTCCGAGCTGGACCTGTGCGTCATTCTGGGCAACCTCTTCGACAACGCCATCGAGGCCAGTCTGGCCCTGCCGGAGGAGGAACGGCTCATCCGGGTATATATGGACATGAAGGGGACCCAGCTGTATATCTCCTGCACCAACTTCACCGCCGCCGGGAAGCGGCAGAAGACCGGCGGGCTCTTCCGCTCCACCAAGGGGGAGGGCCACGGCTTCGGGCTGGTGCGGATGGACGCCATTATCGAGCGGCTGGGGGGATATCTCACCCGCAACAGCGAGGAGGGGGCGTTTACGACGGAGATCCTGCTGCCTGTGGGATGAGGGGGCGCGCTCCCTGCAATTCGTCCCCCGGAAACGACGATTCGTCCCCCGATCCACACAGACGGGGGACGATGTGCTATGCTCTCTCTCGAGGTGAGGAACAATGAAAAAAACCAAGCGGAAAACCTACAACATTTTTCAAAACTGCGCCTTCATGATCTCCCGGGCGTGGCGGGACTGCAAGAGCGTGCTGGTCATTGTCCTGGGCATCATCCTCTGCGGCGTGGCGGCCAGCCTGCTGGAGCTGTTCGTGGTGCCCGCCATCCTGGAGGCGGTGGGGCGGAGCGTGAACCCCGGGGAATTTGTCCGGATGATCCTCTGGTTCACCCTGGGCATGACGGCGGTCCGGGCCCTGCGGTCCTATCTGGACGCCAACAGCCTGTTTGGACGTGTCCGGGTCCGCACCGGGCTGTGTCTGGACATGCACATGACCTTCTGCCGGACCTCCTACCCCCATATCGAGGACCCGGACTATGTGAAGCGGGCGAGCAAGGCAAGCCGCTGCCTGGACAGCAACAGCGACGCCGGAGAACACATCTGGACCACTCTGGCGGAGCTGCTGACCAACGTCATCTGCTTCGTCATCTACCTGCTGCTGCTGGCCCAGGTGGGGCCGTGGGTGGCGGCGCTGTGCATCGCCCTGTCCGCCGCGAGCTACTTCGCGGGGGAGCATATCCGGGCCTGGCGCTACCGCCACCGGGAGGAGGAGGCCGCGCTGATGCACAAGTCGGACTACGTGATCTACCGCAGCCGGGACATGAAGCTGGCCAAGGACATCCGCATCTTCGGCATCGGCCCCTGGCTGACGGAGCTGTACGAAAAGTACAGCCGGCTGATGCAGGACTTCTACGTCAAGGCCTACCGTCAGGACATGTGGGCGGACCTGCTGGACGTAGTCCTGGCCCTGCTGCGCAACGGCGCGGCCTACGGCCTGCTCATCGCCATGGCCCTGGAGGGAAAGCTGACGGCGGCGGCGTTCGTGCTGTACTTCACGGCGGTCAGCGGCTTTACCCAGTGGGTAACGGGCATTTTCTCCGGTCTGGGGGAGCTTCACCAGCAGAGCCTGGACCTGTCCGCCATGCGGGAATTCCTGGAGGAACCGGAGCTGTTCCGCTTCGAGGACGGCAAGCCCCTGCCTGTGAAGGAGGAGCGCCTGTATACGCTGGAGCTGCGGGACGTGAGCTTCCGTTACCCCGGCGCGGACCACGACACCCTGTCCCATGTCAACCTGACCATCCATCCCGGCGAAAAACTGGCGTTGGTGGGCAAGAACGGCGCGGGAAAGACCACCCTCATCAAGCTGCTGTGCGGCCTGTACGACCCCACAGAGGGACAGGTCCTGCTGGACGGCGAGGACATCCGGCAGTATAATCGCCGGGACTACTACAAGCACTTCTCCGCCGTGTTCCAGCAGTTTTCCGTCCTGGCGGGGACCATGGCGGAAAACGTGGCCCAGACCAACAGCGAAAAGGTAGACCTGCCCAGGATGTGGAACTGCCTGGAGCGCGCGGGTATCGCGGACAAGGTCCGGGAGCTGCCCCGGAAGGAGAACACCCACTTGGGCCGGGAGGTCTATCTGGACGGCATCGACCTCTCCGGCGGACAGATGCAGCGGCTGATGCTGGCCCGGGCCCTCTACAAGGACGCCCCGGTGGTGGTCCTGGACGAACCCACCGCCGCCCTGGACCCCATTGCCGAGAGCGACCTGTACCAGAAGTACAGCGACCTGACGGGGAACCGGACCAGCGTGTATATCTCCCACCGGCTGGCCTCCACCCGGTTCTGCGACCGGGTGCTGCTCATCGAAAACGGCGGCATCGCCGAGGAGGGCACCCACGAGGAGCTGCTGGCGGCGGGAGGGCGGTACGCCTATCTCTTCGACATCCAGAGCAAATATTACAAGGAAGGGGCGATGGAGGATGAATAAGCAGAAAAATGAGCGTCTGCCCTTCAAAACAGTCATGGCCTACAGCCGCCGGGGCTTCGCTATCTGGTGGAAGGCCGAGCCGGAGATTTTGATCGCGGCGGCGGTGCAGCGGACGGTGGAGGCCCTTTCCCCCTTTCTGCCCCTGTACTTCACTGCCCGGCTGGTGAACGCTATCGCCGGGGGCGGGGAGGCGAAGCAGGTGTGGACCATGCTGGCGCTCCTGCTGGCCTCCACGGCGGCGGTGGGCGTGCTGCGCTCGGCGGCCCGGCGCTGGGACGAGCCCATGCGGCGGGCCCACCAGTGGCCCACCTGGAACCGCATCTTCTTCGACAAGCTGCTGAGCATGGACTTCTGCGACGTGGACGATCCAAAGAATCAGGCGCTGTTCACCCAGATCCAGCAGGTCCGTCAGTGGAACGGCTGGGGGCTGAACAAGCTGTATATGATCTTCTCCGATGCTGTGGGCGCGGTGTTCCGCATCCTGGGAGCGGTGGCCCTGTCGGTGAGCCTGTTCACCCTGCCGGTACCCCAGGGCAGTCCGCTAACCTGGCTGAACCACCCGCTGTGCCTGGCGGGGATGCTGGCGCTGCTGATCCTGTCCGTCGTCACATCCTCGGCGCTGTCCAACAAGGGGAACGCCTACTGGTCCAATTGTGACGGCACGGCGGGAAACCGGGCGTTTCACTTCTTCTATTTCATTGGCTTCGCGGAGCGGAGCCGGAATGCCGACATCCGCACCTACGCCCAGGACGGCTACCTGGAAACGGGCGCGCGGGCGGAGATGAACAGCGAAACCTCCTTCGGACCCAATTCCCTCATCGGCAGGGCGGCCCGGGGCCTCATGGGGTTCTATGCCGGGGCCTCCCAGGGAATCTCCCAGGCGTTCACCGGGGTAATCTACCTCTTCGCGGGACTGAAGGCTCTGGGCGGGGCCTTTGGAGTGGGTTCCGTCGCCCAGTACGTGGGGGCTCTGGCGGGGCTGGCCCAGGGAACCACCAGGCTGCTGGTGACCCTGGGGGAGCTGCGGGCCAACGCGGAGTTTCTCAAGCCGATCTATCAGCTGCTGGACACCCCCAACAACATGTACCAGGGCAGCCTCACCACCGAGAAGCGCTCCGACCGGAAGTACGAGATCGAGTTCCGGGACGTGTCCTTCAAGTACCCCGGCACGGATACCTGGGCCCTGCGGCATGTGTCCATGAAGTTCGACGTGGGAGAGCGTCTGGCGGTGGTGGGGGAGAACGGCTCCGGCAAGACCACGTTCATTAAACTCCTCTGCCGCCTCTACGACCCCACCGAGGGGGAAATCCTCCTCAACGGCATCGACATCCGGAAGTACCAGTACGACAACTATCTGGCGCTGTTCTCCGTGGTGTTCCAGGACTTCAAGCTGCTGTCCCAGCCCCTGGGGCAGAACGTGGCGGCGGCGGAGGACTACGACCGGACGCGGGCGGAGGAGTGCCTGCGCAAGGCGGGATTCGGCCCCCGGCTGGCGGAGCTGCCCAAGGGGCTGGACACCTGCCTGTACCGGGAGTTCGAGGAGGACGGCGTGGAGATCTCCGGCGGCGAGGCCCAGAAGATCGCCCTGGCCCGGGTGCTGTACCAGGACGCGCCCTTCATTGTGCTGGACGAGCCCACCGCCGCCCTGGACCCGGAGGCGGAGGCCGAGGTGTACACCAAGTTCAACGACATCGTGGAGGACAAGACCGCCATCTATATCAGCCACCGCCTGTCCTCCTGCCGGTTCTGCGACGAGATCGCCGTGTTCGACCACGGGCAGGTGGTCCAGCAGGGGAACCACGACGCCCTGGTGGAGGCGGAGGGCAAGTACCAGGCCCTCTGGGAGGCCCAGGCGCAGTATTACGCGAAAAAGGGGTCGGAGGAGCTGGAGGACGGCATTCTCTGAGAAACGCAAAGGGCGGCGGCAGGTCAACCAACCTGCCGCCGCCTTTTGTCCGCTCCCGCTCAGAGCTGCTTGTACATGGCGTCCGCGTCCGCCTTGCCCACGATGTCAGCAATGGACAGCACCTCCACCCGGATGAGCTTTTCCCCGAACTTCAGCTCCAGCACGTCCCCGGGCTTCACATCGTAGGACGCCTTCACCGGCCTGCCGTTGGCGGTCACCCGGCCCGCGTCGCAGGCCTCGTTGGCCACGGTGCGCCGCTTGATGAGCCGGGACACCTTCAGCCATTTATCCAGTCGCATTAGGATACCTCCATCAAAGAAAATGAGGCAGGGCCTGTGCCCTGCCTCACCGGGTTTCGTTTAATTACTGGGCCACCGTGTCCTTCAGGGCCTTGCCGGCCTTGAACACGGGCACCTTGGAGGCGGGGATCTTCAGCTCCTCCTTGGTCTTGGGGTTGCGGCCCAGGCGGGCGGCGCGCTGCTTGACCTCGAAGGAGCCGAAGCCCACCAGCTGTACCTTGTCGCCCTGGACGAGGGACTCGGTGATCACATCCACCACGGCCGCCACGGCGGACTCGCTGTCCTTCTTGGACAGGCCGGTCTTTTCGGCCACGGCGTTGATCAGATCTGCTTTATTCATGACGTTTCCTCCTGTAATCTTTTGAACATCTCTATACTTAAAGCGCGTGCCGCGCTGTTAAGCCTGTTCCTGCCCCTTAGCCTCCCGCCAGAGGGCGATCTGCTGGGCATCGGACAGCTTGTCCAGGCTGAGCCCCCGTCCGGCGGCCAGCTCCTCCGTTTTCCGGAACCGGGCGGCAAACTTGCCGCAGGCGGCGTGGAGGGCGTCCTCCGGGTCGGCGTCCAGAAACCGGCCCACGCAGACGGCGGCGAACAGCACGTCCCCCAGCTCCTCCGCGGGATCGCCGTCCCCCTCCAGAGCGGCCCGGCGCAGCTCGTCCAGCTCCTCGGACAGCTTGTCCAGCGCGCCGGACACGTCCCGCCAGTCGAAGCCGGCCTTGGCGGCCTTCTTCTTCATCTTCTCCGCCCGCCACAGGGCGGGCAGGGAGCGGGCCACCGCGTCCACCGCGTCGGCCTGGGTGGCCTGGCCCTTCTCCTTCTGTTTCAGCTCCTCCCAGTTGGAGAGGATTTCCCCGGTGGAGGAGACGGACACGTCCCCGAACACGTGGGGGTGGCGGTAGATCAGCTTTTTGCAGATGCCGTCCGCCACCGCGTCCAGATCGAACCGCCCCGCGTCCTCCTCGATGGAGGTGTGGAACACCACCTGGAGCAGTACGTCCCCCAGCTCCTCCTTCAAATGTTCCGGGTCGCCCTCGTCGATGGCCTCCGCCACTTCGTAGGCTTCCTCCAGAAAATTGCGGCGGATGGAGGCGTGGGTCTGCTCCATATCCCAGGCGCAGCCGCCGGGATGGCGCAGTATGCCCACGATCTCTTGAAGATCCTGGAAATTGTAAGAAGGCTTGTTTGTCCAGTGTACCATAGTGTCACCCGAATTGCAATATATTTTGCGCGTAATCTTGCAGTTTTTGTAAAAATGCAGAACTCAAACGAAGGCGGCTCACTGAATCCGCAGCAGGCGGGCGATCTTGTCCCCCTTGGGCATCAGGGCCAAATCCTCCTTGGAGATGGCCTTGGTCAGCAGGATCAGGGCGAAGTAGACGATGGCCGCCACCCCGATGGCCGCCGTCACCGCCAGGGCGTTCCCCTTCCAGGACAGCATGGCCTTGCCCGCCTGGTCCAGCAGCAGGGCACCGTCCTCCCCCACCGCCAGGAACAGGGGCACCTCCCGCTTCAGCAGGGAGTCGATCCACATCAGCAGCTGTCCGGTGAGGCCGTTCACCGCCCAGGCGGTCGCGCCCATGGCGGCGGCGGCTGCCGCGGGCTTGGCGAACACCCGCACGTAGCTCAGGGAGCGGGGCAGGGCCAGCTTGATGATCACCAGATCCAGCAGGGTGATGATTCCGAAGCAGGCCAGGGTGCTGATGGCTCCGCCCCGGATGTTGATGTCCGGATTGCCGATGAGGAAATAGCCCACGATGAGCTTCAGGATACAGCCGATGAGGGTGGTGGCCATGGGCAGGGTCACCAGCTTGTGGGCCTGCATGATGGAATTGCTCACCAGCATAAAGCACACGGCGATGGAGGCGATGCCCAGCACGGACAGCATCCACCCCGCCAGCTCCACGTCGGTGGAGGGGTAGAGCAGGCGGATGATGGGCTCGCCCAAGACGAACAGCCCCACCCCGGCGGGGAAGGCCAGCAGGGCGGTGGTGCGCAGGGTGGTCTCGCTGATCTGGGCCCCCTGCCGGTAGTTGCGCACCGCCCGGGCGGCGGACACCGCCGGGATCACGCTGGAGGTGAGGGGCACCATAAAGGAGGCGGGCAGGTTGTAGAGGGTCATGGTCTTGTTGTAGACGCCCTTGAGGGTGCGGGCGGCATCCTCTGTCATGTCCAGCCCCTCCTGAAGCCGGTCCATGAGGATGGCGGAGTCCAGAATGTTGGTGGCGGCGATGATGGACGCCCCCACGGTGATGGGGATAGCCAGCTTTGCCAGGGTGGAGAGGATCTCCCTGCCGCTGTCGGGCACGTCCCGGCCCGGCTTCTGGCGGGCTATCCGGCCCCGGTAGCACCAGTACATATAGACCATAGCCAGGGCCACCCCCACGGACACGCCTAAAATGGCCCCCGCCGCCGCAAAGGACTCGTCCTTCCCCGCCTTCATGATGGCGTTTGCCAGGATCAGGCCGATCACCAGCTTGCAGATGGCCTCGATGATCTGGGAGATGGCGGTGGGCGTCATGAGGGAGCTGCCCTGGAAGTACCCCCGGAGGGCGGACATGGGGCAGATGAAGAACACCGCCGGGGCCAGGGCCATGATGCTCCAGTAGGCCTGGCTGTTCTTCATGGCGTCCGCCAGCTCCCGGGGGAACACCGCCATGATCAGGAAGCTGATGGTGCCCAGGATGCAGAAGGCCACAGTCGCCAGGTGGAACACCTTGTTCACCTGGTTGGTGCGGCCCAGGGCGTTGGCCTCGGACACCATCTTGGACAGGGCCACCGGCAGGCCGCCGGTGGAGATGACGATGAGCAGGGAATAGATGTCGTAGGCGGTGTTGAAGTCGGCGAAGGCCGCGTCGGTGAGGATGTTCCCCAGGGGCACCTTATACAGCGCGCCGATGAGCTTGACGATGACGATCCCGGCGGTCAGAATGGCCGCGCCGCCGAAAAACGAGTTCTTTTTAGGGGTGGATGCAGACATATCCTCAGACCTTTCCTGTCACTGGAAGATAAGGGGCAGGGCGTACTGCCGGACCTCGGCCTTGATGCGGTCCAGGTCCAGGGTCAGGAAGGCCCCATTCCGGTATATGACCTTGCCCCGGGCCATATTCATGCACACGTTGGCCCCGTGGGCGGAAAAGACCAGATTCTCCGCCTCATCGTGGCAGGGGATCAGGTTGGGGGCGTCGAAATCCACCAGGATCAGGTCGGCGGCCTTGCCCGGGGCGATGGCCCCCGTGTCCCGGC
>OFHM01001819.1_pt1 | contig 13136 bp, 12 predicted proteins | sample 1521311 | NCBI WGS metagenome assembly OFHM01 (sample SAMEA3504083, study PRJEB24116) | mouse gut metagenome | biome: mouse gut; feature: mouse-associated habitat; material: faeces | place: Denmark | collected 2011 | reverse complement strand
AAAAGAATGCCCGGCAGGGGCAATTCCTGGGGACCATCCCCGGAGTACGGACAGGGAAAAGTGCATTTCCTGTATGCACTGTGTCCAGGTGTGCCCCCAGAAGGCAAGGAGCTGCAGCAGGCTGTTGGGTTTTATGGCAGGGCAGAAATTGAAAAAGCACTGCGCAGGCAGAAAAGAGAACCGGCTGTATTTGTAGCCAGGGGTGGCCTATTCTCTCCCGCTCTGTGGGTGTACCTTTCCAACGCGGGAGCAGGGATAGCCGCGAAACGGCGCAATTTTTCATATTTTTATCTTTGGGAATTTATTTTGGCGCAAAATTATAGGATTCCGGATTCCCGTTCACGGCATTTTCCGGTCATCTTTGAGAAGGCCATAAATATAGAGGTCTCTCCAATTCCCGTTATTGTCCTTCGTATGGCTTCTCTGGATTCCCTCCAACTGCATACCGAGTTTTTTCATCAGCCCAACTGCTTTTATGCTGTCAATGGTTTCAGTAAATATCTTGTGTGCATCCAGTACATGAAAGGCATAATCAATTACTGCTTTGCAGGATTCATATGCATAACCCTGCCGCCAAAAGTGCTTATTGAAAAACCAACCAATTTCGTATACGCTTTCATTAAACTCATTGAACAGAATATATCCAATCATTTTACCGCTGTCCTTGTGAACCGCAGCGATAGCCCCTCTTTTTTCAATACAAAACTTTGATAAAAAATCAGATGTTTTTTCAAGGCTGTATGCCGGTTCACAATTTTCCATTACTTCAGCATCGCCCCAAATATCATGTAAGTCTCGGACATCATCCATGGCGTAGTTCCGAATGAGTATTCTTTGCGTTTCAATATGCATTTGTACCACTTTCCTGAATTTGATTTTGCAGCTTTATGATTTTGGCTAATTGTACCACAATAAAATCACATACTCAACCTGCAAAAAAAGAAAACTTCGTGGCTGCTTTGATAACCCGGGGTGCCCTTCTCACCTGATGCATACACAGCCTGACTTTTGAAAAAAGGGATGGACGTTCCGTCGTGTTCTTTATGAATTGTTTTTTTCATAAGTTGCACTCATTCAAAATCATCAAAATCATAAGACTGTAGACAAATCAGCTGTATCAGTTTTAACCATATCTGCAAGAGTTTTATTATTAAAAAAGTCATTGATCATCTGATAGAATTCTACCCACATGGGATATGTTCTACATTCAGAAGTTCTTTCGCAAGGGAGTGTTCCGCATTCCAGACAGGCTACCGGTGCAAGATTGCCTTCTGTCAGCCGCAGAATGTCTCCGATTTTGCAGTCTTCAGGTGGTATTACGAGGCGATAACCGCCGCCCTTACCCTGCAATCCTTCGATAACGCCGTTTTTTGACAATACAGGTATAATTCGCTCTAAATACTTTAGGGAGATTCCCTGCCTTTCAGCAATGTCCTTCATTGGAACATAACCATTTTCTGTATGCTCGACAAGATCTATTAAAACACGGAGTGCATAGCGCCCTCTGGTGGAAATCAGCATTGCAGTCACCTCATTTTTCTTTAATCGCAGCTTGTCCGGGCTTCAGCCGGTGTTGGTATTATTTTACTCTTCCCACCTGATTTCTAAAGATATGGTTGCTGAACAGTTTCACAAGTTTACACTTCCAGCAAATAATCATACCAATAATAGCACCAACTCCTGCCTGCAAAATTTGATAAGGCAGCTTGAGTATTGCATACTCAGGTGTACTGTATATGAACGCTCTGCCAAGAGAATATCCGATCACCATAATAATGGCGCCAAGCGTTACCCCAATTCCCGAAGATAAGACGGGATGCTTCTTAAGAATGTAGTGTGAACACACAGATATAACCACCGCCTGTAAGCCGTGTGTTGCCAACGATACAAACATAGGTAACGGATAAAAGAACAGGTCACCTAAAAATGCACCAACACCGCCGACCATGAATGCAGAAAATGGTTCCAGTATAATTGCTGCTGTGCAGATGATGATATCATTCATATATAAGTGACCGCCGGGGACGGGAACACCAAAAGAACTCATTGCAATATTCAGTGCCATAAACATGGCTGTAATACACAATCGATAGGGTGTAAACTTTGCGGGTTGATTTTTAATGTCAGACATGAATAAATCCTCCAATTCCTTTGACAGCACCGGTTTCCTGAATAAAGGTACCGGTGCTTTTACTTAATCTGCAAACAGCGGTGTAGACAAATATCTGGCTCCGGTATCGGGCAGCAGTTGCTATTTTACTGCGTCAAAGCCGTTTTTCAGATCGGCAATGATGTCATCAATATGTTCCGTACCGATAGACAAACGAATCGTATTCGGCCGGATTCCCTGATCCGCAAGTTCTTCTGCGGAAAGCTGGCTGTGTGTGGTCGTTGCAGGATGAATGACAAGGCTTTTGACATCAGCAACATTGGCAAGCAGGGAAAAGATTTTCAGGCTGTCAATAAATTTATGTGCTTCGGCCTGACCGCCCCTGATCTCAAAGGTAAAAATAGAACCTCCGTCATTGGGGAAATATTTCTGATATAGTGCATAATCCGGATGATTCGGCAATGACGGATGATTGACCTTTTCCACCTGCGGATGACTTGTGAGAAAGGCTACAACCTTTTTGGTATTCTCTACATGACGTTCCAGCCGGAGTGACAGAGTTTCGATACCCTGCAAGAGCAAAAATGCCGCAAACGGAGAAATCGTAGCGCCTGTATCACGCAGCAGTACCGCACGAATATAAGTCACAAATGCTGCGCTGCCTGCCGCTTTTACAAAGGTAACGCCGTGATAGCTTGGGTTCGGTTCTGAAATAGCGGGATATTTGCTGCTTGCGGACCAATCGAATTTTCCGGAGTCCACAATAATGCCGCCGAGCGTTGTACCATGACCGCCGAGGAATTTTGTTGCAGAATGGACGACAATATCTGCACCGTGTTCAATCGGGCGGATGAGATACGGTGTACCGAAGGTATTGTCAACCACAAGAGGGATCCCGTGTTTATGTGCAAGCGCCGAAAGAGCATCAATATCGGGAATATCGCTGTTGGGATTGCCCAGGGTTTCGATATAGAGGGCTCTTGTATTATCCTGGATTGCCGCTTCGACTTCTGTAAGATCGTGAATGTTTACAAAGCTTGCCGTGATACCAAAGTTCGGAAGCGTGTGTTCCAGTAGATTATAACTGCCGCCGTAAATCGTTTTTTGCGCAACGAAGTGACCGCCGTTCTGTCCCAGGGCTTCAAGAGTGTATGTAATAGCTGCTGCACCCGAGGCAAGAGCCAAGGCTGCAATACCGCCCTCCAGAGCTGCAACACGCTGTTCGAGAACGTCCTGTGTGGAGTTGGTAAGTCTGCCGTATATATTGCCGGCATCAGCAAGACCGAAACGGGCGGCAGCATGTTCGCAGTTACGGAACACGTATGAAGTAGTCGCATAAATCGGCACCGCACGGGCATCGGTTGCCGGATCCGGGTTTTCCTGACCTACATGGAGCTGTAAAGTTTCAAATTTATAGTTAGACATAATTGTAGTTCCTTTCATGATTGAATTTGTGTAAATCTATATAAGCTGTGTGAACTTACAGCTACACATTCGGCCATAACGGAAATTCTCTCTGACGAGTTTCTCAAAATAATTTTCCATAAATTGATCATCTTCTTTCTGATAACCGGAAGACTCCGATGAAGTCTCTCGGTTGTAAGCGGTTGTGTTTCAGCCTAAAATCAGGCAGCACAAGGGGTTGCTCTTGAAATGGAGAACGCATCCCGCAATCTCCTTTCATAATAATACCTACCAGATTGGTTGGTATTATTATGGCATCAAAAACCAACCGTGTCAATAGGTAAATGGGATTTTTTGTCTTTTGTGTCTGTCTTTGCTGCAGCGTCTGCTGATGCCGTTTCTGCAAGAACTGTTGCCGCACAGAACGAATTTCTTCTTCATGGAGCAATTATGCCAGGCTTTCACACGGTCAATTGCAGAGCGTTCTTGTTACAGGCCGCTGTGATAATCTGGGGGGCCTTCCTCGCCTGGCGCATGTGCAGCCTGCCTTTTGAAAAAAGGAGTGACGCTTTTCTCCTGTTTTATTATAAATGAGAATGAGGTGGAGGGCTGCAGGAAAGTATGGTATCCTATTTCTGAAAAGTGAGCATCTGCATGCGCCGACAGGGCCTTCTTTTGTGAACAGGAGTGCTGTTCAAATGTCAGTGGAACGAAGGCGGATGCGGACCGGAATGGGAGGGAAGACAATGCAATCATTGGAAGAGTATATGCAGGGCCTGAAACAATGGCTTCAGGACACCAAGGATTCGCCACTGGAAGAAATGTCCGATTTTTTTACAAAACGTCTGCAGGGTTATGAGGAACATATGTCGGTTTGGGAGGAATCATACCGGATGTTTGCCGAAATCCTGCCTTTGGATTGCAGGAAAATTTTGGACCTGGGATGCGGAACCGGACTGGAACTGGACCGAATCTGGAAGCGGAATCCGGACATTGAGGTGACAGGTGTGGATTTGTGTCAAAGTATGTTGGACAAGTTAAGGGAGAAGCATTCTGATAAGCAGTTGACTATCGTATGTGAGGATTATTTTCAATATGATTTTGGCAGGGGAAAGTGGGACACGGTGATTTCTTTTGAAAGTCTGCATCATTTCCTGCCGGAACGAAAACGGGCATTGTACCGGAAAATTTATGAAAGCCTGAAGGTGGGCGGCATCTTCCTTTTGGGGGACTATATTGCCAGTTGTGATGAGGAAGAGGCGCTTCTGCGGGGCGTATATCTGGAGAAAAGGAAGCAGTCCGGAATACCGGATGAGCGTTTTGTTCATTTTGATATTCCGTTGACCCTGGAGCATGAAACGGAACTCATACAGGACGCAGGGTTTGTGATTGAAAAAGTACTGGATAATCCGGATGGCGCAACGCTCATTGCGGCCGGAAAAAATGGGCAATGAGCGTGGTTTGCCCGTTGCGGCGTGGGCAGGAATTCATAATACAGCACCGTTCCCTGTCTGCGTCAGGTCCAGAATTCCGTCATATCGTGAATGCATATCCGGAGTCAGACGGTGCGTGACTGTGATGATAAGACAGTCTTTAAGTCCCATGACCTGTTCTTCGATTTTTTCTGCCGTTTCTTTGTCCAGATTGGCGGTAAATTCATCCAACAGCAGTACCCGGCTCTTCCTAAGCAGCGCTCTGGCGAGACTGAAGCGCTGCTTTTCGCCGCCTGAAAAGTTTTTACCGTTTTCCTCCACCATGGCGGAAAGCCCCTCCGGAAGAGAATCCACAAGCTCTTTCAATCCTGCCTGCTCCAGGGCGGCTTCGATTTCCTGCGGGGTGTATTCTTCATGATATAGAGTGATATTATTTTGAATTGTGTCCTGAAACAAAAAGGTATCCTGGGAGACATATGCCACCGTATTTCCCAGATACTCCCGTGTCAGTTCCCTCAATTCCACGCCGTCATAACGGATGCTGCCGCTGTAATTGGGATAGTGCCCCAGAAGCAGGGAAAGAAGCGTACTCTTTCCGCAGCCGCTTTTTCCGATAACGGCATAATGCTTTCCTGCCCGGAAACGGAAGAAGAGATTGCGGATGACTTCCCTGGAAAAGGTTTCTTCCATAGGAGGATTTTGCTCCATTGTATCCTCCTCATTTATGTTTTCTCCATATCTGAAAGAAAGCTTATCCAGGATGATTTCCTCCCGGAAGCCGTTTGCTTTCGGAATGTCGGCATCTTTCGTGGAAAGCGTCTGGATCAGCAAATTCCGGGATGTGATATTTTCTCCCAATAAATGCCGAAACCGTTTTTCCAGAGGCCTGGAGGCGCGGAAATTAGCCACAATGGAGGGCATGGATTCGATCGGAGAGATGATTTGTCCAATCAAATGTCCGAAGGCAATCACCATTCCCGCGGAAAACATTCCTTTCAGCGAAAAATAAGACGCCATAGCCATCACCAGTACAGTAGAAAGCAGTCCCACAAAATTTCCCGCATAAGCGCATACCATTCTGCAGTTTATGTTTTGTCGGTTTGCCGTCTCCATGGCGCGGTTCTTATTATCATGTTTCCGCAGAATGAGGGGCAGGATTCCATAAGAACGAATTAAACGGAATCCGGCGAAATCATCCCGGATTTCCCCTGTATAGGCCTTCGCGCTTTCGGCAAAGCTCTCCATACTTTTCTCAAGAGGGGATGTTGTCAGCCTGGTTACGCCCATGGAAAGCAGCGCCAGGAAGAGCATCAGGACAAGCAGAAGCGGCTGCAGGGAGATGCAGATTGCGGCTGCGGCGATAAAGGACATCAGGCATTCAAACAGATGCAGATGATTGCTCCAGTACACATTTTCAAACTGGTTCAGGTTATTGCTAAGTTCGTTCATGTATTCCGCGCTGCTCCCGGCGTCGAAATCCGCCACGCTCCTGTTCATCAGTGCAGCAAAAATGTCTCTTTTCAGAGAATACCTTGCGTCCGTCAAAATCCAGGTCTTCATGCAGCGGTAAGACAGGGCCAGAAGATTGTAAATTACCGCGTACCCAATCCCTCCCAGAAGCGTCCGAAACAGCACCTCCGCATTTTTTCCCGCACAGTCCACCAACGCGCTCATGACCAGAGAGAATAAGGGACCTGCAACGCAGTTGGTCACAAGCAGCGCCGCGAATAATAGACAATATCCCTTTTTCCGCAACAGATAACGATACATATGCATTTACTCCTTTTCCTTTGTTTTTGGATATTTACAGAATACCTTATGGGGAAATGGTTTCCAAGCAATCTGCGGTTGCATTCATTACAACAGAGCATTGTATATAAACGCTTTTTTACATAAACTTCTGTATGCAGTGAGTTATTATATCAGGATGAAGTACATGGCTCTTTGCTTATTTTAGCAGATCGGGTGATTGACCTGATTTATCTAAAATATTTGAAGGCGACGATTTCATATTACAAAGAAACAAGAGTGGAGACATATCCTTTTGCCCGTGACGCCATAAGAGAAGCTGTTTTTAATGCTTTGATTCATTGTAATTGGGCTGATAATGTTCCGGTACAAATACGTATTGAAGATGATACCATGTATATCAGCAACTGTAGTATGTTGCCCTTTGGTTGGACGGTTGAGACTCTTTTGAGTACTCATGTATCAAAACCTTACAATCCAGATATTGCAAGAGTATTTTATCGGGCAGGATATATTGAAAGTTGGGGGCGTGGCATTCAGAAAATTCGGGATGCCTGCAAAAAACTTGGAGTGGACGATCCGAAGTATATTGTTCATGGAGAAGATATTATGGTGAAATTTACTGCTCTTCAAAATGCTGAAGCATCAGATTCCAAAGTCCCAAATGTCACAAAGGATGTTACAATAGAAGTAAAAATATTGGCACTGCTTAAAGAAAATGCATCTATCACTACTACTGAAATGGCAAAACAACTATTAGTTACCAGGCGCACAGTTCAGAGGGGTCTGGATGTATTAAAGGGCAAAGGGAAAATAGAACGTAAAGGCGGCAAACGATATGGCTATTGGAAGATTTGTGAGTAGTGTTTATACCCCTGGCGTTCGATATATTTATACAACAGGAAAAACTTTTTCGCGTCTTACTCTAAACGTAATAGCGGTTCGGACGGTACACTGAACTGGTACTTCTTAACTGACTGACATAGACCGAAAAGTAAACATAGTGTCCGGATTCAGAGCTGCTGCAGCGCCTGTTCCGTTGCTTCCTTAATATAAGGCTCCAGTTTCACCCGGGGCATCAGGGAGAGTACCATTTCCCTGGTGACAGTGTATTTTTCGGTGAGATTCCTGGCCTTGTAGAATTTCGTCAGTTCCCACAACAGGGAAAATTTGTCAAAGTCCTGGCCATAATCCAATACGGTTTCCCGGTGTTTCTCAACGTATTCGATTTCCCCGATTTTAAGCGCCGCCAGAAGGCAGCGTTGCCACAGGGCGGCATTGTCGGAAGATGGCGGCATCATCAACGCAATGACTGCCTCTTCCGTTTCCTGTATTTTCAACAGCTCCTCGTCATAGCCCAGATCGCACAGCGCTTCAAAGTAGAGCAGGAGTGTGTCCGTACAGGGAGATTCCCGGAAATTTTTTTCGCATTCCAGACGTATCTGACGATTTTTCCCCAACATGGTATGCAATTGCACCCGCTGCAGGCGGAAGGGCATTTCCCCGGTTTTCTGTGCCAGTTTCTCCGCCAAATCCAGTGCTCTTTGGCCGGATTCCCATCCCTGCTGCAGCAGCAAATGCATTTTATTGCTTTCCAGTCTGATTTTATCCCGCTCCAGTTCTGCTGTATCTCCGATGCTGTTTTCCAATTGCCTGTCTATGGTCTGAAGCTGCGAGTCGAGACAGTCCATGGCTTCCCGGAAAGAAACATCGTCTCTCAAAACAGAATATCGCAGCACCAGGTCAATTGCCCTGTCCACGGGGGACCTTCCGAATAATTCGTCCATGCTCACCCCGAAAAAATCCGCAATTCTCGGCAGCAGGGTTACGTCCGGCGTGCCGTTTCCAACCTCCCATTTGGATATGGTCTGGGGTACCAGAAACAGATATTCCGCAAGTTGTGTCTGGGTAATGTTTTTGGCTTTTCTAAGGGCGGCTATTTTTTCTCCAATTGTCAGGCTCATCATCCATATCCTCCGTTTTACCCCAATTATACTATAGTTGGTTGCGGCATGGAACAGGTTTTAAAAGAAATTTACGGGCATTTTTCTTCCCATTTTTATGCAAATGGCAGTAGAAAACAGGGAATGGATGCTGTATAATGAAACAGGAAAAAGGAGAGAAGCATAGTAAGGGGAGATGCAGAATACAGGAAAGAGAAGAATAATAAGGGGAAATGCAGAATACAGGAAAGAGAAGCACAATAAGGGAAATGCAGAATACAGGAAAGAGAAGCATAGTATGAGGAGAGGCGAAAATGTCTGATAAGAAGAAAGTATTTGGGGAGACAAGCGGCAGGCGCAGCGGAAGCAGCCCGGCACTGGCGGAGTGGATACAGGAGAAACTGGATAATATTCTTCGGGAAACGGGAATCACGGCGGTGTGTGCAGCCGTCTGTGCGGAGGGTGAGCTTCTGGCGGCAGCCTGCGCAGGAACAAGGGGATTCGAGGACAGCGAAGCCAGGGTGGACGATTTATATAACATCGGGTCCGTCTCAAAGGTTTATGTGACGGCGGCCATTATGAAACTGGTGCAGGAGGGCAAGGTATGTCTGGACGAACCGGTGAATACTTATCTGCCGGACTGGAAACTGGCGGATGAACGTTACAGGGAAATCACTGTCAGGATGCTTTTGAATCATTCCTCCGGCATACCGGGAACCAATCTTCATGATCATCTTGTGCCGGAGGAAGGGGAGGCGTTGTTTACGGGAAAATACCGGAATACGCCGGAATATTGGGGTTCTATGAAGCTGCGTGCCAGGCCGGGCAGTTTTTCCAGTTACAGCAATGACGGCTTTGACCTGCTTGCGGAAGTGGTGGAGGCGGTGACAGGGGAGCCGTATATTCAGTGGTTGAGGGAAGAGATCGCGCTGCCGGCGGGGCTTTCCTCCGTGGGAGCCGGAAGGCGGCTTGCGGAAGGCTATGTAAAGGTCTCCTGCAGGGGAAATGAACCGGAATATTATAACTGCTTCGGCGCAGGCGCAATTCATACCACAATTCCGGAGTGCGCCCTGTTCGGTTCCCTTTTTATTGATTCCCATGGGATCATCGGGCAGGATTGTCTGGATGAGACCAGGCGTCCCCAGGGGGTGACTTTTCTCCAGGGAGCATACGATGCGTCCAATTTCTGCCTGGGGTGGGATTCTCTTTACACCAGAAACCGGATTCCGTTGGGAGAAGGGGCAGTGGTAAAGGACGGCGGCACGGAGCAGTTTGAGAGTTACCTTCTGGTGAGTCCTGCCCGGAGGCTGTCCTTGGCTGTTGCGGCTACCAGTGACGGCGATATCTGGTGGCTTGAGGTGTTGGAAGACATTGGAAGGGAAGCCCTGAAAGTCTTGGAAGAGGAGCGGAAGGGAGAAGCTGAACACGGAGACAGAGCCGGGGCTGACCGGAATCCCCAGGAGACCGGGGAAGGTGCGGAAAAAGAGGAATCCGGGGAGGCAGGCAGTGCGGAAAAAGAGGAATCCGGGGAGGCAGGCAGTGCGGAAAAAGAGGAATCTGTGGAGGCAGGCAGTGCCGAAAATGGGGAATCTGTGAATGCAGGCAGCGCGGAAATGGAGGAATTTGTGGAGTCAGGCAGCGCCGAAAACGGGGAAGCCGGGGAACAGGCAAAAGCCTCTGCTGCCGTGGAGCCGGGTATGGAAGAGAAGGTGCCCCTGGATATTTCCCGCAAATACAGCGGACTGGCATACGGCAGCTGCAGAGCCTATCGTTTTTCCGTTTGTGAAAATACGTTAAATACGGAAATCCTGGAAGAGGGCCTCTGGAAAAAGGAAGAGGAATTAAGCGATTTTCAGTGGGATGGGAAATGCTTTGCAAAAGGTGAGTATGACAAAATTCTGGCGGAGGAATATAACGGAAATATCTACTATATCAGGTGGGGCGAGGCTTTCTGCCAGAAAAACAGCGGATATCCTGCCCCGGGAACACTTTGGCCCCGTCTGGTGGGAACCTGTTTTACAGCGGAAGGAGAGGATGCTGTCTTCCACAAAATATGCCTGGAAGCCGTCAATGAGGAAAATGTGCTGTTGTTTACCACAGACCATGAGGAATACCCTGTTGTGCCCCTTGTATGTGATCCGCAAAAGGAAAATGAAACTTGCCTGATTTCAGAGACGGACAGGGACGGGATTGTTTTCCGTCTGGAACAGGAGGGAGAGCAGTTCTGGCTGTGCACAGGGACTGACAGGTACAGGGCCGAGGAAAAATAGGGTAAACTGGTTTATTTTTTGGGAAGGGATGATGGCAGGCGGATGAATAAGAAAATCGGTGTGTATGGCTCTATTGCAAATTTCATTGCAGTACTCTGCTTTGCCCTGTCTATGTTATTTGGTTTTCAGGAGGGAAGCTATTTTTCGTCTATGTTCATTGCGTTTAGCTTTGTGCTGATGATGTGCGGATATGCTGATTGTGCCGAGAAGGACGTGAAAGCAGCGGGCTATGTTTCGGTGGCTTTTTCCGTTATATATGCTGCTGTCATTTTGTTGGTTTATTTTGCGCAACTCACCACCGTACGATTAAATGATTTGACAGAGCAGGCTGCTATTCTTCTGGATTTTCAACAATTTGGGCTTCTGTTTAACTATGACCTGTTGGGCTATGGGGTTATGTCATTGGCCACATTTTTTGCGGGACTGACTATCAAAGCACGGACAAAAATAGATAAAGGGCTGAAATATCTTCTCATGATACATGGAGTGTTTTTTATCTCCTGTTTGATTATGCCTATGCTTGGTGTATTCAAACCAGATAGTCCGACGTGGATCGGTATAGCGGTATTGGAGTTTTGGTGTTTATACTTTTGTCCTGTCAGTATTTTATCTGCTATACATTTTTCGAACTGTGTGGAATGAGGTCTGTCATAAAAACAAGGACTTACGCTGCCTGCCTACAACGCAAATGGGATAAAGATACTCCCTTTTCGGAATTGTGTACCCATTGAGAAATATCTTATAAATATACATTGCAAATGGCAGATAAAGATTTTATAATCAAATAAATTGGGATTTATATAAGGAGAGTGATAGATAGTGGCTATATTTTATCTTGTTCGACATGGAGAAGCTGATTATAGTGAAATGCTGGAAAAAGGCTTTTGGGGTTTTGGGCGTTCTTTTGCACCATTATCTCAAAAAGGAATAAGTCAAGTAGAAGCTGCTGCGATTGATGAAAGACTAAAATCAGCACAATTAATTGTTTCGTCTCCGTATACCAGAGCTTTACAAACAGCAGCGATAATTTCAAAAGAAACTGGACTGAAAATATGTGTTGATATTGATTTACACGAATGGGAACCAGATAAAACTAATCAATATACTACTTCAGAAGAAGCGTTTGAATTAACACGAGAGTTTAATCTTCACAAAGGAGTATATCCAAAAGAACAGTGTCTGAAATGGGAAACATTAGCTGAAGTAAGACAAAGAATACGAAGAGTGGCAGACAAGTATGCTGATTATGATAAAGTCATATTTGTAGGACATGGTATGGCATTTAGAACGCTTACTTATATAGAACATATGAAGCCAGCAGAAATAATCGAGTGTACCTATACTGTAGGACAAGAAGATTGCATTTATTCATTCTGTTAATCATATGAAAATACAGTTTATAGAACCATTAAGTTGTTGAAGATTATGTATCTGTGTATAAATATACTTATATTTCAAAATTTATACATCGGGAACACTTTTCCGAAAAGGGAGTAAAGATAATAAAATGGATGAAATCATAGACGAATATTTGAAGCACAAGTGTGATATTGTTCCCGCGTTGCAGGCAGGGATACAGAAGCTATAAATTTATTGAGATTTATGGAGTGTTGAGTAATGGATAGTTGGTTTACAATAGATAAAATTGATGTAAATACATATATTATCAGCGAATATCGGCATTGGGAGGAAACGCATTGCTATCTGTTGAATGGAAATACCCGAAGTCTGCTTATTGATACGGGGCTTGGCATTTCCAATATCTATGAGGAAGTGCTGAAGCTTACCGATAAGCCAATTATGGCCGTTATCAAAATAGATGGGAAGATTATAGCTACAGGATGTTTCGTAGATAATCATATCACAAGAGTTTATGTGTTGCCGGAACAGCAGAAAATGGGCTATGGCACATTTATTATAAAGAATATTGTAGCTCAGATTAGCGAAAATTATGATAAGGCTTATCTGGATGCTTCACTGCCCGCAGCAGCACTTTATGGAAAGTTGGGCTTTTCTATAACAAAGCATGAACATTATCCAGTAGAAAATGGAGTGATACTTGCGTATGAGGTTATGGAAAAAGAACTTCATATAGATGCGGCAGATGAATTTGAATATAAAAGAGCTACTATAGAAAATATTGATGAACTGGTAAGAACAAGAATTATAGTCCTTCGTGCAGCAAATAGGCTGCTTGATGACGTGGATATGTCCATAGTGGAGCAGG
>OFHM01001815.1_pt1 | contig 13180 bp, 9 predicted proteins | sample 1521311 | NCBI WGS metagenome assembly OFHM01 (sample SAMEA3504083, study PRJEB24116) | mouse gut metagenome | biome: mouse gut; feature: mouse-associated habitat; material: faeces | place: Denmark | collected 2011 | reverse complement strand
AGGTGTAGGATATGAGCTTTTTAGAACTGCTTAAAATCGAGTTTATGAAAGTAAAGCGAGGCAAAATGATACCTCTGATTTTTATAGCTCCGCTGCTGGTCGTGGCTTCCGGCGTGGCAAGTTTGCAAAATTATTTTTCGCCGGAATATACAAACGCATGGGCGGCTATGTTTATTCAGAGTGCATTGGTTTATGCCTATTATCTGCTCCCGTTCAGCATGATAGTTGTATGCGTGATGATTGCGGGACGCGAAACGGGGAACAACGGAATTTTGAAAATGTTAGCCTTGCCCGTCAGCCGCTATGCCCTGTCAGCCGCAAAATTTTGCGTACTTCTCTTTTACTTATTTATGGAAATGGCTGTTTTTCTTGTTGTTTTTGTGATAACAGGCTTGATTGCAGCGGGCAGTACAGGAATTACGGAAGCATTGCCGATTATGTATTTATTGAAGTGGTGCGCCGGATTATTTTTTACAATGCTCCCTGGTGCGGCGGCAATGTGGGCGATTACGGTGCTATTTGAAAAACCATTGCTGTCCGTGGGCTTAAACCTGCTCCTTGTTATCCCCGGAGTATTAGCGGCAAATACGCCGCTTTGGGTTGTCTACCCTTATTGTTACAGCGGTTATCTGGTTTCCTGTTCCCGGCATGATTTTACGGCAAAGGGCGTTAGCGCCGGTTTTAACCTGTTTCCGTTTTTACCATGTGCAATTCTGGTTTTTGCGTTGGCGCTTACGGCGGCGGTGAAATGTTTTGGAAAAAAAGAAATGAGGTAAGTGATGGAAAATAAAAGATAAATTTTTTCTAAATCTGAAAGAAGGTTAAGAGCTGCCGGATTTTTCCGATATTCTAATTATAAGATGTTATCCTCAGTGGATCGTGTGTTCCCTTGTCCACTGAGGGGAATACCGGCAGCGATTGGGAGGTGCGGCGTTTGGATTTTTCAATGATTCAGTCAATTGGAACCTATACAAAAAATATGGAAATGCAGATGAAGTGGCAGAAGAAGAAGGAGGATAATGACTTTACTGCGGACGGAAGCACCAAATGGAGCGATCCGACGGCGCGGCAGGCGGAGGAGATCCGCAGATCCCAGGCAGACGGTTCGGCCAAGCTTTTATCTCAGATCCGTACAAAGCTTGCAGCAGGCAAAAAGCTGACGCAGGAGGAAATGGATTATCTGCAGAAAAATGATCTTCCCACCTATCAGAAGGTGAAAGCCATCGAAGCCGAGCAGAAGAGCTATGAAAAAGAGCTGAAAAACTGTAAGACGAAGGAAGATGTACAGCGGGTAAGGACAAACCGCGTAGCTGCTTCTTTAAGTGTCGTAAACAATGTAAAGAACAATCCCGCCATACCTGAGGGAGCAAAGCTTGGGCTGATCTGGCAGGAGCTTCAGAAAAATATGGTTATGGAAGAAACCATTAAAAAATTTGTGGAGAGCGGAGAATATGCCCAGCTTCCTACGGAAGCAGAAAAGCTGGAGGCAGAGAAGGAGCTTAAGGAGTGGAAAGAGGCCGAGCTTGGAATCAAGGATACGGAGGAAAATGCCGGGGAGAAAGAGCCGGCGGAAAATGTGACCGAAGCGGAGAGCACGGTGGAGGAAGCGTCGGCAGATAAAGCGCCTGTAGATAAAGCAAAAGAAATAGCAATTCAAGAGGCGTTAAAAAGGGACAGGACATTCTTACAGGAAAGAAAGAAGACACGTGCGGAGGTTGAAGCGACACCGGAGGCACGGAAGGTAAAGCGCGCCAAAGCGCAGGCGGCATATAAGAGAAATTCGGCAAAGATTTCCGGCTTTATTGTAGATATGAAAGCAGAGTAAGGGACTGCAGGCGCAGTTCCTTATTTGTTACCGGCCACAGACCGAACAGTAATCCTTGCTTTTTCTCGTACTACGATCAGGAGGATCGGAAGGAATAAAACCTCATGGTATAATCAAGTATACAAATGCAGATTCTAACAGAAAAATGAAAGAGGCGGTAAACTTGAGCAACCGATTACAATTTGAGACAAGTCCGTATCTGCTCCAGCACAAGGACAATCCTGTTGACTGGTATCCTTGGTGTAAAGAAGCATTTGAGAAAGCAAGGGCGGAGGACAAACCCATCTTTCGGAGCATCGGCTACAGCGCCTGTCACTGGTGCCACGTGCTTGCGCATGAAAGCTTTGAAGACCGGGAGATTGCGGAACTGCTGAACCAATACTATATCTCTGTTAAGGTGGATAAGGAGGAACGGCCGGATATTGACAGTGTATATATGTCAGTATGTCAGGCGTTTACAGGAAGCGGGGGATGGCCGACCAGCATATTTATGACATGGGATCAGAAGCCCTTTTTTGCAGGAACCTATTTTCCGAGAACAGCCGGAGGCGGCAGGATTGGGATGCGGGAGCTTCTTCTGAAGCTTCACGAAATATGGACGCAGGAACGGGATGTGCTTTTGCGGCAGTCGAAGCGGATTATGGAGCATCTAAGAGAAGAAGATTTGGAAGAAAGAGCTGGGGAAGAAGGAACTCTGGCTCAACAGATGATTCATTTGGCCGCAGAGGACTATGAGAGTCGATATGATCCCCAATACGGCGGCTTTGGCCAGGCGCCGAAGTTCCCAACGCCTCATAACCTTTTGTTTCTGCTTAATTACTATGAACGTTATAAGAAAGGCTCCTGTCTTGAAATGGCAGAGCATACACTTTTACAGATGTATCGCGGCGGAATGTTTGATCACATTGGCTTTGGCTTCTGCCGTTATTCCACGGACAGGATGTTTCTTGTTCCTCATTTTGAAAAAATGCTGTATGACAATGCGCTGCTGATTCTAGCCTGCTGCAAGGCATATACGGCGGCTAAAAATATTTTGTATCGTAAAATAGCGGAAAAAACGGCGGATTATATCTTAAGGGAGATGGTAAGCCCCGAAGGCGGTTTCTACAGCGCTCAGGATGCGGACAGTGAGGGGGAGGAGGGAAAGTATTATTTGTTTACACCGGATGAAATGATCCGTGTGCTTGGGCAAAAGGACGGAGAGGCATTTAACAGGCATTATGGGATAACGAAAAGGGGAAACTTTGAGGGAAAGAATATTCCCAATCTGCTGGGCCGGGATTTTAATGAGGAAGCCTTTGAAGCGATGCTGCCCCGGCTGCGGCAGTACCGGAGAGAGCGGTATGACCTTCATTTGGATGATAAAGTTCTTACCTTCTGGAACGGCCTTATGATCGGAGCCATGTGTGAGCTGTACCTTGTCAGTAAAGAGGAGCGGTATCTTTATGCGGCGGAGCAGGCGGATGCTTTTATTCGGAAATATTTGCGGGAAAAGGACGGTTTGTATGTAAGTTACTGCAAGGGAAAGCATGGGGCCAGGGGATTTTTGGATGATTATGCAGGATATATTTTTGCACAGCTTGCCCTTTACAGAGCGACCTTGAAGCAGGTATATCTTAACCGGGCGGACAGCCTGTGTGAGCGGGTGATGCTTGATTTTGCCGATGATGCAGGCGGGTTTTATTTGTACGGTCATGACAGTGAGGAGCTTATTCTGCATCCCAAGGAAACCTATGATGGTGCGGTTCCCAGCGGTAATTCCCTGATGGCCTGGAATCTTGTCAGAATGTCCATAATTACAGGAAGTGAAACGTATCGGCAGGCGGCAAAGAAGCAGCTAAAGTTCCTTTCGGCGGCTGCAGAGCAGTACCCTTCCGGTTACGGGATGTTTCTGACGGCATTTTTAGAGTATATGGAACCGCCGATGAAAGTAATGGTGGTGGCGGATGAACAGGAAGAGAGTGAACACCTGCCCCTTGGGATACCGCCGGAGGCTGTAGTCATTCTTTTACAGCGGCCTACGGCGGAATATCCGCTGAAAGACGGCAAAACGACTTATTATATATGCTATAAAAATAGCTGTATGCCGCCTGTTCATACACTTCGGGAAGTTCGTGGGATTTCTGACAGAAAGTAGATGCGGAAGAAGCTTGTGTGTCTGTGCTGCCGCACTTTTCCCTGCGGTATCCTGCTGTGAAAGAGGATTCGTTTTCAGATTGTTTTTCAATTGTTTTCTATACAAAGTTTTAGACGCTAAGTTTTACACCCATATTTGCATAGAAAAATGAAAGATCCTGTGATAAAATATCAGTATTGATACATGCAGGATCTTTTATTTCTGCGGGCAGCAAACCAAGCAGCAGGGATCTGACTTATGCAAAGGAGAGGCTATGAGCGGGAAAAAGCATAAAAAGCACGGAAGACAGACAACGGACAACAGATTGATTCCGGCAGCTATATTTATATCATTATGGGTTCTTGCATTTTCTCTTGCCGTATTTTTCCTGTTTTTTACCGGAAAGGACAGCGGGGAGGAAGGGAAGAGCACCGAACTGGCTTTGCAGGAAGAACAGTTGGCAGAGGAAGTCCCGGAAGAAGAGGAAGAGCCAAAAGATACGGAAGAAACAGAAGATCCCCAGAGTGAGGCAAACAGAAACCCTGAGGAAGCGGGAGCGGAATCCGATGTGACAAAGCTTTTGCTTTCCGGGAATACGTCAGAGACAGACAAGGTGACCATAGGCATCGACGTATCGCGGTTTCAGGGCACCATAGACTGGAAAGCTGCGGCGGATGCCGGGATTGATTTTGCCATGATAAGAGTGGGCTATCGGACCCAGGCGACGGGCGAGATACGTGAGGACACCAATGCAAGGTACAATATGCAGGAGGCCACGGCCAACGGGATACAGATAGGCGCGTATTTCTTCTCGACTGCGGTTACGGAGGAAGAGGCAAAGGAAGAAGCCCGGTGGACGGCCGATTACATATCCCGGTATGCGGTAACCTATCCGGTGGCATACAACTGCGAAGGCTTTGAAAACCCAGAGAACAGGCAGTACGAACTGAGTATTTCCCAGAGGACAAGCTGCGCGGCCGCATTTTTGAAGGAGATTTACGATCAGGGATATACGCCGATGTTTTATGCGTCAAAAAGCGAACTGGAGCATGATGCAAAATGGGAAACCTCCCGTCTGGAGCAGCAGTTTAAAATCTGGGTATCTCAGTATCCTTCCGTCCCATACCCGGAAACAGCCGCATCCGGGTACGGCGGTTCTCATGCCATGTGGCAGTACACGAACAACGGAAGCATTGCAGGCATTTCCAGGCCAGTAGATGTGAATGTGGCTTATTTCGGCTACGAGTCCGACGCGGATGCCCTGAATCCTGATACGCCGGAAGAGGCCGAGGCGGATGCGGAGGCTTTGATGAATTTTCAGGAAGTGGATGAAACCGTAACGGCTAAGGAAACCGTAAACTTACGGGATATTCCAAGCCAGGGAGCGGACAGTACCGTTCTAAGAGAGCTTAAAAATCAGGAGACAGCTCAGAGAACCGGCGTCAGCGACAGCGGCTGGTCGAGACTTATCATAGACGGGGAACGCTATTACGCGGTGTCTAATTATCTGACCGCGGATCTGTCCTACCGGCCTCCGGTAAAGGAGCCGGATGACGGCCTGAAGACAAAGTTTCAGAGCGTTTCCGAAAATGTGACACCGAAGATTGAAATCAATCTGCGCAAGCTCCCCAGCGTCACCAACCCGGACGCTGCAGTGGTAGCTACGGTCAGGGCCGGGGAGGTCTTTGTGCGGACGGGAATCAACACCGATTACGGCTGGTCGCGGGTGGAGTACAACGGGCAGACACTGTACTGTGTCAGCAGCTATCTGACAACAGCTGAATAGTGAAAGAATAATGGGGCTGCCGTAAGGCAGTCCCATCGTAATATATTATCTATCTACCGTACCGGCGGCCGAAGTCCCTGCAGAACCACCATAGGCTGCGCCTCCTCCACCAAATCCTCAAAGGAAGGAATCTCCCCCTCCACATTGTCAAGAAGCCAGTTCATGGTAATAATTTCCTCAGGAGACAGGCAGTTTCCGGCCGTATTTTTTACCGTCCCGTCCTGTGCGGTAAGAGAAGCCGAAAACGGATTGTACCCGTCCTGTGCGATCTCCCTTTTAATCAGCTCCAAAAGCCACCGCGACCCGGCAGGAAGATTCTTGGAGCAGATCACATCAATCATTCCAGAGGAAATTCCCCACCAGTAATGAACCGCCTTTGTCTGGGTATCCTTTTTCTTCCATGCCCCGTTCAGAATATCCCGGACAATTCGCTCATAAAACTTTCCCCAGTGCCAGATAGGAGAGGCCACATTGACCATATGTCCGTCCCGGATATCATAAAGCCCGAACTTTCGTGAGGCATACTGAGGCGTAATCAAATCCTGCCCTGATATATAAGAAATCCCCTTGGCCCGGAAAATCTCATCCGGATTCCTGTCCTTCACCGTAGCCCACTCCAGATGCACCCTTGCCTCAGGATTGGTCATTTTCACACCCAGGGCAAAAGCATTGATATTGGCCGTCATGCCGAAGATGGGGTAATCCGCCAGATAGCCCACAAGAGGACTGTCCGTGAGAATCCCGGCCAGGGCGCCGGTGAGAAACTTCGCCTCATAAAGCCTGCCGTAGTAAGTCCGAAGATGCCCGCTGTAGGTTTGAAGAGAGCAGTTTAAAAGCTTCACCTCCGGGCAATGGATAGCGGCCTTAATGCTTGCCCCCAAAAGCTTCGGGGTCGTGGTGAAGATTACCTTGCATCCTTTCAGGGCCGCCTCCTCAATGGTTTTAAGGCCAAGCTCTTCCGTGTTGATATTGTCGAAGCAGAGCGTCTCCACCTGATCGCCGAACACCTGATTCAAATGCTGCCTTCCAAGCTCATGTCCGTAAGTCCAGCTGGAGGTTTCCATCGTCTTATCGTGAAGAAATGCGATTTTTAAGGGAGCAGGCGCCACAGGAAGCAGCCGGCTGATCACAGGCTTTTGAGCCTCGGCTCCGGGCTGCATACTAAGCTCTAAAGGCGCCTTCCCGGGATAGAGCTGAAAGTCTTTCCAGAGCTTTGCCATCTCGCTTCGTATCTGGCCGTGGGATTTCTCCCACATATTTTCATATCCGTAAATCTCCAGATAGAGAAGAAAGGCGTCGCCAAAGGTGAGAGAGAGCTTCCGTCCCCCTTTTTCCTCAAATACATCCGTAAAATGAATATAGGCGGAATGAAAATCAAGCTTTTCATCGTCCGTCCATACCTGATCCGGCTTAGCCCCCACAAGCCTTAAAAGCTTGGGAAAGCTGCCTTCCTGACTGAACCAGAGGTAGTTGATGGAGGTCAGCTTGTAGAAATCCAGAAATTCATAGTAGATACGAACCTCCTTGGAGTCATTTTTGGCAGGCAGAATCCGCGTCACCTGCCCGAAAATGCTCACAGCCCCGGAATACTTCAAAACGCTGACCCGCTTGTTGCCTTCAATCACATAAAAACGGTTCATAAATTCACAGGCTTTGATGGGATCACGGATGCCCTCGTTAAGATGGGCATGATAAAGAGAGACCCACTTGGCGGCAAACTCCGTATCCTCGGGAAGCAGAGGCATAAAATTGCTGGCAAAGGCGGTGGTCCGCCCGGCGGTTTTTGTTCCCGCAATCTGATCCAGAGGAATTTCCACCAGACCCAAATCCACCTCCGAGGAGGTCTTTGTAAAGGAAAGGATCTCATCCAGAACCTGCAGATAGGGGTAGCTTCCTTTCAGGAGAGAAGTTCGGTATGCTCTTTGCGCTGATTTTCTTGCTTTTGCGTATTCTTCCATTCTATATAAGCTCTCCTTTTGATTTATATAAGCTTTTGCGAGACAGGCTGCTGCTTTATGGGCGGAAATTCAAACACAGTCCGCTCATAGGCGTTGACAACCGCAGTGTTTTTATAAGTACAAATCCGCGGAGCCTTGTAATTGTAGGACAGATGCACATGTCCGTGGACAAAATAGGAGGGGGCATAGCGATCCATCAGTCCGAGAAAAGCCTGAAAGCCCCGGTGAGGCAGATTATCCTCATCATTGAGATGATATGCGGGCGCATGGGTCAGCAGAATATCAAATCCCCTGTGGCGCTTAAGAGAATACCACAGTCTTCGGATACGGGCGTTCATCTGCCGTTCCGTATATTGATGGGGACCCTCCTTGTAGCGCATGGAGCCGCCCAGCCCCAGAATACGAATCCCCTCATGGACGTAAATCTGATCCTCCACACAGATACAGCCGTAAGGAGGAGAAGCTTCATAGACAGCATCGTGGTTGCCGTGGACATAGAGCACCGGACCTTTAAAAAAGGTGGCAAGAAAGGACAGATAGAGAGGACTTAAATCTCCGCAGGAAACAATAAGGTCAATCTCCGAAAGCTTTTCCTTGCTGAAATCATCCCAGAGATACCGGGATTCCTGGTCTGCGATTGCTAAAATTTTCATCGTGCCGTTTCCTTAAAAAAGGCTGTCACCAGATAAGTCATCAGATTTTTCCGTATCCTGCAGTCAGAAGCCTTTCAGACGCGGTACATTGGTGAAAATCTGCTGTCTTATGTTATGACAGCCCTGTTTTTTAAATCGTTCTAATCTGCGTTTGAATATTCCTGGCAGAAGTATCTCTGCAAATGGACGCCCGTTTACCGTGACTGCTTTGCAATCAGCTTGCGGATCTTCTCCGTAGGCGTATTGATGCTGTCCACGGAAAAATCATGATTCAGCGTGTCCATAATCTTGGCCAGGAACTTTGTCATATCCGCCTCCGTATAGTAAGGCTTGGACAAAAGCTCCGGCGAGCGGTAATTGAGATTGGTCGTCACAATCCGGGTGATATAGCCTTTCTCATAGTATTCGTCAAATTTATCAAATCCATCCGTAAAAAGTCCGAAGGTACAGCACACATATACATGAGTTGCGCCCCGCTCCTTCATCTGCTTCGCCACGTCCAGCATGCTCCCCCCGGAGGAAATCATATCGTCGATGATAATCACATCCTTGCCCACCAGAGAATCCCCCAGAAATTCATGGGCCACAATGGGGTTCTTGCCGCCTATCACCGTAGAGTAGTCACGGCGTTTGTAGAACATGCCCAGATCAATGCCGAGTACATTGGAAAAATACACGGCCCGCTCCATAGCTCCCTCGTCCGGCGCAATGATCATCAGATGATCGTTGTCCACCTTCAGATCCGGCTCCGTGCGCAGAAGCGCCCGGATAAACTGGTAGGGCGGCTGGAAGTTGTCAAAGCCGTTTAAAGGAATGGCGTTCTGCACTCTGGGGTCGTGGGCGTCGAAGGTGATAATGTTATTGACTCCCATATTCCGCAGCTCCTGGAGAGCGATGGCGCAGTCCAAGGATTCCCGGCTGTTGCGCTTGTGCTGGCGGCCTTCGTAGAGGAAGGGGATCACCACATTGATGCGGTGCGCTTTGCCGGTGGCGGCGGAGATCATGCGTTTTAAATCCTGGTAGTGATCGTCCGGCGACATGTGGTTTTCATGGCCGCAGACCGTGTAGGTGATGCTGTAGTTGCACACGTCCACCATAATAAAAAGGTCGCTGCCCCGGACGGACTCCTCATAGCGTCCCTTGGCCTCTCCCGTACCGAAGCGGGGACAGGAGCATTTTACAAGATAAGAATCCTGGGCGTATTCCTGAAAATAAATATTGTCTCTGTGCTGCTTGTTGGCGGTTTTACGGAATTTTACCAGGTGCTTGTCTATCTTTCTAGCAAGGTCGATGCAGCTGTCCAAAGCTGCGATCTTAAGGGGCGCTACCGGTAAAATATTATCAAACTGGTTGGTTTCCGACATACTGATCCTCCGAATAGGCGGGTACCCGAATGCACGATATCCCGAATGTGAAATTGTATAAAATATTCTAATAATTTTATAACATTATCCGGGGGGAAACGTCAAGATGATCCGAGAAATTTTGACAGGAAAAACGCAACCATTTTGCAAAAAAATGAGCGAATTTTTTATAGGAAACGCAAAAAAATGAGCGAATTATTTCGTATATTTTACAAAAAACCAGCGAATATAAATATAAAAATCAACGCAGCTGTTGAAAAAGCGCCGTATTTTTTGCATGTAATATATCCCGTTCGCGGTTGAACAGGGGATTGGAAAATGGTATACTTTTTTCCATAAAGAAAAACGGAGGAACGCTTATGGGATTCTGGGTTTTTATGCTGCTTATGAATGTGATGGTTCCATTTACCATGATTGGCTTCGGGAAAATGTTTCTGCATCACATCCCGGACGAGATCAATGGGGTATTTGGCTACCGCACGAGAATGTCCACCAAAAACCGGGATACCTGGGAATTTGCTCATCAATATTGCGGAAGGCTGTGGTTTATCTTCGGGCTGATCCTGCTGCCCTTATCCATTGTTCCCATGTTTTTTGTGATAGGGCAGAGTGAGGATGCAATCGGGAACTTAGGCGGGGTGATCTGTATAGTGCAGTGTGTATTTTTAGTTGGCTCCATCTTTCCCACGGAACGGGCGCTTCGGAAGAACTTTGACCGCAATGGAATGAGACGGTAAGCGGAGGAAGCTATGAAACAGGCAATGACTGCGGAAGAAAAATATAAAATGATGATGGACACGCCCATCAACAGGCTGATTCCGCGTCTTGCGGTGCCCACCATCATCAGTATGCTGATCACATCCATCTACAACATGGCCGACACCTTTTTCGTAAGTCAGCTCAGCACCAGTGCATCCGGTGCCGTGGGAGTGAACTTTTCACTGATGGCCATGATCCAGGCAATTGGCTTCACCCTTGGCATGGGCAGCGGAAATTATATGTCCCGTATGCTGGGTGCCAAAGAATCGGAAAAAGCTCAGAGGGCATGCTCCACCTCCGTTTATACGGCTTTGGTGTTCGGCCTTTTGCTGGCCGTGTTCGGAATCCTGAATATCGATGCTTTGGTATCGGCTCTGGGAGCTACGAAAACAATCGCGCCCTATGCGAAGGATTACGGAAAATACATTCTGCTGGCCGCCCCCTATATGACCGTGTCCTTTGTGTTTAACAACCAGCTGCGTTCTCAGGGAAACGCCATGCTGTCCATGATCGGTATTACCGCAGGCGGTATCCTCAATGTGATCCTGGACCCCATTCTGATTTTCCGTCTGCACATGGGAATCTCCGGAGCGGCCGTTGCCACCATTTTCAGCCAGTTTATCAGCTTCCTTATTTTACTGGTACTGGTGCTTCGCTCGGAAAATGTCATAAAGCCCCGCCCGGGATTTTTTACGATGCGGGGATGGGTTTATAAAGAAATATTGTCCGCAGGTTTGCCTACGCTGGGGCGTCAGGGCCTGGCAAGTGCGGCTTCCGTACTGCTGAATGTGGCGGCCTCCGGCTTTGGGGACGCTGCGGTGGCGGCCATGTCCATTGTGACGCGGATTATGATGTTTATCAATTCTGCGCTCATCGGCTTCGGACAGGGCTTCCAGCCGGTCTGCGGATTTAATTACGGTGCAAAGTTATATCATCGGGTGAGGGAAGGTTTTGTTTTCTGTGTAAAATATGCCACCATTTTTCTGATAGGTATTTCCGTTATAGGAGTAGTATTCGCGCCGGACATTATTGCCCTGTTCCGTAAAGAGGACCAGGAAGTTATTGCTGTAGGGGCTGTGGCGCTTCGTATGCAGTGTATTGTATTTCCGTTAACCGGATGGATTGTCATGTCCAATATGATGCTTCAGTCTATTGGCAAGGCTCTGAAAGCGTCCATTTTGGCAGCGGCAAGACAGGGGTTGTTTTTCATCCCCCTGATTCTAATATTGCCCCGCATGTTTGGGCTGCTCGGTGTGGAAATATGCCAGACGGTTTCGGATATTTTCTCCTTTGCGTTGGCAGTGCCGCTTTGTATTAGCGTGATTAATGAGATGAAGAGGCAGGAATATAACCAAAAGCAGGCAAATGGATAGAGGTAAGGGGCGGATTCCCCTGCCTGTTGAAAATTTGTATAAACAGTTTCAATATGCCATATAATTTGTTATAATAATAAAAATATGTCAATAGGTTATGTACTTGCATTACAAGATTAGTGCAAGTAAAGGCGCAGTTTTTGGCTGCGCCTTTTCACATAGATATTTTTATCCCTGCGAACAATGAGGAAAATACTATTATTACGAAATTTCTTCTGCCGGGTTATCAAGCCGTTCCCAAAACTGAGTGATATACTGATTGGCGATAAACCGCGAAAGATTAAAAGTCCTTACCTTCGTGCCTTTTTCTTCTATTAATTCAATATGAATAGACTTTCTTAATGCATATTCTCCCATCCATGAATTCATAGCAATACGGCTGGAAATTTGACCGTTTTCCGTGATCCCGCCTTCTTCTGAGGAGGTATCCAGAAGCTGCAGCAATGTTTCTTCGTTAAGTATGGCCGGAGCGGCATCTGCGGATAAATAATAGGTCAGATAAAGGGCATCGTGATACTCATCCGGATTGTCCAGTATCTGGGAAATATTGTATTTGGCAATGAAATAGTCGGGGTGGCTAAAAGAAAATGCGATATAAAATACGGTAACCACCACCATGCTGTATTTAAACAGAGGAAACCTTTCTTTATAAATATTAGTCAATACGCCGGTCATCAACAGGAAAATGACAGCCAGCGACCAGAGTACGAAAACCCGGAGAAAAGTCAAATCGTAACTTTTAATGTACATCAGCATACGCAGGGCGCTGGATGCAATCATAATATAAGTGCATAATGAAATCGTAGTCATAATTGCTTTCAAGGCTTTATGTTCTTTGAACCGCCCGAGGCAGATGAGGACGATGCATAAGTTTAACAGGCAGATAAAAAGCAGCTGGAAAAAGCCTTCTCTCGCGTATGCGGCATAACTGTATCCGGTGGGCAGTTCCATGCTTCCGGTAAACAGATAAATAATTTGGACAGCGCAGAAGAGCAAATATATAACGGAAAGTATGGATGTTACAGTAATGGCCAGTACCGGTTCGCCGGTCCGCTTATCCGCTACCTCTTCTTTCATCGTTTTTTTCACCAGATATGCAAGGATGCAATAGGATGCCAAAAAAGAAAAAATAATAGTCCAGCATATGGAGAAAAAGTTCTGTGGTATCTGCAGGGATGAGAAAATATCATTTACGATGGACGCGAAAACCATATCTGCAGAGCAAAGCAGCATCATTACAATGAACAGCAAAGGGATGGAGATTAAAATGCCGATGAAAATATATTGTCCATAGGTCTGTTTGTTTTCTTTTTCTTCCTTCCTGGATTTCATGGAAAGGCTAAAAT
>OFHM01001798.1_pt1 | contig 13251 bp, 10 predicted proteins | sample 1521311 | NCBI WGS metagenome assembly OFHM01 (sample SAMEA3504083, study PRJEB24116) | mouse gut metagenome | biome: mouse gut; feature: mouse-associated habitat; material: faeces | place: Denmark | collected 2011 | reverse complement strand
CTGCCACCTGTATTGCAGTTTTTATCTGCTAATAAATGGGGAGAAGTGTATTCTGTTTATTTATTAGCAGATAAGGCTGTGCAATGAATGGAGGAAATTATGGTAAAGAAGGTAGACAGAAAGAAATTTGTCAGATACAAGGAAGGTGCAGAGATGTACAGCATGGGTTTGACAAAATTTCAGGAGCTTGCAAAGCAGGCAAACGCTATCTATAAGGTGGATAAATTAGTATTGGTAAACTGTGACATTTTTGAGCAGTATCTGGAGTCTTTTAGAGTTAGTGAGTGATTAAGGAAAAGAGGGTTTCGTGATAAATTACCGTTCTACAAAAAATACTTGACTTTTTGTAGAACGCAAACTATAATGGTATTAGTTATGAAGGAGGTGCATAGTAAATGCCGAGAACGGGACGTCCAAAGACCGACTCGCCTAAGCTGAGATCGTTAAGCCTCCGGGTTGACGATGCAGAGTATGAGAAGCTGAAAGACTATGCTGCCAAACATGACATGACCATAACGCAAGTGCTACACAGGGGTGTTGAAATTCAATACTCAATGGAAGAAAGTAAGTAGCAGTACGAAATATCTCTTTCCTTTTGAAAGAAAGGAGCAGAGATGGCAAAAGCAAGAAAAGACCATAGAGGGAGGGCTTTACGGAAAGGGGAAATCCAACGCAAGGATAAGACATATATGTATACTTATACTGATCCTTATGGGAAAAGACGGTATATATGCGAATGACTTAGTAGAGCTTAGGGAAAAAGAAAAGCGGCTGATGAAAGACCAGCTTGACGGTCTGGATGTATATGCGGCAGGGAACGCCGATTTGAATTTTGTTTTTGACAGGTATATTACAACCAAAACAGAGTTAAGGCGGACAACCTACACGAATTACACCTATATGTATGACCGATTTGTAAGGAATGAGTTCGGGAAACGGAAGATTGGAACGATAAAGTATTCAGATGTGTTGTATTTCTACTATCATCTGTTAAATGACAAAGGGATGCAGATTAACACCCTTGAAACAATCCATACCGTTCTGCACCCAACATTTCAGCTTGCAGTGAGGGATGACATCATCAGAAACAATCCGAGCGATGGAGTAATGGCTCAAATTAAGAAAAAGCCGGGGAAAAATCATGGTGTACGCCATGCCCTCACGCTGGATCAGCAGAGAGCCTTTATGGACTACACAGCCAAAAGTCCGGTATATTGCCATTGGGCACCATTTTTTACAGTGTTATTAGGAACAGGGTGCAGGATTGGAGAAGTAATCGGATTAAGGTGGGAGGATATAGATTTTGCAAAAAGGATAATCAGTATAAACCATAGCGTTACATATTATCCCCGGCGAAATGATACTACAAAATGTGAGTTTGGAGTATCCCTCCCGAAAACAGAAGCGGGTATCCGCACGATTCCCATGATGGACGCAGTATATGAAGCGTTCCAAGAGGAATACAGCGAGCAAAAGGAAGAAGGTTTCAACACTACGGTGGTTGACGGGATGACAGGTTTTATTTTCAGTAACCGCTTTGGCAATCTTCATAATCCGCAAGCTGTAAACAGGGCAATCAAGCGGATATACGAATCGTACAATGCAGAGGAAGTGTTAAATGCTAAAAAAGAAACTCCCTTTTCGGAATTGTGTACCTATGGGAAATGAACTTGTAAATATACATTGCATGCATCAGGCATATATTTTATAATCAAGTGTATAAAACGGAATTTGAAAGAGAGGGGTCAATGTGAACCTTATTCACAGAAGTATTGATTTTGAAAAAGACAGAGATTACATTTTGGAGCGGCATTGCCGCATCAATTACGACTGTGAGAGTCCATGGAAACGGGAAATGACCTACCCTGACTACCGCTCAGAATGGCTCTCATTTACAAGCCAGGTTTCTGGATTTTACGGCTATCTCGAACGAACCGCACAGGATGACCGCACCATTGCAGAGATCATTGAGGGAGAGGATGGGCACATCGTAGGCTATCTTTGGGTCACCTTCTGCGAGGATGAAGAAATGGACTTTCGCTTTGCGGAGATTCAGGAAATTTATATCGAAGAAGAATTCAGGCGGCACGGTGTGGCAACCCAATTATACGAATACGCTGAGGCGAAAGCCAGACACAACGGCGCAGAAGTCATCCGTGCAGGAACCGGCTTATGTAATAGTGCGTCCATCCAACTGCATGAAAGGCTTGGTTTTGCTCCCTATAGATATGAATTTGAGAAATTGCTGATGAACAAAAACAATCAATGAGTATTCACTGATGACTTCCGGTTTGAAGAATTGTCAGGTGTGTGCATATTCAATAATCGTATGTAAAAATATGCATTCATTTCAAATGTTAAGCAGCGGGAACACTTTTCCGAAAAGGGAGAAAAGAAAAAAGGCAGCCAGTCATAATACCTCACTTCTCATGCCACCATTTAAGGCATACCTTTTGTACAAGGTTCTGCGAGAAGGAAACAAATGTGAAAGTGATACAGGCAATCATGGGACACGCTAATATTGAAACAACGATGGACATATATGCCGAAGTCACTGACATGAAGAAACAGGAAGCAATACAAAATTTATCACGCAATCTTGATGTATTTTAGGAAAGAGTCCGAAACGGATAAGTGAGTACAGCAAATTGTGTGGTTTACAACAAATTTACATCAAATTTGAAATTTTACTGGTAGAATAACACATCATAATGAAGTGTTGAATTGTAAGAGAAAAGCGGAGATAAGCGGTTATGAATAATGATGAAGTAACTCGATTGCCTTTCCCGACGATGAAGACCCTCGATAAATAAAACCAGTGTTTTCAATAATTCCGATATTGCAGAGACAGATCTGAGATTCCGGCAGAATGAGCTGATCAGGGAGAATCCTGCGCTGGCCAGTCCCGGAGCGTTAAGGACCAGTCCGGTGCGATTTAACAATAAAAGATTTAAAGTACAGGGAAGTATTTCCGGCAGAGACGGAGATACTTCCCTGTTTTGCGTGGAAAATTTCATCTGAAAGGAGAATTTCAATGCTGAAAAAACCAATGACAACAGAAGAACTGTTTGAAAAGATCAGGGGCATTCTGAAAGAAAAAGGCAGACTGCCGGATATTCTGGATTATGGACTGTGGGCTTATCGTCCGGTTCAGGTTGAAACTTATGAATCTGACTTAAAAAGCAGCCCTGTTTATGGGGCAGCGATGGGGGAACAACGTCCGGGGCTGGCTCTGCGCGGACCGAAGCGGAGACCTATCTGGATCTGTGGATGTTTATCTGCCTGATGAATCGGGAAACAGGCTGAAATGGAGGTGTTTTTGCAGCAGTATGGAGGCTGCGCTGAAGCGGAAGGATGAACTGATAGAAAAGCGTCCGCAGGTAAATTTGTCAATAGATAAGTTCTGGTTATTATCTATCAATATGAAAATCCATTCCAGGATAAATCGCAGATACAACAAGACCGACCCCGGAAAAACGCTGTGGTCCGGTCTATGTATCTGCGTGAAAAATATATGCAGTATTCAGTTCCCCATTATGGAAGAGCAAACAGATGTTTCTGTCAATGCTTTTGAAAAAATTTTGTCGAGGGTTGGCGGACAGTACGGGCTTTCGCTATTGGGCAGGCAGGGCGTTTGTATATACAAACGCTCAAAACCTGCGGTTCCCGGCGATGCCGGAAACCGTAGGTTTTGCTTGTTGGGAAGCATCCCAAGCCCTTTGAACAGACCGCTCCGCTGGTCTGGCTGCGGCTCTGCGAGCCTGACGGATTTTGAAAAATGCCGTTTCCTGTTACGGGACAGTTTGCGACTACGCTGGTAAGCCAGCCTTGCCGTTTTCAAAAAATCTCCGCCGGGGGCGGGAGGAAAAAGCGCCGGAACGGCGCGTAGCCGCAGAATGAAATTCTGCGAAAAGGGGTTTGGGGGCGGTGCCACCAACAAGCAAAAACAGCTTTCCAATGGTCACGCCGGAAAGCTGTTTTGAGTCTTTGTGGGAACAAAGACACTGCTTGCCAAGTAGCGCATCACCCTTCAACAGGTCACATTGACCTCTTGATTTGCAAACCAGAGCAACACGGAAAATCAACTGTTCAATTTGAGCACATGATAGGTCCTCGTTTGGTAAGAGACCATTCTGACCTCTTACCAGAAGTGATGATGACCACATTGGTCACCACCAAAATCAACGGAAACATTCTGTCCCGTTGACGGCGGTTCACTTACCTTGCGAGCAGAGTATTTGTCCCCACAAATACTCAAAACGGACTTCCAGCGTGGCCGCCAGAAGTCCGTTTTGCTCGTTGGCCGTACCCCAAACCCCGTAAACAGCCCACTATAAAAGCTGGCTGCGCGTTCGGAAACCGAACGCTGATACCGAGGCAAAAAATTCTACAAAATTCGATAATCCGTGTTGTAAGAGAGAATACAACTGTGATATACTTTAAGCAGTATCTCCAAAATCGAGCAAAACAAGGAGGAATATGGAAAATTGAAACAGCTGAAAAAACAATTTGAACAGGCGAAAAACTATATCAGCCAGATCCAGGAAAAACTTGCCCAGGGAGTGTTCTTGTCCGCAGAAGATCAAGAGAGACTGCTCCGGGAACTGGACGTCCTGCGGACGGAGCAGGAGAGGGTGGAGCGCCTGCTGGAGGGGTATGTCCTTCCCCCCGCAGTCACGGTGGAACTGGCAGAGGAACTCTTGGAGCGGAGCCAGGCCAAGCGCGAGCACATCGCACAGCTGCGGCAGGTGGTGGCTGACTTTCAGTCGGTTCGATCCCTGGAGGACGCCTTCCGGGGTGAGTTGTCTGTCCTCCAGGAGAAGTTGTCCGGCTTGGTCGATACCGTGCTGGAGCGGATGGACCAAACGGGGGAGCTGGAGCCCTACCGCAGTTTTCTAGCCTGCATCAGGCTGGAGTATCCGGGGTATGAGGACATTAGTCCCCTAATTCCGGTTTTTGGAACAGCCATGCCCCTTGCCATTATGAGCAAAAAGCTGGTTCTGCCCGAGGGGGAGACCCCAATGCCGGAAACGGTGAGCGTTCCCTTTTCGCCTACGGAGGAGGCAATCTCAGAGGAAGTAAAAACCGGGAAAGAGCCGAAGACTCCGGAGGAACCGGAGAATCCGGGAAAGTTGGAAACCGTCCGGCCCCCTTTGAGCAAATTGACCGGGACTCTGCAAATAAGTGGCGGACGCAAACAGCCCAAGGGCATAAAAGCGTTGAAAAGTCTGTGCACAGCCAATCCGGGGATTAAGTTGGTCATTTATCAGCTGATTTCCGGACAGTATTTCCTCTCACCGGATCATCTTCTCTATAATTTCCCGGAACAGAATATGGGACTCTTCCTGAAAAGCCTTGCCGTCCTACTGAAGGAAGGATACCTAACCCGCTATACACTTGATACTGCCCCGGAACAGGAACTGTACGGTGCCACGCCTCTGGGCAGGCCACTGTTGCAGAAAGCTTTAGAGAAGGGCAGAACGCCCGCAAACGCCCGGGATGGGGGAACGTGGGCGCGGATGGAGACCGCCGCCGACTTTATCCGGGGCTATGAGGGGCGGCGCTGGTTCAGCAGACTGTTTGCTGATGATCCCGCTTTTTTCGCTGCATATTCTGAAATCACCGGTGCCTGCATCATCAAACTGACGGCCACGGAGGAAGAGAACATACAAGCCCTGATCCTGCCAGCCGCCATTTTCACAGAGGAGGATCCGGAGGAAGCCCTAGATGGGCTGGCTAAAGAAATTGGGGAGTCCGTCAAGAAAGCGGAAGGGAAACTCAAGGTGTTCCTTGCCCTCTCTCGGGAGGAGGAACTGGCCGGGTGGGAGGCCTATCTGCGTCCCCAACTGCCGGAGGATGTGGAAATTCTGTGGGGGTTCATCGGCAAAGATGAGTTCTGCGCTCCGGACGGAACCCTGTGTTCCCTTTCCGAGTATATAACGCAGAAGGAGCAGAAACCGAAAGAAGTGCCGGAAGAGACAGGGGAAGCCGAAGAAACAGAACGGGAAGCGCCCGAGGTCCCTCCGGAGGCCCCGGAGGAAGATGCGGAAATTCCCTCTACTGAACCGAAACAGAACCGATCTGCGGAGGAAAAGGAGAAAAGTGTCTTGACAAAGGAGTTGCAGAGCCAGTATCAGGAGGATATTCTGGGGATGCTGGCTTCGGGAAAAACCTATTGCGCCACCGCTTATCTGGAGACCTTGGCCCGGAGGTATCCGGAGTACCAGCCCTTCCGGATGCAGCTGGCCTATGCCCTAAACGACCCCCTGGCGGACTGCGCCTACAGCTCTGACAAGCTGTTCCAGGTCTACTTCTCGGGCAACTCCGAACCAATAGATGCCCTGGTGGTGTCTGCTACCCTGCGCAGCTGCTTCTTTAATCAGTGCGGCTATGACTACCAGCTGGACCAGCTGTGGGACGCAGTGGCGAAGCGCCCGCTTCTGGAGGCCAATGTGGCCCTGAACCAGGTACTCTACCAGCTCAAGGAGTTCAAATCGACCTACCACCGGGGAATCGACTTCTACGCCGACTACCGGCAGAAGAAGCGGGAAGCCTTTGAACAGAGCCTGTCCGCTGTCCGGGCGGAGGCCCAGTCCCTCTATCAGAACAACGTGCTTGGCCGAACCAAGGAGCGTGCCTCCCAGAAACGATTCCTAGAGACCAAGAAGCTTATCTTCTCCCCTCAGGGAGAACTTGCGGAGTATCTGGACGCCGTCCGGCGGGACGACCGTGAGGTGTTGGAGTTGCTGGAAGACTTTCTGTGCACCTGGTATATCAAGGACAGGGAGGAGATCGACAGCGAAGCCATCGACAGTGGAAAGCTGAACCGGGTGCTGGACGAGGCCTGGGAGGTAGCCGGAAGCAGCCTGCGCCTAGTGAAGCGATCCTCCGACCTAATGGGCAGTCTGCGTACTAATCTGAGCAAGTTACTCCGTCGGGTGGTCACGGTACTGTGCAATTATGCTGCCATCCTCTCGGCTAACACAACGGATGAGAACGACCCGGGGCTTGCCGCTTATAAGCGGGGTCGCAGTCCACTGCTCCGGGATTTGCAGGGTGCGGCCGCCTTTGAGGCGGAACAGCCCGTCGGGACCCCGGCGGATCAGGCAGGACGGGCGGTCCTGCTAACCACCCTGGACGAGCTACGCCAGCGGCTGGACGGCACCTTTGAGGAGGAGGCCAACCGGTATTTCTATCTGTCCTTCCTCCAGTGGGACGAGGTGCTGCTGGACGAGGACTGCTTTCCTATGCTGAACAACGTGCAGGAGATGGACGAGTTGTCTGTCACGGCCCGGATTAAGCGCCACTTTGCCAAGGAGGAACGTCCCTTGGAGGAGCGGCTCCGAGAAATCCTGGAGGTCCGGGGAGAGTGGGGCGACGACTACGGTTCCGCCCGGCTGATTTTGGAATATCTGCGTGGCCATCCCCATCTAGTTCGCAACAGGGAACTGCTGGAGCTGGATCCGGAACAGGACATGGGCTTTGCCGACCCGGCGGCTTTTTTGGAGGGAAAGCGCAAAGAGTTCGCGGAATATCTGGAGTTGGCCCAGAGTTATGGCCAGATTGACAACCTGGAGGGCGACCAGAAGGAGGTCATGCTACAGATTATGAACGGCTGGTTCGATTGGACCCAGGAGACCCACAACTTCGGCTTCTGCAAAAAGGTCTTCAACGCTCTGCGCGGCAAGATTGAAAAGGGGGCCACCGCCCGGGCCCAGGATCTGACCGCTAGTCTGGCTGTCTATCAGAAGGAACACCCCAAGTGGGAGGAGGAGGAGTTCCGGGACGTCATCCTGGAAATTCAGGAGCGCATCCAGGTGCAGAACTACACTGCGGCAGAGGACCTGCTCAACCGCCTCAACGCCAAGGATCTGGACATGGAACTCACCGCCGTCCATGCGGATTATCTTCAGGAATTTCTGCGGGAGTACAGTGTCAACGCTAGAAAGGCGGGCAGTGCGGGGAGCAACTTGGAGACCAACCTAGTTCGGGAGCGGAACAAGGACGACCGAGGGGCCAACCACCTAATCAAGAGCTGGCCCAAGGGAACCGGAACGCCAGCGGCGAGGATCCAGGACCTGTTGGCCGATCTGGGGTTCCGGGTGAAACAGGTGCAGCCGGAGACCCCAATCCACGGCAAGGACCACTACCAAGTCTATCTGAGCCGGGAGTCGGAGGGGGGACAGCGCAGCGACTATAAGCACCCGGTGTCTGTTTTCGGCTCCGAGGCGGAAAGCAGCGGCTTCCGTCTGGTAAATATCTTCGGGCGCATGGACGCCAGCCGTCTGATTGACACCTTCCGGGAAATCGGCGATGCGAAAAATACCCTGATCCTGCTGGACTACGCCCTCACCTTGGCGGACCGGCGGGAGCTGGCCCGGCGCACCAAGGCGGAGTTCCACGAAAAGACCTTCGCTGTCATCGATCGGGTGGTGCTAGTCTATCTGGCCAGTCACTACTCCGAGACGGCGGTGAATCGGATGCTGATGTCGGTCATCATGCCCTTTGCAGCCTGCCGCCTCTATCAGCCCAACTCCAGCCAGGCTATGCCGCCGGAGCTGTTCATCGGCCGGAAGAATGACTTGGAGAAGATCAAGGCCCCCAATGGGGTGAACATCGTCTACGGCGGACGCCAACTGGGTAAGACGGCCCTGCTACGCAAGGCCCAGAAGGATATCGACCGGGATGAGAACGGCGACCGGGCCGTGTGGATCGACATCAAGTTCAAGGACTACCGGGAGGCGGCCCGAAAGATCTCTGCCGCCCTGTATGACGAGGGTATCCTGAAAACGGAACACATCACCGACAACTGGGACGAGCTGGCCCGAGACATCAAGAACCGCCTGCGAGACACCAGGGACCCCATCCCCTATCTGCTGCTCCTCCTGGACGAGGCGGACGCCTTTATCGAGAGTTGCGGCGCAGTGAAGTTCCAGCCCTTCGACGCTCTGAAAGACATCCAGGGCGTGGGAGCCAACCGGTTCAAGTTTGTGGTGGCCGGTTTGCACAACGTGGTCCGGTTCCAGCGGGATTTGGCTATCAGCGACAACGTGAGCCTGACCCACTTGAGTGCCCTCACCGTCACCCCTTTCAAGTACAAGGAGGCCCGGGAACTGCTGGAGGTTCCCCTGTCCTATCTTGGCTTCCGCTTCCCAGACAACGAGGAGACTGCCCGGCTGGTATCCACCATCTTCACCACCACCAACTACTTCCCCGGTCTGCTCCAGCTGTACTGCTCCAAGCTGATTGAGTCTCTCCAGCGTGGATATGCGGGTTATTCCGAGTCGGAGGTTCCCCCCTATGTAGTCAAGGAGGAGCTAATCAAGAAGGTTCTGTCTGACGAGTCCCTGCTGGAACAGATCCAGGACAAGTTCGACATCACCATCAGGGTGGACAAGAGCCAGGACGACTACTACTACTTAATCGCCCTGCTGGCCGCCTACTACAGCTATGAGTCCTGCAATCAGGAGGGTTTCAGCCCAGACGATATGATCCAGATTGCATCGGAATACGAAATCTGGAAGCTGGCAAAGCTGCCCCGGCCCTCAGTGGAGGCTCTGATGGAGGAGATGCAGGAGCTGAACATCCTCAAGCGTCTGGGGAACAACCGCTACCGATTTGCCCGCTTCCGTTTCCGGGACATGATGGGCAGCAAACAGGCGGTGGACGACAAAATCTTGGCATACGAGGAGGAGGCCTGACATGGATAAGATTTGGTGGGAACAGATTACCCGGGCCAGCCGTCTCCTCCGCACCGTGAGCGATACTATGCTGGGGGGAAAAAGCGTAATCCTCTCCCTTCCCCCGTCCATCCCCTGGTATCGGACCATGTACAGCCGGATTGAGGAACTTTTGCACCAGGGCAACCCCAACAACTGTCTCCAGGAGTTCTCCTGTCCCCCGGGGAACGTGGGGGAGTTCCTGTTTGAAACCTATTGCAAGCAGGAAAAGCGGGCCTCATACCGGCGGGGCATGTCCTATGCGGCCTTTCTAGCCAAGAGCGAGGACTTGGTGCTGAATGACCGCTACCTGTGGGTGCGGGACGTCTCCGGGGAGAAGCTGGAGGAGTGGAGCCGGTTCCTGGTGGAATACTATAAAAACCTACCCGAGGGGATGCCCCCGGCGGTGTTCTTGCTGGAGACTGTCGAGGGGGAGCAACCCCGGAAGGCGGTGAAAGGGGTGCAAAGCATCCGTTTCTCTGACGAGGTTGACGCCTACGACCGCTTTGCCTTCTGCGCTCTCGCCTGTACCGAGGGAGGTGTCCCCATTGTGCTGCGGCCCTATCTGGCGGAGCTGGTATCTACTCTGTGCCAAGACGACGTAGAGCTGTGTGCCGCCTGCATCCAACGGGGACAGTCCTTTCTGACGGATCCAGAGGGGGTGCTGAACGACATCGCCCGTAGGAAAACCCGCAGTAACGGAGAGACCTTTGATATAGCCCCCATGTTGGCTGGCCTGAAAGGCCGACTGTGGGAGAGCCAGCTGAAACTGATTTTCCCGGTTCTCCAGCAGTACTCCGCCGAGTTCATCCAGCAGCATGAGAAGGAGATCCGGGCGGCGCTACCCTTGACCACCTCCTATGGGGAGACTATCGACGACCCACAGGACGCAGAGCTAGGTCTGCTGGTGTATCTCGTGGGCAGCCAGCAGTTGGGCCTGAGTGGCCCCGAACATAAGCAGCTGGTCCTGTTCCGGAACGCCCGGAACAGTCTAGCCCATATGAGGCCGCTGGATTTTTCCAATGTGGAGAAGATTCTGCGTTTTTGACCCCTTATGCACTTTGGGAAAGGGCCGACAAATTTCCATATAAACATTTTGTAATTTCCAGCCCTAACCTTATGTAACTCGGCAAATGGTGGCAAAGCCTTGATTTTCAGGCGTTTCCGCCATTTGCCGTTTGGGAGAGTTATTCGCATATCTCGGCGTATCCCGGCGTGACTTTGCGCTGAAACGTAGTACGGAAGTAGTAAAAGCGGCCTTTCACTTCCTTTTTTACTACGCAGCCAGCCGTTCCATCTCTGCCTTTACGGAACAGGCGTCAACATGGGTGTAGTAGTCCAGCGTCATGGTGATGTTGGCGTGGCCCATGATGTACTGCAACGCCTTGGGGTTCATACCGGCGTTTGCCATGCGGGTACAGAACGTGTGCCGGAGGGAGTGCGGGGTGATGTTGGGCAACTGCTCCTTGTGCTGCTTGTTGTACTTCCTCACAAGGCCCCTAATCATGTTGCTATAGTCCATGCCCACTTTCGGCGTCCCGTCCCTTTTGAGAAACAGGAAGTTGGTGTACCCGTCCACCGTGATGGTGGTTTTCTTTCCCCGATTTTTCAGCACCCGCTTCAACGCCCGGTAGACCGGCTCACTCATAGGGATTTCCCGGTAGCCGTTCTTGGTCTTGGGCGTTTCGATGTAGTAGCCGATCTTGCTGTCCCGCAAAAGCTGGTGGTCTACCCGGATCAGCCGGTTCTTAAAGTCAAGATTCGTGGTCAGCCCGCAGAACTCGGAAATGCGAAGCCCGGTTCCCAGCAGGATGATAAGCTCATCAGCGTACTTCTGATATACCGGGTCATTCTGCGCGAAGTCGATCAGACTTACCTCCTGTTCCGGCGTCAGCACGGTTTTCTCGCCCCTGTCGTCATCCAAGACTTTGTTCAGGGCAAAGCTGAACGGGTTCTTGCGAATACAATCGTCCTCGATGGCGATAAAGAACGCTGCCCGGAGGGAACGCTTGTAGTTGCTGATGGACTGGAAGCTAAAGCCCTTTTCCCTCATGCGGATGGCCCACTCCTTGGCGTCGGAGGGCTTCACCGCGTCGATGCTTTTCCCGCCGAGAGGGTCATCCCGCAGGAGGCCCATCAGGTACTCCCGCTGTTTCTTGGTGCCCCGCTTCACATCCGCCCGCTGACTGTTCTGCTTGGCGTAGAGCTGGCAGACGGTCATTTTTTTGCCCACGGTGTCGATGCCGTCCGCAATATCCCGGTTGATCTCCTTTTCCTTCTCCCGCAGGGAAATATCGTCCCGCTTGCCAGCCGGGGTCTTGTCCGTGGCTACCAGCTTCCAGGCATAGACGAATTGGGGCTTGCCGGTGCTGTCCGTGTACTTGTATGCGTATCTCCCGTCTTTTCGTTGGCTCTCTCCAGTTCTTAAAATGCGGCCTTTGTTGTCACGTCGTTTTTCCGCCATTGGTAAAACTCCTTTCCAAAACTGGAACGAGCCTTGATACGACTTGACTATATTCTATCATATTTCCGGCTCAATACAAATCTGCGATCAAATTACATCCAGGGAGTCAATGACCTTTTCAAACTGCCTGCGCTTGATCTGGATGCGGTTGCCGTTCATTATCAGCCAGTTGGCGTCCGGGTTTTCCTCCGCCAGTTTCCGCAGCTTCTTTTCCCCGATGCGGAAATACTTGGCCGCTTCCTCGATGGTCAGGGTGTACTTCTCCCAAATGGGCACGTCAGGATAACTCATACGCCCGCCCCTCCTTTCGGCGTGACCACATACTCCATACCGGGGCGCTGGCCGCAGTAGACGCAGACCTCCTTTTCAGCCTGTCCCGGCGCGGCCTCCCGCAAAGCAAAAGCGCCTGTGCCGCGAAAAGCGTCAGCACAAGCGCCGCATAAGCAGAGGGTCAGTTTCGGGGGTACGGGTTCGATCAGGCCGATGCTGACCGCCAGGGCGTGGTTGATGCCCCGGATATGTTTCTCGTCCAGCCTGCCGATGTAGCCGGACAACCGCTGCTTGTCTATGGTGCGAATTTGCTCCAACAAAACAAGGGACGGCTGTGCCAGCCCGTTCCCGGCGTCCAGGTAGTAGTGGGTGGGCAGTTTGGCCTTGATGTTGGCCTTGCTGGTGATGGCGGCGATAATGACGGTGGGGCTGTGCTTGTTGCCCACATTGTTCTGGATGATAACGACGGGCCGGGTGCCCTTCTGCTCCGAGCCGATCCCGTGGCCCAGGTCGGCGTAGTACAGGTCGCCGCGTAAATATGTCCTGCTCATGGTGTTTGACCTCCTATAAAAATTAGACGGCCTGCGCCGCCTATGTAGGGGCCGGACAGCATGACATATCAAGGTTGGCGGAGCATAAACGCTCCCGTTTCCATAAAATAAGTCCCGCTGTCCGGCCTATATGAAAGCAAGCCTATTTGTCCGCGACACCCCGGCCCGCTGTGGGAAGTCATCAAACGGCTGGCGGCAACCAGCTCCACGGGAATTTCACCCCCGGCAGGTTCTCTGTCGGCTGCTC
>OFHM01001794.1_pt1 | contig 13281 bp, 10 predicted proteins | sample 1521311 | NCBI WGS metagenome assembly OFHM01 (sample SAMEA3504083, study PRJEB24116) | mouse gut metagenome | biome: mouse gut; feature: mouse-associated habitat; material: faeces | place: Denmark | collected 2011 | reverse complement strand
TGCCGAGGACGTTTTTGTAGATAGCCTTCCCGGTCGCTGGATCACGGCCCGCTGTGTAGCGTCCCTCCCAGCGGCCGTCCTTTCGCTTGCGAATACTACCTTCTCCATTGGCACGTCTTTTCGCCATGGCACATCGCCTCCTTTGTCAGCAACACACCATACCAGCAGTTCACAAAAATATCCAGTGGTTGCATGTGGTGTTATCAAAAAATTTGGATTTGCTGGTTTGGAACTTTTCTTTGTTTATAGCAGATCAGATTTTGAACTCGTTACATGGACATAGACGGTCCCTGGTACTCCTCGTGATCATCCGCCTTGTGGCCCATGGCGATTTTTTTCTCACGGATTCTTCGCATAAGTTTACTCTCCACATGACCACCCGACGGATTCGGCGGCGGAAGTGTCTCCCAAAAAATGTTGCTTATGTGATGGAGTAGTCTCATAGTACAGAGGAGAACAGAAGGGTCACGCTGCCGATGGTCCAGGAGGAACTGCGCATAGCTGTTGCCTTGATTTGCGGATTGCATCAGCCAGTATTGCGCCGCATCATGATCTTGTCCTACTTCTTTCCCTTGGAGGTACAGCTTGCCGAGGACGTACTGTGCGTATTGATTTCCTTGATTGGCGGAGTTGCTTAGCAGTCGAACCGCCCTTTCGATATCTTTTGGAACACCATCGCCCAGAAGGCACATCTTCCCCAAGCGGTACTGAGCATACTGATTTCCCGATTCACAGGCACGCTCATACCACAAGGCTGCTTTGCCCATTCGTCCTTGTCGCTGGAGAAACCTTCCCAGAGCGTACTGCGACTGCGCGTCCCCTATCTCGGCAGAGCGTCGGAACCACCCCTCCGCCTTTTCATCATCCGGCAGCACGCCAAGACCATCCCGGTACGCCTTGCCCAAGTGATACGCAGCCGAGGAAAAGCCCTTGTCCCACAACTGTTCCAACGTTTTTACCGCTTCTCGTTTTTCTGCCCACGTGACATCGTCATCGCGGAGCAGTGCTGCCGCTTGGCGGTACTCCAGCACTTCGTTGTATTCAACGCCTTGCGGCAAAACTTCAGAGACCACTTCCGGCTCATCGTTCATCTCCACATCCTCGAAGGTGAACACACCTAATCGCAGATTTTCCGCCTCCTGGATTACCAGATTCTTGATTGCGCGAAACTCTTTTTGCTGTGAGAGCGGCAGCCGCTGGCGAGACGCATCCTTGTAGTAGTTCTCCAGCTCATCACGCAGACCGTTCCAGACTTCATAGCACTCCGCCACTTCCGGCAGCTTTGCCAACTCATCCACGACAGCATCCACCTGAGCCTTGACGGACTTTTTCAAATAGCCGTAGACCTTTTTGCCCTTGACAGTTTCCAGAGACTGTGCCAGCTCCAGCATCTTCATTTCGATCACAGGGCTGTCGCAGAAGCCTGTTTGCATCTTCTCTATCAACTCTCTCATAGACCGACGAGCTGCGGCGACCAGGTTCTTGTAGGAGATGTCCTTCTCCTGATAGAGTGTGTACATCTCATCCCGGAAAATATCGTTCGTGAGTTTGGAGCGAATCATCTTGACGCCCTCTTTGGTCAATCGGCCCTGACTTGGATCGGCAGACCAGACCATGGCGTGGACATGAGGGTGGTGGCCTTCGTCGTGGAACGCGGCGCACCAGCGCAGCTGGTCCGACGGAATTTTCATTGCCTCCGCTATCTCAACTTGATGAGCCTTGATCAACTTCCGCCAGCTTTCCGCGCAGTCATAGCCAAGCCGGGCTGCGTCCTCCCGCCGCAGGGACCAGATAAACGTCCACACGTTTCCGGTGTGCGTCTCGACTTCTTTGAGGGCGGCGTCCAGTGATACTGGCCGGCTGCTGAACAGACCGTGCTCACCATGACGCTCCACGCGGGGCCGGGTGGCGATGTACCGCATATAGCCGTCTCTATCAGTGAGCTTGTGGGCGTTGGCGTCCAGCACCGCAGAGATCAACCAGGAGGCATTGCGGGTGGTCGGTGCTGAGTGATAGTCACTGTACTCTTCCAGTTCAGTGGCGTCAGGAAAATTCCGGAGCAGATTTTCGATGAGCTGCCGCTGGCCCTTTGTCACCGGGCCGCTCCCCTCCAGTCGCTCTACACGTTCGCGTGTGGCGATATACTTCATATACCCGGAGGCGCCGCCGGCCTTGATGTAACCGCTTTTCTGAATCAGCCTGACCATTGATCATCCCACCCATTCTGGTGCCTGACGGCGTCCTCAAGATTGATCACACCATTGGTCTGTCGAATTTCTCTGATGCACCGCGCCCGCAGACGTTCCACGTCATCCAGGTGGACCTCATTCACCGCCGCCGTGATATTTGCGATCATATCCTGCTCCACGGCCAGCTTGAACAGCAGCTTGCCGATCCGCATACCCAGAGCGCCCAGCTTGCCGTCCAGCACATCCGCAAGGACGCGCGGGAGATAGCTGGCGGCATTTTGTGTATTCAGGTAGCCGGTATAGAACCGGATCGCCTTTTCGATATACTCATTTTTCGTGGTGCAGTTGTCCTTTGTATAGCTATCTTCCACCTGGCTCCATGCGCCCGAGGTAAGCCAGACAGTGTGCCGTGTTTTTTCTCCGTTCATACCGAAATCTCCTCCTTATTTTGATAGCGTCATGCGGAAGCCACCAACAATGGGATTTAAGGGCACTTCCGAAAATATCAGCGTCAATCGGTTCTCCCATCCGTCAAAAAAGCGTCGGCTCCCGTCCCCGCAACTGCCCGCACTGCGGGCAGAAGTACCCGCCCTGGCGCACGGAAAGCGCCGGGGCTTTCTCCCAATGTCATTAAGCTAAGGGCTTAAGGGGGCAAATGCGGGGCATTTGTCCCCTTAACAGTCATACAGAAATCCGGGCAAATCGTTAAGTTAAAGCGGGATTGTAAACGAAGTGTAAACTAATCCCGAAAAATATTGAACGTATGCGCGGTATATGCTACCCTATGCGCAGTCGTTGTGACGGACGGTCGCATGGAAATTTTTGAATAAACCACAATAACCACATTTTATTAAGTTTACAGAATTTGATTTTGTTTGAAATTTTGAATTTGTTTTCCATTTTTGATTGATTTTTATAGCTTACATGTTTGAATAGCCTCGCATAAACACATTTTTAGATAGTTAGTAGCGAACGAGAACGTCAAAGACATGCCCCATGTTTTGGAGCGTGCGTTTGTCGTTCTTTTTTCGTCCGGCGGCTAGTACAGCCAACGGAGGAAACAAATTTGAATATCAATTTTATAAATCAGACGCTCAACTATGCAATCAGGAAAGCGGCTGAAAAGACGGGAGCAGGCCAGCCGTCCCGCAATCGCAAATTGTCGTGGGCTGGCGTAATCTGTCTGCTAATCGGAGCGGAGGGCGGCTCTTTGGCAAAGGAACTTCATCGGGCAGACATTGACGTAACCCCCGCCGCCATTTCACAGCGCCGCACACAAATCAGCCCGGAGACATTCCGGGACGTGTTCCAGAGATTCAACGCTTCTTGCGAGGATAGCGGGAACTTTCGCGGTTATCGCCTGTTGGCAGTAGATGGAACTTCCGTCAACATCCCGCGCAACCCTAAAGCCCCCTCATTCGTTCAAAACGAAAGCGCACCAAACGGCTACAATCAACTACACCTAAACCCGCTTTATGATTTGTGCAACAAGATATTTTACGACGCGCTCATCCAGCCGGAGCCGCAAAAGGATGAAATCGGTGCGTTGATTGAGATGATAAAGAGGAATCATTTTTCCAAAAAAACAATTATAATCGCAGACCGCGGATATGAGAGCTACAACGTGATGGCTCACCTGCTTGAAAAGCCCAACACGGACTTTTTAATCCGCATTAAACAGAACCACTCCGCCATGCGGGAAGTGGCTCGTTTGCCCATGTTTGAGTTGGATTGTGAGATCGGTTTTACCATCACGACAACCCAGACGAAGGAGGATAAAGAGAAGCGTTACATCTTTCTGCAAGTCCCGAAAAAAAGCAAACCGGGCGCAAAGACGCGCCGGGGGCGTTGGGACTTTCCGAGTCCTTATCAAATGAAACTCCGCATTGTCCGGTTCCAGCTTGAAACGGGAGAGTTTGAGACAATCGCCACGTCTCTTCCGCGCACATTCACATTGGAGGACATCCGGGAACTGTATCATCTGCGCTGGGGAATTGAAACCAGCTTTCGTGACCTGAAATACACGTTGGGCCTGGTGAATCTCCATGGCAAACGGGACGCTTTCGCAGAGCAGGAGATATGGGCGGCGCTGACAATGTTCAACTTCACAAGCAGAATTGTGCGGGAAGCAGTTGTCAAACAACCGCCGGAGGGCGTTTATGCCTACCGCGTCAACTTCAAGATGGCGGTAGCCCTTTGTCGGGAGTATTTCAGGACGAACAGCGCCGACAGTGAGAAGCTGCTTCAAGAACTCAGCCGATACACTGTCCCCATCCGGGAGGGACGGCGAGACAAGCGAAAACTGAAAGTGAAGGGCTTCGTTGGCTTCACCTATCGCGTGGCGGCGTAAAAAAAGAGGGGATGGGGGTTGAACTCCCGCCCTTCTTCGTGGCGCTATTTTTGAAAAGGCCGGTTTTAGAGCCAAAATCGCGGGATTTTTCAAAAAAATGTGCCGCCTTATCTTAATGGCAGGCAAATCCACTTTTAAGATTTGCGTTTCACTAAAATTTCAACATGTCTGGTCAATGCACCAGAAAATGGTCGGTTTTCTCCTTTTTCGCTGGAATTACGCTTGCGCTCAAACTGCAACCTGTCCAAAATACGTTGTAAAAGCTATTTTTGCACCCCCTGTTTTTCTGTGGGAAAGCCTTCCAGAAACTACCATTTAGTTAAGAGAAAACAAAATTCTCAACTTGTCTACAAAATGATATAAAAATAGGCGGCTATTTCCCCAAGCCGCATGAATCAAAAAATATAACACGAAAGAATCAACAAGTTCGGGATATGACAATGAAAAAGATGGAAAGTCTGTTTTTGCAGACTTTTCCCGAAAACGCTATTGCAATTTCTTCCGTGATAGGCTAAAATTGATTTAAAAGAGCTATCTGAAAGTTTTGGATTTTGTCAAGGAGGGACAGGGTACATATATAAAATTTATCGGAGGGATAATTTATGTTGAGATTTCTATTGGGCGTTTTCATTGGCTTTTGGCGAGGCCTTTTGAAATGAAGTGGTAAAATAAAATGATAGAAAGATATAAAGACGCAGATACAGTCATCACCATTGAGGGGAAAGAATATGCCCTATATAAAAATGGCCCGCTTAATAAGTATCCCTATATGATTGACCTTTCTACTGGCGAAATACCACAGGGAAAACAGCGTTCCTTATTGATAAACTATTTGTCGCTGAATGGAATTAACATTGAATCCTTTGGAGAACGAGGACCTCATTGGTATGTTAGAAAAGCAATAAAAGTTGCTCAAGAAAAGAGTTCGAGAACAGAAACACAATCTATGATATCAAGTTCTTGTACACCAATATCGTATGGGCGTAATCTTGACAGCAAAAAAGATTATCTGCCCCTTACACGAGAAAATATCGAATATGTTCATCAACAAGTCCTTGCAACTTCAGACTATGGCTCAAACTTCACCTTAATACATGATGTTTTAAAACGATTTCCCCAGAATGTTGACCGAGAATTGGTTGCGATGAAAGTTGCACTCATTGATTTAACAAATTCCACCCACATAAGTACACATATAAAGAAAATATCCCTTTCTGAAATAGTGTATTTGATATTGAGTATCCAAGACTTTGATATTCGGGTTTCTCAAGGAGATCCGTTATTAGTCAGTCAACTTGCCGAAAGTAATGGGCAAATCAATCTCTTTTCTTTTGCATCCAAATATTGCACATATCATAATGTAGAAATTTATGAACGAGACGACTACTCTATTTTTGATAGAGTAGTGAAAGATGCCCTGCCTTATTATATACCCAAACTTACAAAGTCCGCTATTGGAGAATGGCGGACTACTTGTAACTATCTTGCTTTTAATGACTGCATTGAAGAACTCCTAGATCAAAAGAGTATCGATATTCCTTTTAGACGTAGAAAGTTTGACCATTTTCTATGGTATTCGAATCGCAAAAAGTGATATATTTGCGGATTTGCTGATTTTTACACGAATGCAGACTATGCGCAAGCTGTGGCATGGGCGATAGAGAACGAAATCACAGCGGAACAGGCGGCGGCAACTTCTCTCCCGCCGCTACCTGTACCCGTGGACAGATTGTCACCTTCCTCTATCGCGCTATGGGGCAGTAAATTCAGACGATTTTTTTCATTTTGACAGCATGTAAGACCCGAAAAAATACCCACCACCTTTTTCGGTAAGAAGGTGGTGGGCTTTTTCTTGGGGCGCTTGGAAGCCTTAACTTAATGACATTGGGCTTTCTCCTGCACCTTTTCCGACCGCCTGTAAACGGGCTCACGCTTGGTGTCGCGTTTAGCCAGGGTTGCTACCCTACTGTCAGCGGGAGAATCGCACACGGCGGCTCACGGGCTGTCAGGAAGGATACTCCTCGATAACCTCCAGCTTTTCGCGGACACGCATCCGTTCCACGGTTTCCTCCAGCCGCCGGATCTGGTGTTGGTTGTGGAGGTCCACCGGATTTTGAATTGGCAGGATGGTATAGCGCAGAGTGCCGTTGCGCTTTGCGGCCATCTCTTGTGAGAGATAGACGTCGGCTCTGTAACAATCAACTCTTGACTTTCCAGCTCAGTCACATACTTCCGCACGGTGTTGACACTCATGCGGACAGCTTCGCCGATAGACCTGTAGCTGGGCCAGCACTGATAGGTCTTGCAGTCTTCGCAGAAGAGCAGGCAGGAGTAGACCGCCAGCGCGCCCGACGACAGACCCAGAGAAAAAACCTCGTCGGGCAGAGGAAAGAATCTTTTGGCTGCGGGCTTTGCGCACTGCCAGAGCATCATCTGTCACCCCTTGTGATTGATTTTTCTTCGTCCATCTGATACGATGAGGGTATCACTACCGGCTACGATTTTTAACGGATTTGAACCCGATTAGGGAAATCCCAAATCTCTATCGGATACAGGAGGAAGGCAGTCATAGCAGAGGAACAGCCGCACATCGAACTGGACTACACCTACGACCAGTTCACCGTATTCTTCTACGGCGACCGAGTGCTCATAGGCAAAAAGGACTATCCCATCGGCCAGTGCTGCGTGGACGTCATGAACCCGGACGAGTCAATCCTGAACGAGATCGACCGGCGGGTCAGTCTGTTTATCTCCGCCGCCCGGAAGCTGCCCGCAGAAAAACAGACAGCGCAGCCGCTTTTGCGCAGGAACGGCTGAACGCTGTCTGGGAGCTCGTCCTTACTCTGCCAGCCTATCGAGCCTTGAAGCTGGACGAGGCGTGTTATTTCCATACCTTTCAAGGGCTGATGGCGGACAAAGAGAAATGGGATCAGGTGCAGGACCCGTCTGCCGAAGGGTACGCCATATACCAGGGGATGATGGCTGGGCTCGCCTGCTTCGCAGAGTCCATCCGCGGCTTCCGCCAGCAGGTCACGGAGATGACGAGGACGTATTTCGAGCCGCTAAAGCGGAGGACCAGCGACGCCTACGCCCAGGCAGTGCCACAACTGCGGGCGGTACTTCCTGCTGACCGCCGGGTACAACACCTGCTACTGCAACAACATCGCTCCCGGTGAGCTGGAGCGTACCTGCCGGAAGGCAGGCGCTCACCGTAAGGAGACTTTGGGAAAAGCGAACCGCACTCCGGCCCGGAAGGAGTATGACCGGACCTACAACCGTTTGAAGGCCCGAAAGCAGAGAGGGAGGCGTGGATGAGTGGAACGCCGCTATTGGAGCGCTCTGAGCGCGGGGAGCTGACGGACGAGGAATTGAGACGCCGGTTTGACGAGTTCTGAGAATGGGACTATTCTTTGTTTATAGCGATGCAATTTTTGAATTGCCTGGTCCCTGCCGCCGCCGTGCGGCAAAAATTTTCTCCCAAGCTGTGGCACGTTTCCTTTCCGCGCCGTTTATTTAGGGAAGTACTGATTAAAGCAGGTAAAAGCCAGGCAAACAGACGAAGGTAATAAAAACGTCCAATAAAGGACCATATTGGGGGGTGAATTCCTCGCTTGGATCTGTCAGGGGGATTGATACAAGCCCTCTCACAAGTCCGCACCGTTGGAGCGAATGACCTCCCGGTACCACCGCCCGCTGTCTTTCAGCATCCGGTCCCCTGTGGCGTAATCCACATAGGTCAAGCCAAAGCGGGGGTCATAGCCCTCCGCCCACTCGAAGTTATCCGTCAGGGACCACTGGAAATACCCCCGGACATCCGTGCCCTGGTCAATGGCGCGCTCCAGCGCCCGGAGATACCGGGTCAGGAAGTCGATCCGCAGAGGATCGTGTACGGCGCCGTCCAGAAAGACCCGGTCCGTACAGGCCAGACCGTTTTCACTGACCACCAGCGGCAGACCGTAGCGTTCCGCTAAAAACCGCGGGCCCCACTCCAGGGCCTCCGGGGTGATGGGCCAGCCCAGGGCGGTCCGCGGGAAGCCCGCCGGGAAGGGAAGCGTCTCCGGCCCGTTTTCTCCCGCGCGGACGGGTGCGCCCTGATAGAGGTTGAGCCCGATGAAGTCCGGCTTCTCGTATTCTTCCCCCAGGCATAGGGGATCCAGGGCCAGGGTGTGGGAGAAGGTTCTGGGCCCCAGAGGAAGGGCAAAGGTCCCCTGCCGGGCCGCCTCCACGTCTTCGGGAGCCTGACTGGCGGGATAACAGACCGCCCCCGTGGAGGCGACACCCACCAGATTTCCGCCGTCCGCCCGGTGCAGAGCCTTCTGTCCCAGAGAGTGCGCCTGGCAGAAGGTCTCCCAGCAGGCGCTGAGGCTGTCGTCGTCCAGCTTCAGGCCCGGGGCGTGTTCTCCCGTCCCATAGCCCATTCCTATGAAGCACTGGGGCTCGTTAAAAGTGAACCACCGGCGCACCCGGCCCCGGAACAGCTCCGCCATTTTCTCCGCGTAGGACTCAAAGCGCCGGGCGGTCTCCGGGTTCTGCCAGCCGCCCTGCCGCTGCAATGCCTGGGGAAGGTCCCAATGGAACAAAGTCACCCAGGGCTGGATTCCCTCCTCCAGAAGGCCGTCCACCAACTCACTGTAGCAGTGCAGCCCCGTCTGGTTCCAATGCCCGTCGCCTTTGGGGTCTACCCGGGGCCAGGCAATAGAGAATCGATAAGCCTGGAGGCCCATCTCCTTCATGATGGCGATGTCGTCCCGCCAGCGGTGATAGGCGTCGGTAGCCGTGTCGCCGGTATCGCCCCATTTGACCTTTCCGGGGGTGTGGGAGAAAACGTCCCAAATGCTTTCGCCCCGGCCGTCCTCTCTCACGGCGCCCTCAATCTGATAAGAGGCGGAAGCGGCGCCCCAAATAAAATCCTTTGGAAATCCCATGGTTCAAGCTCCTTCTTCGTTATATAGATAAACGCAATTTGCCAGTTCCCCCAGGCGGACGAGAGCCAGCCTGGGGGAATCATTGACGCGGCAGAGTATATCACACCGTCTGTGGGCGGTCAAGCGCCCCTATGGTCAAAACTCCAGGTTCTTTCCGTCCTGGCCGAAGACATGGCACACGTTGCCGCTGAAGGTCAGGTTCATCTGGTCCCCGGCGCGGAAGGAGTCGATGTGGGTTCCCGTGGCGTCCATGGTGGGCACAATCACTACCACGTCCCGGCCCTCGGCATTGGCGTGGAAATGGACCTCGCTGCCCATCATTTCCGAAACCTCCACCTTGGCGGCCAGGGTGTTGCCGGGCTGCTTGGCCAGCACCATGTGGCTGGGCCGGACGCCCAGGGTCATGGCCTGGGCGGATACCTTTTTCTCCGCCAGGTTCTTCTGCTTGTCGCTGGACAGCTCCACCTTGCAGCCGCCTACGCTGACAAAGTATTTGCCGCCCTCGCAGAGGAGCTTGGCGTCGAAGAAGTTCATCTGGGGCATGCCGATGAAGCCCGCCACAAACAGGTTCGCCGGATGGTCGAAGACCTCCTGGGGGGTGCCAATCTGCTGGATGAAGCCGTCCTTCATGATGACGATCCGGTCGCCCAGGGTCATGGCCTCGGTCTGGTCGTGGGTGACGTAGATGAAGGTAGTGTTCACCTTCTGGCGCAGCTTCAGGATCTCGGAACGCATCTGGTTGCGCAGCTTGGCGTCCAGGTTGGACAGGGGTTCGTCCATGAGGAACACCTGAGGCTCCCGGACGATGGCCCGGCCGATGGCCACGCGCTGGCGCTGGCCGCCGGAGAGGGCCTTGGGCTTGCGCTTCAAGAGCTCGGCGATATCCAATATCTCCGCCGCCTCGCGGACCTTCTCGTCGATGACCCGCTTGGGGAATTTCCGAAGCTTCAGCCCGTAGGCGATGTTGTCGTAGACGGTCATATGGGGGTACAGGGCGTAGTTCTGGAAGACCATGGCGATATCACGGTCCTTGGGGGCCACATCGTTCACCACCCGGTCGCCGATGAGAAGCTCGCCGTCGCTGATATCCTCCAGGCCGGCAATCATCCGCAGGGTGGTGGATTTGCCGCAGCCGGAAGGACCCACCAGGATGACAAATTCCTTGTGCTGGATTTCCAGGTTCAGGTCCGGAACAACGGTGACGCCGCCGGGATAGGTTTTTCTTACGTGCTTAAAGGTGATGCTGGCCATGGTGTACTCCTCCCAATCCATTTTTCAGGTAATTTTATGATGTACAATCGAATAGGGCAGGGGGATAAGCCCCTGAGCATATCCTGCGATTACCAGAATATCACCTGGCAAAAAGGATAACAAGAGTAATAAAATGATTTTACCGGTAAAAAAGAAACGGGTCAAAAGAGAAGAGAAAAAGGTGCTTTAATCTACCCGCTGTATCACGATTTTGCTATTGAACCCCGCGCCCTGGTGTGATAAACTTAACTAATCTGTAAATAGAAAACCGGCCCTGTGTCCCATTTGGAAAGGAGCTGTTTTACTTGTTCTTCCGCCACGATTACAGCGCCCCCGGCCCCGGTATCGAAAAAGACGCCCCGGAAAAGACTGGTCCTGCCCGCTTTCTGGAGATTCTCCAGCTGGAGTGCGTCACCCTCTTTCAGCTGAACCTTTTGTTTTTGGTCAGCTGCCTGCCGGTAATCACCATTCCACCCGCCCTTTTTGCCATGAACCAGGTGATCCGGCTGATGGTGCTGGACCAGCCGGTCCTTTGCTTCTACCATTACAGAACCGCTTTTTGCAAATTTTGGCGGCAGGGGTATCTGGCCTTTCTGCTGGTGGCCCTGCCATTGGTCTTTGCCGGGTGCGGCGCCTGGTTCTACCTGAGCCGCGCGGAGAAGAACCCCCTTTTCTTCCTCCCTTTTATGCTTTGTACCACCGTCTTTTTGGTGGCGCTGCTTTCCTCCGGCTACCTTTACAGCCTGCTGGGGGCGGGCAGAGGGGTGAGGGAGTCGGTACGGCTTTCCATTCTGCTGGGGGTGGGGAAGCCCTTGCGGAGCCTGCTCTGCGCCCTCTCCTGGTACGGGACGCTGACGGTGGCGGTGCTGGAATTTCCCATCAGCGGCATCTATCTGCTGGTCATCGGATTTTCGGTCCCCTGCCTTTTGGGGAATTTTTATCTCCGCACCGTTTTGCGGCAGTATGAGCTGGAGAGTTGGGAGTGAGACCATGTCCTACGGAGAGTATGAAAAAGCCCTGGCCCTGGGCCAGAAGGAGTACAAGGCCTGCCGGGCCAGGGATATCTCCCCTTATCCGCCGGTGCTGGATGAGGTGCTGGAGGGGAAGGAGTGCCGGGGGGAGGTAAATCTGGGCCTTTTGGACGTCCCCATCGAGCTTATCACCGGCACCAAATCCGCCGGACGGCAGCGGGCCTTTTCCCGCAGCTTCTACCCCCTGCTGGAGGAGGATTCGGAGCTGGCTATCAAGTGGTCCAGCCTCTGTGACGCCCACCTGGAGGAGGGCATCCACGATCCCATCACCGCCTATGAATACCTCCATGACTTCTACATCCAGGAGGGACACAAGCGGGTGAGCGTCCTGCGGTACTTCGGGGCGGTTACCGTCCCCGCCGTGGTCACCCGTATCCTGCCCCCTATGGACGGCAGCCTGGAGAGCAAAATCTACCAAGAATACCTGGATTTTTACGCCCGGACGGGCATCAACTACCTGTGGTTCAGCGAGACCGGGTGCTTCGGCCGCCTTCAGGCCCTGGTGGGCAAGGCGCCGGAGGAGGCGTGGAGCGAAGGGGAGCGCCGGGACTTTTTCGCCTTTTACCACCGCTTTTTGGGGGCCTACGACGCCAAAAGCGCCAAGGAGCTGATGGGGAAAGTGACGCCGGGGGACGCCCTGGTGATGCTTATGGGCCTTTGCGGGTACAAGGCGATGGAGGAATGCACCCAGCAGGAGCTGAAGGCCACCCTGGCCCGGCTGCGGGCCGAGCTGCGGTTTATTGCCAACCTCCCAGCGGAAGAGCCGCCGGTGAAGAAGCTGCTCCACACCCTTAGCCAGCCCATCCGGACGGTGGCGGAGGCTATGAACGACACGGCGGAAACCATGGTGGGAATGGCGGATATCCTGGCAGAGCCGGTGAAGGAGCTGGTGGAGGGCCGGGAAGAGCCCAAGGACCACCGGAGAGATTGAGGGATATGGGAAAAACAAAAAGCAGCTGGAGGTTACCCCTCCGGCTGCTTTTGCGCAGGACATAGAAAATCTTTACCGCCGGTGATGCTGCCGCAAAAGATAACAGAGGCTGAAGATGGGGATGGACAGCAAAAACCAGATGGTGCTGTATAAAAGGCAGATTTGTCCCCGGAAGTGGAGGGGTAAATCGGAATAGTCCCAGATATCCCACCCCAGCTTTAAATTCACAAGCCACCCCACCACCAGCTCATACCCGGTGATAATGGCGGAGCCTAAGACGCACCGGGTCCCGGTCCGCCAGTGCTTCACCGCCTCGCTGACCCGGTAGAGGGTGGAGAGACAAAGCCCCCCGGTGACACCCATGGTCCAGTGGGTGTACCCCCGCCAAAGAATCTCCAGCAGGCTGTACCCCGCAGCCCCCAAACAGAACAGCCCCCAGTACTCCCGCAGCCTTGTTCGCCCCTTAATAAGCCCCCGCCTCCTACAAAAAATCTCAGAAGGACCGCTTCAAGCTCTTTCGGCGCGCCGGTTTTTGAAGGCAGCAGGACAAAAAAGCCCCGCTTCGGCAGCGCACAGAGAAATTTTGAATCGGCTCTTAAAAGGA
>OFHM01001793.1_pt1 | contig 13282 bp, 6 predicted proteins | sample 1521311 | NCBI WGS metagenome assembly OFHM01 (sample SAMEA3504083, study PRJEB24116) | mouse gut metagenome | biome: mouse gut; feature: mouse-associated habitat; material: faeces | place: Denmark | collected 2011 | reverse complement strand
AGGGTGGTGGACTTCCCGCAGCCGGAGGGCCCTACCAGCACGATGAATTCCTTGTCCGCGATCTCCAGGTCGAAGGCCTGCACCGCTACCACCGTGTTGTCATATACTTTTTTTACCTTACGAAGGCTCAGATCCGCCATCAGGCTTCCCCTCCTCCTCTTTTTTCTCAAACGCCTTTTCCAGACGTTCCTCCCGGCGTTTCTCCACCGCCTCGTCCACCTTCTCCGGAATCTTCACCTTGGCGAAGCGGTAGGCGCGGCGGATGTCCTTGATGATCAGCACCAGCGCCGTCAAAAGCGGGTACAGCGCCAGCAGCACCGCCAGGGTCAGCAGCAGCGCGGCGTAGTCCTCCGTCAGACGGACGGCGTTCTCCCAGTAGGGATAGATCACGCCGTTGGTCCGCATGGACCGCTGGCCGAAGGTCCCGATGACCTCCCACAGATGGGTCAGGCTGTAGCGGCTGGAATTCTCCACCAGGTCGCCGTTCCCCAGGGGGAAGTTGTCCGCCGTGATGTTCCTGGCAAAGCCGGTAATGGGGTTGGGCATAACGATTTCATAGCTGGTAATGGAGGCGGTTTCCACCAGGCGGTTCAAGGCGGAGAAGGACATGAACACGCCTCCGTCGCCGGTATACGCCTTGTTGGTGGCAAAATCCGTCTCCCGGGCGATGACGCCGGAAACCACAAAGGGCTTGCCGTTGATGGTCATGGTCATGCCCGCCAGGTCCGTGCCGCCGAAGAGCCGCCAGGCCATTTCCTCATCCAGCACCACCAAGTCGTCCATCAGGTCGTCGCTCTTAATGTACGCGCCGGCGCGGAGGCGCAGGGGGTGGAAGTAGAAGAAATCCCCTCCCACGCCGATGGCCTTGACGGAGGCGTTTCCGCCGTTGTCGGAGCCCACGGTGACCTGGGCCGTGCCGCTGTAGGCGTCGATGTACAGCCGTCCGCCCTCGGCGGCCTCCAGGGACTGCTCCACCAGCTGGGCCTCCAGGCTCTGGCGGAACGAGCGGATGTCGTCCTCCGTCTTGCCGTCGTCTACCGGCAGGTAGCAGGCCAGCTGGGCGAATCGGGTGTCCCCCTGCCCCCGGAACTGCTCGGCGGCGTTGAGGGTGCTCAGGGCATGGCTGACGGAGCCCAGCCCCGCCAGGCAGCCGATGGACCCGCCCACCAGCAGCACGTTCAGAACTAGAAAAAACCACTGCTTGAAGCCGAAGCCCTTGACGGCGGACAGCATCCGCCGGAAGATGTTGGGGCGGTTCATCATGGATTCTCCACCATCCTCACCTGACTGCCGGGATCAATGGGCTTGGAGGACGTGGTAATAACATAGTCGTTGGCGGACAGGCCGGAGACAGCGGCGCTGGTGTCGTCCTCCGCCAGCACCTGGACGTCGGCCCGGGTAGCGGTGTAGCGGTTGCCAAGAGGCGTGCTCTTGGCAGTGACGACCAGGACGAATTTGCCGTTGGCGTCCTCCCGGATGGCGCTCTTGGGGACGAGGGCGTCAAAGTTGGCGCTGCGCTGTCCCACGGAGAGGCTGATATTGGTGCCCGCGTCGATGTCGCCGGAGACGCGGAATACCAGGAGCTTCTTCTGCCCGCCGCTGTTGGGGTCGGGGGCGATGGATTCCAGGGTGGCGGAAATGTCGCTGCCCCAGTAGTAGTTGGTAACCTCGGCGGCGTCGCCGACCTTCACCTGTTTGGCCTGCTCGTTGGTGACGGGGATCTTGATGATATAGCCCCGGTCCACCACGTCGATGACCGCCAGGGCCGTGCTGGGGTCGGTCTTCTTGCCGGCGGAGACACTGATGGAGCTGATGACGCCGGAGACGGGGGAGTGGACCTCCGCGCCAACGGAGTCCTTCTGGTACTTCTCCACCAGCTCCTCCTGCTTCTCGATCTCCAGGCTCAGGGACTGCAGGGTCAGGTTGTTGAGCTTCTTGTCGATGTCGTCGCCGGTAAGCATGGTTTCCAGCTCGCGCTGCTTGGTTTCCACGGTGGTTACCGCAGTTTTGTATGCTTCCTGTTTGGCTTCTAGGCTTTCCACCTGGGCTTTCAGCTCGGTAATGGCGGCTTCCTGCTCACGCTGGACGGATTTCTGATAGTTGATCTGATCCTTCAGCTGGGAGTTTGCGCTGGAGGCGGAATCCATCCGCTGCTGGGCGTCCCGCAGGTCCCTCTGAACGACAGAGAGTTCGCCCTGGGCGTCGCTGAGGTCCTTCTGTATGGAATACCGCTCGTTGGAGGCGCTGTTCTCCGCCTTGTTGGCGTCTGCGGTCGCCTGACTCAGGGCCTTGCTTGCGGTTTCGATGGCGGCCATGTCCTTTGCCAGCAAATCATAGATACGCTTCTGCTCCACAATATTGGGGGCTTCTGGATTGTCGTGGTTTGCAAAATATGTATCAATATAGCTGCTTTGTTGATTGAACTGTGTTGCAGTGATATTTTTGTCGGCGCTGGCGCCGGCGCCAGCATATTTACTATTTATTGCATTAATCAGCTCTCCATACGCGTTTGCATTCGCTTCATAATCGTTATTCCACTTTGCCTGCGCCTCGTTCAGCGCCTGCTGCGCCGTACGGACCGCATTATAGTCCGCCTCGGAGCCGCCAAGGCTGGACAGCTTCTTCTCATAGCCGTCGATTTCCGCCGTCAGAGCCTCCACCCGGGCTTTCAGAGCGTCGTACTCCGTTTTAGCCGTGGTGTACTCATCACTCTCCTTCTGGGAGGCCTCCAGCTCGGTTACGGTGAAATCGGTGGCCCGTTTGTTGGCCTCCATGGCGGCAAGGTTGCCCTTGGCGTAGGATACCTCCTCGTCGGTGACGAAATTGGCGTCCCGCTCCTTGATGGCCTTTTCCAGGTCCTCGCGGGTCGTTTTGACCTTCTGGTTGTCCGTGGCATAGTCCTTGGAGAAAGTGAGCATCTGCTCCTGATAGCTGATGCGGGCCTTATCCAGGGCTTCCTGGGCGGCTGCCAGCTCGGCGCTCTCCACGTCGCTTAATACGAACAGAAGATCGCCCTCCTCCACCTTGTCGCCTACCTTGACGCCCACGGAGTGGATCTCCCTGGTCTGGTCCAGCATCACCTCGTAGCTCTCGTTGGCGGCCAGGGTGCCGCTGCCGCGGATTTTGGCGTTGATGGTACCGGAGGAAACCAGCTGGGTGGCGACCTCGGGCAGGGAGTAATTCATAATCGTCCCGGAAAAGAAGGTCAGCACCAGCAGTACCGCCAGGAAAACGATGGCAATGGTCTTGATAAGTTCCCTCTTTTTGGATTTTTCCTTCACTTCCATAGATATATCGTCCTTTCAAGTGGAGTTCGGGTAAACGGGTTATCCCTTCACCGAGCCCTGGTGGGCGATTCCTTCCACCAGATAGTCCTCGCCGTGGAGGAACAGCAGCAGGGAGGGCACCATATAAATGGTGGCGATGGCGAAGGCCAGCCCCACCTCGCTGGTGTTGATGGTGGACAGGTACACGCTCAGGGGCTGCAGGTCCGCGTTGGGCAGCAGGATGATGGGCTGCTCCACCATGTTCCAGTAGTCGATGAACACCAGGATGGCGATGGAGTACAGCGCGCTGCGGCACTGGGGCAGGCAGATGTCCTTGAAAATCTGCCACTCGCTGGAGCCGTCCAGCTTGGCCGCTTCAATAAGGGACACGGGAATGCGCCGCATGGACTTGGTCAGCAGGAACACGGAGAAGGGGGCGAAGGTCCCCGGCAGGATAATGGACCACCGGGTATTCAGAATCCCGATCCAGTCGCTGACCAGATAGTTGGGCACCAGGGTGACCTGGGTGGGCATCAGCATCAATATCACGTAGAAGAAGAACAGGAAGGACCGCAGTTTCCCCCGCCAGCGGGTAAAGCCGTAGGCCGTCACCGAGGCGATCACCAGCTGGAGGAGCACGATGGGCACCACCAGGATCACCGAGTTCCAGAATTTCAGCAGATAGTCCGGGCTGCGGATCAGCACGGAGATATACTGGTTGAAGGTGACCTTGTCGGGGATAAACTTCAAGTTGACGCTCTCGGCGATGTACGCCTTGCCGTCGCTGCCGGAGACGTTGGCGAACACCTTGCCGTAGTTGGAGCTGATCTCCGACTGGGTCATGAAGGAGTTGGAAATGGTCAGCACCGTGGGCATCAGGAACCACAGGGCGAAGAACGCCGCCAGGACCGTCAGGGTGAAGCGGCCGAAATAGCGTTTCTTTTTCATCCCTCAACGTCCTTTCCGAAGATGTCCTCCACCTTGAACAGCAGCGCGATCAGCGCCACCATCACCAGCGCCATCAGCACCGCCGCCGAGGACATCTTCTGATAGTCCAGGTTGCTGAAGGTGTTGTTCATGAAGTGCTGCATCATGTACAGCCCGTCGTAGGGGTAGTCTCCCGTCAGCAGGTAGATTTCCCGGAACACCTTGAAGGAGTTAATGATGGAGAGGATGGCCACGAACAGCACCGTGGGGGAGAGGTAGCGGAGCTTGATGTTGAAGAACTTGTGGGCGGCGGACGCCCCCTCCACATCCGCCACCTCCAGAAGGTCCTTGGGGATGTTGTTCAGGGCCGCCATGAAAAGGATCATGTTGTACCCCAGGTTCTTCCACAGAAACAGCACCACGATGACCAGAAGGCAGTAGGGGCTGTTGATCCAGTCCACCGCCGTCACCCCGAAATTGTCCAGGATCACGTTCAGCGTCCCTCGGTAGTGGAACACCACCTGCCAGATGAGCACCACCGACGCCACCGGCACCATCATGGGGCTGAGGAAGAAGGTGCGCAGCAGGCTCTTGCAGGGAATGCGGCACTCCAGCATCAGCGCCAGCGCCAGGCTCAGCACCACAGCCAAAGGTACCGCTATGGAAGAAAACATAGCGGTATTTTTGGCGGCGGTGCGGAAGGAGGGGTTGTTCAGGACGGTGAGAAAGTTGTCCAGAAACACAAACTCCGGATTCATGGGCGAGCGGATGACGGAGTAGTACACCACCACCAAAAACGGCAGGATGAAGAACATCGCCACGCCCGTCACGCTGGGGGTCAGGAAGGCGACGGAGTGCAGGACGTCCCGGACCTTGTCATTGCCCTTGTCCCACGCCTTCCGCGCCTTCCCGGCCTTTTTCTCCCGGGGCGCCTTGTTTTTTACTTTTTTTTCTTTAACGGCTTTCATTGACATAAATCGTCACTTTGTTCTGGATGAGGGCGGCGGCGTCGTCCAGGGAGCGGTCCCCGGCGAAATAGCTGCCTGCCACTTCGTTGACTATATCATAAATGCTGCTGTCAGAACTGGCGAGCGTGTCGATGGCGTTATACAGATCCATGACCTGGTCGTACTCCTCCTGGGAAGTGGCCTGGATGTTGACCATCAGGTCGCCCATGCCGTAGCCCGTGGAGGATTCCTGGATGGGATCGCCGTTGAGGTCCAGGATGGGATTGCCCTCGCCGTCGGTCATGTACTCTACCTTCATGGCCTCCGCCGCGTTCTTCTCAAACTGCTCCTTGTTGGCGGCAAAGCCCCAGTGGTTCCAGCCCCACCGCTCGTCCTCGCTTGCCGGCTCCCAGGGCAGCAGCAGCTCCCGCATGAACTGCCAGGCCCCCTCCTTGTCCTTGCAGGAGCTGGACATGGCCAGGCCGCTGTAGATCTCGAATGCGCTGCCGCACCGGCCGTCCTCACGGGGATAGCCGATATAGGTGAGGTACTGTCCGGGCTTTACCCGGTTCTGGGCGTCGCTGTAGCCCCAGTCGTTCTTAACGGGCACGTCGGAAACCGTGGGCGGATAGGAGCTGTAATCCAGATAGAAGGTGTTCAGCGCATCCGCGCCGCCGAAGATGGCCTGGTTAAGCTGGATATTTTCGAAGCCGCTCAGCGTCTCCCGGCTCAGCATCTGCCGGCCTTCGGAGATCCGGCTGTTCTCGTCGTCGTACTCGCCGTCCACGGGGGTATACTCCGTGGGGAAGCTGTTGCAGAACTCCAGGACGGACTTGAAGGAGTCGCTGTCAAAGCCGCACTCTCCCGTCTGCCAGTTTACGTAGCTGTCCAGGTTCATGCGCAGCAGTGTGCTCAGCATGCTTTCCTTGGTATCCCACTCGCCGAAGATGGCGCAGCCCTCGGGCATGGAGGCCAGGGCCTCCTTCAGCTCGGCCATCGTCCAGGAGGTCCGGTCCCCCAGCTGCTTCCGGGAACCGATGACGGTGCTGATGCCAAAGGTGTCAAAGACCTGGTAGAGCTTGCCGTCCTGCTCCGCCGCCTGGAACACCCGCTCCATGACGCCCTCCCGTCCGCCGATCTCCGTGTCGTTCTCGATGTAGGGCCACAGATCCTCCAGGATGCCCTTGGCGCCGTACTGGCGGATGGGCAGGCTGCTGACGCTGATGATGTCGGGTACCTTGCCGGCCAGGATCTCCGTATTCAGCTTGGTGATACCGGCGGTATAATCATCTTCCGTAGAGTACTCAGAGTAATCCGTTATCTGGATGCGGTGGGTACTGCTGTTCCGGTTGAATTCCAGAATCCGGCTGCGCTCGTCGGAGCTTATGCCCATAGTGGCGTAGGTCAGGGTGGTCTTTTCCGGCAGCTCGGAGCGGTCCGTCTCCGTCAGGATGGCCAGGGTGATGTCGTCGTTCCCGCCGTACCAGGATTCGGTCATGACCACGACCCGACCGTCGGACAGGAAGGAGAAAAAGGAAATGTTGTCGGCGTTGATGTCCGACTCCAGCCAGCTGAGGAGCCGCTGTTCCTGGGGCTTGCCCTCCTCCGCTTCGGCCCGGTAGCCGTACAGGGCGTCGCCGTTCATGTAGTAGAAGAGGTAGTCTCCGCCGCCGGAATATAGGTTATAGGAGGCGTAGAGGGGCAGGTCGTAGCTCTTCTCCGCCCAGCCCTTGGCGGCCTTGTCGATGGTGCGCAGCTGGGCGGTGGTGGACTGGTTGGCGGCGTCGGTGACGTATACCGTGGCGCCGATGCTTCCGTCCGACAGCTCCACCAGGGAGCCGCCCCGCATATTGCTGTCCTCCACGGTGAAGCGGACGTTCATGGAGGAGTCCAGCACCACGATCTTCTGGCTGTCGGTGATGAAGATATCCCCGTCCTTATCCACCAGGAGGCCGTTCTGATACCGGCCTTCCACGCCAGCCTTCTCCTGCAGGTCGCTGGTGTCGATGCGGGTAATCTCCGTGCCGGTGGAATCCAGCTGGACCTGGTACTCCTTGCGGACGGTGTCGGTGGTGTAGTTGTACTTGCTGTCCGTCTCCTCGTCAAAGTCTTCGGGCAGATCGAATACATAGCTGTATGTACTCTCCTCCAGCCACAGCGACCCGTCGATGCCGGTGCGCAGGCTGTTGAAGTTCCGGTTGACCTCGGCGCCGTCCTCCTCCGAGCTGCCGCTCTGGAAGTTCTTCATTTCCGTCGGTTCGCCGCCGTCCAGAGGGAAGCGGATGAGGAGGGTTCGGGAGTCTCCTTCTTCGCCGGCCTCGTAGTCGGGATAGACGTAGGCCAGCAGGTAGACGTTGGTGCCGTCGGTGCAGCCGCCGCTTATGTTATAGTTCTTTCCCAGAATGTCCAGGTCAAGACTCAGAAATTCGGGCACGTACACCGTAGCGGACAGCTGCTGGGTGTCGTCCCCCTTATCCTTACTGCCGCAGGCCGCCAGGCTCAGGAGCATACACAGCGCCAGCAGCAGCGTCAGGACCCTTTTTTTGCATTTCATCATCAGATAAATTCCTCCTTATGCAAGATCACTGTCCCTAATCTACCAGCGCCGTGCATCATTTTTGCATCTTACTTTTATCACAGTTGTTTTATTTTTCCGCCCCGCCCCGTTTCCGCCGAAGCGAACGGGCGGGGCGGAGGGGCGTTACCGGCTCTCGTTGACGTACAGCGACACCTTGCTCTGGATCAGGCTGGCCGTGTCGTCCAGAGGCTTGTCGCCGGCGAAGTACTGGCTGGCCACTTCCTTGACCGCGTCGAAGATTTTCTCGTCATAGGCGTACATGGATTCCACCGCGTTGTACAGCTCCATCACCTTGTCCACGTCCTCCTGGGTGGCGGCGCGGGAGGGGACCTGCAGGTCGTTGGTGACCCAGATGTCCCCCATGTATACGGGGATCTTATTGCCGTCCTCGTCCAGGACGGGCTTGCCGTTTTCGTCCGTCTCGTACTCGATCTCCATGGACTGCCGGACCACCTTGTCAAAGTCGGCCTTGTTGATGGGGAAGTTCCCGAAGTACCGCCCGTTCTCCACCTGGGGCAGGAGCGTCTGCCGGATGAAGGACCAGGCGCCCTCCTTGTCCGCGCAGCTGGAGGTCATAGCCAGGCCCCGGTAGAAGCTGAAGTAGCTGCCCGCGCTGCCGTTCTCCCTGGGGAAGCCCACGAAGGTGAATTCGTTATTGAACACCGCCGCCGGAGACTGCACCGACCATGTGAAGTCGCTCACATTCATCGTGGACAGCAGCTGCCGGCCGTTCATGATGCGGGAGTTGGCATCCTCATAGTCCTCCCCCTGCTTTTCCCAGTCCCACTCGACGGGGAAGCTGCGGCAGAACTCCAGCATGGCCTTGAAATCCTCGCTGTCAAAGGAGCACTTGCCGGTGGTCCAGTCCACAAACTGGTCCATGTTCAGGCTCATCAGCAGCCGGAGCATGCTCTCCTGGGTGTCGTCCTGGCCCATGATCGAGCAGCCCTCGGGCATCTTCTCCAGAGCGGCCTGCAGGTCCGCCAGGGTCCAGCTGAGGCTGTCGCCCACGATTTTGGAGGGGCCCGCCGCCGTTTGGATGGAGAAGCTGCTGAAAATCTCGTAGAGCTTCCCGTCCTGGGCGTTGGCCTCCAGGGGCCGGACCATCAGCGCGTCCCGGCCCAGGTCGGGGTCGCTGTCAATGAAGGGCCACAGGTCCTCCAGGATGCCCTTGGCCCCGTACTGCCGCAGGGGCAGGTTGTTGGTGTCCAGAATATCGGGCACATTGCCCGCCAAAATCTCCGTGTTCAGCTTCTGCAGGGCCATCTGGCCCCTGCCGTCGGTGTCATACTCGGCGTAGTCCCGGACCTCGATGCGGTACTGGTCGCTGCGCTTGTTGAAGTCGAGAATCTTCCTTCTGGCGTCATAGCTCAGATACAGGGAGGCGTAGATCAGGGTGGTCTTTTCCGGCAGCTCCTCCCGGGGGGTGGCGGTCAGGATGACGACGCTGACCTTCACATTGCTGCCCTTGCCGTCTTCCGGCCACTCCATCAGCAGCGCCGCCACCCGTCCGTCGGGCAGGAAGTAGAAATCGTTGACATCGCTGTAGTCGATGTCCGCCTCAATCCAGGAGAACAGCCGCTCCCCCTCGCCGGCGGCGCTGCCGTCCGAGGCGGCTTTGAAGCCGAATATGGAGTCGTTAAGCTGGTAGTAGCAGAGATAATCTCCGCCGCCGGGGGAGAACTCATAGACATTGTTGGGCAGGATGTACTCCGGGCCCCAGTCCTGCTTCGCCGGATCGATGGTGCGCAGCTTATTGGTGCTGGTTTCGGAAGCATCGTCATCCTCCCACGCCTGCATTCCCATCAGGCCGCCGCTCAGCTGGACCGGCTCGGTCCACATGTCCTCGCCCTCCACGCTGAAGAGAATGTTCATCTGGGGGTCCAGCGCGTAGATTTTGCTGGCGGTCACGACGTAGAGGTTGCCCTCGCTGTCAAAGGTGCGGCCGCTGATGTACTCGTCCTCCCCCAGGACGCCGGCAAGGGCCTCGTCCAGATTGGAAATGTCGATGCGGTCCAGCTCGTTGCCCTGTGCGTCCAGCTGCCGCCGGGTAATGATCTCCTGGTCCTCATAGACCTCGCCGGCGGGCGTGTCGGGGGTGGCCTCGACCTCCGTGTACCCCGGCAGGGGTTCGGCTTCGGCGGCGGATCTGGCCATGACGCTCACCGCGCTGTCGATGGCGATGCCGCCGATAGCGTCGACAGCGATGTCAGGGTATTTTTCCTGGTCCCGGCTGCCCCATAAGTAGAGATACTCCGTCACCCACAGGGTGCCGTCTTTGCCGGTTTCCAGACGCTCGATGCTGGCCCGGCCCTCCCGGCCCTCGGGCACGGCGGGCGCGGTGTAGCCGCTCAGCTTCTCCGATGCGCCGTCCGCCAGGGAGATGCGGAAGATGTCATACGTATAGGTGCGGCTGGTGTAGGTTTCCCCGGTGTCGGGGTCCGTCTCTGTGGCGTCATGGCCGATCTGGCCGATCACGTACAGGTTCTCCCCGTCGCAGCACCCGCCCCGGACATACTCCAGATCCAGATTCAGGTCCAGATACTGGGGCACGTACACCGTGGCGGAGAGCTGCTGGGCGTTGTTTTTCTTCCCGCAGCCCGCCAGCAGTCCCAGCAGCATGACCGCCGCCAGGAGCAGGCATACCGCCCTCTTTTTTGATCGTCTCATTATGTAAGTCCTCCTTGTTTCTGATCCCCCGGGAGCCCGGAACGTCCCGGCCCCCATGGTTTCCCGTTTATGATAGTATAGACGCGCCGGAGGGCTGGGAAGTTCCCCCCTGCCTTCTATTATTTTACAGGGGCGTGTATCATTCTTGCATCTTTTTGTATACGATTCGGAAACAAATTTATGACAGATCAAAAACGCGGCGGCCCCTTTTCAGAGGCCGCCGCGCGGGTCTGTTTCGTTTTGCTGCTTACAGGGCCTCGTCCAGGCCGTACACCTCGACCTCGTAGATACGGGCCGCGGTGTCGGAGCCCTGGGTGGGCTTGTCAACGGACAGCTTCACATAGCGGGCGTTGACCACCGGGAAGGTGTCCACGGTCTCACCGGCCATGTTCTTGGTGACCTTCACGACCTCGGTGAACTCCTCGCCGTCGGTGCTGACCAGGATGGTGTAGGCCTTGGTGTTCATGGAGCTGCCCTCTCCGCCGGCCTCGGCGTGGGCGATGTGGACCTCGCTGACGGCCTTCACGTCGCCCAGATCGATGGTCAGGGCGTGGGGCGGGTTGCCGGTGGCGCACCACTTTTTGGTTACATCGCCGTCCACCGCGAAGGGAGGCGCCTCGTTCTCGTTGACGTAAGCGGTCGCCTCGGTGTCTTTGCCCTGACTGAGCAGGACCAGCTCGCCGGCAACCTTGGAGGAGATGGTGATCAGATCCGTCTTCTCGGCCACGGCCTCGCCGGAGGCGTTCTTGGCGGTGACCTTCACGGTGTAGGTACCCTCGGCGGCGTAGCTCACCTTGGGAGCGGCATCGGAGCTGGTCTCAACGGAAGCGCCGGGGAACTCCCAGGCCAGGGTCTCGGTGTTGGCGGAGCACAGGCTCTCGAAGGCGATCTCCTGACCGGGGGCCGCCAGGGTGGCGGAGGCCTTGAAGTCCGCCTTGGGCAGGCTGTTGTCGGGCCAATCCATGGTGGCGGTGTTGGAAGCCTCGCCGCGCTCGCCGGTGACGCTCACGGGGACCACCACGAAGTTGGTCTTGTTGGTGTCGTCGTTGCGCTCCAGGCCGTTGATGTAGTAGTTGGTGCCGGGCGTGGCGATCAGGAAGGACCAGCTGCCGTCCTGGTTCACCCGGTAGATCTCATAGTGGTCGGCGGAGCCGGTCCAGCTCAGGCGGACGCCGGTATACATGCAGTCGTCGTCGTCAAAGCTGGTGCTGTCCACCTTCAGGTCGGAAGCGGACAGGTTGGCGGCCTCGCCGGGCTTGGTGATGGCGATCTGGCCCAGGATGAACTTCAGGGCCATGACGTCCTCGGCGGCGGCGAGCTTGAAGCCGATGGTGGTGACGGTCTTGCCGTCCAGGCCGGAGACGTCGAAGGAGACGCTGGTCCAGTCGGAGCCGACCTTCTTATCGCCGGTGATGGTCTCGGTGGAGCCGTCGGACAGGGTGACCACCAGGTCGAGGGCGGTCTCCACCGCAGCCTTGGCCTTGACGGTGAAGGACAGATCGCCGGTCATGGGCAGCTGGGCGCTGTAGAGGGTGACGGTGGAGGACTGATCCTTGAAGGCCTTACCGTTCAACCCCACGCTGGTCCCGCCGTAGTAGGCGTCGGAGTAATCGACAGCCGCCTTCAGGGTGTTGCCGCCCTCCTGCTCCACGTGCCAGCGGTAGGTGGGCATAACGTCCTGCATACTGCGGTTGTTCCAGTCCTTCTGGGAGACCTTCACGCCGTCGATGAAGAAGTTATAGCCGTGGCCCATGCTGAAGTTGGTGACGAAGGGGACCTGGTTGACCACGGTCTGCTCAATGGCATAGGTGGAAATGCCGCGCCACTCCATCTCATTCTTGTAATCAACAGCCACGAAGGGATCGCCCTTGGAGTTGACCCACAGGGTGCTCTCCTTCTCCTGATAGTCGGTGAAGAAGTCCTCGGCGGTGAAGTAGGTCCAGCTGGGGCAGTAGAGGCCCAGAGAGGTATAGGGCTGGTTTCCGGGGGCGAACAGGCTCCAGTCGGCGGGGGTGTTGATGCCCCGGGCCTGGACGTCGATACCGGCATACAGGGCGTAGGGATCGATGCCCAGATCCTCCGCCATGTCTCTGGAGCTCTTCAGCAGAGGCTCATCATAGAGCGCGTTCATGCGCTTCTGATAGTACTCCAGCTGCTCGGGAGTCATCATCTCCAAAACTTCGTCGGAATACTTCTCCAGCGTCCACCAGAAGTTGAGGAACATGCTGTCGGCGACAGCGTTCTTCTCCCCGTCGATAAGGAACGCCTTGTTCTTATCGGTCAGGGCGTTCTGCCAATCCATCTCACCGGCCTCGGTCATGGAGTCGTACCACATGATCTCCAGGCTGTCGCCGGCGGCGGCCTTGAAGGCCTTGATGAACTCCTGCATGAGGGCGGCATGGTCTGCGGTCAGCAGGCCGTTGGGATCGCTCTCGCCGCCCTCGGTCTCCTGGTTGATGAACCAGCCGTCAAAGCCGAAGTACTCCGCGGCCTCAATGAGCTTGGCGATGATGGGGAAATTGCCGCCGGCGTCCTTCTGCAGGAAGTCGTTGAGCCACTCGATCTTGCCGCCGTGGCCCGCCTGGGGGAAGAACACGGTGCCCAGGACCGGCACGCCGTTGCGGTGGGCGGCGTCGATGACGTCGGCGCTGGGGGCGACGATCAGGCCCTCGCCGGAGGAGCCGCCCCAGTACACCAGCTTATCGATGTACTGCCAGTAGGAGAACACGTTGGCGTTGGGGGTGTTCAGGCCGTGGGGCGCGTTCCCGCTGGTGCTGGCGTTCATGATGGAGATGGCCACCACGTTCATGTCCTTGTTCTGGGTGGCGTTGGCGGGGGTGAGCTGGTCCTTGGCCACGCGCTGGGCCAGGGGGACGGCGCTGACGTTATAGGCG
>OFHM01001792.1_pt1 | contig 13294 bp, 8 predicted proteins | sample 1521311 | NCBI WGS metagenome assembly OFHM01 (sample SAMEA3504083, study PRJEB24116) | mouse gut metagenome | biome: mouse gut; feature: mouse-associated habitat; material: faeces | place: Denmark | collected 2011 | reverse complement strand
CGTGCTATCGTGCGTAATCCTAAGGTATTCTTGATGGATGAGCCTCTTTCCAACTTGGATGCTAAGCTGCGTGTACAGATGCGTGTTGAGATTTCCAAGCTTCACCAGAGATTAGGCACCACCATTATTTACGTAACACATGACCAGACAGAGGCTATGACCTTAGGTGACAGAATCGTTGTTATGAAGGACGGCGTTGTGCAGCAGGTAGATACACCCCAGAATCTGTATCAGAAGCCTGCGAACTTGTTCGTAGCAGGATTTATGGGTTCACCTCAGATGAACTTCCTTGATGCTGTTGTAGAAGTGAGCGGCAGCACGGCAAGCCTTAAGATTGCCGGAAAGAGCATTCCTCTTCCTCCTGCGAAGTCCAAGAAATTGATTGACGGCGGTTATTCAGGAAAGAAGGTTACCTTTGGTATCCGTCCTGAAGACGTATACGATTCAGAAGAGTTTGTTGCATCATCCAAGTGCGTATTTGAATCTACCATCAGAGTTTACGAGTTGCTTGGTGCAGAAGTTTACTTATACTTTGACCTTGCTGAGTTCCCGCTTACCGCAAGAGTTGATTCCCGTACACCGTCAAGACCTGGCGATACTGTTAAGTTTGCATTTGATGTTGAAAAGATTCATGTATTCGACAAAGAAACAGAACAGACCATCACAAACTAACCATAAACATAAAAGGGGCGTTGGTAACGCCCCTTTTTTTATTGCAAAATTTCCACAGATTCTGTTATACTGTATCTTATAGAAGAAAGGGCGTGAATAAATGATTTCTACACAGGTTATTGCAAACTGCATTGAAGAACTTCGAATGATTACCAGAGTGAATCTGGCAGTGTTTAGTCTTGACGGGAGCGTGCTCACATCCACTTTTGACTGTGACGATATTGCTGGCAGCCTGATTACAGGTTTTGCAGATTCGCCTGCCGACAGCCAGGTGATCGGAAGGGACCATCTGCTTAAAATTACAGATGAAGGCGAACTGGCATATGTGCTGGTGGCAAGGGGAAACAATGACGAGGCGTATCTGATAGGGAAGATTGCGGTAAGCCAGCTACAACAGCTTGTTGTAGCCTATAAAGAACGCTTTGACCGCAACAACTTTTTCCAGAATTTACTGATGGACAATTTGCTTTTGGTTGATGTATACAACCGTGCCAAAAAGCTCCATATTGAGGTAATGACGCCAAGGGTTGTTTTCATTATTGAAACCAGGACGGAAAAGGACAGTACGGCAGCAGAGCTTTTGCGGGGAATGTTTTCCTCCCAGTCAGGGGACTTTATAACGGCGGTGGACGAGAGCAGTGTGATACTGATCAAAGGGCTCAGTTCCGTGGAAGGAGAACTGGAAATTGAACAGACGGCGCAGACCATTGTGGACATGATGAGCACAGAGGCCATGATGAATGTCAGGGTAGCCTACGGCACTGTAGTACAGGAACTGAAGGATGTATCAAAGTCTTATAAGGAAGCTATGATGGCGCTGGATGTGGGAAAGATTTTCTATGTGGAGAAAAAAGTGAATTCCTATAACAGCCTGGGAATCGGGCGGCTTATTTATCAGCTTCCTGCCAACCTCTGTAAGATATTTATTGAAGAAATATTCGGGGACAATGACCCGGGCGATTTTGATGAGGAAATTGTCACCACAGTAAATAAGTTTTTTGAGAACAACCTGAATGTATCGGAAACCTCCCGCCAGCTTTTCGTCCACAGGAATACGCTGGTGTACCGGGTGGAAAAACTACAGAAAAGCACAGGGCTTGATGTGCGTACTTTTGACGATGCGCTGACCTTTAAAATTGCCATGATGGTGTACAGCTATATGAGATATCAGGATTCTGCAGGCAAATAACTCTTCCGGGAGAGAAAAGTAAGAATGAACAACCTTATTCCTGAATACAATAATATATCATTGTAGGGAGGGATAGGGTTGTTTTTGTATGAAAAGAAAATAGTATATCTTTCACATTATGCACAGGGGACAAGGACAGCTTCCGCAGGATTTGTACGTGCCCTGGGGGAGCATGGCGGCTGTATGCTGGACATACATATCAAAGGCGGGGGGCAGATGCCGGACGGGGATTATCCCCTGTTTCTCCTGCTGCGGACCAGGAAAATCCCCTGGGGGACAGTGGCTGCAAAAGATGGCAGCGTAAGGACAGGCAGGCGTATTTCCCTGAAGCAGAAAAGGGCGTTTGTTGAGGGGGAGTCATTTCCGGAGGAAGATTTGTGCGGGGTGCTGGTTTTGCTGGACTATGGGCAGCAAATCGCCGGGTATTGGAAGCAGCCGGATGCTTCCGTCCTGTCCTGGGAAAATCAGGAGGAAAAGAAAGGGAGGGAAGCACCGGCGGAAACGGAAATCCATGTGGCGGCCAGGGAGGTTCCGGCAGAAGGGGGAAAAACCAGAAAGACGGCGGCCCAAAGCCCCAAAACAGACAGGCCAGACCCTGTTTACAGGGAAGAAATACCCCAAATGCCGGAAATTTCCGCGGATAATACCCTGGAGGATAAATGGCAGCAGCTTCAAAGGTGCTATAAAAGGGTGCATCCCTTTGGGGATGAGAGGGTCTTTGTATCCATTGAGCCAAAGGATTTTATTATTCTGCATTCCTCCTGCCAGAAGCTTGTGAATAACAGCTTTCTCCTTCACGGGTATTATAACTACAGGCATTTAATCCTGGGGCCGGACAGGGAATTGGGGAGCAGGTATAAAACCTGCTATTACCTGGGGGTGCCGGGGGCTTATTTTGAGAGGGAGAAAATGGTGGCTGTGATGTTTGGGTTTGAAGGCTTTGAGTGCAGCGGCGCAGTGGAAATCGGGAAATTTGGCTATTACATGCGCAGGGTAGAGCTGTAGACGGGAAAAGCGGGTAAAGAATAATAAAAAGGCCGGAGGCTTTGCCCTCTGGGAAACCGCCATGCGTTACCTGTACAGTTTGCTAGGACCAGGCACCCTTGCGGCACATGGAAAATTCTGTTTAGTGCTGCTTTGTTCCCAACCTGACACGGTTCACAGACATCCATTGCGCAAGACCCAATCTTCAAATGCCACTTATACAGGGCAGCCATGACGGCTTCCCGGAAAACAAAGCTGTCCGGTCTTTTTGATTAAGGTATCTGGTATGTAGTATAGGGGTTTTTGGGTATTTTGTCAACAAAAACATAACACATCTACAGAAATCGATTTTTAGGGACGCTGTGTGTAAGGGAAGAAGCGATGCTGCCAGGGGAGAGGGACTTACAGATAAAGGGGGAAAGAACATGACAGAACAGGAAAAGTTTATGAGACAGGCCATAGGGCAGGCAAAAAAAGCTTATAAGCTGGGGGAAGTACCCATTGGCTGTGTAATCGTGTATGAGGGAAAGGTGATTGGAAGGGGGTATAACCGCAGGAATACGGACAAGAGTACCTTTGCCCATGCGGAGATTACCGCCATGAAGAAAGCAGGCAAGGCCATAGGGGACTGGCGGCTGGAAGGCTGCACCCTTTATGTGACCCTGGAACCCTGCCAGATGTGCGCAGGCGCTATTGTGCAGGCCCGGATTGACGAGGTGGTGATGGGCAGCATGAATCCCAAAGCGGGCTGTGGGGGATCGGTGTTAAATCTTCTGGAAATGCCGGAATTTAACCATCAGGTGAAGGTTACAAGGGGGATACTGGAGGAAGAATGCTCCCGGCTCCTTACCACATTCTTTAAGGAGCTGCGGGTGCGTAACAAACTGGAAAAGGAGCAAAGGCGTGGGGCAGGGCAGGGGCGGGGAGAATAAGGTTACCCTTTTAAGCCCCATCCTCCACAATGTTCTGCATCCACACACCGCTTTTTACCATAAAGAAGCCCAGGACCACTTTAAAAATCTCCGTAAACTGTACCAGGAAAAATACGGTAGTTATGTACAATGAGGTATAATTTGCCAGCACATAAGCAAAGGGAATTACCAGTACCCAGGTGTAAACGCTGTCAAAGAGAAAGGTAACCACAGTCTTCCCGCCGGAGCGCAGGGTAAAATATGCACAGTGGGAAAAGGCGCAAAGGGGCATCACGAGGGCTGAAATGGTAATGAGCTTTTTGGCAAGCTCCCGGATGCTTTCTTCGGTATTGTATATGGAAGGGAAAAACCTTCCCACCATAATCATCAGCAAAGAGATGCAGGTACAGCAGAATACGCTGAAAAAAATCATTTTGTTGTCCGCATCCTTTGCCTCTTTGGGTTTGCCTGCCCCCAGGAGCTGGCCTACCACAATGGAGATACATCCCCCAAGCTGAAGGTACACAATATTGAACAGATTGCTGATGGTGGAGGAAATGTTCTGGGCTGCCACCACTTCCAGGCCGCGTACAGCGTAGCATTGGGAAATCACCGCCATGCCGGATGCCCAGAACATTTCGTTGAACATTAAAGGGGAGCCTTTTACGAGGATGCCCTTTAAAATATGCCGGGGGATTTTGGGGCTGCTGTAAGCACCTTTGATGTAGGGGTTTGCGTTTGGGTGCAGGTGTGTCCAGAAAAGCACAATAAAGCATTCAATAAACCTTGCAATGACCGTGGCAATAGCGGCGCCGCGCACACCCAGGGCGGGTGCGCCGAAAGCGCCGAAAATCAGTACATAGTCAAGGATTAAATTGGTAAATACAGCCACAATCCCTGCCAGCATTGGCACAAATGTCTGCCCGGTCTCACGGACCGTGCTGGTGTATGACTGCCCCAGGGCAAAGGGGACAAGGCCAATCATCATAATGGCAAGGTATTCTTTCCCGTATTTCAGGGCAAGGGAAGTATCCCCTACACTGCCGCTGTCGCTTAAATAAAGAGAAATCAGCCAACTGTCAAGGAAGCCGAAAAGCAAAAGGGCTGCCCCGGTGATCAGGGTGCAGGCATAAAGCTTGAAACGGAAGGTATATTTCTGCCCTTCATAGTCACCCTTTCCGAAAAACTGGGTACCGAAAATACCCGCGCCGGAAACGCCGCCGAAAATACAGATATTAAAAACAAACATCAGCTGGTTGACAATGGCGACGCCGGACATCTGTTCTGTACCAATCTGCCCAACCATAATATTGTCCAGAAAACTTACGAAACTGGTGATGGCGTTCTGGATGATCATGGGGACTGCAAGATACAGGACATGCCTGTAGAATTCTTTGTCGCCGATGAATTTGTTCCTGAATTTTTTCCACATAATAATCCTCCATGCGGGAGCGTTTTTGGCGCTGTTTCTCCCGGGACAGCCCCCAAATAGGCCGGGTTAGCTAAGCATATCAGACTATTGTAATTGAAAGAGGTGGCAGCGTCAATATGATTTTTCTTTTCTTCCAAACAGAAAATGATATACAGATTATCCGCAAGGCAAAATAAAAAAAGCCTACCAGCAGAAAACCCGCTGGTGGGCTGAATTTACTGGCGGAGAGTGTGGGATTCGAACCCACGTGCCCAGTAAAGGACAACTGCATTTCGAGTGCAGCTCGTTATGACCACTTCGATAACTCTCCGCAATGTTACTTATCCAGTATAGCACATTTTTTTATAATTGCAAGCCATCTGTTAAAAAAATATAATGAGTTAAGGAAAGGATTGCCAAATATCCGGTTTTGAGTTAGAATACTGGTAAAAGACAGCAGAAGTGTACATTGTTGCAGAAGTTACATATTTTATAGCAATTAGCTGAAGGAAGGGGGAGCGTATATGAGCAGTATTTCAGGAGTCGGTTATTCGTCTTATGCGGATTATGGCAGGTTTGCATCCGGGCGTAAGATTCAGACTGCCGCGGACGGAGCGGCCCAGCTTGCCATTATACAGAAGCAGGATTCGCAGGTTCGCGGGTATCAGGCCGGGGCGCGCAATATTGGGACTGCGCAGGATCTTCTGAATGTTTCCGACGGGGCGATGTCAGGTATTACGGATTATTTACAGCGGATCCGTGAGCTTGGTCTTCAGGCATCTAACAGCGCGCTTATGACAGATTCGGATCTTGAGGGCATCCAGCAGGAGATTGACCAGCTCAAGCAGGGGATTTCGGACATTGCGGCCAATACGAATTTCAACAGGAAGAATCTTCTTGACGGGACTGCGGGAAGCCTGCATGTCGCGGCGAACGCGGACGGCAGCGGGATGGATCTTAACATGTCGGACGCGACATTAAAGGCGCTGGGGATCGCGGATTTTGATGTGACGAAGGAGTTCAGCCTTGATTCCATTGACAGCGCGCTCGAGAAAGTGGGTTCCGGTCGCAGCAGTATGGGAGCGCAGAGCAATGCGCTTGAATATGCGTACAACTACAACACAAATACGGTTCTGAATACGACTGCGTCGAAGAGCAGACTGGAAGATCTTGACTATGCGGGGGCGATATCTGATCTGAAGAAGCAGGAGACTTTGCGCGAGTATTCCATGTTTATGCAGATGCGGAAGCAGCAGGACGAGGCTAACAGGATGCACAGGCTGTTTTTTGCATAGACAGACCTGAGGCGAAGGTTACAATTATAAGTATCAGGGGACAGGTAGAGCAGACTTTACTGTCCCCTGCTTTTTTCGGGAACGGTACAGGGGGAGGTCTGTATGAGAAAAAAGATTTATGGCATTCTGTCACTGATGCTTTTTCTGTCACTGTGCTTTCTTCTGCCGGAACATGTTCTGGCGGATGGCGCTGTGGGAGACGGCAGCGGTGGAAGCACCTCGGAGACGGTGATTCCGGGGTATACGTTTTATACGATCGACGGGGAACCAGTTTCGACGGAGGGCGACGGCAAGAGCGTGACGGTCCTGATTTTTGGAAAGACAGACTGTGGCATCACGCAGGGGACGGTCCGGAACATCGCGGCAAGCGACTGGGTGAAAAGCCCGGATATCCGGGTGATTTTCGCGGCCCTGAACACGGAATCCACTGATGTGGTAAAGAATTTTAAAAATGCATACGGCTGTGAGAATATTATATTCTGTCCCCAATCCTATTATGTTCCGGAAGCGTGGAATGAGTACTGCAATCAGTTTTCGCTGAGTACAAGATCGTTTGAGCCCGGATCGTTTCCGCATATTTTTCTTCTGGACGCCGCAAATCATCCGAAGAAAGGGTTGTCGGGCAGTCAGACTGCCGCGACGATTCTCGCGGAGATACAGAAATTTTCGGATCCGGGCTACGAGGAGAGGGATCCGCTTCTCACGCTTAATATGAGCGGGGAGGAAAGCTATGCGTATGCCCGGTCCGTGTTCGCGATTGTGAATCAGAAGCGTGCTGAAAATGGAAGACCGCGGCTGGAACTGGACAAAGAACTGACGGAGGCGGCGATGCAGCGTGCCGCAGAGCTTTCTCTGTATTACAACCACACGAGACCGAATGGGGAGAAAGCTACTTCGATCTTAAGGCGGGATGGATGTACCAGAATCGCGGAGAATATTGCGGTGGGATATCTGACACCGGATGCCGTGATGAGCGGCTGGATGAGTTCCCAGGGGCATAAGGCGAATATCCTTGATCTGTATCTGAAGGGGATTGGGATCGGATGTTTTCGGGATAACCAGGGTATCTGGTACTGGGTACAGTATTTCGATGATAAGCAGCCGTGTGTGCCGCTGACAGAGAATGGCAGCAGACAGGTGACCCGCCCGGTTTCCATCCGCTCCTCCGTCGTTAATTTGTCGGTGGACGAGACGGCGCGGGAATTTTCGTGCAGCGGCGCGGGCACAACGGCTGCATTTGGGATTTATAATCTCAACAGGGCATTTCCGTACAGCAGGCCGCAGCTGAATCCGGGAGATTTTGATTTCACCAGCAGCAATGCGTCCGTGGCGACGGCCGGCGCCGACGGAACTATCGCAGTGGGGGAGCCCGGAACGGCAGTGATTAAGGCGACGATAAAGAAGTCCGCCGTCTCGGTCAGCCTGAATGTTACCAAAAAAGAGCACACCCTGAAAGATGAAGTTATCGCTCCGACGAAGACTGAACAGGGGTACACGGTTCACACCTGTACGGTATGCGGGTATTCGTTCACGGATTCGTATGTCCCGGCAGTTCCGGAGGCGGAGCCGGGAAGTCCGGGAGAGGGTGACGGCGGAGCCGGTTCCGGGGACGGAAACAGTGACTCGTCGGGAAATGGAAACAGTGACTCGCCGGGAAATGGAAGTACTTCAGGAAGTGACGGTTCGCTGGGAGGCGGAAGCTCTTCCGGAAGTGGAGGCGTCGGGAGCGGCGGTACGGGCACGGGGACTGTCGGGGGATCCGGTGGAAGTACCGGCGGCGGTTCTTCCCAGTCGGGCGTGCGCAATGTCAGCGGGCTCACGGCGGGTTCGAAGGAGAAAACCATTACACTCAGCTGGCGCAAGGTGTCCGGAGCGAAGGGATATTTTGTATATCAGCGAAATAATACAAAGAAAAAGTGGGTGAAAATCGCAACCGTAAAGCCGGGAACAACCACATACACGGTCCGGAAGCTGAAGCCGGGAACGGCTTACCGCTTTGCAGTCAAGGCATACGCGACAAAGAACAAAAAACAGGTTACCAGTAAATCCTACACATCGGTGGATGTCGCGACAAAACCATCCGCTGTAAAATTCACCGTCACTGCGGGAAAAGGAAAAGCGACATTTAAATGGAGCAAGGTGAAAGGTGCGACCGGCTATACCATTTATTATAAAAGGAAGGAGACCGATGCTTTCCGGAAGCTTGGAAGCACGAAAAAGACCAGTTTTACAAAGACAGGGCTGGATTCCGGTAAGTATATTTTTACAGTGAGGGCGTATAAGACCTGCGGGGGAAGAAAGTATATGGGGACCTCGGCAGCAAAGACTGTAAAAATCAATTAGAAACTTCTTGACGGGCATTTCCACTTTGTGCTAGTATATAGGGTGCACTATTATGGTGCAATAGGCTTATCATGCCGGTTTTATATAGTTAGTGACAGAATTTCACATACCATATCTTGTGGTTTTGTATATACCTGCGGGTACAATGGGTACCTGCAGGTATAATGTGTATCCGGGGGTGTGCCATACCGGCGTACACTAAAAATTTGATAAACGAGAGGTGAAACGTCAATGGAGAAAAACAGAATACGTCCCGTAAAGGCTGGAAAAGGCATACGTATGAGTTATTCGCGGCAGAAAGAGGTACTTCAGATGCCGAATCTGATAGAAGTCCAGAAGGATTCCTATCGCTGGTTTCTGAAAGAAGGCTTAAAAGAAGTCTTCGGCGATATCTCGCCGATCGCGGATTACAGCGGACATCTGAGTCTGGAATTCGTTGACTTTACATTGTGTGAGGATGATGTAAAGTATACGATTCCGGAATGCAAAGAACGCGATGCCACCTACGCGGCACCTTTGAAGGTGAAGGTAAGACTTCACAACAAGGAAACAGATGAGATCAACGAGCATGAGATTTTTATGGGCGATCTCCCTTTGATGACGGAAACCGGAACGTTTGTGATTAATGGTGCGGAGCGTGTAATTGTAAGCCAGCTGGTGCGCTCCCCCGGTATATATTACGGAATCGCCCATGATAAGGTGGGAAAGCGGCTTTACTCCTGTACCGTGATACCGAACCGCGGTGCATGGCTGGAGTATGAGACGGACTCCAACGATGTTTTTTATGTCCGTGTGGACCGGACCAGAAAAGTTCCGATCACTGTGCTTGTCCGTGCGCTCGGTGTGGGCAGCAATCAGGAAATTGTTGACATGTTTGGTGAGGAGCCCAAAATTCTCGCGAGTTTTGGAAAAGATGTTGCGACCAATTACGAAGAAGGTCTTCTGGAATTATATAAGAAAATCAGACCAGGCGAGCCGCTCACGGTTGAGAGTGCGGAGAGCCTTATTTCTGCAATGTTTTTTGACCCGCGCAGATACGATCTCGCGAAGGTGGGCCGGTATAAGTTTAACAAAAAACTTTCCCTGAAAAACCGCATCAGCGGACATGTTCTGGCAGAGGACGTCGTGGATATGACGACGGGAGAGATTATCGCGGAGGCCGGGACGGAAGTGACGCGCTCGATGGCTGACGACATCCAGAATGCCGCGGTTCCCTATGTGTGGATTCAGGGAGAGACCAGGAATGTCAAGGTGCTCTCCTCAATGATGGTTGACCTGCGGAATTATGTGGACTGCAATCCGAGAGAGCTCGGCATTACCGAGCTGGTTTACTATCCGATTCTTGCGCAGCTGATGGAAGAGCATCCGGACATGGAAGACTTAAAAGAGGCCATCCGCAAAAGTGTGCATGATCTGATCCCGAAGCACATTACCAAGGATGATATTTTTGCTTCTATTAATTACAATATGCATCTGGAGTACGCGATTGGCAATCAGGATGACATCGATCATCTGGGCAACCGCCGGATCCGTGCGGTCGGGGAACTGCTGCAGAACCAGTACCGGATCGGTCTTTCCCGTCTGGAGCGGGTGGTCCGTGAGCGAATGACGACGCTGGATCTGGAGGGGATTTCACCGCAGAGTCTGATCAATATCAAGCCGGTGACGGCGTCGGTCAAGGAGTTTTTTGGCTCCTCCCAGCTGTCCCAGTTTATGGACCAGAACAATCCGCTGGGTGAGCTGACACACAAGAGACGTCTGTCCGCACTTGGCCCCGGAGGTCTCTCGAGAGACCGCGCAGGGTTTGAGGTGCGCGATGTGCACTATTCTCATTACGGGAGAATGTGCCCCATCGAGACGCCCGAGGGTCCGAATATCGGGCTGATCAATTCCCTTGCGAGTTATGCGCGGATCAACGAATACGGTTTTGTGGAGGCGCCATACCGCAAAATTGATAAATCCGATCCCAAAAATCCGCGTGTCACGGACGAGGTGGTATACATGACTGCGGATGAGGAAGACAATTATCATGTGGCGCAGGCAAATGAGGCGCTGGACGAGGAAGGGCATTTTGTGCGTAATTCCGTTTCGGGCCGTTATCTCGACGAGACACAGGAATATGAGAAGACCATGTTTGACTATATGGATGTGTCCCCGAAAATGGTGTTTTCCGTGGCGACGGCGCTGATACCGTTTCTGCAGAACGACGATGCGAACCGCGCGCTGATGGGTTCGAACATGCAGCGTCAGGCGGTACCGCTTCTGACGACAGATGCCCCGGTTGTGGGTACCGGTATGGAGACGAAGGCCGCAGTGGATTCCGGCGTCTGTGTGATCGCGGAAAAAGGCGGCGTGGTAGAAGGAGTCCACGCTGACCACGGCGATGGAGAACACCGCCGCCGCCAGGGGCGTTCCGAAGAGGGCGGTGAAAAAGGCCGCCATGCCCGTGGTGGTGGCAATGCGCAGGTCCCGCTCGTCAAAGCCGAACAGCCGCCCCGCCCGGTAGCCCAGGGACCCGCCCATCTGAAGGGCCGCCCCCTCCCGCCCGGCGGAGCCGCCGCAGAGGTGGGTCAGCACCGTCCCCAGGAAGATGGCGGGGACCAGCAGAAAGGAGATCGTTCCCCCGGCATGGACCTCGTTGAAAATGTCGTTGGTGCCCTGCCCCTCGGTGCCCAGCAGCTTGTAAAGTCCCACAATGACCAGACCCGCCAGGGGCAGCCCATACAACAGCCAGGGAAACTCCCCCCGAAGCTCCGTTACGGTCTCCACAGCCACGTGGAACGCCGTGCCCACCAATCCGCAGGAGACCCCCGCCGCTGTAGCCAGCAGCAGCCACTTTCCCAAGGCCCTGGCGTACAGCAAAGCCAGCCCCCACCGGGCCCGAAGGTCCCGCTTGATCCCATCCAGCATGATTCCGTCCCTCCGCCGCTTCCCCGCTGGGAAGATTTCTCAACGCATTCTTTACACAGTATACAGGGTTTCCCCCGCGAATGCAAGCGGGCATAGGGGGAAGGCGCACCAGAAAAGCCCCGCCGTTTTACACGGCGGGGCTTCCCTTTGTTGGCAGCTCATTTCCTCCGGGCCGCCGAGGAACCCACCCCCATCTCCAGCCGGTACTTGGTCACCGTCCGCCGGGCCAGGGTAATCCCCCGGACGGCCAGAAGGCGGCAGAGCTCCTGGTCGCTGTAAGGACGCCGCCGGTCCTCCTCCCGGAGGAGGGACAGCAGGGCCTGCTTGGCCGCCTGGCGGGAAACGCCGCCGCCGCTGACGGGGAGGCTGAAAAAGTAGCGCAGGGGGTATGTACCCTGGCGGCACTGGAGGTACTTCCCCCGGACGGCCCGGGAGACCGTGGAAGGATGGAGCTCCAGCCCCTCCGCCAGGGCGGAGAGGGTCATGGGGGCCAGGGTCTGGGAGTTCCCGGTGAAGAAGGGCCGCTGGGCCTCCAGCACCGCTTCGGCGCAGAGGCGGAGGGTGCTACCCCGGCGCTCCAGGCTGTCCAGCAGCCACTTGGCCTGCTGGAGCTTTTGGCGGAGATAGTCCTTTGTCTCCTTCTCGTCGGAGCTCTTTAAAAGCCGGAGGTAGTAGTCGTTGACAGAGACCCGGGGGAGGTAGTACTCGTTTAAAATCACCTTCCACTCTCCCTCCAGCTGGGCTATGAACACGTCGGGCCGGACGTAAATAGTGGGCTCGGCGGTCTGAAAGGCCCGGCCGGGATGGGGTTCCAGCGCGGCGATGACGGTCTCCGCCGCCCGGACGGCCTCCACGTTCACGCCCAGCTTCTGGGCGATGGCAGCGTAGTGCTTCCGCCCCAGCTCCGGAAGGAAACGGGCGGCGATGTCCATGGCCACGGGGTCTCCGCCGTCCCGGCGGCTGAGCTGAAGCAGCAGGCACTCGGAGAGGGACCGGGCCCCCACGCCGGGGGGCTCCAGGCTCTGGAGGGCGTCCAGGGCCCGCTCCGTCAGGGCCTGGGGAATCTTCATAGAGGCCAGGCCGTCCAGGTCCTCTTGGCTGAGGTAGCCGTCCCCGTCCACCAGTTCCGCCAGGTACTGGCACAGGGCCGTCAGAGGCTTGGGGAGCCGGAGGCGGTGAATCTGGTCCCGGAGGAAGGCGGCGAGGCTCTCCAGGCGGTTGTCCATGGCCCCGGTCTCCAGGGCCGCTTCCTCGTGGGTGAAGGTGGCCCGGACGCCGCCGTCAATCCACCCCGCCTGGCGGCGAAGCTCCTCATAGGCCCGCTCCGGCGGGTCGGCCTGGTCCAGCAGGGGGTTCTCCTCCGCCTGGCGGGAAAGGTATTCCAAAAGCTCCTGGGAGGTCATTTGCAAAACCTCCATGGACTGCATCAGCTGGGGGGTCAGCTTCAGCTCCTGGCGCAGTTCGGTTTTCAGCTGGACAAGGCTCATGGAGTCCTCCTGTAACGGCTTGGGCGGCTGCGGACAGACGGGCGGACATGCCCTATTTCACATATTTGGCCACCTTTCGGGCCGCCGTGGCC
>OFHM01001790.1_pt1 | contig 13303 bp, 10 predicted proteins | sample 1521311 | NCBI WGS metagenome assembly OFHM01 (sample SAMEA3504083, study PRJEB24116) | mouse gut metagenome | biome: mouse gut; feature: mouse-associated habitat; material: faeces | place: Denmark | collected 2011 | reverse complement strand
CTTCTCCGGGTGTTTGGAGCGGCTTTTTTCTGCCGTGTAAGCCAGCAGACCGCCGGTGGAGCCGCCGATGCCGGGCAGGATGCCGATGACAATGCCGATCACCGACGAGATAATGAAGTTGGGAATCTGGGTGATGAACTCCTTCACGGACAGGCCGTAGCCTTTCAGGTGGTAGGTCTTCTTCTCGAAGCCGTCAGCCAGGTGCTTGCGGTTGATGCCCGCCTGGACGATATCGGTGACCGCAAAAACGCCGATGAGCAGCACGGTGATGTCAAAACCGGAGAGCAGCTGGTAGTTGCCGAAGGTGAAGCGGCTCATGGCGTCCACCGGGGCCATGCCAACCATGGACAGGGCCAGACCGAACAGACCGGACAGCAAGCCCTTCAGCATGTCCTTGCCCGACAGGGCGGCGATGATGGTCAGGGAGAACACGGAGACGGCAAAGTATTCCGTTGCACCGAAGAGCAGACACACCTTGGCCAGCAGGGGAGAGATGAAAATCAGGGCGACAATGCCGATCAGAGAGCCGATACCCGAGGCCAGGATGCCCACCCCCAGAGCCCGGCCGGCTTCGCCCCGCTCCGCCATGGGGCCGCCGTCAAAGACGGTGGAGATGGAGGAGGGGGTTCCGGGGATTTTCAGCAGGATGGCGGAGATCAGACCGCCGGAGATGCCGCCCATATACAAGCCGACCAGCAGGGCCAGGCCCATAGTGGGCTCCATGCCGAAGGTGAGGGGCAGAAAGAGGACCACCGCCATGGTGGCGGACAGGCCGGGGATGGAGCCGAAGATGATACCCACCACCGTGCCGATGGCCACCAGGACGATGGTCATGGGCTGGAGAACTTCCATCAAACCTTGTAAAACCATATCAAGCCCTCCTTACAGTCCGAAAAACTTCAAAACGCCCACCGGCAGCAGCACGTTCAGAAGATACCGGAAAATGTAGAACAGCAGCACGCCGGAGACTGCCGCCGTAACGGCAGCGGGGACATAGGTCTTCCCCCACTTCTCCCGGGGAGTTAGTATTAAAATCTGGACAAAGACGTACAGGATCGTCATGATGACGAAGCCCACCAGGTCCATCAGTCCCACGTAGAGGGCCAGGGCGATGAAGCTGGCCACCACCTCCCGCTGCTCCATCAGCGCGTTTTTCAGGGAGGTCTTTTCAATCTTGCCTTCCTCCGCCAGATACTTTTTCCGTCTCCTGAAGCCCCGGACGATAATCCACAGGCTCAGCGCCAGCAAAGAGCCGCCCCAAAGATAAGGGACGAAATGGTTCGTCAGCGGTGTGGAGCCCAGACCGGTGAAGGTCTGGATGCCGGGAACCAGCGCCAGATAACCGATGGAGAAAATTGCGATGACAATACCGGGGATGATATCTGTCTTGTAATTTTTATTTTGCAATGTCTTCCGCTCCTTTCTGTGTGACTTGGGGGTTACGCGAAGTCCAGCAGCGCCCCTGTCCCGTCGAACCGCAGGGGCCGGGGCTCCTCCAAAATCTCCATATCCTCATGAGACCGGACCTCCTCCAGCAGCGCCTCGGAAACCAGGATTTGTTCCAGAGAAAGGGTGTTTTTGATGTAAACAAGCCGGACACGGTTATGGTCTACTCCGGTCAGCGTCTTGACGGCCGTCTGGAGAGCCAGCCTGTCATCTTCCAACACCATGGGAATCTTACCCACCTTCAGCACCGTGGAGGTGATCATGTTGAAATAGGTGGCATTGGTTTGCAGCTTTTCAAAGGCCCGCTTGGTGGTGACATCCGCCATGCCCAGGCCTATAAAGCTGCCGTGGCTTTCCGGGGAGATGTCCAGCACCGCCACTCTCTGCTTTTTAATGCCGCCGCTGGCGAAGGGTGTGCCGAAGGTTCCGGTGACGTTGGGGTCCATGCCGCTGCCGGAGAAATTCTTTCCCACTTCCCGAACCACCAGGATATCCGTCTCCGGTAGAATGATGCGGGGCAGGCGCGTTCTGGCGTAATTCAAAAGTTCCGGCTCCCGATCAAATATCTCTTCCGAAGGAACGACCTCAATCCTGCATGTTTGGTCTATCTCGTTTTCAATGACCGCCACGCCGAAAACCACGCGGCTGTGGTGGAAGACGGCCTTTGCGAACCCCGGCAGCCGCTCTCCCATTTTGCCGAAGCCCTCTTTATGCAGGGAGTCCGCCCCCTCCCGCTTTCCAAGACCAATGGCCATCATCTTGATGAGGCCGGACTCGTAGGTCCCCCGGAACGCGGTGTGGGGCTTTACCCGGCCGAAGACGATGATGCCGTCCGCGTCATGAGCGGCCTTGTCCATCCGCACCTCGTCCCCGTTAGGAAGCACATCCACCCGGACCGTCTCCATACTGGAAACGATGGGGCAGCCGCAAAACTCCTCTGTAACGCCAAAACTCTCCAGAATAACCCTCTGGCCCTCAGCGGTGGCCCCGCCGTGACTGCCCATGGCGGGAACGATGAAGGGTTTCGCCCCCTGTGCTTTGACAAAAGAAGCAAGCTCTCGCAGGAATACCGTCATGTTTGCCACCTGACGGCTGCTTCCGGTGATGGCCACCCGCATCCCGGGGCGAACCCGATTTTTCACAGCCGCCAGCTTTTCACTCAAAACGGCGGCGGGGTCCAGAATGCCATCCTGGGAGAACCTTTGCCGGACCAGACATACCTTGGGCAGGGGCGTGCCGGACAACACCGCCCGCAGACCGGACTGCTCTTGAATATCCATAGGCGCTCTCTCCTTATCCTTTAGTAGCCCGGCGGCCAAGTCGCATAAGGCTTGCCAGGGCCAAGAGCCGTTCTGCCTCTGGGAAGGGATTGACCGCCATGCTCTGCTCCGTAACCGGCATCAGCGGATTTATCGGAGAACCCAGAAACCGCCCTCGCAGCAACACGGTTATGGACTCCCCATCTGCCCGGAGATACAGGCTGCCGGGAATCAAGGCCCCCAAGTCCTCCAACAGCTCCATTTGTCCCTTTGGGAGCTGGAGACCCTCCAGGTTTCCCTGGCGCACCTCAACGGCGGGAAAGTCTGCCCCGGGCCAGCGGAGGCAGAGGCAGGCGCCGTTGAACATGCTGTTTTGGCTCTCCTCCTCAATCGGGAACGCCACGTCCGCCAGCTCCACCTCCATGCCGCCTTTGTGCCCGGTGATATGCTCCCGGCTGGCAAAGGCTTTCCCGCTGTTGTCTGCCAGAAGGCCGGAATCGCGAACCACTTGCGGAGAAATTCCCTCCTTGCGGCTGTAGCAGAATCCCTCCAGATCCTGGCAGACCACATGCTCCAGAACCGCTTCCCGCACCGCCCCCGTATAGCGGCGAATCGCCGGACGGACCAGCAGCAGATAAACCGCCGCGCAGAAAGCAATCAGTCCATAGGCGGTGACCGGTCCGGCATCGTTCAGGAACACCGCGGCGCCCACGGCCAGCAAACACAGGAAGTAGCCCAAGCTCAGCAGGATGATCCCTGTTCGCCTCCGCCGCAGCGATTCCATGGCTTCCCTCACGTCTTAAACCTCGGCCCAGTCCCTGCCTGCCCAGCGGGGATGGTCGTAGACGGCCTTGTCGGCCACAAAGGGCCACTTCTTGCCCGTTGTTACGGCAAGGCAGCCCTTTACGCACATCTCCGCCATCTTGATGACGGCCTCCCGGGTTTGGGCGGCGCTGTGGGGACTGACGACGACGTTGGGGCAGTGGAGGATTTCATCATCGGTATGAGTAGGCTCGTTCCAAAACACGTCGAGCCCCGCCCCGGCGATGCTCCCGCTTTTCAGGGCGGCGCACAGATCCGGCTCGTTGACGAGTTCACCCCGGCTGCAGTTGATGAGAACGGCGGTGGGCTTCATGGTGTCCAGCTCCGGTTTGGCGATGGTGTTGTTGGTGACACCTTCAATGAGGGGCATTTGGACAATGACTACGTCGGCGGCCCGAAGGGCCTCAAACTTGTCTTCATACTTCTCCACGCCCAGCTCCGCCATCTGCTCCCGGCTGAGGAAGGCGTCATAGCCGATGACCTTCATGTCCAGGCCCAGGCACAAATGCGCGATGATTCTGCCAATGGTGCCCAGGCCGATGATGAGGCAGGTTTTTTCTTCCACCTCAAAGACCTTCTTGGCGTCCCGAATCTTCCAGTTGCCCTTGCGCTGCTCCACATCGCTTTCCACCATATTCTTGGAGAGGGCCAGCATCAGGGTTACGGCGTGTTCGGCCACGCTGCGGTTGTTGGCCCCCGGCGTGATGACCACGGGGATGCCCAGAGCCGTGGCGGCTTCCACGTCCACGCTGTCATATCCAATGCCGGTCCGGCCGATGACCTTCAGCGCCGGGCTGGATTCCATAGTTTTCCGGTCAATAGCTCCCTTGTCCGCCACCCGGACGATAAAGGCGTCGGTGTCCTTCAGCTGGTCCAGGTAATGGTGGGGATGGGCGTCGTGTGCCACGAAAATTTCGGCCTTTCCGTCCAAAAGGGCCATGCCCTCCTGACAGATGGCTTCCGTCATGGTAACTTTCATAGGTTGGTCCCCCTTTTTGTCCGTTTGGCGCTTACTTCTCTGTCTTGGCGTTGGCCATGCGGATGCCATAGTCCATGGCGTTCACCAGGCTGAGCTCGTTGGCGTGTCCGTCTCCGGCGTGGCCGAAGCCCGTACCGTGGTCCACGGATGCCCGGATGATGGGCAGACCCAGGGTGACGTTCACGCCCGCCACGGCATCCCAGTGTCCCGCGGCCTTGTTGTAGACGAAGCCCTTGACCTTCAGGGGGATGTGACCCTGGTCGTGGTACATGACGACGACGATATCATACCAGCCGCCCAGGGCCTTGGAGAAGACGGTGTCCGGCGGGGTGGGCTTCTTCTCGGGGATGATGATGCCCTCGGCCATAGCCTGGTCGATGGCGGGCTGAATCTCCTGAATCTCCTCGGTGCCGAACATTCCGTTTTCCCCGCAGTGGGGATTCAGGCCGGCTACGGCAATTTTGGGTTTCTTGATGCCGATGGCCTTGCAGCCCTCATTTGCAATGCGGATGACATCCAGGACCCGGTCCTTCTTCACCCGGTCGCAGGCCTCCCGGAGGGAGACGTGGGTAGAGACGTGGACCACCCGCAGCTCCTCGTGGGCCAGCATCATGGTGTATTTGGATGTCTTCGTGTAGTCGGCGTAAATCTCTGTGTGGCCCGAGTAATGGTGATCCGCCATATTGATGGCTTCCTTGCTCAGGGCATTGGTAACAGTGGCGTCCACTTCCCCGGCCATGGCCAGCTCGATGACCTTTTTCACATACTGGAAGGCCGCCTCGCCGCCCAGAGCGGTGGCGCCCAGGCCGAAGGGCTTGGGATTCTCCGAGTCGCCGGGGATGTCGGAGTCCTTGAGGAGGCCCAGGTCAAATACGTCGATGACGCCGTACTGGAAGTTTGCCTCACTGACGGCCTGGATGCCCCGAATCTTCATGTCGATGCCGGAAACCTGTTTGGCTGCCTTGGCGGCGTACTCCATGGCGGAGACGTCGCCCACCACCAGGGGGCGGCAGCGGTCATAAATCGCTTTGTCAGCCAGAGCCTTGACAGTGATCTCGGGACCGTTGCCGAAGGGGTCGCCCATGGTAATGCCCAGAATCGGTTTGTTCATATGTACTCCTCCTTATATGTTGTCATCCAAGATGCCTGGTCTCTTCCAGAACCTGTTTCAGTTCCGCGATGCCTTCGTCACAGAGGTAGTTGAAGGGTCTGCGGCAGTCTCCCACGGGATAGCCCAGCAGGGCCACGGCCTTCTTGATGATGGTGTTGGGGTTGCCGAACTTGAATACCCGCTGGAGGGCCACAATGGCGTCCTGCGCCGCCTGGGCCTTCTCCAGGTCCCCGGCAACGAAGCTGTCATAGATGGAGGCGATGGTCGCCGGCCAGATGTTGGCCCGGCCCGCCACGCCGCCGGCGCCGCCGGCTTTCAGGCAGGGCAGGATGTTGCCGTCGTTCCCCGCCAAGACGGCGAAGTCCTTTCCAATATCCCGGGTGAGCTGGATATACGCCTTCAGATTCTCCAGATCGCCGCTGGAGTCCTTGGCGCCCAGAATGACGTCCACGTCCTTGGCCAGTTTTGCCACCGTCTCCGGGAGGAGCTTATTCCCGGTGCGGGCGGGGATGTTGTACAGCACAATGGGGATGTTCACATGCTTGGCCACCTCGCAGTAGTGGTCGTAGAGCTCCTTCTGGCTGGCTAGGGCGAAGCTGGGGGTGATGATGGACAGCGCGTCTGCGCCCAGCTCCTCGGCCCGCTTGCTCATGTAAATGGTGTCCCGGGTGGAGATGCAGCCGGTGCCCGCGTAGACGGGGATGCGGCTCTTCACCTGGTCCACGGTGGCCTCCAGGATTTCCTCCTTCTCCTTCAGGCTGAGGATGTACGCCTCGCCGTTGGTGCCGAAGGGGAAGATGCCGTGGACGCCTCCGGCGATCTGCCGCTCAATCTGGTTGCGCAGCTCCGGGATGTTGACGCTCTCGTCCGCAGGGTTCATGGGGGTGACTATCGGGGGAATGATGCCCTTGATCTCGACTTTCTTCATGTTCGCACGCTCCTTATTCAAATTCCTGCCGGATTTTTATGATTTTATCAGTTCAGAGAACTTCCTGATAAATTTTCCGGGCGTCGTCGGGGGTGACCTGGCGCATGTTGTTCACCAGCAGACGGGTGACCTCCATACCCGAGGCCACCAGAGCCTCCAGATCCTCCTTGGGTACGCCGAACTCCGTGAGGCTGGTGGGGATATCCAGGTGCTTCACGATGCCCTCCAAACGCTGGATGACGGCGGCGCTCTTCTCCTCCTCGGTTTTGGCGTCTCCTTTGAGACAGCGGTCATAGGCCTTGGCCAGCAGGGGGCGGCAGGCGGGCTCGTTGAAGCGCATGACCGGAGCCAGGAGGATGGCGTTGGACACGCCATGAGCGATGTGGTATTTGCCGCCCAGAGGATAGCTCAGGGCGTGGACGGCGGTGGTGCCGGAGGCGGTGATGGCGACCCCGGCATAGAAACTGGCTAAGAGCATGGTGTTCTTGGCGTCCATGGCCTCCTGGTCGTCGCAGGCCCGCTCGATGTTGTTCAGAATCATGTCCAGGGCCTGGAGTGCAAAGATGTCGCTGAAGGGATTGGCCTTGTTGCTGGTGAAACACTCAATGGCATGGGCCAGGGCATCCACTCCGGTGGCGGCGGCGATTTTCCGGGGGAGGTTTTTGATCATCACCGCGTCCAGAATCACATAGTCCGCGATCATCTCCGTGTTGACAATGCCCACTTTCAGCTGCTTTTCCGGCACGGCCACAATGGCGTTGGGCGTGGCCTCGGAGCCGGTTCCGGCGGTGGTGGGAATCATCAGGGTTCTCGTGCTCTTTTTGGCCCGGCCCGGTGTGTCCAGCAGCTCTTTGATGCCGTATTCATCGGTCATCAGCACGCTGGCCAGCTTCGCCGTGTCCATGACGCTGCCGCCGCCTACGGCCATGATGAAATCCGCGCCGCTTTTCTTGCACTGGTCTACCAGCTTCTGCGCCTCCATGTAGGTGGGCTCTGCCGGAAGGTCGTCCAGGACAACAGTTTCTACGCCGGTCTTCTTCACCTCCGCCATGGGGAGGTCCAGGAGTCCCGCGCCCTCAATACCCTTGTCAGTGAAGACCACCAGGCGCTTTACCCCGTTGGCGGCAAATATTTCCGGGATTTTTCCCAGAGCGTCCTCACCGCTGTATACGGCGTGGGGCATTTTCAATTCGTACTTTGTCAACATACTAGCTCCTCCTTTTTAGTTTCCAGCACCGATGGATCGGGCCAGCCTAATGAACAGGTCCGGCTCGCCAAATCCCCCGGATTTTGAAATGATATGGTAGGTTTTTCCCTTATACACGAAGTCTGTCAGCACCGCTCCGGTGTCCAGGTCGCATACGGGCTTCAGCTCCGACACGCCCACGGCCCGGGTCAGGGCCAGAAGGGTGTCTCCGCCCGTGCAAAGAAGGGTGGCGTCTAATCCCTTGTCCAGCAAACGGTGAACCAGCCGCCCCAGCTGGGTTGAAATGCGGACTCGAAGGTCCTCCGTGCTCAGGCCCCGCCCCTTTGCGAAGTCCGCCGTGTCTTCACAGCCCGCGGGATCGTTCACGTCCAGGATGAAGCGCTTTCCCCGTCCCGCGTCCTCCAGCCAGGAAGCGGTCATGGCGGCGCAGTCCTCCGTCTCCAGCCAGTAGGCTTCCAATTTCTGAACCGGGGTCAGGTGGACATGGGTGAAGCCCGCCGCCGCCGCCGTCTCCATCTGGCGCAGGGTCACCGGGTTCACGCTGCCGCAGGCCACGACCAGGGACGGGACCAAATGGGGCGGTACCGGCGGTGTCCCCTGCAGATCCAGCAGCTCCGCCAGCACCGCCGCGAAGCCCGCGCACCCGGCGCAGAACCGCAGACCCTCTTTTCCCAGCGTCTGCCCGATGCGCAGCAGATCGCTGTCGCTCTGAGCGTCATAGACCTGGATGCCGGGGCGGCGCTCCGTTTCCGCCGCGTTCATTTCGTGGAGCACCACAGGGATGTTCGACTGCGCACCGATAATTTCCGCTATGGAGGAGGCAATCACTGGCTCGAAGGGGTCCTGGCCAAAAACACTCTCTGCCACGGGAAGGTTGTCGATGTATTGGACCCCCCCGCAGGTAACCCGGTTCATTTTCGGCAAGGCCGGGATGAACGCCAGGCGGTCTGCCCCGGCGGCCTCCATCGCCGCCGTCAGCTCGGCGCCAATGTTGCCCCGAAGAGCGGAGTCCGTCTTTTTATAGACATAGGTAAATCCGTTTTTCAGGGCGCCCTGCACCGTCCGGAACACCACGGCGTAAGCGGCCTCCGGCGTCAGGTGCCGGGTTTCGGCGTCCAGGACCAGGACCTGAACATCCTCTTCCGCCCGCGAGAAATCATAAGCCGGGTTCGTCACTACGCGGGTACTGGCACCCCGCGACGCAAACTGGACGCCGCTGTCCAGCGCGCCGGTGAAGTCGTCTGCGATCATCAACAAACGATCCATGATAACGCCCTCCTATATGTTTATATTTGAAACATATGCAGTTCGGCCAACGGACTTGCGGGCGTTCCTGAATGCTTCCCTTTATTTCTTCCTCTATTTTACAGACCATTCCGGGTATGCGCAATCTTTTTTGCTAAAAAAACAGTTTATATTTGAAACGCACGAAAAAAGTATTGCGTGACTTTTGTGCATTTGTTATAATATATACGATTTTGAAACAACTGGAGGGCAGACTATGGAGTACCGTATCCGCGCATTGGGAATTGCCCCATACGAAGGCATGAAGCATCTTATGGCCTCTCTTCAGGAGGAATATCCCCAATTGGACCTGACGCTGTTTGTGGGAGATCGGGATGAGGGCCTGGAAATCGCCCGCAGCAACTTCCATGGCAACTATGATGTAGTGATCTCCAGAGGCTGCACCGCCAATATGCTCCGGCAGAATCTGGCCCTTCCCGTCATTGAAATCGACCTGACTGTCTACGACCTCCTTTGCGCACTGAAGCTGACTGACGGTCTGACGGGGAAGATTGCGATTGTATGCGCCGCCAATCTTTCCAGCAGCGCCCGGCGGCTGTGTGACCTGATGGGGTATGACATGGCCATTTTTACCTATGACGCCCCGGAAACCGTGGAACAAATTATGCAGAAAATCCGGGACGAGCAGTACCAAACGGTCTTGTGCGATATGGTGGCGGATACCACGGCCAAGCGTTTGGGGTTAAACTCCTGCCTCATTGTCTCCAGTATCAGCAGCATCCGCAGAGCGTTTGACCAGGCCATTCTCCTGTGCCAAAGCCAAGAGAAGCTGCGGGCCGAGAATTTGTTTTTCCGTGATCTCATACAGGGGCAGCTTAGCCAGACTGTGGTATTTGACAGCGAGGGCCGTCTGTTCCTCTCCACACGGAATGAGTCGCGGCCAGAGCTGCTGGAATTGCTCCGCCGGGAGCTTCCGGAATCCAGGCAGACAGGGGAGCGGCGAATTATCCGGATTCTGGGGGGGATGACCTACACCATCCGTTCCCGGCATGTTGTTACAGAAGGTCATGTCTATACGGCGTTTTTCTTTGAGGCGCATAGAACGCCTCTCACTCCCAACCAGACGGGCATCCGCTTCGCCACGCGGCCCGAGGCCGAGGATGCCTATTACAGCAGTGTTTTCAGTTTTGCCGGCACCGTTGCCGACTCCCAAAGTCAGATTGACCGTATCAGCGGAAGCTCTTCTCCCGTCATGGTCACTGGCGAGGATGGCACAGGGAAGGAGTCCATTGTCAGTATGATCTATATGCGGGGCCCTTTGCGCAACAATCCGCTGGTGACCATACAATGCAGTCTTCTGAACGAAAAGAGCTGGTCGTTTTTGCTGGAGCACCATAATTCCCCGCTGGCCAACGAGGGGAACACGATCTATTTTGCCAGCATCGACAGCCTGTCTCAGGAGCGGAGGTCTCAGCTCCTTGCCGCTCTCTCTGAAATGGAAGTCTGCCGGAGAAACCGGGTAATCTTCTCCTGCGTCTGCCAGCCCGGAGAGTATATGTCTGAAATCGGTTCTCTGTTTATTGACAAACTGTGCTGCCTTTCTTTGCATCTTCCGCCTCTGCGCACGATTTCCAGCCGTATACCCGCCTTGGTCAATCTGTCCCTGAGCCACCTGAACGCGGATCTGCCCCGTCAGATCATTGGTGCGGAGCCAGGGGCAATCCGTCTGCTCCAAAACTTTCAGTGGCCGCACAATTACACACAATTTCGCCGGATCATTGGTGAGCTGGCCGTTACCGCCGCCGGGCAATTTATCACGGCTGAGGAGGTCCGCCAAACATTGCGGAAGGAACGGCATGTAGGCGGCTTCCACCTCGGCGCGGAGAATGCGGCGACGCCCTTGGACCTGAATCGGACTTTGGAGGAAATCAATCAGGACATTGCGCTCCGTGTAATCCAGGAAACCGGAGGCAATCAGACCGCCGCTGCCAAACGGCTGGGTATCAGCCGCACGACTCTATGGCGCTTGGTGAAAAAGCAAGAGAGCTCTTCTCAAGTCTAACCGGCGAAATTGGCGGTCTCCCTATGGATATCCAAGGCGGAAATCCGTTGGTTCCGTGCATAGCCGGACACTGCGAAAAAACCTCTGCGGTATATAATCCCAATCTTCCGGAGAAGTCGAACCCTGCGGCGCGGGGCAAAAAACCGGGCGATGTCTTGTGGACATCGCCCGGTTTTTGCGCTGCTTATTCATTTGCGCCATACCGGGACCCGCTGGGCAAAAGCAAAGGCCCGTTCCAAAACCGGAACGGACCTATGCCCATGACTCAATTCACCCTCTCGTAGGACTGCTCAAACGTTGATTTCGGGATGATGTACGCGTTTTGATGGTCATCCTCCTGGCAGACCAGCCAGTCCCCGATTTCGCCCAAACGCCAATCTCCCCATACAAGAACCTCCAGCCGGCAGTTCAGCTGGGCGGCCCAGACTTGGGCGGCATCCTTTGCCACGCACTTTTTTGCGTGCGGAGTCAGCGGCACCGCCTCCTTTTTCCCGGCGTGGTACACCTTCGGCTGCCACAGCAGCTCTCTGTCCATAGGAAATTCCTCGTCCGTTAGCTCGTAATTCCGCCGCAGTTCCTCTTCCGTGATGTGAGAGACCTCGTGCTCCGCGTCAATCATAATGTAGAGTTCGGGGGAGGCTTTCTTGATGATGTCCCCTTCCGGCGTGCGGAGAAGAATCTCCGTCCCCTCCGGGAGCAGGTCCATGGTCCGCGCATAGCCCGCAGGCGCCTTTTTCTTGTGGTAAAGCTCCGCCTTCTCTTTGCAGAACTCCTCCGCCCGCGCGGGTCCATACTTCTCCGCCCTGGGGGCAAGACGCTTGAGGGGCGTGCGGAAATAATCGGTCAGCCGCTGGAAAATCAGTTCCCCGGCGGTATAGAGCAGATTGCCGTCCGGGCAGTTCTTTTCCAGCAGCGCCAGCGGCAGCCGTCCCGCAGCCTTGGTCCGGTCGCCGCCGCCGTCGTCCCCCATGTCCCGGACAAGCCAGTGCACCAGCTCATCCGCCCGGTCCCTGCGTTTGCAGCAGCGCACGGAAACCTTGATGCACCGCTCTCTTTCCAGCAGGCAATAGGCAACGCACACGGACAGCTCATGAACGTCCATCATCATATCGCTGACGATGCCCAGCATGTACGGCTCGGAGGTGTTCACAGGGGCCAGGGCAAAATGATAGTCCGGATGGTAGCGCAGATTCATAAAAGCGCTGCCCGCGGTCCGGAAATCATCCAGGGCCAGGTCTGCGCTTTGGAGCAGGAGCACGATATCCCAGTCGAACCGCAGGGCGTCCAGCATTTCCCGGTCCAGTTTCTCGGTGCCCTTGAACTTCTGGGTATCCATGTATAGGCCGTAGTACAACGCGGTGGACAGCAGACGGTCCTCAATGGGGAATCCGGCCTTTTTCAGCATAATCCAGATCACGGTGACGCAGGCGCTGCAATCCGTCCGCACCTCCCGCAGTTCCGGCAGGACCTCTCCCATGTCAAGCTCGTGGTGGTCAATGACCGCAAGATTTTGGCGGGGCAGTACGGAGACATTGCGCTGTCCGGCCCGGCAGTCCACCGTAATCAAAAGCTCCGCCTCATCTTCCGTCCTGCGCACATATTCCAGGGGGATGCTCAGCTTCTCAATCATCAGCAGCAGATTGTTTTTCGTGACTTTCCGCCCGCCGCTGTATACCAGCCGGGGGAACTTCCCCTTGCTCTCCAGGTATTTCAGCAGCGCGTAGCCGCTGGCGATAGCGTCTGCGTCCGGGTCATCATGGCATTGGATTACAATATCTTCATAGCGCAGTAAATCCTCTAATGTCATCAAACCGTACCTCCTCGTCAACTTTTGGCGCCGTCTCAAACAACACCGTGTCTTTTTATTTGCAGCCGCAAAAAGAGCAGTCTCTCTATACTGCAGCGGCTGATCCTTTTCATTATATCCGCTGTTTTCTCTTTTTTCAATACACACTTTTCAAGTTTGAAAAATAGTGTTAATTTGCCATAGAAGCGCAAAAGGTCGAAAGAGCTTGAAGCCCTAAAATGGTAAATCAAGATAGTTTTAAAAAAATTTGAAAAAAGGTATTGCATTTTCTGGAGAAGTGTGCTAATCTATACAAGCTGACACAAGAGAGCACAGTTTATCCGGGTGTAGCGCAGTTGGTAGCGCACTTGACTGGGGGTCAAGGGGTCGTGAGTTCAAGTCTCGCCACTCGGACCAATCCATGATAATCCGAACGCTGTCCTCCAGGTGGGGGATGG
>OFHM01001789.1_pt1 | contig 13307 bp, 11 predicted proteins | sample 1521311 | NCBI WGS metagenome assembly OFHM01 (sample SAMEA3504083, study PRJEB24116) | mouse gut metagenome | biome: mouse gut; feature: mouse-associated habitat; material: faeces | place: Denmark | collected 2011 | reverse complement strand
TAAAACCGTCATGGCAGGGGAGAAAATTCACACAGGAGTTATAGCCGGCATAATTATTGTTATTATTGGAATAAAAGCCGCCGTAGAGATCGCCGGAGCCGGAAATGCTCCAGGCCGCTTCCCAGGAGTGCCAGTAATCCCCCTTCAGAAAAGCCCGCAGGGAATCCCTGTAGCGTCCGTTCCACTCTGCCCAGCGTTTGCTCGCCGGAAATTTGCCCACCTGGTAGAGACCGCCGGCGTCCCAGGCTTCCGCAATCAGCTTGATATTGCGCAGGATGGGATCGGTGGCCAGAAGCTCCAGCAGGGGCGGATTGTTCATGGGTGAACCGTCCTCATGCCGTCCCAGGATGCTGGCGAGATCAAAACGGAAGCCGTCGATACGGTAGTTCACGGTCCAGTAACGGAGGCATTCCAGTATCAACTGGCGCACAATGGGATTATTGCAGTTCAGAGTGTTGCCGCAGCCGCTGAAATTATAGTAATTTCCGTTGGGTGTGAGCATATAATAGACTTTATTGTCAAAACCCTTGAAACAGAAGGTAGGGCCCTTTTCGTTTCCTTCCGCGGTATGATTGAACACTACGTCCAGTATCACTTCGATGCCGTTGTCATGCAGCGTCTTAATCAATACCTTCAGCTCGGTTCCCTCCTGATGGGTGTCCGTTCCCGACAGATAGCTGGTATTTGGGGCGAAAAATCCCACCGTATTGTACCCCCAGTAATCCAGAAGCTGTTCCCCGTCTACGGATCTGGCATTCATGGTCTCGTCAAATTCAAAGATGGGCATCAACTCTACGGCATTGATTCCCAGTTCTTTTAAATAAGGAATTTTTTCCATCAGCCCGGCAAAGGTTCCCCGATGGGTTACACCTGAGGAGGGGTGGTAGGTAAAGCCCCTTACATGAAGTTCATAGATGATCAGATCACTCATGGTACGGGTGGATTGGGGCATATCTCCCCAGTCGAAAGTGTCTTTGATGACACGGGCGTGGTAGGAACCGGATTTTTTACTGCCCCATACTCGCTGACCGGCCACTGAGCGGGCATAAGGATCCAACAGGACGGCGTCTGAGTCAAAGGTGAGCCCATTTTTCGGTTCATAGGGACCGTCCACCTGATAGGCATATTCGAATTCTTCGATGTTCAGCCCGAAGACGATCATGGAGTAGACATCGCCGATCTTATAGGCTTCGGGAAAAGGCAGCCTGGCGTAAGGTTCGGAACAACCCTTGTGGAAGAGCAGGAGGGTGCAGGCAGTTCCGTAGTGGGTATGGACAGTGAAATTCACACCGCCGGGAAGTTCCATGGCGCCGTGGACATCGAACAGGCCCGGGCGGACAGGGAAGCCCTCTATTTCCGCCATAGGATCTAAGGATGTATAGAATTCGGGGATATATTTCTGTGTGTATAGTTTCAAAATCTGTCTCCTTTAAGGAATAGTAGTGAACAACATGCAATTAGTATAATGGAAGATGAGCAAAAATGCAAATGGAAGATTGCTGTTTTCCAGGTAAAGTTTTCCATGAATATGCCGAAATAATAGATGATAGGCCAAAGTGTGCGTGAACGTTAGGGAAGAGGCCGGTAAAGCTACGGAGGGCAGATAATGGAAAAAATCGGAAGTTATTATCAGAGCGGAATTTATGAGCGGACGGCGCAGGCCGCAAAAGAGGCAGAAGCGGCAAAGGCAGACAGGGCGAAGAATACAAATGCTGCAAAGGCGGAGAAGAAGACGCCGGAGCTGAGCAGGGCGGCGCAGAAGCTGCTGAAGGAACTGCAGAAGAAGTATAAAAATATGGACTTTATGGTTGCGGATTATGAGTCGGACGAGGAAGCGGCTTCTCTGCTGTCGAGAGGGACGGGGGAATACAGTGCGCTGATTTCTTCTGATGAGCTGGAGAAAATGGCGGCGGATGAGGGCGTCAAGGAGAAGAATTTGAAGATTCTTGACAATGCAGTGTCCCAATTGGATGAGATGAAGACGAAGTTAGGGGACAAGGCCGACGATGTGACGCGTATCGGTATCGCATTCGGCGACGACGGGGAGGTTTCCTTCTTTGCAGAGCTGGAGAAAAACAGCGAGAAGCAACGCGAGAGAATCGACAGGCAGCGGGAGGAGAACCGCGAAGAGAAGAGGGCCGGGGCGAAGGAAGCGAGGAGCGCGGAGACAGCCCAGTATCGTTCTCTCAGTAGGAACGGAGAAAAGCATACCACGGTATTTGCTCCTACAGTAGAGGAGCTGGCTGAGAAGATTTCTCAGGTGGACTGGAGCAAGGTCAAAGAGGAACAGGCAAATCCCACGGGACAACGGTTTGATTTCGTGGTATAAAAAAGAAACAGGGAGAGCAATTATGAAAAAGAGATTGACGGTTTTACTTCTGCTGACGGCATTGCTTGTGCTGGCGGCAGGCTGCGGGAAAAAGGACGATTCCTCCGGCAAGCATCATGTGGAGATCACGGTGAAGGATTATGGCAAGATTACCGTGGAGCTGGACGGGGACGCGGCGCCTATTACCGTAGAGAACTTTCTGAAGCTGGCGGGAGACGGCTTTTACGACGGACTCACCTTTCATCGTATCGACGAAGGATTTGTGATGCAGGGCGGTGATCCCAACGGAGACGGTACCGGCGGCTCCGGTGAGAATATCAAGGGAGAATTCGCACTGAACGGTGTGGACAATCCGCTGTCTCATACCCGCGGGGCGATTTCCATGGCACGTTCCCAGATGAATGACAGCGCCAGTTCCCAGTTTTTCATTGTACATCAGGACGCTACCATTCTGGACGGGCAGTATGCGTGCTTCGGCTATGTGACAGAGGGGATGGATGTGGTGGATGCCATCTGTACGGCGGAGTATACCTTCGTGAACGAGATGAAGACCATCGAGAAGGAAGGTCAGCCTGTTATCGAGAGTATCCGGGTGATCGACTGAGTTCTGAGAGCATAAAGCAGTAAATATTATACAAGGTACGGAGGCTTTGCTATAGGCATATTTCACAAACTTTATCCAAACTTCGCATTTTTGCTGACAATTTCGGGTTAAATCTGTTAAAATATGGTTATAACATATAGTGGAGGTGTTTTGTAGTCGGCAAGCATGCGGAAAGTGAGGTTCTAGTGTTTGGAATTGGAGAGTATGTGATTTGTGGCAACAAGGGTGTCTGCGTGGTGGAGAATATCACTACCCTGAATATCTCAGGGGTGGACAAAGAGAGAGAGTACTATATCCTGAAGCCCCTGTATATGACGGGAAGTACCGTTTATGTACCGGTGGATTCTCCCAAAGAATCCATGCGTAAGGCGTTAGTGAGAGAAGAAGCAGAGAAGTTGATAGAATCGATTCCGGAGATTCCGCTGCTGGTTATTACGAATGATAAGCTTTCAGCGCAGACCTATAAGGATTGCATCAAAACCAATGATTGTGAGGATTTGGTCAGAATTATCAAGACAATCTATACAAGAAAGCAGAAAAGGCTTAAGGCCGGCAGGAAAGTGACTGCAGTCGATGCGAAATATTTCCATTTGGCTGAGGAAAATCTCTACGGAGAATTGGCCGTAGCGCTGAATATCAGCCGTAAGGAAGTGGAAGGCTATATCGCGGAGGCCATCGACGGCAAATAAAAAAGGCTTTACAAAAACAGAAAAAAGTATTATGATGTAGAAAACGTTGAAGAGAAGAGTAGAAAGAGGAACGCCTCAGAGAGAACTGCCCGGGGAGCCGGTGCTGGAAGCAGTTTGGCGGGAATCTTATCGAAGACCGTCTCGGAGTGGCTTTAATACAGCTCGGAAGCTTCCGTTATCAGCGAATGAAGGCGGCAGTTATGCATGAGAAGGCAGGACTGCAACAAGGGTGGAACCGCGTTTCGGAAAGTTGATGCGTCCCTTGCAATAGAGATATTGCAGGGGATTTTTTTGTGCGCAGGCCTGCATTTCATGGAAGTTTTCCGGTGACACATTGGATCCTGCGGCGGGCTGCCGTTGTCCGTTTTGTGTGCATCATGTTGCTGTGAACAGCGAAGCCATGAACAGTAGCGAACCTTCCCCTGCTCTGTTTTGAGAAAAAGAAAGGAGAATCGGAGAATGGAAGATTTTAAAGAGAATTGCAGGCAACTGGGAGAGAAATGTTTTGAGGGGGGTGACCCTGCCAAAGACAGAGCTGTGGCTGGTACTGACAGCATGCTTTTTGGCAGGAATCCTGTACGGATTGCGTAAGGCACCCCTGACCCACGGCGTGGGCGTGGTGATCGGGAGTGGCAACGGGAATTCTTTCCACTGCGGTATAGGCGGCAGGAGGAAGGCTTCTGACGGAAAAGCAGGGCAGGAAGAGGATGAGGCTCCGAAGGAGCAGGAGTGTGTAAAAGGCAGAAAGAAGTGCCGCAGAAAATAAATTCATGATGGAAGAGAAAAGGAGACAGGAGCAATGAAAATTACATTAAAAGACGGTTCCGTAAAGGAATATGATAATGCGTTAAGCGCCTATGATGTAGCGCATGATATCAGCGAGGGCCTGGCAAGAGCGGCCTGCTGTGCAAAAATAGACGGGAAAACGGAGGACTTACGTACCGTTATCGATCATGACTGTGAGCTGGCAATCTGTACGGCCAATGACGAGGAAGGATTGGCGGCGATCCGCCATACGGCTTCCCATGTATTGGCGGAGGCGGTGAAGAATCTGTTTCCGAATGCGAAACTGGCCATCGGGCCCAGTATTGACACGGGATTTTATTATGATTTTGACCATGAGGCTTTTTCCAGGGAGGATTTGGATGCGCTGGAAGCAGAGATGAAGAAAATCGTCAAGAAGGGGGAGAAGCTGGAGCGGTTTACCCTGCCCAGAGCCGAGGCCATTGCTTTTATGGAGGAGCGCCGGGAGCCTTATAAAGTAGAACTGATTCAGGATCTGCCGGAGGATGCAGAGATTTCCTTCTACAGGCAGGGCGAGTTTGTGGATCTGTGCGCAGGGCCTCATCTGATGAGCACCAAGGGAGTAAAAGCTTTTAAGCTGACATCTTCCTCCATGGCTTATTGGAGAGGGGACTCCGACAAAGCCAGACTCCAGCGTATCTACGGAACTGCCTATAATAAGAAGGAAGATCTGGAAGCCCATCTGGAGCGTATGGAGGATGCAAAGCGCCGCGATCATAACAGGCTTGGGCGGGAAATGGAGCTGTTTACCACAGTGGATGTAATCGGGCAGGGGTTGCCGCTCTTTACACCTAAGGGAACGAAGATGCTGATGAAACTCCAGCGCTGGATCGAGGATCTGGAGGATAAGGAGTGGGGCTATGTCCGCACCAGGACACCTTTGATGGCGAAGTCCGATTTGTATAAAATGTCCGGACATTGGGATCATTATAAGGAAGGCATGTTCGTGCTGGGGGATGAGGAGAAGGACAAGGAAGTATATGCACTTCGTCCCATGACCTGCCCGTTCCAGTATTATGTTTATAAAAATACGCAGAAATCCTATCGTGACCTGCCCTACAGGATGAGCGAGACTTCCACTCTGTTCCGCAACGAGGATTCCGGCGAGATGCACGGATTGACCCGTGTGCGCCAGTTTACCATCACAGAGGGACATCTGGTGGTCCGTCCGGATCAGATGGTGGAGGAATTCAAGGGCTGTATCGCTCTGGCGAAACACTGTCTGACCACTTTGGGCGTGGAGGAGGATGTGACATATCATCTCTCCAAATGGGATCCGGAAAACCGGGAAAAGTATATCGGAGAACCGGAAGTCTGGAATGAGACCGAGCAGCATATCCGGGATATTCTTACCGAGCTTGAGATTCCCTTCGTGGAGGATGTGGGCGAAGCGGCCTTCTACGGACCCAAGGTGGATATCAATGCGAAGAATGTGTACGGCAAGGAAGATACCATGATTACCATCCAGTGGGATGCGCTGTTGGCCGAGCAGTTCGATATGTACTATGTAGATCAGAACGGTGACAAGATCCGTCCCTATATCATCCATAGAACGTCCATGGGCTGCTATGAGAGGACTCTGGCATGGCTGATCGAGAAATACGCAGGGAAATTCCCTACCTGGCTGTGTCCGGAGCAGGTGCGGGTGCTGCCCATCTCCGAAAAATATGAGGCTTACGCGGCAAAGGTACTGGGGGAGCTGCGCGCCAGGGATATCGATGCAGAGACGGATAATCGTTCTGAAAAGATCGGATTTAAGATTAGAGAGGCCAGACTGGCCCGTGTGCCCTATATGCTGGTTGTGGGACAGCAGGAGGAAGAGGAGGGACTGGTGTCCGTCAGAAGCCGGTTCGTCGGGGACGAGGGGCAGAAACCGCTGGCGGAGTTCCTGGATCAGATCTGTGAGGAAATCCGTATCAAAGAGATTCGGAAGGAAGAGCCACAGGAAGGGGCAAAATGACCTCCGGCTTATGTTTCAAAGAGTGGTATAGAATTGCCGGAAGGAGGCATACTAATCCTGACAGGCATGCACTGTGCCGCGGGGCGTCCGCGGAAAAGTGCCGGCCTGATCCGGATTTGACCTCTTTCCGCGCCGTTTGGAGGCAGATCTGTCAGGAAGACGGCGCAGAAGGAGGCCAGTATGGCAGATTTAAAATGTGCGGTGGAAAATTGTACCTACAATGACCAGCATCTTTGCTGCAAGGGAGACATCATGGTGGGCGGAAAGCATGCCTGCAGCTGTGACGGGACCTGCTGCGAGAGCTTTATCCAGCAGCGGGAGGGAATGGATTCCTTCAAAAGTTCTGTCATCCATCCCAGCAAGACCATCAGTATCGACTGCGAAGCGGTAAAATGTGTATACAATTCCAATTACAAATGTCATGCCGATCATGTGGATATCAAGGGCTGTGGGGCCTGTGACTGTCAGGGAACGGTCTGTTCTACTTTTAAGGAGAAATAAGATATTCTTTTTCGTGGAAACAGGAAATGCCTTTCAAATGAAGGATCATTTGGAGGGCATTTCTTGATATAAGAGACTCTTATGCGGAATATAAAATTTATTGATTTTACTTATGGAAAATAATGTGGTATAATGTTGACTCAGAAGGACATTGAGTCAACTTTTGATTCCATATGCGCTGGGGCGCATGAAATTATGGTATAATGAGTCTGTAAATGAAAAATGAATGTCCTGCCGTCATTTGGCAGGGAATGGAGGAGAAATGGTAAAGGCAATCGTAGGAGCGAACTGGGGTGATGAGGGGAAAGGAAAAATCACCGATATGATGGCACAGGAAGCGGATATTGTGGTGCGCTTTCAGGGAGGTGCGAACGCGGGGCATACGATCGTGAATGAATATGGAAAATTTGCGCTGCATGCACTTCCGTCAGGTGTGTTCAGCTCCCATATTACCAACATTATCGGAAACGGTGTGGCATTGAATATCCCGCTGCTGTTTGGAGAGGTACAGTCCATCGTGGACAGAAAGGTGCCCAAGCCTAAGCTGCTGGTGTCCGACCGGGCCCAGATCGTTATGCCCTACCATATTTTGTTCGATCAGTATGAGGAAGAGCGGCTGGGAGGTAAGTCCTTCGGTTCTACAAAGTCCGGAATCGCGCCTTTTTATTCCGATAAATATGCCAAAATCGGTTTTCAGGTCAGCGAACTGTTTGATGACGGACTGCTGGAAGAGAAGGTGGAGCGGGTTTGCGGGATGAAAAATGTTTTGCTGGAACATTTGTATCACAAACCGCTGATTGATGCGAAAGAATTGCTGGCCACTCTGCATGAATACAGGGCTATGGTGGAGCCTTATGTCTGCGATGTGTCCGTATTTCTGGACCGGGCGCTGAAAGAAGGCAAGACCGTGTTGCTGGAGGGACAGCTGGGGACGCTGAAGGATCCGGATCACGGGATTTATCCCATGGTTACGTCCTCCTCTACGCTGGCTGCTTTCGGTGCGATTGGAGCGGGGCTGCCGCCCTATGAAATTAAACAGATCGTCACGGTCTGCAAGGCATATTCCTCCGCGGTGGGAGCCGGTGCCTTTGTGTCGGAGCTCTTCGGAGAGGAAGCGGAAGAATTGCGCCGCCGGGGCGGAGACGGCGGAGAATACGGCGCTACCACCGGACGTCCCAGGCGCGTGGGCTGGTTTGACTGTGTTGCGTCTCATTACGGCTGCCGGATGCAGGGAGCTACGGATGTGGCGTTTACCGTGCTGGATGTGCTGGGGTATCTGGACGAGATCCCGGTATGCACGGCTTATGAGATCGACGGGCAGGTGACAACCGATTTCCCTGTCACCAGCAGACTGGAAAGGGCCAAACCGGTTTTGGAGAAGCTTCCCGGGTGGAAATGTGAGATCCGCGGGATCCGGAAGTATGAGGAGCTGCCGGAGAACTGCCGGAAGTATATAGAATTTGTAGAGAGCAGGATCGGATATCCTATCACCATGGTCAGCAACGGACCCGGCCGGGAGGATATCATCTACAGGAAATCTCCACTGGCAAAATAGCGCAAGTCTCGGAAGGGTACAATGATCGGAAATCTGGAATATTATAAGGTATTTTACTATACGGCAAAAACAGGCAGCGTCACAGGTGCGGCAAACGAGCTCTCCATCTCCCAGCCGGCGGTGAGCCAGTCCCTGAAGGCGCTGGAGCACAGTGTGGGGGCTTCTCTGTTTCAGAGAGCTTCCAAAGGCGTCAGGCTGACCAGAGAGGGACAGCTTCTCTATTCTTATGTGGAAAAGGGATATGAGGAGATCGAGCAGGGTGTGGAGAAGGTGAGGCAGATGCTGAATCTGGAGCTTGGCGAGGTACACATCGGCGCCAGCGATATGACGCTGCGATTCTATCTGCTTCCTTTTCTGGAGCGGTTCCATGAGCAGTATCCGGGGATTAAGGTCAGCGTGGCAAACGCGCCTACGCCGGAGACTCTGCGGCTGCTGCGCACGGGAAAGATTGATTTCGGCGTGGTCAGTACTCCTTTCGAACAGGGGAAAGATATTCGGGTGGAACAGGTGCGGGAGATTGAGGATGTCTTTGTGGCGGGCAGACGGTTTATTTCCTATAAAAACAGGATGATGGATCTGCAGGAGCTGGAAGGGCTGCCGATGATTTTCCTGGAAGGGAATACCAGCACCAGGCGCTATATGGACGCTTATCTGGCAGGAAACGGAGTAGAGCTCCAGCCGGAATTTGAACTCTCTACCAGCGACATGATCGTGCAGTTCGCATTGCGCAATCTGGGAATCGGCTGTGTGGTGCGGGATTTTGCGGCGGAAGCTCTGGAATCAGGGCTGCTGTTCGAATTTCGCTTTAATAAGATGATACCGAAGCGGCAGATCTGCGTGGCCACCGGCAAGACGCTCCCTTTTTCCGCAGCGGCCGGAAAGCTGCTAGATATCATGGGAGTGGGTTAGAACCTGGGCCTGTCCGGCTCAGGACTTTTTTTACAGGAGGCTTCCTGCTGCAGGACAGCATCGTCGGCCCCGGCGACAGGAATATCCGGATCGCCGATGGTATGCTTCTCGGTGAGTCTGCCATACATCCAGACATAGAACCAGATGATCAGCGGGATGACAAATGTGCCGGTCAGGCTGATACGAAACCATATGGCGGATTCGGAATTGTCGGCGATGGCTGTAATCAGGGTAATGACATACATTAGAACCAGGAGGATTACGCCTGCCAGGGCAACTGCCTGCTTGGACATTATTTTTCTTTTGCTCGTACTGTTTTCTTTTCTTTTCATAAACGATTCCTTTTGACTAAAATAAATTTCATCGCTGAGGACAATATAGGAGCATAACTCCGAATTCTTGACTTATTCTAGCATATTTCCTGATACTTTACAATGAAAATATTTGGGCGGTGCGCTGAAAAGTGTCGCAAAAGATGATACTTTGCGACACTTCGTTTTCCTAACTCATTGTTTTCTTTATTATACTTGATTTTGGCATGTTTTGCAATATTGATATTGGCAAACGGCAAAGACATTGCGCATTTAAAGCGACAGTCAAAGCAGTCATGACACAAAAAGAATGTCGTAGACAGTATTCTCTGAGGAAGTGTCGCAAAGTATCATCCTTTGCGTCAAAAAGGGGGGATATGCTGTGTATACTGTCATACAGGAGATGAGAGGAGCGAGCGGAGAAAGGCTGATTCTACACGGCCCCAATATCATAAACCTGTGTATCGACGACTATGGCCGGGAGAAACAGTGCGGAAGACTGTATCATCAATATACGGATCAGAAAATGTCCTTTTCCACCCTGTTCGAAGCGTTGGAGAAGATGGAACAGCTCTACGATGAACTGCAGTTTCCACAGGCGACGACCAGGATCCGAAGATTTATTCCGGAGCAAAATGCGGGAGGGGGAAAGCGTAGGACGGCTGCAGAACCGGGGAGAGCCTGCGGAGCGGAGGAAGCGGAAGCGGCAGGGAGAGAGCGCGGAGCGGAGGAAGCGGAAGCGGCAGGGAAAGAGTGCGAAGCGGAGGAAGTGGCAGGGCGAGAGAGCGCGCGCGGAGCCGTCGGGTCGGACCGAAAGTGTGTACAGAACTTCGACAGCGTAATCAGCCGCAGAGGCGGAATAGCCACTTTCCTTATTTATGTACAATTCAGACAATTCTCCAGCTGGCAGGGACAGCTGACCTGGATGGAGGGAAGGAAGCGCCGGACTTTCCTCAGCGTGGTGGAATTGCTCCGGCTCATGGATGACGCAATCGCTGCCTCAGGGGAGGAGACCGGATCAGAAAAGCGATTCCATGCCGGTAGAGCGGGGAATCAGGAGGGAAAAGGAGCCAGAGCTGAAAGCGGTTTCCATGGTAAATGAGGATGGAAGAGAGAAAAGTTATTTATTTTGGGCTGCTGGGAGCATTTACCTACGGGAAATCGGAAGGGGAAAATCAAAACGGAGCTATGCTTGGCAGAGTAGGACGCAAGGCGCTTTCTTTCCTTCAGTATCTGGTGGTGAATCATGGCCGTACTGTCTCTGCGGAGGAATTGATCGAACAGTTTTGGACGGAAAATAACAGTGCAGATCCGGCCAATGCGTTGCGGAATATGCTGTATAAGATCAGAAATCTGTTAAAAAGCATGTTTCCGGAACAGGACAATCTGCTGCTGACATGTCCGGAGGGATATGTGTGGAACAAAGATGTGAGTCTGGAGCTGGATACGGAACGCTATGAGACATTGTGCGTGGATGCGGGAGATAAGTCGGGGGAGGAATACTGCGGAATTCTCAGGCAGGCCATTTCCCTTTACAAGGGAGAATTCCTTCCGGGAAATGGCAGCGAATGGGTCAAGGCGCCCAGACAATACTACAGGACGCTCTATCTGGATGCCTGCAAGGCGCTGCTGCCGCTTCTGTATCAGAGAGAACAGTGGCTGGAAATCGTTGCCATCTGTAACCAGGCGTACGGAGCGGACTTTGGGATCGAGGATTTTACGGCCTATCAGATGCAGGCGCTGATTGCGTTAGGGCAGCCGGAACAAGCCATGGAAAAATACGAGATTTTTCGGGAACGTTTGCTGCAGGAATTCGAGATGCCTCCTACGGAGCGGATCGAGCAGATCTATGCGCTGGCGGCCGGACTGCGGAAAAACGGTCTGGGGGAACAGGATATATTCCGGATGGTATGCGAAGGAGATTCGAATCCCCAGGCTTTTTTCTGTACATTTTCGGTGTTTCAGAGCATTGTGGCGTTGGAGAAAAGACATCTGGAACGGACCGGGGCGAACAGCACTCTGGTCATTGTCAGTCTGGGCAAGGAAGCGGTCCCTACGACGGATGCCAGAAGGCTGGAACGGATTCTGCTGGAAAAGCTGCGGACAGGCGATCCGGTGGCCCGTTTGGAAGCCAGATCCTACATCCTGATGCTGACGGGAGCAGATTTGGAAAAAGCGCAGTTGGTCACAGGGCGTATTGACTGCGCTTTCCATAAAACTTACCGGCATTCCCGGGCGAGCCTTACTTTTCGGATGGCAGCGCTGAGACCGGGTTCGGGGGGGTAATTCCGGGTATATATAATCTGTATTGTTCAGAGCATTCCAGGGCTGCAGGAAGATTTTTCTGCTGTGCCTCATGGGGCTGGCATATCGGTAATTGGCGGGTTATCGATGCGTCAGCCTTTTTTCTTTACTTTTAGGAAGGTCCCTTCATAGGAAAGTACGTTTTAACCCTTAAAAAGCAGCTAATGCAAAAGTACTGTTCCTTCCCCTGACTAAGTCATTGTAAAAAGGCTGAACGGGTCATAGCATGAAAACTTGGCATCGTCTGACCGGAAACAAGCCGGTTTAAATAAGCAAGATATATTTTTTAGACTTGTAATTTCCAAGATTCTATGATACTCTGAATACAGGCAAAGAATTCAAATTCTACGATCATCCAAAAGCCTCACAGGGCTTTCTGTAATGTATACGAACTTCTTGCTGGGCGGGAGCCTGTATCCCAAGTAACAATACCCCATAATAAAAAGCAGGAAGGGAGAATGTTTCACCTTTCCTGCAGATTTTCGTTCAGAAAGGAAAGGGAAAGGAATGGACAACGCAAATAAAGCACGGAAAACTGACAGGACAGATGGACTCAATAAGAGAAAGAATATTGAAAATACAGAAGATATCAGAAAGATAGAAAATGTCCAAAAACCAGGAGAAATCAAAAAGATAGAAAACATTCCAAAACCAGAAGACCCCGGGAAGTCAGAAGAATTGAAAGGAACAATATCCCGGGAAGGGAATGCCGAAACCACGTTAAAGAGGGAACAATCCGAACATGGCATAAGCACGCCTCATGACAGGGGCTATAAAAAGAGTCTGTCGAGGCCCTCGGAATTCCTGCATTTCCTGAAAAAATATGTAAAGGCGGACTGGATGATGGAGCTGAAGGAGTCCGATATAAGCCTTTGCGATAAGGAAATGCTGGAGAGGGACTATGAAGGCAAGGAGGCAGATTTGCTTTACAGGGTAAATATGTCCGGCGGCAGGGAAGTATTCATTTTTATTCTCCAGGAATTGCAGTCATACGTGGACTATACTATGATATTCCGTATTCTGGTATATGTAGTGAACACCCTGATGAAATATTTCCTGGACAGAGATAAAAATGAGAGGGAGAGACAGGGATTCCGTCTTCCGGCAATGGTTCCCATAGTATTCTATAACGGCCAGGACAGGTGGACAGCTGTAAGAAGCCTGAAAGAATACCAGAAGAGCGGAAGTATCTTCGGGAATTATATTTTGAACCTGGAGTACTATCTGGTTGACCTGTCTGAGATCGGGGAAGACTATATCCTGTCTACAAATACAGTGGTGTACAACATCATGTATTGCGATAAATACAGAAAGAAGCTGGAATTGGTCGGAGCGATCCGC
>OFHM01001779.1_pt1 | contig 13366 bp, 13 predicted proteins | sample 1521311 | NCBI WGS metagenome assembly OFHM01 (sample SAMEA3504083, study PRJEB24116) | mouse gut metagenome | biome: mouse gut; feature: mouse-associated habitat; material: faeces | place: Denmark | collected 2011 | reverse complement strand
GGCCCTACCTCATCCGCTACCTGGAGGACGGGCGCCTGGAGCAGCGCTGTGCTCTACAGCCTAATTGAGACAGCGGAAGAAAACGGCCTGGACACGTACCGCTATCTTGTCTGGCTGCTGGGGACCGCGCCAACTTTGGCTTCTGTGGATCAGGACTGGGGAACCAAGCTGACTCCTGGCGCAGCTCCACTGAAATGCCATATACCGCCGAAAAATTGACTGATATAAGAATGGATCCGCTGGAATGCAGATCCATTCTTTTTTGGTAATAATGGTTGGGCAAAACGACAAAACCCAGGAAGAAGCGGCTGATGCTCTATCCTGCAATCTTCGTACACTCCAGAGGTACGAGCAGGGAAAGCCGGACCGGAAAGGCCCTCCCAGTGAAATGCTGTACAAAATGAGCCTGTGTTATCAATGTGAAATCGGGCCATTGGTCTCATTACCCGATTTGCCAGAAAAAATGGACCTCTATCCCGATTCTAAGAGCCTATGAGTATGAACAAAAAACTGACTCACCTTTTATATAGCCTTGGTCTATCCACAAACTACACCGGTTTTTACTGTATTGTATCTGCTGTTGAAATTGCTATCTGTGAACCTCAATCTCTAACTATGGTCACCAAATGGCTCTATCCACAGATTACCAGGCAAAGGGGAACCAACTGGAAAGCTGTAGAGCGCAACATCCATTCTGCCATTGATGCCATTTGGAGGCGCCCCCCTGGGGCTCCAACAATTATCTAGTTGTCAGATGGACACCAAACCTGCTACTGCTCAATTTATCTCGCTCCTTATTTTCTATCTGCAATTCGATGAATCTTAAATCCAACCCGAACCGCCAGACTCCATAAAACGTCTGGCAGTTCCTCATTTGACGCTTACGGCCATAATAGTCATCGGGCCGCTTCAGTTTGTCAAAGAAGTATTAAAATTAAGCGAAAGGGATGGGAGGAATGGGGAGAGGGAAGAGAAATGGAGGAAAAAGGATTGGGATTTACTATGCTAAAGAACCAGCTTTTTAAGATTTATGGTAGCAAATTTAAGCCTTACCCAGGAAGTAACTCGGGACAGACCACAGTGGTGTGTGTAGCGCATACTATATTTTTCCTTCACGTCCACAAAGACGCGTTCATATTGAAATCCCAGGGGCGAAAACGGTCTTTCCTGCCTCCCATGCTGTATTGTCATTTACATTTTTGCCGTTCGCGCTACCTGTTCCTTTTGAAATTTCTTCTTATTGGCGGATGACTTGATGTGTGTTCCGTCTATAAATACCATCCTGGGCTCTACCATTCGGTTGTTCAGCGCCTTTTCAGGGTATGCTCAAAGATTTCCTCGCTTAACTCTGGAGGAAAACGATTGCAGAACGCATAGCTTACCGTTGCAAAGTGCGGAATCTCCTCCAACAGGTTATACCCCAGAACCCCGCCACTGGAGAGGGTTTGGACAGATTGAACAGCCCTCTGCCAGTTCTGGCAGAGGGCAATTCACTGTGTTGAGGGAAACACAAAAGAAAGAGAGAACGCATGGTTAAATTCGAAGGGCGGAGAGGTAGCCCTCTGCTGTGGCCTCCATAATACGCCGGCCTGACAGGGCATCACCGATTACCACAGCCTCCGGGAATTCGGCTTTAAACTGGGCGAGCGTATCAGAATCCGGACTGGAACCCAGCGCCAGCACTGTGAAGTCGCAGGGAATCGAAACTGTTTCGCCGCTGGCCTGTGCCGTGACACCTTCCGTAGTGACCGCAGTGAGGCGGTGTCCGGTCAGAATGACAGCATTCTGCTCAGCAAGTGTCTTTCGGAGGGTGAAAACGACACTGGCATAAACACCGATACCTACAGCGTCCTGCATTTCCACGATAGTAACAGGATGTCCTTTTTCTGCCAAAAATTCCGCTGTCTCCAGACCGACCAAGCCGCCGCCGATGACAGCTGCTCGTCCCTCTGGGGCGGCTTTTCCGCTCAATATATCGGAGAAGGTGTAGACCGGACCTTCGTAAGGAAGTGCAGGAGCGATGGGCTTTGCGCCGAAAGCAAGAAACACAGCGTCCGGCTCCAGCTCACGGACCAGCTCCGGGGTGGCCTTGGTGTTCAGTCGCACCTGAACGCCGTAAGTATTCAGCTCATTAGCCATAACATCCCGCAGACGGGTCACCAGCTGCTTTTTGGGCGGCTTGTCCGCTAAATTGAGGGCGCCGCCCAGCTGTGAGGCCTGTTCAAACAGGGTGACCTGGAAGCCGCGGCGGGCCAGTGTGGCAGCCGCCTCCATACCGGCGGGTCCTCCGCCGACAACAACCGCTTTGCGGCCTTCAGCGTCCGCCGCAGGAGCTCCAAAATACAGCTCCCGGCCGGTGCGGGGGTTGACTGCGCAGCTGATGTGGCGTCCAGTGCCCAGTTCAGAGAAGCACTGCATACAGCCGATGCAGTTGCGGATAGTGTCCACTTTGCCAGCCTTGGCTTTGTTGGGCCACTCAGGATCAGCCAGAAGGCTGCGGCCAGCACCTACAAAGTCGCTTACGCCTTCTTCCAAAAGGGAATGAGCAAAGTCAGGCGTCTTGATGGTGTTTACTGCGATAACGGGAATGTCCACATTGGCCTTGATAGTTTTGGCCAAATGCTTCTTCCACCCCTGGGGATAGGCATAGGGCTCCATGATGGTGACGCCGCTCTCGTGCAGCCCGTTGCTGACATTGATCACATCCGCGCCGGCCTGAACCATCGCTTGGGCGATTTTTACGCCGGCCTTCAGGTCGTTCCCGTCGGGCATAAATTCATCGGCGCTGATCCGTACGCTGACCGGGAAGCCAGGGCAGGCCTGCTTAATACCAGAGACAATCTCCACAGCGAAACGCAGCCGGTTTTCAAAGGAACCGCCATACTGGTCGGTGCGCTGGTTGGAGCGGGGAGAAAGGAACTGGTTGACCAGATAGCCGTGGGCCGCATGGACCTCTACACCGTCCGCCCCGCCGGAACGGGCAATCACCGCACCGGTGATAAACTGTTTGACCAGCGCCTGTACCTCCTCGGTAGACAGGGCGCGGGGCATAATCCCTTGGCTGTTTGGAATGGCGCTGGGGGCGACCAGGGGCCGTCCACCGGTGAGCCGGGGGATTCCCTCCTTGCCGGGATGCTGGAGTTGGAGGAAAATTTTCGTTCCATAGCTGTGGATGGTATCGGTCAGCTGCTGGAGGGAGGAGATGTGTTTCATATCGGTGACGCCCAGCTGGTGGGGCATCCCGATTCCCTCTGAGTTGTCGATACGGGCAATTTCTGTGATAATCAGTCCGACACCGCCTTTGGCCCGGGCCTCATAGTACTTGATGATTTCGGGAGAAGCCTGACCGTCGGCGCCAGACAGGCATACCCCCATGGCGGTCATAACAATGCGGTTTTTGATGGAGAGATGGGCAATCTTTCCTGGTTCAAAGAGTTTTGGATAATGATTCATAACCGCTTTCCTCACTTTTCACAATAGAATGCCTTGGCGTTATGGTACAAAATGTGCTCCTTAGTGTCGTCGCTGAAGGGAAGCGCCTCAACCTGGGCGATAATATCCTCCACCGGGGTGGCCTGGGTCACCCAGTTCGAAGCAAAACACAGACGATTTTTAATTTGCCGCTCGCCATAGTAGAGATAATGCTCATAGCCGGAACCGCGGATATTCAGACGTCTGGGCTCGTGGGTTTCGAAGTTGACATAGACGTTTTCATGGCGAATAGCCAGACAGATGAATTCCAGAACCCATGGGAATCCGCTGACGCCGGCCATAATCCGCAGCTCCGGGAAATCTCTGGCTACTTCGTCGATGTAGCGGGGATGGCCAATGTCGTAAGGAACCGCCTTGGACAGATTCAGACTGGAATAGATGTGGACCGGAATGCCCAGTTCACAGCATTTGGCGTACAGGGGATAATTCTTTTTGTCGCTGGCGGGCAGCTTGGTACGAAAGGCGGTAAGATACAGTGCGTGAAGGCCGTACTCCTTCACACAGGTCTCCAACTCACGGACGGCCTCCATGCCCTTGTTCGGGTCCACAAAGATGAAGCCCTTCAAACGGCCCGGATGGGCTTGAACCAGCTGCGCAGTTTTCCAATTGTCATGGTCGCCGTCGCAGGTAATGCCCCACTCCAGGCCGATATCGTCCATGTGTTTGACAAATTGGCCGGGGGTGACGGCGTGTTTTTCTGCAGCCTCTTGAACGGCCTGGAGAAATCCTTCTCTGCCCTGTTCGGCATAGATGGCGTCCAGCCCCTCCACCGTAAGGCCGGCCTGAGCGGCGATGCCCGGACCGTAGGTATCTTTATACCCGCGGTATGTAGGGTCCAGACACATAGTGCTTAACATGCCGGCCAGATTTTTTGCTGTCAGCGGCATGTCCAGACATAGATCAATTGCTTTTCTCATAGTACCGTCTCCATATATCATATTTTTACTCGCGTCAAAATATTATCATGAATAAAAAGTATTGTCAACCTATTTTTACATAATTTCCAATAAATCTTTTGAAATTTTGACAAGGGAATATTTTGGTTGCGCAGAAGCGGAAAATGAGGTATAATGTGATACAATCAATTTTTTACAATTTCCACACAACACAAGGAAGAGAAGGTGCCGATGTGTCAAAGTACAAAAAAAGCCTGGAAACCAAACAAAAGATTCTGGATACGACCGCCGCATTAGTCTTGGAAATCGGCTATGCGAACTTGAATATCAAAGATATTGCCAATCATCTGGAAATGCCCCGCTCCCTGATCTACTACTATTATAAAAACCTTGAGGATATTATGGGAGAGCTCTACTACGATACCTATCACAAATTGAGCGATATCACCGAAGAGCTGTGTCGGGACAAGGATGAACCAATTTTGGAGTTGATCGTAAAATACATTTTACATTACCGTTTTGTCATCCAAAACGCGGTTTTACGGGACTTTTTCTTTGCCAGACCCACATATGTGATTCAAGGAAAGGACGCCATCCGGAACGCCACCTACACCTGCTTTACCGCCAGCCGGAAGGCCTTTGAGAAGCTGCGCCCCGATGCCAGCGAGAATGATCTGTTTATCTTTATTATCACCTGCGACACATTGATGCACACGCTGTTCAAGGGATTGGCAAACGGCGTGCTGTCTATGAGCCTTCGAGATGTGATTTTATATTTTGTAAAATGCAGCGTGATGATAAACTTTTCTGTTACCAAGGAGGAGATGGAGCGGATCGTAGACGAAGCTTTTGCTTTAACCGATACTGTACCCATGGCGCTGAGCGCCATATAGTTCGCGCAGCCGGTTCTGAAAACCTTTTACACCGGAAGCAGCAAAAATAACTTGACAGCGATATTGAATGGTGTTAATATTGACATGAGACAAAATTGATTGAAGTAAATTTTACCTTCGATAATTTTGAATCATGTCAATTTATTATGTCAGGAGCATCGCGCACTCCAGCTTTGGCGGCACAAACGCCATGCACGGCCGAAACCGTTTAGGAGGTGTCCCGCGTTTCGCGGCGTGCGAACAGGACCGTATTCAAAATGCAGTAGAACAAATGGACAAGGAGGAGTGGAAATGGGTTATTGTGAGTTGCTGGTAGAAAAGGTGGGCCATGTAGGTGTGCTGACACTGAACCGCCCCCCGAAGAACTCGTTCAGTAAAAAACTGCTGAAGGAATTTTTAGCCGTTCTGGACGACTTTGAGCAGGACGAGGAGATCCGCACTATTTTTCTGAAGAGTGCCGGCGAGCATTTCTCCCGGGGAGCCGATGCAGATGACATTCAGAAGTCACTCTCTGGAGAGCAGGAAGAGATCACAGAGTCCTTTGCGGAGCTGGGCGGCGCGCTGGTCGAGCGGATTGACAGCTATCCAAAGTCCACCATTGTGGCTGCAAAGGGCCGGTGCATCGGCGGATCTACCGCGGTGTTTAACGCCTTCGATATCCGTATTGTGGGGGAAAGCTTTTTCATTAAGGACGGCGACATCTATTACGGCGCCGTGGGTTCCTGGGGAATGAGCAGTCTGCGTCTGCCCATTTGGATCGGCCGCAATCGGATCATGGACTATATGTTCCTGAACGAGGGCGTCACCGGCCGTCAGGCCTATGAGATGGGAATCGCCAGTAAGGTTGTGGCCGACGAGCTGGTGGACGCGGTTGGAATGCACTACGCCCACAAGATGTCTACAGCGGCGCCCCTGGCCGTGAAATATTTTAAGAAGTGTGTCCGCAAGACGCTGTACGGCGCAGGTTTAGATGAGAGCCGTCAGTTTGAGCTTGAAGTGGCGGAGAAGATCATGGCGACGGAGGACGCAAAGGCAGGACTGGCTGCGGTCATCCGGGGAGAACAGGCGGAGTTTTTCGGCCGCTGAACGTGGGTATCTCGTTTCTCAGCCGGCTCGGTGCGGAAACGTGATAGAAAATATTCTTCAGAAACAATGTTTGGAGGAGTTGAACACATGAAAAGGATGACAAAACTAATCGCGTTGACCCTTGCAGCCATGATGGCGCTCACCAGCTGCGGAGGCAGTGGAAACACCGGAAGCAGTGGAAACAACGGGCAGGCCAATGGCGAGCCCCGTACAGACCTGGTGATCGGCATTGTCAACGAACCCACCGCACTGGAGCCGAGCACCTCCGCCTATGACGCGCAGTCCAACGCCCGCATTGTTCAAAACGTGTACGAAGGTCTGCTGTATGTGGACGACGCAGGTGAGATCCAGCCCAATGTGGCGGAAACCTGGGAAATTTCCGAGGATAGACTGACCTACACCTTCCACCTGCGGAACGACGTTAAGTTCCACAATGGAGATACCCTGACCGCCGAGGATGTGAAGTACTCCTTTGACAAGTGTATTGAGGCGGGCCTGAGCGTGGAGGTCACCGGCAACATCGTCGAGACCATCGCCCAGGACGACGCCACCTTCATTGTAAAGCTGAATGCTCCCAGTGCCCCCATGCTGCGCAACATCGCGGTGACCAAGGGTCTGTACATTATGAATAAGTCGGTGGCCGAGGAGCTGGGCGATAAGTTCCCGGTATCTCCTGTGGGTGCCGGTTCCGGCCCCTACAAATTTGAATCCTGGGAGTCTGGACAATCTGTGACTCTGGCGGCAAACGAGGAGTACCGCAAGGGCGCTCCTGCGATCAAGAAGGTCACCTTCAAGTTTATTAAGGAAGCCAGCTCCGGCGCAATAGCGCTGGAAACCGGCGACGTGGACATCTATGCGGACATCAGCATGGTGGATGTTCCCAATCTCCAGTCCAAGAAAAATATCCAGGTCAGCCTGATTCAGGGCGACTATCTGTACTTCCTGTGTATGAACCAGCAGAAGGAGCTGTTCCAGGATGTGCGTGTGCGGCAGGCGCTGGCCTATGCCATCAATATAGACGAGCTGATTCAGGCGGTTACCGATGGTATCGGCGGCACCAAGACCGGTTCTATGACCACCCCCAGCTGCTTCGGCTATCTGGAGTTTGACCCGATTGAGCAGGACGTGGAAAAGGCCAAGCAGCTGCTTGCGGAGGCCGGTTATCCCAACGGTATCTCCTTTGAGATGGTGGTGTGCGACGGAAGCCGCAAAAAGATTGGCGAGACTCTCCAGGGTATGCTGAAAAAATCCAACATCGACCTGAAAATCAACATGATGGAGATGTCCGCCATGGCGGAGTACGCTGTGGCCAGCAACCACGACACACTGCCTCAGGTGGCCAGAGGCTATATCCCGGACGCCGACTCTGAGCTCACCGATAAGGTCGTCTCCGACAGCTGGGGCAACTTCTCCCGGATGCACGATCCCCATGTGGACGAGCTCATGGCCGCCGCCCGTCAGGAGTCCGACCCGGATAAGCGCATTGAGATGTATCACGAGGTCCAGCAGATTGTTCATGACGAGGTGCATTTTATCCCGCTGTACTATGTCAATAACGTATCCGCAGCGAACGCAAATCTGAAGGGCTTCAAGACCAGTACAGATCTTGGCTATAAGATTTGGGAACTGAGCTGGTAAGGTAATTACTGAGCAGGCCATGTGCGCTCTGTACAGCGCAGCTGTATGGAGCGCACATTCTTTTGGGGAGGAGACTGTATTGTATAAATATGTGATCAAGCGGTTGCTGCTGATGATCCCGATTCTGCTGGGTGTCATCCTCATCGTCTTTACCATTATGAACATAACGCCTGGCGACCCTGGCCGCCAAATGCTGGGTATGAGTGCCTCCCAGGAGGCCGTGGATGCGCTGAATGAATCTCTGGGCTATAACGATCCATTTCCAGTTCGGCTGTTCAACTATTTGAAGAGTTTGGTGCGCCTGGACTTCGGCAATTCCTATCGGACCAACCAGCCGGTGTTTGATGAGATCATACACCGTTTTCCGGTTACACTGAAGCTGGCCATAGGAACCATGATTGTGACGATTCTATTGGGAATTCCTCTTGGGGTGCTGGCAGCTGTGCGGCAGTACTCTAAGCTGGATATGATAAGTACCTTTACAGCTCTCCTGCTGGCAGCGGCTCCCACCTTCTGGCTGGCCCTGCTGATGATGCTACTGTTTTCGCTGCATCTGGGGTGGCTGCCGCCCAACGGGAGCGATTCGTTCCAGTGCTACATTATGCCGGTTTTGACGCAGGCGGTGGTCTATGCGGCCTCCACGCTGCGTATGACCCGCACCACTATGCTGGAGGCCATCCGGCAGGACTACGTTCGCACCGCCCGCGGGAAGGGAGCCACCGAAGCGAGAGTTATCTGGGGCCACGCGATTAAAAACGCCATGCTCCCGGTAATCACCTCTCTGGGCATGTCGTTCGGCTCCATGCTAGGCGGCACAATCGTGATTGAGCAGGTATTTGGTATGTCCGGGTTGGGGTCCCTGGTCATTACCGCAATTACCACAAAGGATATTCCCCAGACCATGGCCGTCACCATTTTTCTGGCGGCGATGTTCTGCGTCATCATGCTGGTAGTGGATCTGCTGTACGCCTTTATTGACCCCAGGGTCAAGGCCCGCTATACACAGGGGAGGTAAGGGAGATGGCAAAACAGGCAGAACACACCACACAAGATCTCCATGAGTACGATGAGCAGCTTTTGAAGGAGTACAAAAAAGTCAACCCTGCGGCAGAGGTTTGGCACCGGCTGAAAAAGAGCAAGCTGGCCATGCTGGGATTGTTCTTTATTCTGCTGTTGGCTTTTGTTGCCATCTTCGCGGATTTTATTTGTGACTATGAGACGATGGCGATTGGACAGAACATCTCCATCAGCAAGCAGCCGCCTTCCGTGGAACATATCTTCGGTACAGACGGTCAAGGCCGGGATCTGTTTGCGCGCGTCATTCATGGCGCCCGTATTTCCCTGGGCCTGGGGCTGGCCTGTACTGCCCTGTCCGCCCTTTTAGGTCTGATTTTGGGGTCCATTTGCGGGTACTTTGGCGGCCTGATCGACAGCGTGGTTATGCGGGTACTGGACTGCATCATGTGTATTCCAGGCGTACTGATGGCATTGGCGTTGGTAGCGGCACTGGGGCAGAGCATCGGAAACCTGATTATTGCCCTTACCGTTTCCTACGTCCCCTCCTTTACCAGGATTGTCCGGGCCTCGGTAATGACAGTGGCGGGGAACGAGTATGTGGAGGCGGCGCGGGCTTCCGGTCTGAGCACTTCCCGCATTATCACCAAGTACATTCTGCCCAATGCCGCCGGCCCGATCATCGTTGAGGTAACCATGAATGTGGCCAGCATCATCAAGGCGGTGGCCAGTCTGAGCTTTATTGGTCTGGGCGTCGTTCCTCCCACACCGGAGTGGGGCGCCATGCTCTCAGAGAGCCGTGAGTTTATGCGCTACGCGCCTTATCTGGTGATTTTCCCCGGCCTTGCCATTGTCATTACCTCCCTGGCATTCAATCTGCTAGGCGACGGTCTGCGGGACGCGCTGGATCCCAGACTGAAGGACTGAGAGGAGGATATGGACATGAGTGATAAATTCCTTTCCATCGAGAACCTGCGCATTGAATACGTCACCGAGGACGAGGTCGTCAAGGCTGTCAACGGCATCAATCTGTCTATGAACAAGGGGGAAACGTTGGGTCTTGTGGGCGAGACAGGCGCCGGCAAAACCACCACCGCGCTGGCAATCATGCGGCTGCTGCCCTCCAAAGTGGGCCGCATCGCCGAGGGCTCCATTACACTGGGTGGGATTGACATTCTTGCTCAGAGTGAGCCGCAGATGCGTAAGCTGCGGGGCGAACAGATGGCCATGATCTACCAGGATCCCATGACCAGCTTGAACCCGGTTATTCCGGTGGGTGAACAAATCATGGAGGTGCTGGAGCTGCACAAGAAACAGTCCAAAGCGGAGATGCAGGCCCGGGTGGACGAGCTGCTGAAAATGGTTGGCATCCCTGCGGAGCGCGGAAATGAATACCCCCACCAGTTTTCCGGCGGCATGAAGCAGCGGGTGGTAATTGCTATGGCACTGGCCTGTGAACCGGAGCTTCTCATCGCGGACGAGCCCACCACAGCTCTGGACGTGACCATCCAGGCCCAGGTGCTGCGGATGATTCAGGATTTGAAGGCGAAATTAAACACCTCCATGCTGTTGATTACCCACGACCTGGGCGTTGTGGCCCAGACCTGTGACAACGTGGCCATCATGTACGCCGGCGAAATTGTGGAGCAAGGTACGGTGGAGGATATTTTCCGCGGAGAAAAGCATCATCCCTATACCGTGGGCCTGTTTGGCTCCATTCCCAAGCTGGATCAGACGTCAGACCGGCTCCATCCCATTGAAGGGATGCTACCCGACCCGACCAATCTGCCGGAGGGGTGTAATTTCTCGCCCCGCTGTCCTCACTGTATGGAGATCTGTAAAACCACACCGCCGTGTGTCAGCCGGGAGAATGGGCATGAGATAGTCTGTCATCTCTACGCGAAATCTGAGGGGGGTGTCTGAAGCGATGGAACAGCCTTTGATTCAAACAGTCAACCTGAAAAAGTACTTTAATACCCCACGCGGAAAGCTCCATGCGGTGGACGATGTGAATCTCTCCATCCAAAAGGGCCAGACCTTAGGAGTGGTGGGAGAATCCGGATGCGGAAAATCCACCCTTGGTCGGGTCCTGCTCCGGCTGTCCGATGCCACCAGCGGCCAGGTTCTGTATAACGGGGAGGATGTGCTCCAGTATAACCGCAGTCAGGTCAGACGGATGCGGGCGGAGATGCAGATGATTTTCCAGGACCCCTATGCCTCCCTGAACCCCCGTATGACGGTCAGCGAGATCATCGCTGAGCCTATCCGTATCATGAAAACCATCACGGACAACCGGGAGATCAACCGCAAGGTGTTCAGCCTGATGAATACCGTGGGTCTGGCCGGCCGGCTAGTCAACGCCTATCCCCATGAGCTGGACGGCGGCCGCCGCCAGCGGATTGGCATTGCCCGCGCCTTGGCTCTGGAGCCTATTTATCGTCTGTGACGAACCGGTGTCCGCACTGGATGTGTCCATTCAGGCGCAGATCCTGAATCTGCTGATGGACCTGCAGCGGGACATGGGACTGACCTATATGTTTATTACCCACGACCTGTCTGTGGTCCGTCACATCAGCAATCATATTGCGGTGATGTACCTGGGCCAGTGCGTGGAGCTCTGTTCCGCTGAAGAGCTGTTTCAGCATCCCATGCATCCCTACACCAGGGCGCTGCTGGCCGCCATTCCGGTGCCGGACCTGGATCACAAGATGGGCGAGATTATCAAGGGAGAGGTCACCTCTCCTATCGACCCGCCTGTCGGCTGCCGGTTTGCAAGCCGCTGCAAATACTGCACAAAGGAGTGCCAGGAGCGGGCACTGGACTTTACAGAGGTGAGGCCCGGACACTTCGTCATGTGCGAACGGTGCCATACCCTGCCCCAGGAGTGAGGTCACTCCAGATCGCTTTGCCGAAAGTCAGACGCGGAAAGGAGGCGGGAGCTGGTGGTAAACGGACATTCCCGCGCAGAGGCGCGGAGAATCCGCCGGGACATTTATGGATTGATTCTTCCCTCTGTACTGCAAAATATATTGGAGATTGGGGTCGGCGTGCTCACAACCGCCATCATCGGGCGGCTGCTGGCGGACGACATCTCAGCCAAAGGCATCTGCGAGCGGATCGTCCAGTTTGACTGGGCGCTGTTCCGCGGACTCGGGACCGGTGCGATGCTGATTTTTGCCCATGCCTACGGTGCAAATCTGCTCCAAAAATGCCGGGAGATTGCGGGACAGGCCTATCTTATCTGTATCCCTCTGGCGCTGGCTCTGGTTGCTGTAATCTGGGCCGTCCCCCGTCCCCTTCTGGAGCTGATGGCCGATGAGGAGTCCGTTCTGATTCGGGCAGTTCCTTATCTGAGAACGCTGGTCTTATCCTCTCCCCTTACGGCCGTTATGTCGGTGAATACCGCGGTGTTCAACGGCCGGGGCGATACCAGAACACCGATGTTTATTGCGGTTGCCATGAATGGAATCAACGTGGTGGGCTGTTATCTTCTGGTCTTTGGCCTGGGAAGCTTTCAAGGGCTGGGACTGATTGGAAGCGCATATTCCGTGATCCTTGCCAAGGGAGTGGCGTCGCTGGCCGGCCTCTGGCTGATTTGGGGCCGACGCGGCTGCTTCCCGCCGGCGGGCACGGCAAAAGAGCGGCGTCTGCACTTGGACGTCTCTGTTGCGGCCGAGGTGTTCGCGGGCGGTCTGCCGGTGGCCGCTGAGACGCTGTTCTGGCAGTTTTCCACGATTGTGGTCAGCCGCGCGATTTTCTCCTATGGCAGCGATACCTATGCCGCCTATCTGCTGGGCCTTCAGGCGGAAACGCTGCTCCAGGCTCCGGCGTTTGGATTCTCGGTGGCGTCGATGACGCTGTGTTCCTTCGCAATTGCCAAGCGGGATGACCACCTGTATCGTAATTACATCAAGCAGATGCTGGTGATGGCGGGCGTTATCGCACTGGTAACGACGCCTGTCCTCTGGTTTGGCAGCTCCCAATTTTTGCTGCTGCTCACCGACAAGCTGTACCTGGTCCCCATCGGCGCGGGCTATGTCTCCATGATGGCAATTGGACAGCCGGCCCAGACAATTGCGCCGGTGCTGAACGGCGTACTGCGGGCGGCGAATCACAAAAAAACACCGATGATCAGTACCGCCTCCGGTATCTGGCTGGTGCGGGTCCCCATCATTATCCTGACTGCCTTTGTGTTTCACGGCAGCATTTATGTGGTGTGGTTTGCGATTGCCATTGATCAGGTGTTCCGACTGGCAATCTCCACCGCATTCTTCCTGAGATTCAAGGTTCAAAACGCTGCCCTCCTGGGAAAAGCGAGCGGCGGCTAGGAGGGGGTTTATGGAAGCC
>OFHM01001778.1_pt1 | contig 13377 bp, 10 predicted proteins | sample 1521311 | NCBI WGS metagenome assembly OFHM01 (sample SAMEA3504083, study PRJEB24116) | mouse gut metagenome | biome: mouse gut; feature: mouse-associated habitat; material: faeces | place: Denmark | collected 2011 | reverse complement strand
TCGCCTCCACCGGCCGTTAACCGGCATCCTGCCCTGTGAAGCCCGGACTTTCCTCACCTGCGGTCTTTCGACACCTGCAGCCGCGATTATCCACCCTGCCTGTTTTCCTCCGTTATCCTACCATATCTTTCAGCGGAAAGCAACGGTTTTCTCTTTTATCACAGTGAAAAATGTTCTCAGAATTTTCTCTGCCTGAAAAGAAAGCCCGCATATTTTCACACATTAAAGCAGCTTCCTCCGATAAATTCCCTTAAAATTGAATTTTTCGCAATATCCTCACTGGGCACCGGCAGAAAATAATCCAGGAATTTCAGAAGGCGTTTTGCCTCCATGTATTCGGGACAGTCCTTGCCAATCTGGAACAGCAGCGGTTCCGCATACTGCTTCAGAACTGCCAGCTCGTAAATCAGCGCCGAATTGAACATAATGTCCGCTTCATCCTGGAAGGGGAAAATATACTGTTCCTCTCCTCTCCGCACAGATCCCCACATGGCTATGGTCTCTTTTGCGGAAATATTTCTGGTCCTTGCGTCCCTTACCATCCGGCGGATCATTCTCCCGTCTGTGGTGGGCAGGCTGTTATGTTCGTCGATATTCAGCTGTGTCAGCGCGCTGATGTATATTTTCAGTTTACTGGACTCCGGCAGAGATCCGGACAGTTTGCCGTTCAGCCCGTGGATTCCCTCCAGCACCAGTATGTCATTTTTCCCAAGTTTCTTGAAAATCCCCTTGTATTCCCTTTTTCCGGTGCGGAAATTATATGTAGGAAGCTCGATTTCTTTTCCTTCCAGCAATGCGGACATATCATGATTGAACAGTTCAATATCCAGTGCCTCCAGACACTCGAAATTATAATTTCCATTTTCATCTCTGGGGGTATCCGCCCGGTCCACATAATAATCGTCCAGTGCAATGGGATGGGGCTTCAGTCCCTGAGCCATCAGCTGAATGGAAAGCCGGTGGGAAAAGGTGGTCTTTCCGGAGGAAGAAGGCCCTGCAATCATAATAAATTTTTTATCCGGCTGAGAAGCAATCTGTTCTGCCAGCGTACCGATTTTACGCTCCATCAGCGCTTCCGCCACCAGAATCACATCCCGGATTCTTCCCTGGGCAACTGCGTCATTTAAGGCACCTATGGTTCCTATATCCATTTTCCTGCCCCAGTCCGCCGATTCCTTCAATACATGAAACAGTTTATGGGAAGGAGAAAACTCTGCCGCCTCTTTTGTATTTTTGTCCGGAAACAGCACCACAAATCCTTCTTCATACTGTTTCAGTTCAAAATATTTCAGATACCCGGTATCCGGTACCATATATCCGTAAAAATAATCCCTGTAATTACCAATACTGTATATGTTTACCTTTGAACTTCTGCGGTAGGCAAACAGACGCTCTTTGTCATGCATTTCCAGTTCCCGGAACAGAGCCACCGCATCGTCAGTGGAAATACTGTCTTTTCTGAGGGGTATGGCCTGTTCAGCCAGTGCAGTCATTTCTTTTCTCAGTCTTGCCAGATATGATTCGTCCGGAGTCTCTCCCGTCAGCTCACAGTAGTATCCCTGGCTGATGGAATGAGATACCTTCACCGTCACATGTTTTCCATCCTCTCTGGAAAGATTATACACAGCCCGCTGCATCAGGAAAGTCACGCTTCTGCGGTAAGCCTTTCTGCCTGCCCTGTCTCTGGTGGTCACAAAAAAAAGCTCTCCGTCTGATTTCACCTTCCGGTTCAGTTCCCGCAGACGATTATTAAACAGCACCAGTACAATATCATCCTTATACTGTGCCTGGTACTCCTCTGCGATTTCCCGGTAAGGCGTGCCCTTTTTATACTGTTTTTCCTCCCCGTTGATTTGAATGCGATACATGGTTTCTTCCATCTGTCTCTACCTTCTTTCCATCCTGCAAGTCTACCGGTACAGAAACGGCTGTTTTTCCGGCTGTGCAATAATTCTGATTCCTGAGGTACGTTCCTTCAGATAAGTTTCCATATAAGGAATAAACATTTTCTCCACCCCATAATGGCCTGCATCAATGATGGCAAGGCCCTGCGCCGCACTGTCAATCCCGTCATGATGGTCAATATCCCCGGTAATCAGTACCTGGGCTCCTGCATGAATGGCTTTTTTGATGACACTTTTTCCGGAACCGGGACAGATTGCCGCCCTGGCCACTCTGTCGTCGGGCCTTCCGAAAATTTTCACCAGCTCTACCCCGAAAGCCTCTTTCACTTTCTGCGCGCATTCTCCCACCGTCATTTCACAGGGAAGGCTCCCCACCTTTCCGATGCCCTTTTCTTCCTGATTTTCCTGAAAAACAGGGTCAAGAACCTGGCAGTCCTCAAGTCCCATGCGTTCTGCTCCAAGCTGTTCCATGCCTTTTATATCAAAATTCGTATGCATGGCGTAACAGGAAATATCATTCTGAATCAGAGTAATGATTCTCCGGCCGGTAAAATCTTTGGTATTCACCTTTTTCAGCCCCTGAAAAATCAGAGGATGATGGGTCAGCAGCAAATCTGCGCCTGCTTCCACAGCTTCCCCAATGGTTTCCTCCGTGGCGTCCAGTGCAATGTAAACCGTGTTCACGTCTTTCCGGGGATTTCCCACCAGAAGTCCCACGTTATCCCAGTGGCAGGCGTACCGTTCCGGCGACTGCTCCTGTAATATATCTATGATTTCCTGACAGATCATATGCTTCTCCTTTCCTTCGGATCTTCAAACAGTTCCAGAGCTTTCTGAAGGTCCTCCAGTTCCTCCTGCACCTCTTCCATACGTCTTTGTACATTCTGTCTGGCATTTTCTTTTAAATGCAGCAGAATTTTCTGTTTCTGCCGCTGCTGATTCAGCAGGTATTCTTTCAGCACCGGATGGTTTTCTGCCAGCAGCACAGGCCCGTACCGGAATGCTATTCTGCCATATTGTCCGTCAGACATATGTTCCGCAGATTCTGCAGCATGGGCTTTTATCACAGGATAGTATTTCCCTTCTTCCCGCACCATATTTTCCGCTGTAATTTCATATCCGTTTTCATACAGAAATTTCCGAAAAGCCATCAGTCCCGACTGGGGCTGCAGCACCAGGGTTCTGGCGGCTTTTGCAGCCTGCTCTCCCTGACGGAGAATCCGCATCATCAGGCTGCCTCCCATTCCGGAAATTACAATCACTTCCGCTTCCTGCGGTTTCAGAGCGCTGCACCCGTCTGACAGGCGCGTCTCTATTCTGTCTTCCATGCCGTACCGTCGAATATGCTCTTCGGCCCGCAGCAGCGGCCCCTGATTCACATCCAGGGCAATGGCTTTTTTCACCTTCCCGCACCCCGCCAGATAGACAGGTATGTACCCGTGGTCAGTACCCACGTCTGCCAGAATAGCGCAGTTGTCCACAAAATCTGCCACTGCCTGCAGTCTTTTCGATAATTGTACCATATTTCCACAAGCTCCTGCTCTGTTTGTAAATGCTCAGATTTTAATCCAGATAATCCTTCAGCTTGCGGCTTCTGCTGGGATGGCGCAGCTTCCGCAGAGCCTTGGCCTCAATCTGACGGATTCTTTCTCTGGTAACATTAAATTCTTTTCCCACTTCTTCCAAGGTTCTGGCACGACCGTCATCCAGTCCGAACCGCAGCCTCAACACTTTCTGTTCCCGCTCTGTCAGCGTTCCCAGTACCTCCACAAGCTGTTCCTTCAGCAGAGTAAATGCCGCCGCATCTGCCGGCACCGGCACATTGTCATCCTGTATAAAATCTCCCAGATGACTGTCTTCTTCTTCACCGATGGGCGTTTCCAGGGACACCGGTTCCTGAGAAATCTTTAAGATTTCACGGACACGGTCTACCGGCATATTCATCTCCTCTGCAATTTCTTCCGGAGAAGGCTCCCGTCCCAGTTCCTGCAGAAGCTGCCTGGAAACACGGATTAATTTGTTAATGGTTTCCACCATGTGGACAGGAATCCGGATGGTTCTGGCCTGGTCTGCAATGGCTCTGGTAATGGCCTGGCGAATCCACCAGGTTGCGTAGGTGGAAAATTTGTACCCCTTCCGGTAATCAAATTTTTCCACAGCTTTAATAAGCCCAAGATTTCCTTCCTGAATCAGATCCAGAAACAGCATCCCGCGCCCCACATAGCGTTTGGCAATGGAAACCACCAGACGGAGGTTGGCTTCTGCAAGCCGTTTTTTCGCCTCCTGGTCTCCCAGCTCCATACGCTTTGCCAGTTCAATTTCCTCCTCTGCACTGAGCAGAGGCACCTTACCGATTTCCTTCAAATACATACGAACAGGATCTTCGATGGAAATTCCATCCGGAACGGAAAGGTCGATATTCTCAACTTCTACTTCTTCCTCGTCGTCTATGAGGATATCGTCATCGTCATCATCGGAAATCCGCAGCACATCAATATTGTTGGATTCCAGAAAATCAAGGATTTTTTCAAATTTTTCCGCATCCAGTTCCATGTCATGAAAAAAGTCGCTGATTTCCTGGTATTCCAGGACATTTTTTTTCTTTTTCGCTATGGATAACAATTCCTGCAGCTTTTCGATAAATTTGCTTTTTTCTTCCATTTCGTTTCATCCTTCCATTCGTTGTTTATATTTTGTCCTTAATCGTTGGAAATATACAGTTTGCCATGAGGAGTCCCTGCTGCTTCACCACAGAACCCGGACAGCCTTTACGTCTGCCAGGAAAATTCCGCCATTCGAAGCTGCTGCATATTCTTCTTATCTGCAACCAGCTTCTGAAGCCCTTCCATATCTGAGGGTTCCAGGTGGCGGGAACGGTAGCTGATACTGTTCTCCTTCAGTCTTATAACCGTTTCCTTCAGGGCTTTTTCACGTTCCGACTGTGTGGTAATCTTCTCCAGCCTTGCATGAAACAGGCCGGCAATCTCCTGCTGCTGTTCCTCCTCGTCAAACATGCTGATAATTCTGGCAGGATTCACCTCTCCTTCCTCTCTGTACTGGGCATAAACTGCCTCCGCTGCCTTCCGGTAAAGCTCCTCCGTAAAATCCTCCGGCCCGATATAAGGCTCTGTGAGCCGGAACAGTTCCGGTTCCTCCAGAAGCCAGGTAAGCATCAGCTTCTGAGACTGCTTCATGCCGTCCTCTCCGGGCTTTTTATGTTTCTCATTTATTCCGGATTTCAGCGGACGGGTTTCTCTGGCTATCCCCACTCTGGTACCCATATGCAGCACCAGTTTCCGCAGATTTTCAAAACCTGTCTGATATTTTTCGGCAATGGCTTCAATATAATTATTGCGCTCCAGCTCTTCCTCAAATTCCAGCAGCTTTTCGGCAACGGCATTATAAAAAGACGTTTTGCCTTCCGGATCCTTCAGGTCATAATTCTGCTCCAGTACCTCAATTTCAAACATAAAACTGTTTTTTGCACTGTCAATCCTCTGCTGATATGCTTCGGCCCCCAGGGCTTTGATAAATTCATCCGGATCTTTATAAGGCTTCATGTCGACGATCTTCGCTGTAATCCCCGCTTCCTTTAAAATGGGAACCGCCCGCAGTGCCGCCTTAATCCCGGCTCCGTCACTGTCAAAGGTACAGTACACCTCTTTGGTATAGCGTTTTAAAAGATTTGCATGGCCCAGGGTAAATGCGGTGCCCAGAGACGCCACTGCATTGTCAAATCCGGCCTGATGAAGCGCTATCACATCCATATACCCTTCGCACAGCAGAATATACGGTCTTTTGGACGCCCTGGCCAGATTCAGCCCGTAAAGATTCCTGCTCTTGTCAAAAATCATGGTTTCCGGTGAATTCAGGTATTTGGGTTCTCCTTTGCCCATTACCCGGCCGCCAAAACCGATTACCCGATGGTTTACATCCATAATGGGAAACATGACCCGGTTCCAGAACTTATCCTGGCCGCCCCGCTTCTCATCAATGGACACCAGCCCGGAATCCTTTAACAGGGAATCTTCATACCCCTGCTGCCGCAGGTACTGATACAGATCATCACTGAACTTGTTGGCATAGCCCAGCCCGAATTTCTTCATAATATCCCCGCTCAGGCCCCGGTCTGTAAAATAATTCATCCCCGTTTTTCCCTGCTCCATCCGAAGCTGGGCGTAAAAATATTTTGCCGCCACTTTATTGATTTCCAGAAGACGCGCCCGGCGGTCTGCTTCCTGTCTGGCTCTGCCGGACAGTTCCTGTTTGGGAAGCTCAATTCCTGCCTTCCCGGCAAGGGTTTCCATGGCCTCCCGGAATGTGGCATTTTCATACTGCATCAGAAATGTAATGACATTTCCCCCGGCTCCGCAGCCAAAGCAGTAGTACATCTGCTTTCCCTGAGAGACGGAAAAGGACGGTGTCCGCTCATTGTGAAAGGGACACAGCCCAAAATGCGTACTGCCCTTCTTCTGCAGACGCACATATCCGGAAATCACATCTACAATATCATTGGCAGAACGTACTTCTTCTATCAGTTCCTCGGAATAAAAAGGCATTTAATTCTCCTTTCCTGTCCGTACACTCTTAATCCTGCCGCCTGGCCGGTTTACTGTCTTAATTAATTTACCTGCCAGGCTTTCGGCATGAAATATTCTTCAAATTTGGCAATGGCATAGCGGTCTGTCATACCTGCAATGTAATCGCAGACCACACGTTCCTTTTCCTCTCCCTGCTCCATCATCTGCAGATACTGCCGGGGCAGGCGGTCCGTATATCTGTTGTAATAAATAAACAGCCTGCTTAACAGATCCTTTGCCCGTTCCTCTTCTCCTTTTGCCACGGGATTCCGGTATACGTTCTGAAACATAAATTTCCGCAGGCCTTTCATGGCCTGCTCCACCTCCTCAGACATACAGATATCGTTTTTTCCAAGGCTGTTGGTAATAATATTATGTATAAAAGTGTTCAGACGTTTCCGGGTGGTATCTCCCAGAATCTCCCGGTACTCTGCCGGTATATCTTTCTCGGAAAGCACCCTGCCCCGAATGGCATCATCTATATCATGGTTAATATATGCAATTTTATCAGAAAGACGCACAATTTTTCCTTCCATGGTAGACGGCATCAGTCTGGTCTGATGATTCATCATCCCGTCCCGTACCTCCCAGGTAAGATTCAGTCCCCGTCCGCCCTTTTCCAGTTTCTCCACAATGCGGACACTCTGCTCATTATGCCGGAATCCTCCCTCGCAGATTTCATTCAGCATATGTTCCCCTGCATGTCCAAAGGGCGTATGCCCCAGATCATGTCCCAGCGCAATGGCCTCCACCAGGTCTTCATTCAGCCGCAGCGCCTTTGCAATGGTGCGGGCATTCTGGGATACTTCCAGGGTATGGGTCAGTCTGGTACGGTAATGATCTCCCCGGGGCGTCAGAAACACCTGCGTCTTGTGCTTCAGCCTGCGGAATGATTTGCAGTGGAGAATCCTGTCCCTGTCTCTCTGAAATACCGGACGTATATCACACGGAGTCTCCTCCCTGTCACGTCCCCTGGAATTCTGGCTCAGTGCAGCAAAGGGGCTTAAATAGGTACGCTCCAGCAGTTCCATATTCTCTCTGATAAGCATTTCCCATCACCTCTCATATGATATATTCCGCATAAATTCTTCATTTCCTTTATTTTTTCTCAAAAATCCGCAGATTTTTACAAATCAGAATGAGACCGGTCATCCAGCATGGAGAATCCGGTCGATATCAGAAAACTGCAGGCCATTCTGTCAGTAATTTCCAATCCGCCCCGCAATGGCTTTTGCCAGATGCCATACAGGGGATTCCATATGTTTTTTCACCTGTTCCAGCTCTTTCCGAATGGAAATTTTCTGGGGACAATGCTGCTCACACTTTCCGCATTTCAGACACCTGGAAGCGTTGGTGGGATTGGTGCGCAGCGTGGTGCACATAAAGTAATCCTTCATTCCGCTGAACCAGCTGTCTGTGTATCTGGTATTATATGCGGCAAAGCAGCCTGGTATATCCACGCCGCCCGGACAGGGCATACAATAACCGCAGCCGGTACAGGGCACTTTCATGCAGCGGTTGATTTCCGATTTTACCTGCTCCAGAACCGCCATTCCTTTTTCCGTCATACAGCCTGCTTTGGCTTTTGAGGCAATCCGTACGTTTTCTCTTACCTGTTCCGTGTCATTCATGCCGGACAGCACCACCGTTACTTCCGGCTGGTTCCAGAGCCAGCGCAGCCCCCACTCTGCCGGACTGTAGCCGGTTTTCTGAAGAATTTTTGCTGCTGTTTTCGGAAGGCCCTGCACCAGTCTCCCGCCCCGCAGAGGCTCCATGATAATAACAGGTATTCCTTTTTCATGGGCGCACTTAAGTCCGCGTTTTCCCGCCTGAGAATGTTCATCCATATAATTGTACTGAATCTGACAGAAATCCCAGTCATAGGCTTCCAGTATCTTCAGAAAATTATCGGTATTTCCATGAAAAGAAAAACCGATATTCTGAATCTGCCCCTTCGCCTTTTTCTCCTCAATCCATTCCACAATCCCAAGTTTTTTTATCCGTTCCCACGCTGCAACATCGTTCAGCATATGCATCAGATAATATTCCACATGATCTGTCCGGAGACGCTCCAGCTGCTCTTTAAAATAACGTTCCATATCTCCTGGCTGTTTCAGATAATAATGAGGAAGTTTTGTGGCAATATTTACCTTATCACGATGGCCCTTTGCCAGAAATTTACCCAGGCATTCCTCACTTCCACTGTATGTATAGGCAGTGTCAAAATAATTCACCCCGTTTTCAAGGGCAAGCAGCAGTTCCCGCTCTGCTTTTTCCTGATCTGTGGACATACCTTTTTTGGAAAAACGCAGACATCCATATCCCAGAATGGACAACTGCTGCCGGTTCTTTGGATTTGTTCTGTATAACATATCTTCCTCCCACATAAATGCTCACTTTGACGCGCCGAGTGCGGTCGCTTTGGCGACATCTTCTATTCGCACGAGCGTGCATAATTGTTTTTCATCTTACAGGAAAACTCTTTCACACGTTAGCGTGACAAGGTCTTTCCTGTAAGATGAAAAAAGAGCTATTGCCGGATGCAATAGCTCTCTCTATGAAATTCAAATGCAGGAGATGGGACTTGAACCCACACGATATTGCTACCACAGGCACCTGAAGCCTGCGCGTCTGCCAATTCCGCCACTCCTGCACAACTGACAATAGCTATTATATATACTATAGGGAATTTTGTCAATACCTTTTTAAAATTTTTTTATTTTTTTTGCAGCAGTTCCGTCACATGGCTCCGCAGGCATGATAATACCTTTATTTCGCAGAAATATGTCCCACGTTCTTAATCAGAATTGAAATGCTTCCATCGGGATTGGTGATAAACTCAATATGCTCTCCGTCCCGGTACTGCTCCATGGGGATTTTGATTTCCACTCCGGTGTCAGTGGTCAGATGCTGCTTTTCAAATTTCCTGGTGGTATGTTCCGACTGAGGTTCAATCCGAACATCTGCTCCCATCTTATATTTTTCCAGCTTTTCCTGTACCTCTTCTTTGTATTCCTCTTTTTCTCTGAATACTTTATCCAGTACAAAAGGCACATCCACCCCTCCTGTTTCTGCAAGCTGTTCATGAATAATCTGCTTTGTTTCCATCTGTACCTCAAACTGCTCCCCTTCATTGAAATACTTTTTCTGTACCGTGTCTATGGCACGGGTGACAATGGATAACTGGGATTTCGGAGACAGAGCTCCGCTGCAGTTTAAAAACAGTTTTGAAAAATAACTGGTCTTTGTGCCGTTGACTTCATATTTTTTCTCCGTCAGAAAAACGGTAAAATCGGACAGACTGATTATGGCGGCCTCCGACAGTTTCTGGGTTTCCGTGGGAAGAATTGCCCGGAATTTAATAATTCCATTGGTATTTCCAAAGGCGTCCGACTGAGTCTGATGGGTATAGGAAGTTCTGTAATCCATTTTCAGCAGTCCAAGATATTTTCCCCCGTCTGCCTCGAACAAAACCACTACAAAATCTGCCTGAGGAATCTCAATATTTTTATTCATAATCTCATACAGACGTTTTGCCATACACTGGCTTGCTTCCACAAACATTTCGTCTGTCAGCTCTCCCTCCACAAGAGCCTGCAGCAATCGGTACACCTCCGATTCCTCTGTGTGGAACCGGCAGGTTTTCTTCTCATCGGTAGTTTCGATTTTATAGATATGTTCCCGCAGGAAATCTCCAAAATCGGAACCATAATCCAGCAGTGTATCGGAAAGCACCGGCATTCCCACCGTAGAATCCAGTATATGCACGATAACTTTCCGAAGCCTGATTTCTCCTTTTTCCATTTCTGTTCCTCTCTGGTATGAGACCGGGATGTAACCCGGCCATGTTCTGCTCCAAATGCCTGTCTGCCAATCACATAAAGGGTGATACCCCAAACTGTTCTGTATCCAGTTCCACCGGGCAGTGGTCGGAACCGAGTACCTCCGTGTGGATTTTCGCATCCGCCAGCCTGTCTTTCAAATCCTCTGACGTCACAAAATAGTCAATGCGCCATCCCGCGTTTTTCTCTCTGGCTTTAAAACGGTAAGACCACCAGGAATACACCTGTTCCAGTTCCGGATAAAAATACCGGAAAGTATCCACATAACCATGATTCAGCAAAACGGAAAATTTCTCCCGCTCCTCATCAGTAAACCCGGCATTTTTCCGGTTGTTCTTTGGATTTTTCAAATCAATTTCCTGATGAGCCACATTCAGGTCTCCGCAGTAAATCACAGGTTTCTGCTTTTTCAGGCCATCCAGATATTCCAGCAGAGCTTCCTCCCATTCCATGCGGTAAGGAAGCCTTGCCAGCTCATTCTGGGCATTGGGCGTATAGCAGGTCACCAGATAAAATCCCTCATATTCCAGCGTAATCAGCCGCCCTTCCGTATCATGCTCTTCCCTTCCCATTCCGTAAGCCACGGAAAGAGGTTTGTGTTTCGTAAAAATGGCTGTGCCGGAATATCCTTTTTTCTGTGCATAATTCCAGTATGATTCATACCCTTCCGGCAGCTCCAGGGAAATCTGTCCCTCCTGCAATTTTGTTTCCTGAATACAGAAAAAATCTGCATCCGCTTCTCTGAAAAAATCCAGAAATCCTTTCTGGACACAGGCCCGCAGGCCATTTACATTCCACGAAATAAATTTCATATTCTGCTGCTCCTTTCCGGTTCCACTGTTTCTTTTTCCTGATTATAACATCCTTTTCCGGATTTTTCCATCTCCGGCAGATACGGCGCCTGCTTTTCACCGTCCAACTCTTACTGTCTCGCATTTTTCCTCTGATATCATCCTGTCAGGTTTCTTCATGATGAATGATTTCCTGCGTGTATTTCCGTTCCATCTCATGCCTTGCCTTCCTGTATTCCACAGTTTCAAAAAGTATGGAAAAATCATAATTTTCCGGGTACAGTTCTGAAGCAGCCACCTGAAGTTTTACCCGTTTGTGGTTAATCCATATTTTCTTTCCCGGAAGCTGTACCCGCAGCACGCCTTTTTCATTGGCAGGCACGCAGACTATGCCGATTTTTTTGTCAGGATAGACCATCACGCTGTCCCCCATCCTGTATCCCGGCAGAGAATCTTTTGTATGCTTCATTTCCTTTTGTTTTATGATTTTTCTGCGGTGTTTCTTTTCCGCCCAGCTATCTTTCCCATGGTCTTCTCCGACTGTCCCATCCTGGCATGATACCAGACAGGCCGCCTGCTGCATATTCTTTCTCCGGTCCTGATACGCCCCGGCTGTATTCTCTCCATAGGCGGCACAGACTGCTCTTCGTAAAATATGTTCCGGCATTCCAAGCCTGCCTGCAATATAAAAGGCACAGCTTTCCCCGGCTTCTCCAATCACCATCTGATACGTTGGCTGCAGTGTTGCCCGGTCAAAGGTCATCCTTGCATTTATCATCCCCTGAGCTGTCCTGGCATATTCCTTCACTTCCGGATAATGGGTGGTTACCAGAAAGTTCGCTCCGGTTTTCCGAAGTTCTTCCAGTACAGCCACTGCTATGCCCATGCCTTCTGCCGGATCTGTACCGGAGCCCAGTTCATCCATAACGATGAGACTGTCCCGGTCCGCTTCTTTCAGGATTTCCAGTACATTTTTAATATGGGCGGAAAAAGTGGATAAATTTTCCGTAAGATTCTGCCCGTCGCCGATGTCGCACAGATACCTGCTGTTCATACAGATATCCGCTTTCTGACAGACAGGGTGCAGTCCGCACTGGGCCATCATGCAGTTTAACATCACTGTTTTGACTGCTGCAGTCTTACCTCCGGTATTCGGCCCGGTAATCACTATTCCACGGATTTCCCCACCCAGTTCAAACTGCAGAGGTACATTGATTTCCGGGTCCATCAGAGGATGTCTGGCATCTTTCAAACTTATCCTGCGCTCCGTATTGATTTCCGGCTCTGTCCCCTTTAAATCCATACTCAGCTTTCCTTTGGAAAAAATAAAATCCAGTTTTTCCATTATCCTGATATTTTCCTGCATTCCTTCCGCTGCGTCTGCAACCATTGCTGTCAGTGTATACAAAATCCGATACACTTCGTTTTCTTCCTCAATTTTCAGCATCTGCAGTTCTTCATAATATTTTCCGGCGGCAGCCGGTTCCACAAACAGGGTATTTCCGGTGGCTGACTTATCCACCACACTTCCCTGTATTTTTGTTCTGCATTCTTTTTTCACAGGCACACATACTCTTCCGTTTCGAAAAGTACAGTAACTGTCAGTCATGCAGCTTTGGCTGGCACGCATCACCTGTTCTGCTTTCTGCTTCATCTGTTCCTGACATTTCCTTTGCCGGCTCCGAATCTGATAAAGCTCCTCAGAAGCATAATCATCCACTGATTCACTGCGGATCTGCCTGCTGATTTCTTCCCCCAGTTCTTCCATCAGATACAGATTCTCCTCATAGTATGCCAGAGGATTCTCATAGATTTTGCCTCTGTCCAGATAATCTTTCAAACGCCGGACAGCTGTGAGCCCTTTTTCCACCCGCTCCAGCTGCCAGGGTGTCAGACAGTCCCCTTTTTCAGAAATCATCAGAATTTCTCTGATTTCCTCCACATCCTGCAGCGGCGGTGTTCCCAGCTTCTCCAGGAGTTTTCTGCTGTTGGTGGTGTCTCTGATTTGTTTTCGCAGTTTGCCCTCCTCTAAAATAAAAGACGTCTGTCTGATCTGCTCTCTGGCAGCTTCTGTCATTGCAAGGTTCATCCACAGTTCTTTCACTTTATCAAATTCTGTCTGTTTTTCAAAATTCATGATTCTTTCCCTTTCTGTCGATACTTCTGTACGCCTTACAACGCCAGTTCCAAAGGGTGTCTTTCCTAATAAGATAAAAAAGAATGCGCTATGCGCATTCTCCGCGCGCGAGCGGATTGCGCA
>OFHM01001775.1_pt1 | contig 13395 bp, 7 predicted proteins | sample 1521311 | NCBI WGS metagenome assembly OFHM01 (sample SAMEA3504083, study PRJEB24116) | mouse gut metagenome | biome: mouse gut; feature: mouse-associated habitat; material: faeces | place: Denmark | collected 2011 | reverse complement strand
ATTAAGACCGCCGAAAAAAATCAAATTAATTTACACACTTTACTTGACAAACCCCTTAAATAAAAAACAAAAGGGCAGCCTGCATTCTTTAGGCTGCCTTTTAGCTTGGATTATTTTATAATTTTTACCGAATCTTTCAAACCTTTTTTGGAAAACATTTTTCTATAAGATTTCAGTTTTTTCTTAGGAACCTTGATTTCTGCCTTTGAATGGATGCCTTTAAACGCATTTTTCCCTACGGTTTTTATTTGTTTCGACTTTACAATAATCGTTCTCAGGTTTTTACATCCTGAAAAAGTATTTGAGCCAATCGTTTTAACATTTTTCCCTATTGTAACTTTCTTAATTTTTTTATTATTTTTAAATGCGTTTTTTGAAACAGAAGTTACTTTATATACTGCCCCATCAATAATAACAGATTCTGGAATAGTAATTGATCTTTTGGTTGTATCTGAAGCTGTGAATTCAACTGTGCCATTTTGGATTGCAGGACAGTTTACTTTGTATGTATTTTTCGACTTATCATCTGTGATTTTTCTTCCTTTTTGTGGCAAATCCAGTTTTGGTACTTCCTCTGTCTTTTTTAAATTACATGCGATACATGTAAATGTTTTCTGTCCTTTATTTATTAAGGTTGGATTTATTGTAATAATACCTTCATTCCAATCATGGAAATTTAAACACCTGAATTTTATGTTATATTTTTTAGCGTATACCCTTGCAAATGAATCGGCGTTTGCGTGAATAACAAGATTTTTAAGAACCTTTCCAATTGGGGCAAATCCTCCATTATCATATTCTATACACGATTGAAAAGCATTTTGTCTAATATATTTAATAGTATCTGGCAATGTTATGTCTGTTAAAGAATCACATCCACAAAATGCACAATCACCAATTGAGACTAATCCATCTGGGATTTCTATAAAACTTAAATCACTGCAACATGCAAATACCGAATCTCCTATTTCAATTATACTTTCTGGAAGCTTGATCGCTTGCAAAGACTTACATTTATAAAATGTACCATCGTTAATTTTTTCTACTGTATTTGGAATATTAATTTTTTTAAGTTTTTCACAACTATTGAATGCATAATACTCAATATCAGTTATTCCTTCTGGAAGCGTTACTGTTTCTAAATTTTTACAAAAATCAAATGCATCTAAACCTATTTCAGATATTCCTTCTTGAACAATTAAATGTTTGATTGTTTCGCATGCTTCAAAAGCAAGATCTCCAATACGCTTGATTTTCTTCCCATCAATTTCAGAAGGAATAATAACGGTTTCATCTGTCCCATTATATTTAGTGATTGTATATGTACCGTCCCACTGTCCATACACTGGACTTCTTTCATATTCAAATACACTGGTATCAATTTCGGCTTCTTCCGCACCGATATCAGTGCCAGTAAAAAAAGCAGAAATAAACATAAAACAAATAACCTTTAACCATTTTGCCTTTCGGATCATTCTACACATAACATCCCCCTCATCATATTAATAAAAACCATACCAAAACTACTAGGTATTACAAGTATATTCCTATCTAAAAAATATGTAAAGGTAAAAATATCGACTTTGTTTTAGCCCAGCCAGAAATTTTGTTCATGCAATTAATCAAACATATAGATTTCTAAACATACCATCCCGCCGCTTGAATCCAAACAGAAATGATATTTGTAAAAAATCCGGATAACCGAGCAGGAGGTCAAATCTTTAAAACAATAATTCACAAAAATGGGGCTGTCGCACAAAGTGATAACATCATAGAAAGAATTGTAAAAACTGACGTGCCCAAACAAAAAATCTACCATCACTTTGTTATTTTTACAGTCGATTTCTGTCCTTTTTTGCTTAATATTTTTTTATAACCTTCCAGCTTATTTGATGGAACCTTTATCTTCGCCTTTGCCTGAATCCCTTTCAATGCTCCTTTGCCTACCCTCTGAAGATTTTTAGACTGGATAATAATGGAACTTAAATTCCTGCATCCCCGGAATGCATTTGCTTTGATCTCCGTCACATGCTTTCCTACCGTTATTCTCTTTATATTTTTATTGTCCTTAAATGCATTTTTTCCAATAGATGTCACTTTGTAACTGATTCCATCTATCTTTATTTTGTCCGGAATGATAATCAAATTTTTTTGGTCTCTTGTTTTTACAAATTCAACCGTACCGTTTTTTAATCCTGTCCTGGTAACTTTATAAACATGTTTGGAAATGGAGTCCTCAGACTTTTTTCCTTTTTTAGGAATAGCAGCCTGTCCCGTTTTCTGTTTCCCACAGGCGATACATCTATAGGTACAAGTGTATTTCTTTTTGCCGCTGCCTAAAGATGATTGATCTGCAACTGTCCCATTATCCCATAAATGAGTATTCAGGCACATAAATTTTATTTTATTTTCCTGTGCAAATATTCTTGCGTAAGAATTTGGATCTGCATAAATAATGCCGTTTGTCAGCGGGTTCAAGGTTGCAAACGCACTGTTATCTATATAGGTTACACTTTTTGGAATAGTTATTTTCTGTAATTTATTACAATATAAGAAGGCTATATTTTCTATAGTTGTAACTCCTTCTTCCAGTTCTACTTCATGGAGACTCGAACAATTATAAAAAACGCCGCGGGAAATCGTCTTCAAACTGCCTGGAACAGTGATTTTCAACAGGGAACTGCACGAAAAAAATGCACACTCTCCAAGTTTTTTTAAGTTACGTGGAAAAGAAATACTTTCTAAACTTCTACAGCCATGAAAAGCTTCTTTTCCAATATCAATTAGACCTTCCGGCAAATTAACAAACTTGATATTGACACAGTCTGAAAAAGCATAATCCCCAATCATTTTAAGGGTACTTGGGAAAACAACCTGTTCTAAACTTTTACAATTATAAAAAGCATTTCTCATTATATCACGTATTCCTTCTGAAATAACCAGGCGCTTGATTTGACATTCAGATTCCCATCTATCATTATCAAAATTCAATTTTACAGCTCTTACTCTTTTACCATCAATTTCTGAAGGAATAACGAGCGTTTCTTCCTTTTCATTACAATCAGTAACATTGATTGTACCGTCTGCATTTTCTTCATACTTAAATGCACTGGTATCAATTTCAGTTTCTTCTGCACTGACATCCATCCCCCTCCAGCAAACCAGAATCATCATAAAACAAACAATATAAAACCATTTCACCCTACTTATCCTTCCACGCATATAAATCTCCTTCATTTTTTAATTTAGAAATACAACCATCTGAAATACTAATATAAATATAATCCTATTTTTAAAATATGTAAAGAAAAAACAAAATAAAGAACACATCCAAACATAAACCAAAAGTTTCCAACCTACTATTACGCAAAGGAGAACATAAACTATGGAAAAACCAATTACCTTACAAATCGAACAATTTAAACAGGATCTTGTACACCTGGTCAACGAATCCGGCATTCCCGTCTTCCTTCTGGATTATATTTTGAAAGACTTTTACAATGAAATCCACATGCTGAACAAAAACCAATTAGAAAAAGATGAAAAAACTTACCAAGAACACACAGAAAACCAATAATTTTTAAATCAGGAGATAATACTATGAAAGAAGAGGACAGCCGATAAATGGCGCACTTAAACAATCTTTCTCATGGCAGCCTTTGAAAAAGTATTGTTTCAGGAGCTAAGAAGCCAGTTGGAATTCAGAAAGGATCCCTTCGCTGATAAGTAGTTTCTTAGCCTGCCTGATAGCCTTTTCCTTCTGCTTTTCTCTTAAAGGTTCAGGCATATCAATCTTGTATAAATCGGTCGGATTCCATACTTCACCAGTAGACAGTATCTGGTAAACAGCAGTGAGGATCATCCGAGCGATTGCAATAATGACCCGTTTTTTGCCACGGCGCTTCATAATGCGTTCATATTTCTGTTTGTAGTAAGGCGATTTATCAGATTTCACGGCTGCATGAGCAACTTGTACTAACGCAGGTTTGAGGTAGACACTGGCACATCATTGGGAACCTAATTGCTGGGGATCATTTGTTTATTGGCAATAAAAATAAAAACGTTATTATTACAGCCAATGGGATCACAATTAAAAACGGATTGATCCAATCAGCAAATTATAAAGCAGGAAACTATGGGAGCATGCTTGATTTAACAAATGGCACATTTGATTATGCCGGAGGCAGGCTAACCTATCAAAACAATACACTGACAGTGAATGGAAATATAACTGCAGATAAGCTTATTGCTACCAGAAACGGTAAAATTGCTAATTTTAATATTTCTGAAGATAAGCTTAGCACGGATAATGTGGATTTTGGTGATCCTCAAGGTATATATTTTGGTAAAAAAGGCATTAGCATTGGCAATAATTTTAAAGCTGGCAGCGATGGAAGCGTGTTTTTTAAAGGCGATATAGAAGCCACTTCAATGTATGACCATAAAGGAACAACCATTCCTGTTATATTGGCAAAAAGAGATGGCACACAGACATTTACACCAATATGGAGCGTTATTTTGCAAATAAATAATGATTCCTATATTGAATTAAAAGACTCGAGCGCAAGTGATTACAATAAGACAGAAATTGAAATTAAAGCAGATAAAATTAGATTTGCAGGAGATACATATTCTAATACAGGTGAAATAATGACTTCAGATTATAATGCAAAATCCGATATTAAACCATTGACAGAAAAATTCATCCTGTTCTTTTCCTTGCTGCAGCCTGTATCTTCTACATTTAAAGATGGCACATCTGGAAGGACTCATGTCGGATTTATAAGCCAGGACGTAGAAAATGCCATGCAAAAAACCGGATTAACTTCCCTCGACTTTGCAGGATTCTGTAAAGATGTTAAAACTTTTGAGACAATGGATGAATTTGGCAATAAAACATGCCAGATAGAAAATGATGAACACGGTAATACAAAATACATTTATTCTCTTAGGTATGATGAGTTCATCCCTTTAAATACTTTTATGATTCAAAACCTATATAGAGAAAATCAGGACATAAAAGAAAGGCTAGTACGACTGAAAGAAAAGGTAGAGAATCTTCATATCTGATATTTTAGTATAAATCGAGTAGAAAGCTAATCAACAAATGGTTAGCTATCTACTCCTATATTACTACATATACCATTCTATATACAGACGTTCTTGCACGGAATGATTTTCGTTTTTAAAGATTGCCAAATAATAGTTAATCATAAATATATCACCCATTTTAACTATATATTTGATAATCAAAAGATTTAATTATTATCACTTTGTAATTTTTGTTGAATCTTTCAATCCTTTTTTAGAAAACATTTTTCTATAAGATTTCAGTTTCTTCTTAGGAACCTTAATTTCTGCCTTTGAATGAATGCCTTTAAATGCATTTTTCCCTATGGTTTTTATTTGTTTCGACTTTACAATAATCGTTCTCAAGTTTTTACATCCAGAAAATGCATTAGAACCAATAGACTTAATATTTTTTCCTACTGTAATCTTTTTTATTTTTTTATTATTCTTAAATGCATTTTTTGATACTGAAGTTACTTTATACACTGCACCGTTTATGGTAATAGAATCTGGAATGCTTATTATGATTTTTGTCCTATCTGAATCGATAAATTCAACTGTACCGCCTTTGATTGCTGAATGAGTAACTTTAAAAGTATTTTCAGTTTTAGGATCAATAATGTTTTTTCCTTTTTGCACCAAACTAAGCTTTGGTATTTTTTGTACCTTGGTAGTTTTACATGCTGTACATGTCAATGTTTTCTGTCCTTCGTTAATCAGTGTAGGCTCTATTGTAATTATACCATCATCCCAATCATGGTATTTTAAACAACTGAATTTTATCCTGTATTTATTTGCATATGCCCTTGCATATGAATTGCAATTTGCACAAATAACTGCATTTTTATTGCCAGTATATTCTCCAATATATCCTTTTATAATTTTGACACTATCAGGAATAATTATTTTTTTTAGATTAACACAATTACTAAACATATGTAAATCTATCTCTTCTAAGCCATATCTAAAATTGACCTCTGTTAAGTTATGACAATATTCAAAAGCGCTTCCACCAAATGATTTTATGTTATTTGGTAATTCTATCTTTTCTAACATTATACAAGAACTAAATGAGCTTAAACCTATACTTTCCAATGTATCAGGAAAATCTACGTTTCTAAGATTATAACAACCAGAAAAAGCGATACTATCTATAATTTTTAATCCTTCCGGAAATTGAACATATTCTAAATTTTCACATGAATTGAATGCATAAATCTCTATAATTTCTATCCCTTCAGGAATTGTTAAGTATTTCAGACTATTATTCTCATAAAAAGCTTTCTCACCAATGATTGTAACTTTCTCACTATCAATTACCGAAGGAATGGATACTGTTTCATCTGTACCAATATATTTAGTAATAGTAATCGTACCATCATCGTTCTTCTTATATTTAAACATGCTGGTATCTATTTCACTCTCTTCCGCACTGATATCAATTCCGCCAAAACAAATTAGTATGGATATAAAACAAATACTAAAAATCCATTTTATATTACCCATTCAAATACCTCCTTATTTTCCATTAATATAACTAAGACAGATCAATATTAAAAATCAAAAAGTATTATCCCATAACTAGCTATATTATAAGTATATTCCCATTTTCAAAATATGTAAAGAAAAACTTAACCACTACCGGCTAAAGCCGGTAGGTTCAGTGGGCTGCTGAAGCAGCCTTGAAGAAGCGTATCTCAATTCTTTCCTTTCGTACTACTTCTCTCCAATTTCAAAGTTATCAGAGTTACTCCGCTCTTGTAGATCCTGGTTCTTGATGTACTCTCTGATTACTTCATCCGTCACATTCCCACTACTTGCCACAAAATATCCCCTTGCCCATAAATGCTGTCCCCAGAACTGTTTATTCAATTCCTTGTATTCCATCTGCAGCTTTCTTGATGTATTTCCTTTTATATACTGTACAAGTTTGCTTGCCGACAAATGGGGCGGTACTGACACCAGCAGGTGTATGTGGTCGCTCCCCACATGCCCTGCCAGAATCTCCACTTCATTGCTTTGGCAGACTATCCGGATCAATTCCCTTGTCCGCAAGGCTATCTTCCCTGTTATTACAGGTTTCCGGTACTTTGTTATCCATACCAGATGGTATTTGATATCATATGTGCAATGGGACGATTTCCTGTAATTTTCCATTTTTATCACCTCAAGTTTAGTATCTCTGTTTTACATCATCCTAAACTTGGGGGATGGGGTTGACCTAAAGGTTTCGCCTTAAGGCGAGGGTTTTAACCCCATTATACAGACAATAAATATTCGCCTTTCGCCGTCAGCGTAAATTCAAATTCCGGTATCTGCGCGTCTTCCGCACTTGGAACTGCGGCGGATGCCGTATAGTTTGCATCTTCCGAAACCGCTACCGTACTGCCGTTTATCGAAACCGTCTGCTGTCCCGTAATTAACGGTGTCCGGGAAATGATTTTCAGCTCGTCCTCGTCATATATTTCGTCCGTTACAGTCACAAATGAGATATCTCCGTGAAATATCGGAAGGTCAGACGCCAACGAAATATCTTCCGTAAAGCCTCCGCCAATGGCAAAATTCGTAATTGCGTCATTCGGATTAATATTAAACCAGCTCTTACTCGTTTCCTGCCACCAATCCGGCGGATAAATATTCGCCCCGCCGTCTACGCAGACCAACAGCTGATTTTGAAAATCCGCTTTGGTCGTGTCAAAACTGATGGCTACCGTATGCCATGCTCCGTCATTTAATTTTGTTTCCGCCGAATGGCTTCCTCTCCACCGATCTTCCGAAGCGCGTAAAATTTCACGGAAATCTCCGCCCTTGAGTCCAAAACACATCAGATTTTTTTCTACGTTGTCATCGCTGCCCGTAGCAAAAATAACAGCGTCTTCCTGTGTCGTACGGAAACGGTAAATGATCGTGCCGCCCGTCGTCTGTTTCTGCATAGTATTTAACACACGCAGATAATCCCCGTTCTGATACCATTTGCTTGCCGGATCTGCAAAATCCACATAATTTTGCCCGCTAAAGTCAACATCAGAAAGGTCAAGATCCAATGCCGACTTGTCCGATTCAAATAAATCTCTCGCATCCTCCCGGATATGCTCCAAAGAAGACAGCGTACGGAATATAAATTCCTCTGTGATCGAGCGTGCCGAGGGATCGTCGTCAGATACCGCCTGTACACAGACCGTATACCTCTGATGCTCTTCCAATTCTGTCTTTACTTTGATCTGACTGCCTTCAATTACAAATTTTTCATTGTCATTGCCGCTTCCAACCAATTCATAATGATGCGTACCGTCCGGAGCCGCTTTTCCTACGGACAATGTTCCGATTACACTTCCGACAGTCCAGTCTCTTATCATCTCGGCATCTAAAAATACATAAAACGGCAAAACCGGATTCTCCGGGCTAAGACTCAAACTGCCCTCTTTAAATGTTACCTTTTTTGCACTGCCGTTTGGCATACCGGTCACAGATACGCGGTAATTATGTCCGCCTTCATTTTGCAGATAGCGCATGATAAATCTTGCCTCGTCCGTATAAGCGGTTCTCGTATATGTCCGATTATCCGCCTGATCCGTAAGCGTAACCTGCATCATGCCGAAACTCTGTCCGTAAGCGCCTTCCAGTTTTTCAATTTCGCTTTCTTCCAGTGCAGCTCTTACCCTGCCTGCCGTGAGATTCGGCGTCGTTTCGGACGTTTCTTCCGTATAGCCGAAACGATACGCAAGATTGGCGATTCTCGTATCCGTGCTCAGGCCGCATTCGCGGATAAACTGCTGCGCCATGCGAAGCTGCCCCTGGGTGCTTGGATGCAGCGCATCTGCCGTTGTCGGGCTGCCATAATAATAATTTCTCTGATACAGATAAGGAAACGTATTCATCTCCTTATTCCATTCCGTATACTGATCGATCAACAAAATATTACCGTCGGCGTCCGCCACGCGGTGCATCCTTTCCAGATACCGGTCCTCAAGAGGATCCTTATATCTGCTGCTTGAGCTGGGCGTCGGCGTCCGGAAAATGATCAGTGCTTTTTCGTTGGACTCTCTGATTTTAGAAACAATCCGGATCAAATTATCCTCATATTGGTCTGCAGATGTATTATACTGCGACTGTGTATCGTTTGTTCCAAGCATCACGGATACGATATCCGGATGATATTTCATAAGTCTCTGGTCGATATACGCCAGCGTTTCCGTGGTCGTTGCACTGGATACGCCCGTATTGACTACAATATCATCGGACCTTCCGAGGTCTTCTTTCAGATATTTCTCAAAAATCTGCGCAATCCCGTCATAACCATTGGTCCATTTTGCGGCATGCGTAATGGAATCTCCCATAAACAGCCAGGTAAGCGGTTGATCCTTTGCGTCCGCTTTCTCTCTGATCTTCTGCTGCAGCTGCGTAAGCGTCTCCTGCCCTCCGCGGTTTCCGGCTTCTGTTTTGCCATATACCTTTGCAAGCTGCACGTGATTGTCCGTGGATTTCAGGCAGAGTACATATGCCTCATTCTGCGGAAGTCCGTCTATGGTAAATGCCCTGCCCGCGCCTTCCTGCGCCGTGCCTTTCATCTCAAGGTCGTCGATCTCAAGCGTATATTCCCACGTCGTACTTGCAGAAGAAATATCGCTTGGAATCACTACGGACAGCCTGCCGCCTGCTTCTGCCGTAACTGCCGGCATACTGTCTTTTTTATACTCCTGCGGCATATCTTCACTTGTCCAATAGGAGAGCACAGGAAAACCCGCCGTACTTTTAAATGTCGCCTGAGACAACTGCATCGCAATCTCGCGATGTCCTTCCGCCGTCAGTTTATTCTGTTTAAAATCCTCGTTATCCGTAAGAGTCGTATGATCTGCCAGAACGATCCGATCCTTCACAGCCGCATGCGCACTCACGTAACTGCGCAGCGTATCTCTTGCCGCATTTACATATAGATTGATCTGTTCCGCATCCCCTGCTTTTCCTGCATGCGGAAACTGAATTACGGCAAAACCGGTATTCCCTTTTACCGCCAGCGCCTTATCTAAAATTCCGGTCAGCGCCGTCTGAAACTCTGTTATGCCGGCTTGTCCCTTTTTATAATCCTCCGGACCGATCAGATAAGCGATTGCTTTCGGATCCAGCTTTTCAATGTATTGATCCATTTTATCATAAAATGTTTTTGCGCTGTCGCCTGCTTTTCCTACATTGACCATATACCGCTGGCGTTTGATGGGACTGTCTGTCGCATTTACCCACCGAATATACTCTTCAAACTGTCCGATGTAATTCCGTACGCCGGCAATTTCAGAAAACCTTCCCTGCGCTTCCACGCCTCCGCCAAATATCCAGGTATTGTCCGGATCCATATTAAACATTGCCGAAATACCGCTTCCAAGATCCGTCAGCCCCTTGTTGTTTACCATACTGATAAAATCCGAAATGGCTGTCTGCATCTGCGAAATCAGCGTGTTGTATATGTTTGCCGCATAAGTCGGCGCCGTATCGTCAAGAACCCCCTTCACGGTCCGATACGTTTCTGTCGCTGTAAATACCGCCCAGTCCTCCGCTGCATAATCGCGTTCTGATATGCTCTCAAAGACCTGCCGCAATTGTTTTTTCGGTTCATCCGTCCCGTATGACTTATGGTGTTCGGATAAAGACGCCTGGCTGTATGCCCCGTCGGATATGACAAAGGATTTGATTTCGCCGCCGAATTTCCCGTAATTTTCATGCCGTGTTGCGCTGTTTGGATTGCAGCTTCCGATTGTAACCGTATCGATAGATCTTCTCCAATCCCTGTAAAAATCTCCGGAATTTGCAATTGTTTCGCCAAAAAACGCACGAACAAAATTTTTGGTGTTCTTCGCCGTATTCCCACTGGCTGTCTTCAAATTCTGCGCATCACAATACACATTAAACGCCGCCGGAGAAATAGAAACCGTCAAAGTATGGTACCTGCCGTCATTCAGGTTGCCAAGTCCTGTCAACGTCCAGTCCGTACTGCCTTCCCATGCGCCTGTATTCATATAAACGGTTCCGCTGCTTACATTTAAAATCAAAGCAAGAGACGAATGCGCACGTGCCGGCGGGTTGGCTCCTGCCAGCCCGTTATTATCCTTCTCGGAATAATTATTCTCACTGTTCCCGATCTCCATCAAATAGTAATAGTTCTCTCCGTTTTTATTGAAAGCTTTTGACGCGTCATACCGAAATGTCATGGACACTTCCAGGGACTCCTCGATTTGCGTCAGTTTTTTGATTTCTTTCTTTTCCAGAGACATAACTTCTTCGTCATGAGCGGGATCCAGTTCTATATTGTTATATTCTAACTTTAACGGCGCCTGCTCTATATAAAGTGAAAAAGAAGCGTTTACCTCATCAACACCGTCACTGACCACAGCGTTTACAGTAAACGGAGTCTCTTTGTGCGCCGGGTCGTATTGATATCCCTCGGCACATCTGATCTTCAGCAGGCCGTCTTCCACGTTCAACCCGATATTTTCCGCGGCAGCTTCTGCACTTTCTGCAGACGTAATCGTCAGCAAATCGTTGTTTGCATCCGTTGCCAGATCTTTTCCTGACATTGTAAGCGTCTTACCCTGCACCAGAATGGCAGCTCCGTCCGTAACAGCTGTCGGAGCAATGTTCTTTCCGCCTGCTTTCAGAGCATCCTCTGCCGCCTTTAACGCGTCGTATTTATTATAAATGACCCATTCCGGCGTCGATGCAGTGACCGTTTTCGCTGCTGTCAACGCTGTCTCGTATGGCTCCCAGGTTGCAGACGGATAGTTGCCATCCTCATTCTCTTTTTGATAGGTACTTTCACATGTTGTTATGTATGAGGATAACGCTTCAAACAATCCGTCCGGACATTTCTGATTCTCAGCTACAACCTCATTCGCATTCAGCTTTTTACTGGAGAACTCCATGTATTTGATGTCTCCGTCAAAATCATACATTCCCCCGTTTGCAGCTGTAACATTATATGTTGTGTTTTTTCCCTTGCCGCCGATCGTAAATGTATGCAGAGGACTCTCCCCCTGCAACAGCTCATTTATTTTTCCATACCAATTAGAAGCCAGATTGGTAAGGTTCATATTCGTGTTGACTCCGTCGATTGCAAAATAAACATTTGTTGCAGTTGTATTTGCATCCGGCGGAACATATGAAACCGTCAGTTTATGATAATTCGTATCCGAAATTTTATGACCGTCTCTGCTTCCAAAAATTCCTTGAGATCCCTTCCAGTCAAATGAAATCCTGCCCTGTGTGTTATTTGAGACTAAGGGATTCTGCCAAAATGTAATATGCTCTCCATCATTACCTTCTAAAGCAAAAAAAGCATGATTTTTGCTTACCGGCTCCCGATAACGAAAGACCATCGTCATCGTAATCGTCTCCATCTCATTAAAATAAGCGATGTCCTCTTCCTTTGTAACCACAATAGGCTCTGCCCCCTGCTCAAAAAGAGCCGTATCCAATGCAGGTGACCCGTAAGAGAGACGCTTTACACCATCTGCTTCTGTGATCGTTCCGGAAACGACTGTCTCTTCTGCCAAAACATCGGCTGACGGAAACGGTACGGCGCACATTGCCATAACAACCGTAAGAAACAGCGCCAGCATGCGTCTGCCAATTCTTAGTTTCATAAAATGATTCCTCCTCCTAAACATTATAACTTCTCGGAATCTTCAGCCCTTATTTCATGGGTCTTTCAGAACCTATTTTTCAAAAATCACCCACTTTTTTCTCAAAACCACTTGACAAACCAATCAAAAAATGCGGCGCTTCGCGCCCTTGATCAAAAAGTACATTTTTTTGATTGGAGGCGATCTTTGATGTTACCTTATAACCCTGGCGGTCATGCCGCCTATCAGGATACTTTCGTATCCCAGTTCCTTAAATTTTACCCGGATCCCTTTGTGCTTCCCAAAAGCACCTGGGATTATATCGTACAGTTCTGGTTTCTCGATCTTTCCAAGACGGATTCTATCATGCAGGAATGTTACTCTGTTTTTGGTCCGGAACCAAGGCTCCCTTCCTGCATGCTGCGCTCCTATCTGCTTGCTTTGAAACTGAAAGTTACTTCCATCACTGTCTGGTGCCGCATGCTTAAGGAAACTCCCCTTTATGCCATCCTCAGCGGGTTCTCTTTTGGCGATACCCCTGGTGTTGGGACTTTTTATGATTTCTTTTCCCGCATCTGGCAGGATGACTCCAACAACCTTTCCCCGAAAGACCGGTTCCCTAAGATAAAGAAAACTCCCAAAGGCAAAAAGAAAGGCGATAAGACTCCCTGCGATTCTTCCAGCACTGCTTCAAAACTTCTTCCCCTGCTGGAAC
>OFHM01001773.1_pt1 | contig 13407 bp, 13 predicted proteins | sample 1521311 | NCBI WGS metagenome assembly OFHM01 (sample SAMEA3504083, study PRJEB24116) | mouse gut metagenome | biome: mouse gut; feature: mouse-associated habitat; material: faeces | place: Denmark | collected 2011 | reverse complement strand
TACTGATTAGTCACCGGGCGGATACGGAGAAAGGAACTCCGAAGTTCGAAAGAGGAAAGTCTGTGTCCGACCGTCGACAGGAAGTGATTTATATTTCCGGCACGGCTGCCATTCGTGGTGAGGAAAGTGTAACGACCGGAGATGTACTTTCGCAAGCGGAAATCACTCTTGAAAATATCCAGCATTTGATCGGACTGGAGGAGGGAAGAGAAAATTGGCCGGAACATTCCGGTAAGTTAGGACTCCTTCGTGTATATCTGAAGAATGAGGAAGATGCGCCGGCTGTGAAAGCAGACTTGGATAAACTTTGTCCGGATCTGCCTATTGCTTATCTTTATGCGGATGTATGCAGAGAGGAATTATTGATAGAAATTGAAGGGATTGCTTATTTGTAAAAGCATTGTTTATTATAAAAGAAAAACAGATGAAACTGATTCGACTGATAGCTTCACCGGTATTGATGTATATCTTGGCGGGACTTTATGCCTTGATATTGGCAGTAGCCACTTTTGTGGAAAATTCTTATGGCGCTGCCATTGCCCGCGAGTATTTTTATTATGCTCCCTGGTTTATTCTATTACAGTTATTGCAGGCAGTTAATCTATTGGCTATGTTCCTTCGGGGAAGCTATTTCAAGAGAATCAGTAAAGGCAGTCTGATTTTTCATGGAGCTTTTCTTTTTATTTGGTTGGGAGCTGCTGTCACTCACTATGTCGGAGTGACGGGCATCATGCATATCCGTGAGGGGGAAACGGCAAACAGCATGATGAAAGATGAGGGAGCAGGGATGGAAAAGACTTCTCTGCCTTTCTCTGTCACGCTGGATGATTTCAGGTTGGAACGTTATCCGGGTTCTCACAGTCCGATGTCTTATGAAAGTGATTTGGTAATTAAGCGAGGGCATGAATCTCCTTTGCAGGCAACCATTCGAATGAATAAAGTGATTGATGTGGATGGCTATCGTCTGTTTCAATCTTCGTTCGATCCCGATGAACAAGGTACTGTGTTGTCTGTGAGCTACGACCGTCCCGGTATGCAACTTACGTATACCGGATATTTTCTTTTGTTGGTTTTGTATGGACGTTGTTCAGTAAGAAATCCCGTTTCGGACGGTTGCGTAAAGAGTTGGGAGAAATGAAAAATAATGCTCCTTTCTGTTTGTTGTTCTTCCTGATTTTATCCGGAATATCAAGTATGCAGGCATTGAGTGCACAACAAAAATCGGTTTCTTTGCAACAATCACCCATAGCAGGGCAACACCCTCTTGTGGTTTCTCAACTACCTTGTGTTTCTTCTTTACATGCCGAAAAGTTCGGCAGCTTGGTAGTGCTTAATCCAAATGGGCGTCTCGAACCCGTCAACAGTTATACATCTGCCATCTTACGCAAATTGTATGGAGCCGATCAACTGAACGGTATGGATTCGGATCAATTCTTTCTGAATCTGCTTTCTTTTCCCGATGAGTGGGGTGCCTTTCCTTTTATCAAAGTCGATAATAAAGAACTCCTTCAACGTTTCGGCAGAGATGGCAAATACATTGCTTGGCAAGATGTGTTTGATGCAGACGGTAACTATATCCTGGCAAATGAAATGAACACGATTTATGCCAAGCCGGCTTCGGAACGGAAACGGCTGGACTCGGATTTATTGAAACTGGATGAATCGGTAAATATCGTCTATCGTATCATGCAACACCAGTTGTTGCCGCTTTTCCCGGATGGAAACGATTCGCAGGGAAAATGGTATTCATCGGGTGATGATTTAAGTGCTTTTCACGGGAAAGACTCTTTGTTTGTAACTAAAATCATAGATTGGTATATCTATGAATTAGGAAACGGAGTTCGTTCCAACAACTGGAAAGAAGCCGATAAAATCATCGAAATGATGAATATCTTCCAACAGGCAAAGGCTAAAGTTCCCCCTATTGATAATCGGAAAGTGAAAGCCGAACTTCTTTATAATCAGCTGAATCTATTTTTCTGGTGTCGTCTGGCTTACCTGATTTTGGGCGGCATCCTCCTTTTCATTGCTTGTGGAGAGATTATTGCAGACTTCAAATGGGGGAGAAAACTAAGTGGCATCCTGATTGCTCTCCTGACAATCGCTTTCCTTGCGCATACGTCAGGTGTCTTGCTACGTTGGTATATTTGCGGGCACGCGCCTTGGGCGAATGCTTACGAGTCGATGGTATGTACTTCCTGGATGCTGGTAGGTAGCGGACTTCTGTTTGCTCGTCGATTTCGTATTCTTCCGGCATTAGCGGGATTATTGGGTGGAATCATGCTTTTTGTAGCAGGACTAAACCACCTGAATCCGGAAATCACTCCTTTGGTTCCGGTACTCCAGTCTTATTGGCTAATGTCTCATGTTGCTGTTATCATGATCGGTTACGTATTCTTTGCGCTTTGCGCACTGACAGGATTGTTTAACCTTGTACTGATGAATTTACTTTCCGCCACCAACCGGGTGAAGCTCCAGTTCCGTATCCGTGAACTGACATTACTGAATGAAATGGCAATGATCCTCGGCCTGTTCTTTATGACCGCAGGCACATTTCTTGGAGCCATCTGGGCAAACGTCTCTTGGGGTAGGTATTGGGGCTGGGACCCTAAAGAAACCTGGGCATTGATCTCGATTGTTGTGTATGCATTGGTGCTTCATATTCGTTTCATTCCTCTTCTGAAAGGAAAGACCGACTGGTGTTTTAATCTGCTTTCGGTCGTAGCCATTCTTTCCGTTATCATGACTTGGTTCGGAGTGAATTACTATTTAAGCGGCCTGCATTCTTATGGAAAAACCGAAGGGGGAGATTTCTTGTTGTGGATATGGGGATTGGGAGTCTGTCTTGTGTTTGTGTTGGCATGGTTTGCGCGTTGCAGAGAAAAAAACTGATTCCTTATAAGAAGGCATACTCTTTATAAGAAGACATACTCTTTTGTTACAATGTAACATGATTGAATGTGATGCTTATTACAGTCAAATTCTCCTTCACCTCCTTCACTCGGTTGTAACCATCTGTTTGACAGGTGTTTCCGGTGAATGGATAAAGAAAAGTCTTCTCTTCACGCCCTTCACCCCCTTCACGCCCTTCACAATCCCCACAATTTGTCACTTTCACAGCTCGTAACCTTCGCATAGGCATTGTCTATCTTATCCAATTAAACAGCTTGCACCTAAGCAGCCGACTAGAGTTGTCCATCTAGCCGACTGTAGTTGTCTGCTTAGCCGACTATAGTCAGCCAGGTGGACAACCTCAGTCGGCGATTGATAAATAGAAATAAAGTATACGATAAGACGGTAGTCTATCAGTCATAAGAAAGCTGATTCTTAATATTGGAAATGAATAAATGATGGTGATATAGGCTGCTTTGAAACACATTGTACAGACTTCCAAACTGTCATCCCGTTTTTTTAGACTGATCCCTATTTAGGGGAGTGGGAGAGCTAAAACCACCGATAAAATGGAGTTGTTTTAAAGAACTGAAGGCTGAAGACTGTTTTTTATTCTAATAAAATGATATTGTTGAAACCATATTAACTAAAAACGAAACTCAAAGATATGGAGTTAAAAAAAGCTTTTTTGCCATACCGACTTTGCAAAAAGTATAAATATTAGTTCTATATTTGCAGCCGTTAAAAGAGATAGATGAAACAAAACTTAAAAATCGGACTACTTTTAGTGTTGGCTTTGCTCATCCGTTGCGCAACTAACGAAGCAATGGAAAATGCGTGCAAAGTTTCCTCCCCGACTTATCGGCAAGAGAAATGCTATATATCACAAGATCGTCCGATTCAGGATGCTTTGGAACGTCTTTATAATCTTTATACGACGCAAACCTGTGATATGAGTCATACAGACGTCGCACATGTTCCGACAGATAAAAGCATGTTTTTGCTAATCGCTTATTTCTGCGACCATTACAAACATCAAAGTCCACCTTACCCTGTCTCGTCCCATTCTCCTACATATTATTACGATCCTATCTCCTATTATATATATGGGTTGAGAAAGATTGTCATTTAGCCTATAGTACAGTCGACTCTTTTACTCGTCATTTATTACAGTTGGTTTTATTCTCCATAGGGCGAATAGACTAATTGCTTATTTCTATATAATATTCAATCTAAACAGCTATTGAATTATGAATTTTACATTTTTAGTTGTTGTTTTACTGACAGCACTTGCTTTTGTCGGTGTAGTAATAGCTCTCTCGCGTGCTATCTCTCCCCGTTCATACAACCTGCAAAAGTTTGAGGCTTATGAATGTGGTATACCGACACGTGGTAAATCATGGATGCAATTCCGTGTAGGCTACTACTTGTTTGCCATCCTATTCCTTATGTTCGATGTCGAAACAGCTTTTCTGTTTCCGTGGGCGGTAGTTATGCGTGACATGGGACCACAGGGACTTATTAGTGTTATCTTCTTCTTTATCATTTTAGTTCTGGGCCTTGCTTATGCCTGGAGGAAAGGAGCTTTGGAATGGAAATAACCAAAAAGCCAAAAATAAAATCTATTCCGTATGATGAGTTTATCGACAATGAATCATTGGAAAAGTTGGTCAAAGAGCTTAATGCAGGAGGAGCCAATGTTGCCCTCGGAGTACTTGACGACTTTATCAACTGGGGACGCAGCAATTCACTGTGGCCGCTTACCTTTGCAACCAGTTGTTGTGGTATCGAATTCATGGCACTGGGTGCCGCGCGTTATGACATGGCCCGCTTTGGGTTTGAAGTAGCACGTGCCAGCCCGCGTCAGGCTGATATGATTATGGTATGCGGAACAATCACCAATAAAATGGCTCCGGTACTGAAACGACTTTATGACCAGATGCCCGATCCGAAGTATGTGGTTGCCGTAGGCGGATGCGCTGTCAGCGGAGGTCCTTTCAAGAAGTCCTATCACGTAGTGAACGGAGTGGACAAGATTCTTCCGGTAGATGTATATATCCCCGGATGTCCGCCGCGTCCCGAGGCTTTCTATTATGGCATGATGCAGTTGCAACGCAAGGTAAAAATAGAAAAGTTCTTTGGTGGAGTAAACAGAAAAGAGAAGAAACCGGATTATTTAAAAAATGAAGAATGATGAATGATGAATGAAGAATTCGCATGCAACATCCCAGCAGATTTTTCATTCTTAATTTTTCATTCTTAATTTAATTTGATTTATGCAAGAAATACAATTTATAGCTCCTGCAGCGTTACACGACGAGATGCTGCGCTTGCGAAATGAAAAACAGATGGACTTTCTCGAAAGCCTCACCGGTATGGACTGGGGAGTAGCCGACGAGAAAGACGCTCCGGAAAAACTCCGCGGCTTAGGCGTAGTCTACCATCTGGAATCTACCATTACAGGCGAACGGATAGCACTAAAAACAGCGACAACCAACCGCGAGCTACCGGAAATACCGTCTGTCAGCGACATTTGGAAGATAGCCGACTTCTACGAACGTGAAGTCTTCGACTATTATGGTATCACTTTCATCGGTCATCCTGATATGCGCCGGCTCTACCTGCGTAACGATTGGATCGGCTATCCAATGCGTAAAGATAACGATCCGGAGAAGGATAACCCACTGTGCATGACCAATGAAGAGACGTTTGATACGACTCAAGAAATAGAACTGAACCCGGACGGGACAATCAAAGACAAAGAAACCAAACTCTTCGGCGAAGAAGAATATGTAGTCAACATCGGTCCGCAGCATCCTGCTACTCATGGTGTAATGCGCTTCCGTGTTTCTTTGGAAGGTGAAATCATTCGTAAGATTGATGCAAACTGTGGCTATATCCATCGGGGCATCGAGAAAATGAACGAAAGTCTTACTTATCCGCAGACATTGGCTCTGACAGACCGTCTTGATTACCTGGGTGCCCATCAGAACCGCCATGCATTGTGCATGTGTATTGAAAAAGCCATGGGTATTGAAGTCAGCGAACGCGTGCAGTACATCCGCACCATAATGGACGAGTTGCAACGTATCGACTCTCACTTGCTGTTTTACTCTGCACTGACGATGGACTTAGGAGCGTTGACAGCATTCTTTTACGGATTCCGTGAGCGCGAGAAGATTCTCGATATCTTTGAAGAAACTTGCGGCGGGCGTCTGATTATGAACTACAACACAATTGGCGGTGTACAAGCTGATCTTCATCCTAACTTCGTCAAACGAGTAAAAGAGTTCATTCCTTATATGAGAGGAATCATCCACGAATATCACGATATATTTACGGGTAACATCATCGCACAAAGCCGTATGAAAGGCGTCGGTGTGTTAAGCCGTGAAGATGCCATCTCTTTCGGTTGTACCGGAGGTACAGGCCGTGCATCAGGATGGGCGTGTGACGTACGTAAACGGATGCCATACGGTGTATATGACAAAGTCGATTTCAAAGAAATCGTTTATACGGAAGGCGACTGCTTTGCCCGTTACCTGGTACGTATGGATGAGATCATGGAAAGTCTGAACATCATCGAGCAATTAATAGACAATATTCCCGAGGGACCTTATCAGGAGAAGATGAAGCCTATCATCCGTGTTCCGGAAGGCAGTTACTATGCCGCAGTAGAAGGAAGTCGTGGCGAATTTGGTGTCTTCCTGGAAAGTCAGGGTGACAAAACGCCTTACCGCCTACACTACCGTGCTACGGGATTGCCACTTGTTGCTGCAATTGACACCATTTGCCGGGGAACAAAGATTGCCGACTTAATTGCTATTGGCGGAACAATAGATTATGTCGTTCCGGATATTGATAGATAAACAAGTAATAAGTATCAAGTATTTTAAATTATATGTTCGACTTTAGTATAGTAACAAACTGGATACATGAGCTACTGCTCTCCATTATGCCGGAGGGATTAGCCATCTTTATAGAATGTGTAGCTGTCGGCGTATGCCTCGTAGCACTGTATGCCATCCTGGCTATCATATTGATCTACATGGAGCGTAAGGTTTGCGGTTTCTTCCAGTGTCGTCTCGGTCCGAACCGTGTTGGTAAATGGGGTTCTATCCAAGTGGTCTGCGACGTGCTCAAAATGCTGACCAAAGAAATCTTCATGCCGAAGGGTGCCGACCATTTCCTTTATAATCTTGCTCCATTCATGGTGATTATCGCTTCATTCCTGACTTTCGCTTGTATTCCTTTTAATAAAGGTGCGGCGATTCTGGACTTTAATGTGGGCGTGTTCTTCCTGTTGGCAGCTTCCAGCATTGGAGTTGTCGGTATCTTGCTGGCAGGTTGGGGTAGTAACAACAAATTCTCTTTGATCGGTGCCATGCGAAGTGGTGCACAGATTATCAGTTACGAACTTTCGGTTGGTATGAGCATCATGACAATGGTAGTGCTGACGGGAACCATGCAATTTTCTGAAATCGTAGAAGGACAAGCTGATGGTTGGTTCATCTTCAAGGGACATATTCCTGCGGTCATTGCTTTCATCATCTATCTGATTGCCGGAAATGCAGAATGCAACCGCGGTCCGTTCGACCTTCCCGAAGCGGAAAGTGAGCTGACAGCCGGCTATCATACTGAATACTCCGGTATGGGTTTCGGTTTCTTCTATCTGGCAGAATACTTGAATCTGTTTATCGTAGCCAGTGTTGCCGCCACCATCTTCCTGGGAGGATGGATGCCGCTGCACATTGTTGGTTTGGATGGATTTAATGCTGTGATGGATTATATTCCGGGCTTTATCTGGTTCTTCGCCAAAGCATTCTTTGTGGTATTCCTTCTGATGTGGATCAAATGGACTTTCCCACGCTTGCGTATCGACCAGATCTTGAATCTGGAATGGAAATATCTGGTTCCTATTTCTATGGTAAACTTATTAATAATGGCATGTTGTGTAGCCTTCGGCTTTCATTTCTAGCAGATTAGATTATGGAATATAAAGATAAAAAATATACGTACTTAGGTGGTCTGGTGCATGGCATCAGTACACTGGCAACGGGTATGAAAACCAGCATCAAGGTATACTTCCGTAAGAAAGTGACCGAGCAATATCCCGAAAACCGGAAAGAGCTGAAAATGTTCGACCGTTTCCGTGGTACGCTGAATATGCCCCACAATGAGAATAATGAACATCGCTGTGTAGCTTGCGGACTGTGCCAAATGGCTTGTCCGAACGACACAATCAAAGTGACCAGCGAAACCGTCGAAACAGAAGATGGAAAGAAAAAGAAAATCCTGGCAACCTATGAATATGATTTGGGGGCTTGTATGTTCTGCCAGCTCTGTGTCAATGCTTGTCCGCACGATGCCATCACGTTCGACCAAAACTTCGAACATGCAGTCTTCGACCGGACGAAACTTGTCCTGAAGTTGAACCACGACGGTAGTAAAGTAATAGAAAAGAAAAAAGAAGTTTAGATATGGGATCAACACTTGAAACAGTAGTATTCTACTTTTTGGCAGCATTTATTATTGCGATGTCCATCATGACGGTGACTACCCAACGTATCGTACGCTCGGCCACCTACCTGCTCTTCGTGCTCTTCGGCACGGCCGGCATCTATTTTTTGCTGGGTTACACCTTTCTGGGTTCCGTTCAGATCATGGTTTATGCCGGTGGTGTCGTCGTTCTTTATGTATTCTCCATCTTGCTGACCAGTGGAGAAGGCGACCGGGCCGAGAAAGCGAAACGAAGTAGGCTCTTGGCAGGCCTTTCCACGATGATTGCCGGTTTAGCAATTATCTTGTTTATCACGTTGAAGCATAATTTCATGCAGACAGCTAATCTGGCTCCGCTAGAAATTAACATTCATGCTATCGGGAATGCTTTATTAAGTAGTGACAAATACGGCTATGTATTGCCTTTCGAAGCTGTCAGCATATTATTGCTGGCATGCATCATCGGTGGTATCATGATTGCACGTAAGAGATAAACGAGTATTAACTATCAAAATAGAGTTCGAATATGATACACATGGAATATTACCTGGTAGTTTCTACCATCATGATGTTTGCAGGAATCTATGGATTCTTTACCCGCCGAAATACACTGGCTATCCTGATTTCTGTAGAGTTAATGCTGAATGCTACGGACATCAACTTCGCCGTGTTCAATCGATTCCTTTTTCCGGGGGGAATGGAGGGTTATTTCTTTGCACTCTTTTCCATCGCCATCTCGGCTGCGGAAACTGCAATAGCTATTGCTATCATGATTAACATTTATCGTAATCTTCGAAGCATTCAAGTGCGCAACCTGGACGAGTTGAAGTGGTGATTTGTTTCACACCGGGAAACCAAACAAAAGGTCCGGGTATAGTGATGATAAGCTATAAGACCAAGAATTAATAATAACTCAAGTAATTAAATAAAACTGTATGGAACTAACAATTCTAATACTCCTTCTTCCTTTCTTCTCCTTTCTCATATTGGGAATCGGAGGTAAATGGATGTCCCACCGGACAGCGGGTACAATCGGTACGCTGATACTGGGAGCAGTAGCAGTGCTATCCTATGTCACAGCTATCCAGTATTTCTCCGCTCCACGACTGGAAGACGGAACATTCGCCACACTGATGCCTTACAACTTCACGTGGCTTCCTTTTACAGAGACCTTACATTTTGATTTGGGCATCCTGCTCGATCCTATATCAGTAATGATGTTGATCGTCATCTCTACAGTGTCACTGATGGTACATATCTACTCTTTCGGTTACATGAAAGGAGAAGTCGGTTTTCAACGCTATTACGCTTTCCTATCCCTGTTTACCATGTCTATGCTGGGATTGGTCGTTGCAACCAACATCTTCCAGATGTACCTTTTTTGGGAGCTGGTGGGGGTAAGTTCTTATCTGCTAATCGGTTTTTATTATACAAAACCGGCTGCCATCGCTGCTTCCAAGAAAGCGTTTATTGTTACTCGCTTTGCTGACTTGGGCTTCCTGATCGGTATCCTGATTTACGGATATTACGGTGGTACATTCGGATTCACTCCGGATACGGTATCCTTGATAAGCGGTGGAGCTTCTATGCTTCCGTTGGCTCTCGGACTGATGTTTGTCGGTGGTGCCGGTAAAAGTGCCATGTTCCCGTTGCATATTTGGTTGCCGGATGCCATGGAAGGTCCTACTCCGGTCAGCGCATTGATTCATGCGGCTACCATGGTAGTTGCCGGTGTATATCTGGTGGCACGTATGTTCCCGCTTTTCATTGCATACGCACCGAATACGCTGCACATGGTTGCCTGGGTAGGTGCAATCACTGCATTCTATGCAGCAAGTGTGGCTTGCGTGCAATCAGACATTAAACGTGTATTGGCTTTCTCTACCATTTCACAGATTGGTTTCATGATGGTAGCCCTAGGTGTTTGTACTTCCATGAATCCGCACGAAGGAGGTTTGGGCTACATGGCTTCCATGTTCCACCTTTTCACACATGCCATGTTTAAGGCATTGCTCTTCCTCGGTGCAGGTAGCATCATTCATGCTGTACATTCTAATGAAATGTCCGCTATGGGAGGTTTACGCAAATATATGCCGATCACTCACTGGACATTCCTGATTGCTTGTTTGGCTATTGCCGGTATTCCTCCATTCTCGGGCTTCTTCTCGAAAGATGAAATTCTGGCTGCTTGTTTCCAATACAGCCCCGTAATGGGATGGGTGATGACAGTCATCGCTGCAATGACAGCTTTCTATATGTTCCGTTTATATTATGGTATCTTCTGGGGGAGCGAGCCGCCTCGGGAAAATTCCCATTCGGAACATAACACACCGCACGGAAACTTGGAAGCGGCACCTTGCCGCCCTTGCCACCCTTGCCACCCACACGAAAGTCCGCTGGCTATGACTTTCCCGTTGATGTTCCTGGCAGTTGTAACTTGTGGAGCAGGATTTATTCCTTTCGGACACTTCATCAGTTCGAATGGTGAATCTTATTCTATCCATCTCGATCCGTCAGTAGCTATTACGAGCGTTGTTATTGCGATTATTTCGATTGCAATCGCTACATGGATGTACAAGAATGCCAAACAGCCTGTTGCCGATTCGTTGGCAAAACGATTCAAAGGTCTGCACAAGGCAGCCTATAATCGCTTCTACATTGATGATATCTACCAGTTTATTACGCATAAGATTATCTTCCGCTGCATCTCTACTCCTATCGCATGGTTCGACCGTCATGTAGTGGATGGCTTCTTTGACTTCCTGGCATGGGCCACCAATACAACAAGCGACGAGATTCGTGGTTTGCAGAGCGGTCAGGTACAACAATATGCGTATGTATTCCTTTGCGGTGCACTGGCACTTATCCTACTGCTGATTCTCTAAATAGTAAATAGTAAATCTTTAAATAGTAAATCATAAAGATGAATTTCTTATCCATATTCGTACTTATCCCCTTATTGATGCTTGCCGGACTCTGGGCAGCACGAGGAATCAAAGCCATCCGGGGGGTTATGGTTACTGGCGCATCGGCACTTCTGATTGCTTCCGTCGTACTTACATTCCTCTATCTGGGAGAACGTAGCGCCGGAAACACGGCAGAAATGCTTTTCCGTGCAGATACGCTTTGGTATGCCCCGCTTCACATATCTTATTCAGTAGGTGTTGACGGAATTTCGGTAGCCATGTTGTTATTGTCTGCTATCATCGTATTCACCGGTACATTCGCTTCCTGGCGCCTGCAACCGCTGACGAAAGAATATTTCCTCTGGTTCACCCTGTTGTCTATGGGAGTATTCGGATTCTTTATATCCGTCGACTTGTTCACCATGTTCATGTTCTACGAAATTGCGTTGATACCGATGTACCTCCTGATTGGTGTATGGGGATCAGGACGTAAAGAATATGCAGCCATGAAACTGACTCTTATGTTGATGGGCGGTTCCGCTTTCCTATTGATCGGTATTCTCGGAATCTATTTCGGATCGGGAGCAACCACCATGAATCTTCTCGAAATTGCACAGTTGCACAACATACCTTTTGCACAGCAATGCATCTGGTTCCCGCTGACTTTCCTCGGCTTCGGTGTATTGGGCGCCCTTTTCCCGTTCCACACATGGAGTCCTGACGGTCACGCTTCCGCCCCGACTGCCGTATCCATGCTTCATGCCGGAGTATTGATGAAACTGGGAGGTTACGGATGCTTCCGTATCGCCATTTATCTGATGCCAGAAGCCGCCAACGAACTTTCCTGGATATTCCTGATACTGACAGGCATCTCTGTAGTCTACGGAGCCTTCTCCGCTTGTGTACAGACCGACTTGAAATATATCAATGCTTATTCATCCGTATCTCACTGCGGACTGGTTCTTTTCGCCATTCTGATGTTGAATCAGACAGCAGCAACAGGAGCAATCCTTCAGATGCTTTCACACGGATTAATGACAGCCTTGTTCTTTGCTCTGATCGGTATGATATATGGACGTACACATACACGTGACATCCGCGAACTTGCCGGTCTGATGAAAATTATGCCGTTCCTTAGCGTATGTTACGTGATTGCCGGTCTTGCCAACCTCGGTCTGCCGGGATTAAGCGGTTTCATTGCTGAAATGACTATCTTCGTCGGCTCTTTCCAGAACAACGACGTATTTCACCGCACACTGACCATCATCGCCTGCTCTTCGATTGTGATTACCGCAGTCTACATCCTGCGCCTGGTAGGTAAGATTCTATACGGAACCTGCACCAACAAACATCACCTCGAACTGACCGATGCAACGTGGGACGAACGTGTAGCCGTTATCTGCCTCATCGTTTGTGTTGCCGGACTAGGTATGGCTCCATTCTGGGTTAGCCACATGATTGGTGAAAGCGTATTACCGGTTGTCTCACAACTAATCCCCTAACTCATAAATCATCATTCTTAACTCATAAATATACAAGATGGATTATTCACAATTTCTATATATGCGAGAAGAGCTGTCGCTCATAGCTGTCTTACTGCTGCTATTTCTAGCCGACCTCTTCATGAGTCCGGATGCACACAAAAATAGTGGGAATGCACGCCTGAACACCATGCTGCCCGTTATTCTGATGGCTATCCATACAGCTATCAACTTGATTCCGGGAACTGCTGCCGATGCCTTTGGTGGCATGTATCACTATGTACCGATGCACACAGTTGTTAAATCAATCCTGAACGTCGGTACACTGATTGTTTTCCTAATGGCGCACGAGTGGATGAAAAGAGAAGATACTTCATTCAAACAAGGAGAATTCTATATGCTTACACTCTCTACCTTGTTTGGTATGTACCTCATGATTTCCGCCGGACATTTCCTGATGTTCTTCATCGGACTCGAAACAGCTTCTATTCCGATGGCAGCATTGATTGCCTTCGATAAATACCGTCACAACTCTGCCGAAGCAGGTGCCAAATACATTCTGACAACCCTTTTCTCCAGTGCATTGCTATTATTCGGTCTGTCCATGATTTATGGTTCTGCCGGGACTC
>OFHM01001758.1_pt1 | contig 13493 bp, 11 predicted proteins | sample 1521311 | NCBI WGS metagenome assembly OFHM01 (sample SAMEA3504083, study PRJEB24116) | mouse gut metagenome | biome: mouse gut; feature: mouse-associated habitat; material: faeces | place: Denmark | collected 2011 | reverse complement strand
GGGAGCTGGATTTGGTAAAGCGGTACGCCACCCACGACTATGACGCGGTGCTGGGGATGTACTACGCCAAGGCCCGGTTCTATGACGCGGAGAACCGCAGGTTTGCGGCGGTGGATCCGGTGAAGGGCGAGATCACCAACCCGCTGACTATGGTGCAGTATATCTATGCCATTGACTGCCCGCTGATTTATATTGATGTTGGCGGTAACAAGGCGGAGGCCGTTGATTTCGCAGGTGTCGGTGGCAGTGCTGCGCCGAAGCAAACAACAAACACGCCTTCGACACCGAAACCGACACCCTCGAACAGCACCCAATCTTCAAATCAATTCACCGTTACCGCAAACCAGGTGCGTATGCGCTCAGGCCCGGGCCTGAACTACTCGACCGTTGGCTATCTAAACAAAGGGGACAAGGTCATCAACCTGAAGCAGACGCATGATCAGGACGGCTACTCCTGGCAGAAAGTACAGGTCAATGGGAAAATCTGCTGGGTGGCGGATCACTATTTGAAGTCCAGCACGGGGACATCCACATCGGAGACTCCTCCAACTGTCTCTGTTCTGCCACCCTCTGATATTAGTAAACTTCACGAAATTGATTTTTACCAGTCGTCAAGGCATAAGGGCTATGATGAATATGGAAACATTGCAAATGATATGAAATTTGGTGACTACACATACGATCAAATTGATTTATTACATCCATATTTTTCATTCCAGCTTTGTGAAAAACCAGACGTCCTTTTCGCTGAATTTCGAGATATGGTGCGAACCTTTTTTGCTATGGGAGATTTAGAAAGAATTGCTTTAGACATGATAGATCATTTTAAAAATGGAGGTGGACAAGAGTACACTAATCCCTCATTGATACGGGCAGTCAAAAATCATCCAAATACGCAAGCATATGTTGAAAGTGTAAAAGAAATTGTCATAGGTGCGTTATCCCAAAATAATGGGGATTTAAATGTATTAAAAGGACAGGCAGTATTACAAGAGATTGAGAAACTTCCACGGATAAAGTTTGATGGGCTAACTGACACATTCCTTGGGTTAAGAATTATGATTAATGACACTTGGGGAAATTCTATTCGTGTTGAGAATTATAAAATTACCGGGAAAACGTTTCAAGGTACCCTGCATTTTGATATTTACGATCATTTTGGATTGGATGAGCCAGATGTCTTAAAGATTTATGGCGATTTAGCTGGATTTAGAGCATGGTTTGTTTTACAGCACTATGACCAGTTTGCAGGACAATACAAACCATTTGTAACAAATATAGATCTTTACATTCCGTTCAATGGAAGTGTTGCTTAATGAGACATGGCTGGAATAAACTGTGGATAGTATTAATGATATTTTTACTGCTTATCATTAATATTATTTGGGTAAAAAAAGAAAGAAAATTTGAAATAGCTGAGATCCCGAATACGCATGTTTTTGCCACTACAAATTCGATTGATTACAGGTTTTTTGTGGTTTCCAATCCCCCAGAGTCTTTGGATGAGTTCAAGCAGTTGCTTGAAGGTTATATAACAAAATATATAGAAGAAAACACAGATAATATTCACGACGGATGTCTTATTTCCTGGCGTTTTTTTCGCGAGACACACATTATTAACCAGAATTGGGTTGAAGGTGGCGGATATTTTAAAGAAGATCATATTGAATGGCACCAAGACAAGGACGGAATTGCATTTGTGTACTCAGTTGATGGAGAACTTGTATACCATCTTTTACGGAAATCGACGAATCTATTTGATTATGGGCGTGTATTGGATGAATGCTATTGGCCCGATGATTAGCTAATAGAATGTTCTTGGGCATGGTAACTTTTACGCTTAAGCAAATGGCAGATGGAGCATATTTTAAAGTTGTGATGGTCATACTTGTTTCTTGCACCATGCGATTCTGAGAAGAACTACCAAGCCAGACCTGCCCGCAGCTTTTGGGGCAGTCAGTTCGTCCCGCCGCCGCTGACCGTTGAGATACGGCCAGCGGCGGCGGCCCGTCTTACGCCCCACATCCCCAGCCGCACAGGCAGCAAAGCTGCCTGTGCTTTTTTTGTCCCCAGTGACGTCACAAATTATCCCAAAGACGGATCCGCAGCCCGCGGCTCCGTCTTTTTCTATCCCCTTGCCCACCCAAAACAGAACAACGCCCAGAAGGAGAGAGAACCAGATGAAAACTGGCAAGCCCCCCTGCCTCCCGGTTTCCCGCGATATCCTCTGGCACATCCTGCTGGCCCTGGCCAGCTACCGCGTCCCCAGGCCCGTAACCGAACGGGTGGTGTTTCCCGACTGCTCCGGCGCCCCCTCCTATTATGTGTGTCCCAGGTGCGGGATCACGCTGGAGCGGGAATTTGCGGCCTTCTGCGACCGCTGCGGCCAGCGGCTGGGCTGGCGGGGCTGCCGGGAGGCGAAAATCATTGTGCGGCGGGCCGTCCGCCGCTGGCCGCTGAGTTAAGACAGGTTAGCTGGGAGGCCCGCCGTCATAAGGCTTTATGGGAAAAAATATCAAGGAAGGATCCGGCCATTATGGGCGGCACTTTTTTTGCTCTCGCTTTGGAAAATTTTTATATTTTATGTCAGGAGTTGTATTTTCTGGTCATAAACAGATGAACGGCAAAACAATCTCTCGAAATCAGCCGGTCATATCTGCCCGCTGGGGCCGAGAGGGCGGGAGGAGATGGTTCCTATGAAAAAACCGTGCGGCTGGGACTCTGGCTCACAGCACGTACAGACGTAAAAATCATGAGAAAGGAACGCCTGCACATGAAGCTCCGCGACATTTTCATGACAATGGCCTATCCAGCGATGCGCCAGCTTAACGGCGAGCCGTCTTCGGCCACCATCGCGAATCGCTGAGCGGCTCCGCCGCCACAGCGAGGCCAGCCATCCAGCATACCGCTGGCGGTCTGGCACTTAACCCCCGCTGCCGGGGGCCTCCGGCTTCTGAAGTCAAGCCCTAACAGATTTCAGAAGAACAGGAGGTCAAACGCATGGGTTTTCACTATGCGAGAGAAAAGAGGCAGTTTGATTTGGAATGGAACAGGCTCCAGAAGGAATACGCAGATGCCGGTATGGAGCCATCCGCAATTGAGGAAATGCGTAACTATGATTGGACAGTGTTCCTCTCCCGCCGAAATTATGAAAACCACACGCAACCCCTGCCGGATACATACCTGGGCGATGAGACGGATGGTCAGAGAAGCAGACTGTTGGACAAGTTCTCCTCGCTTTCCGTGACTTTTGATGAGGGAGATTTCCCAGGCCGGTATGCGTGGGTCAGTGCCATCAGCAGTGTCGATCTTAGCATAAAGGTAGCTATGCTTCAAGCAAAAGACATAGAACTGCTTACATTTATTGTGATTGAAGGGCACGATCAGTGCGAGTAAGCCGAAAAATGGTGCTGTTCACAGTCCGCAATTTCTCAGCGTCTGAAAAAAATTAAAAATTTTTTGAAATGAGCTTATAAAAAAGGCCCTCTCGCTGCCTACACAGTGAGGGGGCTTTTTACCCCTGGCGAACCTTGAAAAACACTGGGCTGTGCCCGGTCACATCCGGCGACTGAAATACGTTCCCTGACGATGCGCTCGAAAGGCGCGAAGCGACTCTGGAGGGTGCGCCAAGACCCGCCTGTGGGGATTCCCCATAAAAGACGGCCAAATAAGGCGGTGAGCGGTACCCACCCGTCCAGAAACAGCGGACAAGCTGTTTTTGCCATGACCTCGTCAGTACATAATGATATTCCTGCCTGCGGGCAGCTCGGAGCGATCCTCGGAGGGGTGAAATTCCCGTGACGCGCACAGCGCGGTTTCAGTCTGCCGCCCATGCCCGGGGGAGTAGTGTCGAATACGGGCATACGGAGGACAGAAATACAACGTCCTCCGGAGAGAACGGATTTACAACTATCACGGGGGCCGTCCGGCCTCATAAGGTACCGGACGGCCCCCATGTCTGCACGAGCAGAAACCCCACCACCCAGAGCCTTCCCTCCAGCAGCGGCAAGACGCTGGACGGTGGAATCCGAGCCCGATCGAAGGGTAGCTTCATGCGCCCATGGCACAATTGAACAAAAGAATCTCTTTCAAAAAATAATTTGGGCAATAGGCTTGCGAAAAACGGCCCTATGTCATCCGCAGCACTCCTTTTCGAAATTTTTGGGCGGCAGTATGCCTGCCAGCCAAAAATTCACGATTGACATCTCCGTCCGATATGCTATAATACGAACACACATTCGGAGAACACTTGTTCTATCATGTAGGGGACAGGAGGCGTCGTGATATGGTAAAACGGGATCCTGAATCGCTGAGCCGTGCCGACATTGAGCGGATCGCGGGGAGGATCGTGACGGCCTACCTGAAATTGCCCGCAGTCCAGGAAGAACCGGACGGTATGATACAACCGGGGATTCTGATCCGGGAGCTGCTGGGCCTGTCTGTGGAATACCGCACCCTGTCCCGGAACGGCTCCATCCTTGGCCTGACCTCCTGCGGGGAGGTTTTGGTAACCGTCTATGATGATTCCGGGCATCCGGAATACTTCCCTCTGGACGGTAAAACCCTGCTGATAGACAGCGGGCTGGCTGCGGAGGGGGCAAACGAGGGCCGCCGCCACTTTACCCTCATCCATGAGGCGTGCCACCAGATCTACAGGATGCTGTTTCCCTGGGCATACCGGGACAGCATCGCGGAACGGCGTGTTTACTTCTGCACCCCACACAGAACCAGGGGCCGCAGGGACTGGGAGGAATGGCGCGCCGACACGCTCACCTCCGCGATCCTCATGCCTCCCGCCATGATACGGGACAATATGAACGCCTTCGGCCTGGGGGAGAAGCTTCTGCGGTTAAACCGGGTGTTTGCCCCCCGGGAGTACGCCTGTTTTTGTGAGATGGCCGCCCATATGGGCGTATCCAGGCAGGCCCTGGCCATCCGCCTCAAGCAGCTCGGCCTGCTGGAGCAGGACTACCTGAAGGATCCATACGCCCTCGTCAATGTCTTTCCCAATGATGGGGAAAGACCCGGATGAAAAGGAGTGAAGCATGGCAAAAGTGAATATCCGCCAGACCGACCCTGTCCGATATGCCCGGGTTGCCGCTGAGCAGGACGCGCTGAAAAAGACCTATGGCAGCCAGATGCAGATCGCGCGCCTGTGCCCCTACTGCGGGCATAAGGTGGAGCACCTCTGCCGCGGGACACACAGCGGGACTTATACCAAGTGCCCCAGCTGCGGGGAAACCGTATTTTTCCCGCCCGTCACCTTCCGGCGGGCATAGCGTCCCAACCGCCCTGCCTACAATTTCATAATAAGCAAACAAGATTCGTGCCCCGGAGCCGCTTGAAGCGTTGACTTCCCATGTGCCGCTTGGTGATTGGCCTCTGTCCTGACAGGACAGGGTTAAACCAGCGCGGCATGACGGGGTCAATAAATCAAGCGGTCTTTTTTACGCTCATTCGGTTCCAGAAAGGAACTTGAATGAGCGTTTTTCATTGGCTGGCCTATATTGCCGGATATCCGTGACCCCCAGTTTCAGATCTGACCCAAACATCTGAGACTGGAGGTTCACCCGATGGCTGAACAGGAGAACTATTACATCCGCGTCCCCCATGGGCTGCTGGTGGAGGTTACGGAGGAAGTGTACCGGGCCTACCACCAGGAGGAACGACGGGGCCGCACGCTGGAGGAAAAGGATCAGCGCAACGGCCTGGTTTCCTATGACGGACTGGACACCGGAGAGTTGACGGGCCAGGAGATGATCCCCGACCGAGAGTCCGTCAGCGTGGAGAACGCAGCCCTTGGCAAGATTATGCTGGGCAGGCTCCGCCGTTGTCTGGCCCTGCTGGACGGGCCGGAGCGGGAACTCATCCAAGCTCTTTACTTTGAGGGCTTGAGTGAACGTGAGCTTGGCAAAAAAACAGGGATTCCGCAGAGAACAATCAATGATCGCAAACAACGGACTCTGCGGAGGCTGAAATATTTTTTAGAAATTTAAAAATTTTTCCGCTCAACCACCCCTTGAACTCGGCTAAGTAGTGAGGGGGCTGCTCCAGGCCCCCGCCGAACCTTGAAAAACACTGGGCTGTGCCCAGTTACATCCGGCGACTGAAATACGTTCCCTGACGATGCGCCCGAAAGGCGCGAAGCGACTCTGGAGGGTGCGCCAAGACCCGCCTGTGGGGATTCCCCATAAAAGACGGCCAAATAAGGCGGTGAGCGGTACCCACCCGTCCAGAAACAGCGGACAAGCTGTTTTTGCCATGACCTCGTCAGTACATAATGATATTCCTGCCTGCGGGCAGCTCGGAGCGATCCTCGGAGGGGTGAAATTCCCGTGACGCGCACAGCGCGGTTTCAGTCTGCCGCCCATGCCCGGGGGAGTAGTGTCGAATACGGGCATACGGAGGACAGAAATACAACGTCCTCCGGAGAGAACTGATTTACAACTATCACGGGAGCCGTCCGGATCTATGGGACACCGGACGGCCCCGCGTTTACCATGCGGGGTCCTGATTCAAACAGCGGTCCTGTATGGTAAGTGCGGGGCTCTGACTCAAGCAGCGGCCCTGTGCAGTTAAATGCTTCAACTGTACCAGCCCGCCCCAAGGGCGGGCTGAACAGAATACATGATGAAAAGAGGAACAAACATGAGGCAAAAAATCATCCCAACCCTGCTGGCACTGGCCCTCACCGCCGCACTGGCCCCCGCCGCGTTCGCGGCCCCGCCCCCCGCCCCCTGCTACCCGGCGTCGGTGAGCCGGAGCGAGGACGGGGCCCAGATCCGCAAGGTGTACGACCTGGGCCCCGAGGACGACCCCGCGGGCATCTCCCGCTCCGACTTTGAGCAGGAGGGGTTCCGCTATACCCTCACCGACCTGCTGAAGCAGGAGGCCCCGGAGCGGGAGGAGCGGTTCCACACCGAGACTGTCACCCTGGACAGCAAGTCCAAAGACATGGAGTCCGTGCTGGCCCTGCTCCCCGCACAGCGGGAGTTCACCACCGAGGACGGGCTCACCGGAACCCTGGCCCTGAAGCTGGATACCGTCAGGGTGGACGTGGCGGGCTACGGCAGCTCCACCCGGCAGGTGTCCGCCACCCGCAGCTATCCCAACCTGGCAGGCCAGGACACCACGTTTATCCCCAAGGAGGTCACGGACAACGGACGCACGCTGACGCTGGCCTCCATCGACTGGCGGGCGGAGAACACCGCCAATGAGGACGGCTCCGCCGCGGCGGACCGTTACACCGCCGTGGTTACCTACACCGGAACCGCCACCAGCAGCTACGTCAAGGGCTACGTGGTCACCGCAGAGTACAGCGGCAGCGTCAGCCGCATCGCGCTGAACAAGATCCGCTATGTGGCCATCTTTGAGGGCACGCCCCTGGCTCCCCCGGAGCCGGAGCCCACGCCGGAGCCGGAACCCGCCGAGCCGGAACCCACCCCCCAGATCCAGTTCCACTGGGCCTATGTGCTGGCCCCGCTGGGCGTGATCGCGGTCATTGGCGGCAGCGTTGGCGCGGCCCTGTTCATCAAGAAGCGGCGCGAGGCCGGTTATGAAACCGAGGAGGACAGCTAATGAAGAAACTGAAAACCCTGATCACCTCTACTCTGTGCCTGTGTGTCCTGTGCGCCCTGTGCGCGGCCCCGGCCAGTGCGCTGTCCTATGACATCGGGGCCCCCGGCGACCCGGAGTATGGGAAACCGACGTCCTTTGAGCCGGAGATCACCGTCGATGGCGGGGCCATGAAGAACGAGGACCTGTCCAAGAACGCCGCCCTGATCCCGCCTGGGTTCGGCACCCCCACCAGCTACCTGCCGGGGAGCGGAGCATACCTCACCCCCAACCTGGTGCCCTCCCAGACGGCGGGGACGGGGGCGGTGAATGGGAACGGCCCTGTGCTCACACCCCCCTCCATCGTAACCGGCCCCGATGCCGTCCAGCCCACCCCGGCGGGCTTCACCCCGGTCACCGGCGATCTCTACTACAGCGACGGCAGCCTGGGCACCCTCAAGATCCCCTCCATCGGCCTGACGGTCAAGGTGTTTGAGGGCACCGACGCCGCGCCGCTCCTCAAGGGCGCGGGCCATTTTGAGGACACCAGCATCTGGAATGGAAATATCGCCGTCGCAGGCCACAACCGGGGGGTGCGCAACGATTTCGGCAAGATCCACACGCTGAAGGCGGGCGATATCATCACCTTCACCACCAAGCTGGGCACCCGAACCTACGCCGTTTCCGGGGTGGCCAAGGTGTCCATGTACGACGTCAGCGGGCTGGAGCCCACGGCGGACAACCAGATCAACCTCTACACCTGCGTCATGAACCAGCCCGCCTACCGCTGGCGGGTCACCGCCTTGGAGGTCTGAGCACCGCCGCTGTGCAATCTGCTTGGTTTGGGCCGGGGTTTTTCTCCACAGTCCGATCCGATAGTTCTCGACTTCCCGCCTGATTTATGGTATTGTAATACCAGCGGAATACCCAAACTTTGGTAAGGAGGAAAGACGATGAGCAGAAAACGGGAAGCGGTTATGATCGGGATCGGCATTCTGGCGGGCCTCGCCCTGAGCGGCCCCGCGGCGGCGGCAGCGGACTACCTGCAGGCCATCCCCAGCCGCCAGACCTTCTATGTCAACGGGCAGAAGGTGGAGTTCGAGGCGTACAGCATCCATGGTAACAATTTCGTCAAGGTGCGGGACATCGGAAAGGCGGTGGACTTCGGCGTGACCTACGATGGGGCGACCAACAGCGTCCACATCGACCCCAACACCCACTACCAGGAGGAAACGCCCCAGCCTACCCCACCCCCGACGCCCACACCCACCCCCGCGCCTTCGGGCAAGTACACCATCAATGTGGATCACTGGAGCCGGGAGGATTTCTCCCAGCAGGCCAACCCCGCCGTGTTTACCGGCGTGTACGACCGGGCACTGTATAACACATTCCGGCAGACGCTGGTGGACGGTAGAGCCATCGACCCACCGGCCTACACTATGGTGGCCAAGGGAGATGATTATAGTGCCGTAGTGTACCTGATGGGGCGGATGAGCGGAATGACACGGTATGAGCATTATGTCCCGAAAAATTTTTCAAACTACTGGCAGTACCTGGACTACTTCGCCGTTTCAGGATCCGTCCCTGACGTGTATCAATCTGCGGTGGACTTTATCCAACCCGTTATTGCGAAAGTACGGCAGATGAGTTCGGATCGGGAAAAGGTAACGTACCTTAACGATTATCTCTGCTCCCTACTAACCTACAACGAAGATAAAGCGGCTGGCATTCCGCAAACATTCTCTAACCATAAGGACGAACTCCCAGCTGCGTGCGGCTCTTATGCAGTGACCTTTAAGTTCCTCTGCGGGGCGGCAGAAATCCCCTGCTTCACCATCAGCACTCCCACCCACGGCTGGAATATGGTTTACGCGGACGGTCAATGGCTCCATGTAGACGTGTCTGCCAATGATCTCACCAACAGTCACACCATGCTCCTCCGTGAAACTTATCCCAACCACCCGGATCAAGCCCCGGCGGCTACAGCCTTCATCAAAGAGCTGCTGGTACCCGGCTCCACCAAGTAAACAAACACATCACCTGAAAAGGCAGACCGCAAAAGCGGCCTGCCTTTTCCTTTACCGATTTTGAAAGATTAACTATTAGATGTCAACCCTGAAATGAAAGATGGTGGAAAAAGTTAGACAGATCAAAAAAGGTATAGCAAAACAGAGGTCCAAGAGGACCCCAGATAGCTGTTGAAATGTGTCAAATCGCAGGGCAGTAAGGCTGCCTGGATTTTTCCAGAGCGAAAATGAGGCGCACCAGCTTCTTGGCAGCATGGGATAAGGCGACGTTGTAATGCTTGCCCTCAGCCCGTTTTTTGGCAAGATAGGCAGCAAAGACAGAATCCCAATGGCAGACGTATTTGGCAGCGTTATAGAGGGCGTAGCGAAGATAGCGGGAGCCCCGTTTCTCCATGTGAGGATAGCAGTTTTTGAGCTGCCCGGACTGGTAGGTAGAAGGAGACATCCCCGCATAGGCCAGCAGCTTGTCAGGGGAATCAAACCGGGAGAAGTCACCGATCTCGGCCAGGATCATGGCTCCCATGCGGTATCCAATCCCCGGAATGGTGGTAATGGGAGAATGCAGCTCATCCATGATAGTTTGGATCGCGGCTTCAATTTCTTCGATTTCAGCATCCAGTTCCCGGATGAGGCGGATGGTATGCTGCAATTCAAGAGACTTAGCGGGCATCCTGGAGCCAATGGAGCATTTGGCGGCATCCCGGATTTCCACCGCCACGTCCCTCCCATAGCGGCCTCTGGAGGAGTCAGCCAGCAAAGTTTTCAGCCTGGTCAAGTGGGCGGCGGCAATCTGCTTGGCCCCAGGAAACTCAGACAGCAACGCATAGACAGACGCCATATGAAGCGTTGACACCAGCTTCTCCAGCTCAGGAAACAGGATGCACACCAGCCTGGAAACGGACTGCTTCAGCTTCGCTCGCTCTTTCACCTTGTCAAAACGGTACCTGGTGAGTGACTTTAGTTCCTCGTTGTGGTATGCTGTATCCGTGTAGGGTTTGAGGCCCGCATCGGACAGAAGCATAGCCGCAATCGTTCGTGCATCCACCCGATCCGTCTTAGTCTTTCTCAGACTGAGGCTTTTCCGGTAGAGGTTGGTGCGCAGAGGGTTCAAGACATAGGTGGCCAAACCGTTGTCAAGAAGAAACCCAAGAATGTTGTAGCTGTAATGCCCGGTCGCCTCAAGCCCTACTTTTATGCTGTCTTGGGCCGTGGTGCAGGTGCGGAGTTTGTCCAGCAGGGTGTTGAAACCCTCCAGGTTGTTGGGGATGGTAAACACATCTGCCAGAACCACGCCCTCGGAGCTGAGGATGAAGCAGTCGTGCTTGTCCTTGGCCACATCGATACCAGCGCAAATCATAGTAGAACCTCCAACGGTAAAATTGTGATGCTGCATCCACAGGACACTTTGCTTTTGTAGCCTTGTTCCACATAAACCGTCTGGCGGTATTTAACTGATCAACAAAACTGCAAAGGGCTGTGGTCGGAACCTTTCTTGAACCATCTTGTGGTAGGAGTGTGGCACCAATCCACAGCATCCCTTACAGTGTAGCACAGCCCTTGGAGAGGGGCTCTAATAACTACTACTCTATAATACAAGGAGAATATATTTTCATTTTCTTCCGCTTCCCCCGCTCTCCTTTCGCCGGAACGCCCGCATATTTTTGGACGGTTCCGTCAAAGCTATCCTCACATTCTAAAAAGAGGAGGCTTTCCCCGTGAAATCCCGCATCATAATTCTTTCCCTGTGTCTGGCCGGGGCGTTGGTCCTGCCCGCCATGGCCTTGACCAGCTCCACCGCCGATGTGGAGAACAACCCGCCCATCGCGGAAAACCTGACGCTGAAAACCTACAAGGGCGTGGCCATCGCCAGCCGCTTCGCCGCCGTGGACCCGGAGGGGGATCTGGTGACCTTTCAGGTGGTGGACAGCCCCGCCCGGGGGCAGGTGACCATGGACGAGAACGATCCCACCGCCTTCTGGTACACCCCCTACGAGGGCAAGAAGGGCAAGGACAGCTTCACCTATGTGGCCATCGACGACAAGGGGAACCAGTCCGAGCCCGCCACGGTGAAGATCACCATTGAGAAGCAGAAAACCGCCGTGGCCTACTCCGACCTGGAGGGCAATTCCGCCCACTACGCTGCCCTGCGCCTGGCGGAGGCGGGGGTTTACACCGGTCGCAGGGTGGGGGACCTGTACTGCTTCGAGCCGGAGGGCGTGTTCAGCCGGGAGGAGTTCCTGGCCATGGCGATGACGGCGGCGGGGGCCGCGCCGCTGGAAAATGTGTCCCTCACCGGGTTCTATGACGATGGGAACATCTCCGCCTGGGCCAAGGGCTATGTGTCCGCCGCCCTGATCCAGGGCACCGTGGAGGGCAGCCCCAACCAGGCGGGCCAGGTGGTGTTTAACGGCGATGGTGCCGTCACCTGCGGCCAGGCGGCGGTGATCATCGACCGCCTGCTGGAGACGGGGGATGTGGCCACCTCCGCCGCCTTCTCCAAGGAGACCGCCCCCGCCTGGGCCTACCAGTCGGCGGTGAATATGGAGGCTGTGTCGGTGCTGTCCGGCGGGGCCGACCTGTCCGGGACGCTGAGCCGGGGCGAGGCGGCGGAGATGCTGTCCGCCATGCTGGACGTGCTGGAGTCCCGGGACACCAGCCGGTGGTTCTGGTAAGAGACGCAGAGCGCGCCCCCATCCCAGATGGATGGGGGCGCGTTTTGATCGGCTGTTTCAGAGGGGGAGGAGAGGGCGGATTGTAGAAATGGGCAAAAATGATTGACAGGATCTGGAAATCATAGTACAATTTGTATACGGGCGGATTACCCGCTGTGTACCTGACAACTGAATCGGCTCCATGAAAACATAGGGGGAATGGATCATGGAAAAAGAGAGAACCGGAACCTGTCGGTCTCCGTCCCAGGTTGGGCGGGGCGGAGATGCGCTGGCGGGCCTGCTTTCGCCGCAGGACTTTATGGAGGAGGCGGGACGGTTTCTGTCCCAGGCTGAACCCAACGCCTGGTGTATTGCCGCCATTGATATCCTGCATTTCCGTATGTTTAAAAAGCTCTACGGCCGGGAGATGGCCGAGGGCTTCCTGGGGCAGATCGCGGAGCATCTGGAGGAGGTCCGCAGGGAGTACGGCGGCGCGGCCGGGTATTTCCAGCGGAACGACTTCTGTGTGATCCTGCCCTGGCGGATAGAGCTGGTGGAGGGGCTTTGGGAGCGGATCGCGGGGGAGATCTCCCAGATCGGCAAGGCCATCAGCGTGATGCCCGTGTTCGGGGTCAGCCCCATCGACGATCCCCGGCTGTCCCCGGAGGCCCACTTTGACCGGGCCACCCTGGCTCTCGATCAGGCCACCGCCCGCAGGCCCATCGCCTTCTACGATCCCGGGATGGAGCGGGAGCTTGAGCTGGAGGAGGAGACCAACCTGCTGTCCGAAGTCACCGGGGCGTTGGCCCGGGACGAGTTCACGTTTTACGTCCAGCCCCAGTGCGACATCACCTCCGGCAAGGTGGTGGGGGCGGAGTCGCTGGTGCGCTGGAACCACACGGAGAAGGGCCTGATCCCGCCGGGGAAGTTTATCCCCGTGCTGGAACGCTGCGGGGCGGTTTACCTGCTAGACCAGCAGGTGTGGGAAAAGGTGTGCCGCTGGCTGCGCTGCTGGATCGACCGGGGGTATGAGCCGGTGCCCATCTCCATCAACATCTCCCGCATCGACATCATGGCCATGGACGTGCCCGCCTATTTGAAGGGGCTGCTGGAGAAATACGGCCTGCCCGCCAGGTACATCAAGGCGGAGATCACCGAGAGCGCGTGCACCGAGGAGGATCTGGCCATCAACGAGATGGTGGACCGCCTGCGGCAGGAGGGCTTCCTGGTGATGATGGACGACTTCGGCAGCGGCTACTCG
>OFHM01001755.1_pt1 | contig 13509 bp, 9 predicted proteins | sample 1521311 | NCBI WGS metagenome assembly OFHM01 (sample SAMEA3504083, study PRJEB24116) | mouse gut metagenome | biome: mouse gut; feature: mouse-associated habitat; material: faeces | place: Denmark | collected 2011 | reverse complement strand
TTCTTTATCGTTTTCTCAAAAGCCTCTTCATATTTTCTAGCTTCACGCAATGTCTGGCTCGTCATACAACACTTACCTCCAAAACTTTATTTTTTCCCGATTTCCAGTCTACCGCGCCTCCATATATCGATCATATGCATCCTGGTATACCTTCAAAAGTTCCTCCATACCGCATGTATCTTTCAGTTTCTTCACATAGGCGTCCCACTCGCCGTCCGTAGGCCCGCCTTCCTTGATCCACAGACCCTCCTGTTCGGATACCGCATTCTCAAAATCTGTCTTATAACGGTCGATCACATCCAGCTCTTCCTCTGTAAATACACAGTCTGTCGGATATGCATCCTTCTCATCCACATAAGGCATCCAGGCCTCGTATAAATCCGTCAATCGGATAACTGCGGCATCCTCCAGCGCAAAAGTGGAACCATAGTAGTTGCTCAGGATCAGCTTCGGTCCATATACTTCACTTACACCCTTCAGCTCCGCAACACTCTTCCCATATTCCTTCTGTGCATCCTCTTCCGTAATGCTCTGCCATACTCCGTCTTCATCCTGCCTGGTAAAGTAAGTCCCGATCGGGCCGTACTGTAACTGCATTACATTTTCCGGGTCATACCACTGATCAAAAAATTTAAGCAGGTTGGCCGGACTCTTGCATGCACACGTAATACTCAAGTTTCCGCAGCTAAGCGGCGGCGCAGATCGCAAGGTCACATTATGGGTTCCGTCCGGGCCGTCAAGAACCGGCAGATATACATAATCATCCTTATGGTCTCCCCACAAATCAAACCACCACCAGGTACCTACTCCAACCTTTCCCTGCTGACATTTTGCCATCAGCTGCTTGTCATCCTGGCTGAACATCTCAACATCCATCAATCCTTCGTCATACCAGTCATGGAAATAGGTCAGCGCATCCCGGTATTTCTCATCTGCACACACGAAATCAACTTTTCCGTCGGCATTTAACTCTAAATCATTAATCACGTCATTCGGCCAGTTGGTAAATCCAAATCCTGCATAGAAAACATTCTGTCCCCAGCACCACTGGTCAAAACCTGTACTCATCGGAATTGTGCTGCCTTCCTCATTCCCATAATAAGTTGCCATATCATTTTCTTCAAATGCTTTTAGAACGTCATGCAGCTCATCCAAAGTCGTAGGGACCTCCATATCCAGTTCATCCAACCATGCTTTGTTGATCATGGCAAACTGCGGGAACTGGTAAATATTATAATCCTCCCTGGCCCCAATACCGGCAGTTCCCATCCTCTCTCCGGAAGGAAGGCCGTAGATACCGCCGTCGCTCATGGTGATCGCACTCCGGATATCCGGGTTCTCATCCAGGATCTTTGACAGGTTCGGCATATATTCCTCCGTCAGGTACGGACTCAGATCAATGAACGCACCATCGCTTCCATAGGTGGTAATGTCATAATTGCTGAATCCGACCGCCATAAATGCATCTGGAAGCTGCCTTCCTGCAATCCGGATATTTACCTGCTCGGCAAGGGAATCGCTCATTACATTCCAGTTAATCTTAATCCCCGCCTCTTCCTGCATCTGATTTAGCACTTCATTGTCCTCATATCCAGGACTTAATGCACTGATCCCTCCCATAATCGTAAAATCTGTCTGAGAAGTATCTGTGTTGGTGACGCCAGGTTCATAATAATTTTCAGCTTTATTCCCACATGCCGCCATCGATGCCGTCATACCCGCTATCAGCATACAGGAAACCACTCTTTTCCATCTCTTCAATTATCCCATCTCCTTTTCCGAAAAATCCATATCCACATGTTAACCCTTAACTGCGCCTGCCATCATGCCCTTTTCAAAGTATTTCTGAATGAAAGGATAAATCACCAACAGCGGCAGTGTAGATGCGATGGCACAGGCCATCTTTACGCCCGTCTCATTCAGATAGAGCCTTTTGCCCGCTGCATCGCGCAGCCCTTCCATATTCTGCATATCCGCAGGCTTTGCGGAGCGAACCACGTAGTTGCGGATAATCAGCTGCAGAGGATAGAGCTTCTCATTCCTCATATACAGCTGTGCCGAGAACCAGCTGTTCCACAGACCGACCGCCACGAACATGGCGATGGTGGCCAGCGCCGGGATGGAGAGCGGATAGATAATCTTGAACAGGATGACAAAATCATTGGCTCCGTCTATCTTGGCCGACTCTTCCAGGGAAACCGGCAGCTGCTTAAAAAAGGATCTGATTACGATAAAGTTGAACACGCTCACCGACCCGGGCAGAATCAGCGCCAACAGGTTATTGGACAGATTCAGCGTCTTCGTGATATTATAATAGGAAGGAATCAGGCCCCCGGAGAAGAACATGGTTATCAGCAGATAAATCATGAAAAACTTGTATCCCCGTATGGTGCTTTTGGAAAGCCCATATGCCAACATAGATGTAACCAATGTAGACAGAAAGGTACCCGATATTGTAATGATTAAGGTAATGCCATAGGATCGGGGAAACAGCGGCGTGGAAAAAATATACTTATACGCTTCCAGAGTCGGCGCTTCAGGAAACAGGATAAAGGGCTTGCTCATGAATTCCCCATTGCTGGTGAGGGAAATCACAATAATATTCCAGAACGGAAACAGCATAATCAGGGCTATTATAACGAAAAACGCTACATTGCAGACATCAAAAATTCTGGAGCCCAGAGAATGCTTCACTTTGGTTTTCGGTTTTGCCATCTTTGCTTTCTTATCTGCCATGCCTGGCACCTCCTAATATGTTCTATGGTCTGAAAAGATGCTGCTGAAAAAGAATCAGGAACCCTCTTGCGACATTTCCTAGAAGAAGCCCTCACCGGACATTTTCTTCACCACAAAGTTGCTCAGGAAGAGCAGGACACAGTTCACTCCCTGTTGGAACAGGCCTATAGCGGTAGCAAAATCATACTGCCCCTTATCCACGCCCATATCGTACACATATGTATCAATGACCTGTGCCACTGTAGTCTGGGTGGAGGCGGTGCGCAGGTTCATAATCTGGTCAAAATTGGCGCCCATGACTGAGCCCACATTAAGAATCAGCATGGTAGTCACCACGAAAGCGATGCTGGGAAGGGTAATGTAAATACATCTCTGAAACCGGTTGGCACCATCCAGATATGCGGCTTCATGCATCTCCTCATCCACGCCTGCAATGGCGGCCATATAGATGATGGTGCCCCACCCTGCTTCTTTCCAGATGCTGGTACCGTACAGCATGCCATAGAACATTTTGGGCTCCGACAACAGATTGATCTGCTGGAGTCCCGCAGACAGCATTATTTTGTTCACCACGCCGCTCGTAACGGAAAACAGGGCAAAAAGCAGCGAATACATAATGACCCAGCTCACAAAGTGGGGAAGATAAATCGTGGACTGAATCAGGCCACGGAACTTCTTGCTTCGCAGCTCATTCAGCAGCAGGGCCAGGATAATGGGGACCGGGAACGTAATGAGCAGCTGGGTCACGCCGATGAACAAAGTATTCCAGATAACATCCCCTGCCACGGAACGTCCGAAAAATCTGGCGAAATTGTCCATGCCGCACCACTGGGAGAAGATGATTCCGTTTTTGATTTTGAAATCCTTGAACGCAAGGATAATGCCATACATGGGTATATAGCTGAAGACGAACACCACCAGAAGCCCGGGGAAGATCATGATATAGCGATATTTATCCCGCTTCAGGTCATGCTTCAATTGCATGGAAGCCCCGCTGAACCATGGATGGAAAAAGAAGGCGGCCAAGTTAAAAAGCAATATCGCCGCGCCCGCTGCCGCCGTGACGGCCGGAGCCAAACCGTACTTTCCAAAATCCCATTTCTTGATTCCTATGATGCCTGTAATCGCGACATACCAGACTCCGCCCCCAATCAGAAGCAGGGCTCCTGCGACCAGCAATGCCCTGAACACCAGAAGCTGCGTCCGGGAATCATTTGGTGCGGTTTTTGCCGTATTGACTTTTGCCATGTGGGTTACCTCCTCAATAATAGATGTGATTCGCAGAACCAAAAGGTATACTTTTTGGATTAAAGTATCCTTTAGCAAAAACAACCAAAAATACAAATATTTTCTTGACTTTTTTGTAAAATAAAAGTATGATAAATATAAGTTATGTACAATCAATTGGGATAATCCAAAAAGTATACATTTTGTGGCATGCAATAAAAAGCCCAACCTTGTCAAAATGACATATCAGTTGAGCTTTTGGGATAAATTATCGTTTATGCAATTGCATCACACCATGCGGAAATCCAGGTGCTTCGGAGGCTTTAAGTTCTCCCGTGCCCAGTTCATGTCAGCCTCCTCCGCGCCGCCCCTTTCCTTGCGGGCCATCAGTTCGAACCACAAATCCGTCAGCAGCACATCGCCCTCCCGCACATCTGTCAGGACGATGTCGCTCATCAGCAGGGCCTGGGCCTCCTGGTAGCGTTTCGTCCGCAGCAGCGCAAGAATCTCGAAAGTCTTGATCCGCCCCTCACCGCGCACTTCGGCCGGCAGTTTGTCCAGAAAACCGTACATGCGCTGGTACTGACGCGTTTTGGCCAGCAGTTCCAGGGCTTCCACGGCCAGAGGGCGGATGGGTTTTCGTTCTGCCGCTTCGCATAAAAGATCCGCCGCGCGAGCCGAATCACCGCCCTTATCCTCCAGAAGCGCCAGACAGCGAAGGGCCCAGGGATTCCGGGCACATTCCAGGGAACGGCGGAATTCCTTTCCGGCGGCCTGATTTTTTCCGGCGGAGGCATACATTACCCCCAACTGATAATGTCCGTACCAGTGGTCGCTTCTGCCATTTTGAATCGAGGCCTCCAGCGCAGCCTCCCAGGCCGGACCCGTCTGGTAGCTCAATGGCTCCGCATCCGGCTCCGGGCAGGGAAGGATGCCGTCTACAGCCAGTTCCATCCAGGGCTGCTCCTGCTCTCCCATCCTCATGGCATCCATGGAAAGCCCCGCCGTATGGAAGCCCTTGCCCAGCAGCGCCATTTCCGCCCGGGCGAATCCCATTCCGGAATGGAGCACCGCGCCGTTTTGACCGTCCAGCTCCCGTTTCAGACGATCATGCAGCTCCTCCAGTACATGGGCAGGCCTGGCCGCTTCCAACGCTTCTGCTACGGAAGCTACCGCAGCAGCATAGTCTTTCCCATGGACCGCAGCCGGGTCTGCCTGGACGGCGCCATAGGATTCCAGCCAGCTGATCGTCTCCCCACCCTTCATGGGCAGGTGCTCCAGCTGGGTCTTGGCAAGGCCTGCCTGCAGTTCGATATAAGCGCAGCCCTTTTGGGCCAGGAATTCCTGCCAGTGCCGCCCTCCGGTGCCCATGCCCCAGACGAACAGCTTCCGTCCCCTCAATTCACCTGTGGAAGTCTGGCACATACCGTATCCGTCTCTGCCCGGAGCGGCGATAAAGGGCCTGGCATCCTTCGGCACATCGAAGAAAAAGTCCATAGACTGGGGCAGAGTGGTGGTGCGGGTGATATCCCAGTCCAGTTTCCCGCCGTTTTCCCTTGCCAGGCGGGCCGCCTCCCCGCGCAGTTTATCGGCCTCGGCAGTCATGTAGGGGACGGGCACCTTGGCTAACTTGCCGCCATAGCCATAGCGGAAGGCCTTTTCTGCCGGAACCACTACACGCACATCTTCTCCTTCGTTTACGGCCATATTGCTCCACCAGTAGACAGCGGTGTCTTCATCCGTCGCGTTATCAATGCGCACCCGGACATAGAGCTCCCTGGCCCCGTCGGGCAGGAAGGCTTCCAGTTTATAGAAAAGACGGCGCACCCTCTCGTACTGGAACATGCGCAGCACAGGAGTTCCGTCGCTTAAAGCAAGCTCCTGGCAGGCCATGTGGTCCACGGTAAAAGGAGTATGGCCGATGATGCCGATGTTCCACTCCACGCCGCCGGAAATCCAGGCGTTGCGCAGAGCCAGGTTGCAGGGCTGGAAGACGGGGTTTACATGCAGCAGCTCCCGTCCCGCCTCCTTGTCATAGAGGGACCAGAGCCTTCCGCCCAGTTCCGGCAGGAAGGCAGCCTTCAGGAATTCGTTCTCCAGGACAAATGCCTTGAAGGCATGATCACGGCGGGTCCGGTCATAGCCGTCCTGGATGGTGTAAGGCAGGATGGTATTCACCCGTCCCCATCCCATGTACCGGGCTTCCTCCCGGTTTACGGTGGTCTCGTCGATCTCTATCTTTGCATGGGCGTCCGCCACTGATTTTAAATCAGGAAGGGGGTTCTCCCGCCCCAGGGACGCGGCGGGCATGGTGTAGGTAGTTGTGGTCAGAGTACTCATATTGTCTCCTTTTTGCATAATAATATCAGGCAATTAATTGTCTGATTTCGGACCGAACAAGCCGGAACCGGAATTTTGCCGGAATGTGCAAAGTTTCGTTGTTAAGTGCGATGTGGCTGCATTTATGCCGGATAGGAAATTTCATAGGTATTCTCCGCAAAGTTCACGGTCACCTTGGTTCCGTCGGCGAAAGTACTGCGCTGCAAGGTCCGTTCATCGTTCAGAAATTCATGGTTTATCATCTTTTCCATGGCTACGTGCTTCTGCAGCTCCCGGATCACCTGCCACTGACGGATATTCTCCTGCAATTCCTCTCCTTCTAGGTATTCGCCCATGTAGCCCATGCCGCCGTTTAACAGGGCATGCAGAAATCCGGTAGTCCCTTCCGGAATCCCCCAGGTGCCTGCGGGCATCATCCAGGGTATGATTACGCAATCGTGGTATACCAGGTTATAGAGAGGCACGGGGATGGCACAGCCGCTTATGTAAGGGGCCCAGTGGCAGAATACCTGTGCGCCCACAGCCCAGTCGTTCACTTCCTCGGAGGAAGGAGCCACGCCGTGAGCCGTCAGGTAATGGAAGCACCGGTTCCTGGCGTCGATGCACTCCCTGCGGGTCATGGGATGGCGGGGATTGATACATTCGTCCAGTTCATTGCAGGTAAACACGTCCAGGTAAGTGCCTTCCAGATGGATTCCAGCGGCAAAAAGCTGCTCGAAATTGCGCCGCACATAATCCAGGGCCTGGGATGCGCAGAGATAATTCTGGGGTCCGCCTGCCCAACGCGCCAGGGAAAAAAGGGTGCCGTCTGCGCTCATGGCAGCATTGTCAGGGTCATAGGTAGGCGCATCCAGGTAGTAATCCCGGTATTGGTCATGCACCCCGAACATATAGCCCAGTTCCTGCATAGTATCCGAAAGCTCCTTCAAGCCCTCCCATCCGCCGGCCTCTTTGCAGGGGGGCAGATAGTCCGGGTGCTGATTGTCGTATCCGGGCTGCCCCCATCCGTCCAGGTGGAGGTAGAGCTGGTCCACACCCATCTCTTTCAGCCGCTTTACCCTTTCCGTCCAGTGGGAGAAAGGAACCAGTTTATCGTTTTTCTCCGGATTTTCCTTATTATAATAGGCGGATCCCGGGGTTACATGGCTCTTGCCCTCCACATGCATGACGCAGCAGCCGATAAGCTTTTCCACATTGGGATTCTGAGCGGCTTTTTCTCTCAAGGTGCGGGGACGGCCTTCCTCGTCGGCTATTTCGCGGTAGAGCTTGCAGAGGGTGACATAATCGCTGCCTGCGGGCACGAAGCAGTAGGTGGCGGTACGGGCATAGCCCACTTCGCCCATGGAGGGCAGATGGCGCAGGGCCACCCGGGTAGGGCCTCCTGCGGGATGGTTTATGGTATAGGCGCTGTCCCAACTCTGCCTCACATAGCACAGATAGCCGCCCTGGGGCGTAATTTCTCCCCACCAGGGCATGTAGGCCGACTCGGAGCCCATCTGTCCGTCGAAGGGAAGCTTCTCTCCCACCACCTGGGGCCAGTCTGTGGGCAGGAGCTGTCCCTGCATGGTGTTCAGCACCGCATAAGAACCGGTTTGGTCTGCTACAAGAGGGGCGGGCCAGCAGATCTCTTTCAGGGCAGGGCGGCCTTTTTCCGCAGCTTCTTTTTGTGACAGTTCTGTCATATCTATAGGAACAAAGGTGCAGTCCACAAAGCCCGTGGTATCGTTCACAAGGATGCGGGTCTCAAAGGAAAGCTTCTCATAACCCGCAAAGCCGCTGTAGCAGATGCTCTCCCCTGCGCCCAGTCCGCTCTTGAAAGGGGTGCGTTTGATGCTGCCTGCACTCTCAAATGGAATTTCCTCCCCGCTGCAGAGCTTGATGCAGGGCCTGTAAGCCTCGTCAAACCGCCAGGTTTTCCCATAAGCCTTGACAAAAGCCTCCGGGGTCAGGGTTACATCGTGTTCGTTTCTCATAAAATTTCCTCCTATTCCAGTTCCGCAACAATCCGCCCCAGTACCAGTAATGGCAGAAGAATTTCTGTCCCAAATGCAGGACCATCAATTATTCTGGGCACTGCGGCGGATTGTTGCTGTTTTTTAGTTCCGCAGAAACCCTTTCCGGTACCGGGCCGTTCCATAGAAGTATTCCTCCGTTTCCGCACCCGGCCAAATCATCGTTCCCCACATGCTTACAGCCGTCCTGCCAAAATACGCCAGCAGAAACAATTTGTGATAACATTAAAGATTGAAAAGAACGATTATCAATTGTTCCGCTATGCGTCTCTGGCCGGGCGGCTGTATCCCTGCTACGGTCCGTTGGGCACCGGGAGACGTTTTCGTGTATGTCCTGTACGAAAATTCCTTCTTATTTCTCACTGACTTGCTATGTACCTTCATTATATTGACTAATCTTCGAATTGTCAATATGTATATTTTTTAAAATATTACGAAAGATTTTATGGCAACACTGGATAGAATTTTTGCTTCTTAATGCGGGAATGCCCGGAATATCTTTGGTTATCTTACACAAAATACGGAAAGACGGCTGTATGACGCCGCCATCCCGTTATTTTGCTTCTCCCTTTCCGGAAATGCACATATACTCTCCCATCCACTGCATAATCTCATTTTCGAAAGGAAATACATTTCCCTCCGGCGCAGGCAGTTCCCCGTAAATCTCCTTCGTTTCCGTGGACGCGTATCCTGTCTGTCGGCAGATTTCCTCCCATTCCCGAATGTCAAACAGCTTTTCAAACAGATTGTAATCACCGCTTTCGGTCAGTGTCCTATACAGGCATTCCCACTTCCCGGTGTTCTCCGAGGCATGGTCTCCTACGATGCTGATATTGTACACAGCATGCCCTCCCGGCTTCAACACACGAAAGCCTTCCCGGAAACCCTCCATCATTTTGTCCTGCATGCTCTCAAAGCCGCCGTATGACACCACCATATCGATACAGCCGTCCGCAAGCGGCAGCCGGGCGCAGTCACAGGCCAGGCATACGATGTCCACATAGGGGTTCACCATCTCCTCGCTGAAATACCGCTTGTTGTATTTCAGGATGCGGTGGGAAAGATCCGCCATGATGACAAGGCATGGCCAGTTGATTCGCTGCAGGTCATATTTGATCCCGCCGCCGGTGCCGGAGGCAATATCCAGGATGACTCTGGGACGCAATCTCTTTATGGCCTGCCAGCGTACCTCGGTGCAAGGGACTGCCCCCATCTGGTAACGCGGGTTCCCGGGATGGCGCTGCTCCAGCAGGTAATCCTGGTAGTTTTTGATAAACAGAGACCACAGTTCCCCCGGAATCTCCCGGGAGCCAAAGTAGATAACGCCGTCCGTTACGTCATAACAGCTGCCGCAATGATAATTGCTTTTACATATAAAAGAAGTTGTATTTTCGTCTTTGCTTTCCATGGTAAGGGGATCTCCGCATTCGGGGCAGCGCAGCAGCGGCGCGATACGCCGAAGTCCCGGGTCCGCGTTCCCCATCATTTCCCCCAGGGCTTTCGCGAAATAGGGCGCTGTCTCCCGGAGAGTGTTTTCACCAAGGACACTGGCGGGAATGGAGATATTTTTCTCCTCCGCTTTCTCCCTGGAATTTTCGCCCATTCTCCTAGTACCCCGCAATAAAGCAGAGGTTGATATTTTTCTGTCTGGCCGCAACCAAAGGGATTACCTCCAAAAGGGTTCCATCCAATAGAAATGCATGGAGATAATTAGAATTCAGCTAAAATTCAGTTATAAACTGAATTTCCAAATATACATTGTAAATGCCGGACGATTATCTTATAATGGATACAAAATTATTGTTCCATCATGCATGAGCGTGCTTTCAAAAGGATAAGGAGATCCTATGAAAAATATGAATTCAAAACCGTTAAAGTTCCTCTTTGCCTGCTGCCTCTTTCTGGCCGTGGGGATCGGCTGTCTGAAATCAACTGCTGCCCATGTAATCCGGGATGCCTATATCGGTTCGGCTTTCAGCTTCCGGACAAGCGATGTCGTCGCACTGGCCTGTCCAGACCTGGAAATTGACAGGGCAATGGAGATTCAGCGGCTGGTGGAGAGACATCCGCAGCTGGACCGCGTCATCCACCGCTATCTGCGCGCTTATGCCGCCTTCCTGGCCGGAAAGAACACGCCCCTTGAAAAAATGGACAACAGCAGATCTTTCGCCAGACTGAACCGCGACATTCTGAAAGCGGTAAAAAGGAGCAGTAACAGCAGTGCTTTGGCAATCAGCGACGAGGAGTTCCTGGCACAGCTGACCGAGGCGGAAGATGAAGCTGAATGGATACTGCTAAACCGGCTTCCTCCAACCCTCCGGAATCTGGGGGAACCGGCGATTGCCGCCACCAGGGTTTATGGAGCAGTGACTTCCTTTTGGGTGCAGGCTGTGCTGCTTTTGGGTGTGCTGCTGCCGCTCCTTATGCCTGTTGTCCTATATGCCCAAAGGTCTTCTCTGGGGATCATTCCTTTTTTCAGGCTGACTCCTTTGGTATCTCCCGCAGCGAAAGAAGGCTCCGCTTCTGATACAGCTTCATCGTACAGCGCAGGGATCGGGGCATATTATCGTTCCTGCTGCAGGGCTGTTTCTGGACTGTCGTCCCCTTTGCCTGTATCAAGGCCGCCGACAGGTGGGTGCTCTCTGTTACCGACAGGCTTCTGGGGCGCAGTATGTATCTGGATACCGCCCCCTTCCTGTGGCGCGGGGCTATCCTTATTGGATGCGGAGGAGCCGTCTGGTTCCTGGCTTCCAGGCTTTCCGCTCTTAGATCCTGACCCTGACAAGCCGGAACCAGAATTTTGCCGCTTTTAAATAGACCGATGAAAAAAGCAATCCAATGAAAACGGTTCAACGGAAAAGCGATCTGAAGAAAAAAGCGGTTCAATGGAAGAAAAGCATCTTAAAAAGAAAGATAAGAATATAAATTATCTACAGATCCAAAAGAAAGGCGATCCGCCCATGAAAGATAAACTGCCTATAGTATTGAGAATTTTGAGGAAATTCGTACAGAAGGATTCTGCTATGTGGATAAAACCTGCTTTATCAAGAAGCTGCTGAATAATTAGGGAAAAGTAAATCTCTTCACCCGTCCCCGCAGATTCGGAAAGTCCCTGAATATGAGTATGTTAAAATACTTTTTTGGTTATGACTGTGACAGCAGACTGTTTGAGGGACTGGAAATTGCAAAGGAAACGGCGCTTTGTCAGCAGTATATGGGAAAATTCCCAGTCATTTCCATAAATCTGAAGGATGCAGGCGCCGGAAACTATGAGACAGCCCGGGGACTGCAGTGCTCCATTATTCGGAATGAAGCACTGCGTTTTTCTTTCCTGAAAGAAAGCCGTCAGCTTGGAGAAGATAAAATAAATCAATACCAGCGCCTGCTGTCCTATGAAGAGCACGGAGAAACATATCATTCACCTCTTCCCGGGAATAATCCTGGTACAGGGCTACATTATTGAAGATGGTATCGCTAAAAATATAGCTTTGCTGATAACAGACCGAGCTTACATGCATGACGCCTTTGTCTTCGTTTTTACTGTTCGCCGGCCTTATACATCCAGTTCCGCGTCCACCGCATGGTCATAGATAAAAATCTTTCTGGGCGGCACCTCCGTCCCCATGAGCAGCTCCGTCACTTCCGAGGCCATCCTGGCATCCTCGATCTCCACCAGCTTCATACGCCGGGTCTCCGGGTTCAGCGTGGTCTCCCAGAGCTGTTCCGCGTCCATCTCGCCAAGGCCCTTGTACCGCTGCAGGGTAAAAGGCGTTTTGTGGGTTTTCCGGTACTTTTCCAACGCTTTGTCATCATAGAGATACTGCTCCGCCCCCTTGGAAGGCATGGCCTTATACAAGGGCGGCATGGCGATATATACATGCCCCTCGAAAATCAGCTCAGGCATAAAGCGATAAAACAGCGTCAGCAGCAGCGTGGAAATATGGGCTCCGTCCACATCCGCATCCGCCATGATGATGATCTTGTCGTAGCGAAGCTTTTTGATGTCAAAGTCATTGCCGTACCCTTCTGAAAAACCGCAGCCGAAGGCATTGATCATGGTCTTGATCTCCGCGTTGGCCAGAACCTTGTCGATACTGGCCTTCTCCACGTTCAATATCTTGCCCCGGATGGGCAGGATGGCCTGGAACATCCGGTTTCTGGCCATCTTGGCGCTGCCTCCGGCGGAATCTCCCTCCACGATGAAAATCTCGCATTTGGAAGGGTCCCTGGACTCGCAGTTGGCCAGCTTTCCGTTGGAATCAAAGGAGAACTTTTGTTTGGTCAGCAGATTGGTTTTGGCTTTTTCCTCGCTTTTCCGGATCTTTGCAGCCTTTTCCGCACAGCCGATGACCGCTTTTAAGGTCTCTAAGTTTCGGTCAAAATAACGCTGAATCTCATCGCCGGTCACTTTGGAGGTCGCCTTGGAGGCATCCTGATTGTCCAGCTTGGTCTTGGTCTGCCCTTCAAATCTGGGATCCGGGTGCTTGATGGAGATGACTGCCGTCATACCGTTTCGTACATCGGCCCCGGTAAAGTTCGTATCTTTTTCCTTTAAGATCCCAAGCTCTCTGGCATACTGGTTGATCACCGTCGTAAAGGTTGTCTTAAAACCGGTCAGATGGGTCCCCCCTTCTGCATTGTAGATATTGTTGCAGAAGCCAAGGACATTCTCGTGGAACTCGTTCACGTACTGGAACGCAGCCTCCACCTCGATCCCTTCCGCCTCTCCCTTGAAATACACCGGATCGTGCACCGGCTCCTTCTTCGAATTCAGATCCTTAATAAAACCTAATATCCCGTCCGGTTCATGGTAGACGATATGCTCCGGCTCATTGCCCCTCTTGTCGTCAAATGTAATCGTAAGCTCCGGATTCAGATACGCCGTCTCATGCATGCGGCTCTTAACTTCCTCCGCGCGGAATCTCGTCTTCTCAAATATGGTATCATCCGGGAGGAAATTCACCTTCGTCCCGGTCTTCTTCGTCTTCCCGATCTTCGGAAGCAGCCCGTCCTCAAGTTCGGCAACAGGCTTTCCTCTCTCATAACGATCCTGATGTACATACCCTTCCCGGCTAATCTCCACGCTCATGTACGCAGACAGCGCATTTACCACCGAAGAACCCACTCCGTGCAGTCCTCCGCTGGTCTTATAAGCATTATTGCCAAACTTCCCTCCGGCATGAAGAGTAGAAAA
>OFHM01001747.1_pt1 | contig 13536 bp, 9 predicted proteins | sample 1521311 | NCBI WGS metagenome assembly OFHM01 (sample SAMEA3504083, study PRJEB24116) | mouse gut metagenome | biome: mouse gut; feature: mouse-associated habitat; material: faeces | place: Denmark | collected 2011 | reverse complement strand
CGTCCATTCCGGCGGGGAGGAAACGGAGGTACTCCACCCCCAGGTTGTTGTTGGGGAGGTCCAGCAGGGCGGCAGTGTCCTCACCCAGCAGATGGGACGCGGCCTGGCGGCGGCACTGGGCGAAGGATTTTTTCGGTCCCAGTTCTCGGCGCAGAGCCTGGGGGAAGTCCGGGCTATTGAGACACTGGGCCAGCGCCCGCAGGGCGGGAAGGTCACCGCACTCGCTGCCGAAGGAGAGGACGTCCACCACTCCCGTGGCCGCCAGAAGGGATACCGCCCCCCTGGCAAAGCCCTCGGCGGAGGCTGTGGCCCACACGGTGGGCAGCTCCAGCACCAGATCGGCTCCGCAGCGAAGAGCCATTTCCGCACGGAGCCTTTTATCTGCCAGCGCAGGAGCGCCGCGCTGGACAAAATTGCCGCTCATGACCACGATTGTATAGTCTGCGCCTGTGAGATGTCTGCTTTCTTCCAGCTGGTATTTATGACCGTTATGAAAAGGATTATATTCTGCGATTATTCCGTTTACTGCCATATAGCTTCTCCAAGTTTTAAATGTTATCAATATTTCATATAAAAATACAGAATGACTATGTGAAAAAAATAACACATTTGAAAGTGCTTACAACTGCAAGATTACTGGAAAAAATGAATAATATTTCTGAGAATGTATCCCAAAATATACAAATATCCGCATATTTGTTCTTGAGTATTTTTTCCAGTTTTAGTATAATATGAATATCGTAATTTGTTAAGCAAAAATTACAAATATTTCTGAATGCATGTTACAAATCTGAATGAAATACCCCTCTTGCGAAAAGATTGCGGAAAGGGAAAGAAAGGAGCAGAAGTATGTCATATATTGACAGAATGAAGGACAGAGCCAGACTTGACAAAAAGACAATTGTATTGCCGGAGTCCAAGGACAAAAGGACCTTGCTGGCAGCAGCAAAAATTGTGGAAGAGGGCATTGCGGATATCATTATGATCGGCAATGAGGAGAAGATTACAGACGGTGCAGGATGGCTGGAGGTTGATCTGACCGGCGTGACCATCATAGATCCCACCAATACGCCGAAACTGGACGAGTATGTGACGCTTCTGTATGAGACCAGAAAGGCGAAGGGCATGACGGAGGAGAAGGCCAGAGAGATCTTGTTAAGCGATTATCTGACTTTCGGCATTGTGATGGTGAAGGCGGGGGATGCGGACGGTATGGTGGCTGGCGCATGCCATTCCACGGCGGATACGCTGCGGCCTGCCCTGCAGATATTGAAGACGGCTCCGGGCGTAAAGCTGGTTTCCGCTTTCTTTGTCATGGATACGCAATTCAAGGATCAGGGGGAGAACGGGACATTCCTTTTCGCAGACTGCGGTCTGAATCAGGATCCCAACGCGGAAGAGCTGGCGGCCATTGCAGAGACCTCTTACAGAAGCTTTAAGGCATTGATCGGTCCCAAGCCTGTGATTGCCATGCTGAGTCATTCTACCAGGGGCAGTGCCAGGCATGCCATGGTGGACAAGGTGGTGGAGGCTACCAGGATTGCCAGGGAGCAGTATCCGCACCTGCTTCTGGACGGAGAACTGCAGCTGGATGCGGCGCTGGTTCCAAGTGTGGCCAAGTCTAAAGCGCCGGGTTCACCTGTGGGAGGCCGGGCAAATATCCTGATTTTCCCCAATCTGGATGCCGGCAATATCGGATATAAACTGGTGCAGAGACTGGGCGGCGCGGAGGCATACGGCCCCATGCTGCAGGGAATTGCCAAGCCGGTGAACGATCTTTCCCGGGGATGTTCCTGGCAGGATATCGTAGGCGTAGTAGCAATCACCGCCGTTCAGGCGCAGTTGTCATAACAGCAACTAGCTGCCCCAGTGCCCAGAGGATTTACGGACGCAATCTTTATGCGGCCGGAAATTCTCTGCTGTTACCGGTACTGGGACAGCTTGTTGCGGAACTTAAATAGGAGGATAGTATGAAAGTATTAGTGATTAATTGCGGAAGCTCTTCTTTGAAATTTCAGCTCATCGACTCCGAGTCTGAGCGCTGCCTGGCTAAGGGACTGTGTGAGCGGATCGGCATCGGCGGCAGTATGATTACCTATGCTCCGGAAGGCGGAGAGAAAGAGAATACCGTTACCCCCATGGAGGACCATACGGAGGCTATCCGTCTGGTGCTGGAAGCCCTGACGAACCCGAAGACAGGCGTGGTGAAGAGCCTGGAGGAAATCGGCGCGGTAGGCCACCGCGTGGTACACGGGGGAGAGAAATTCGCCCAGTCCGTGGTCATCGACGACGCCGTACTGGCAGCTGTGGTAGAGTGCAACGATCTGGCTCCCCTGCACAATCCGGCCAACCTGATCGGCATCGACGCCTGCAAAAAGCTGATGCCGGGTACACCCATGGTAGGTGTCTTCGATACGGCCTTTCACCAGACCATGCCGGAGGAGGCTTATATGTACGGGCTTCCCTATGAATATTATCAGAAATACAAGGTGAGAAGATATGGTTTCCACGGAACCAGCCATTCTTATGTATCCCGCAGGGCGGCTCAGGTTCTGGGTAAAGAGTATGAGGATGTAAAGATCATCGTATGCCATCTGGGAAACGGCGCAAGCATTTCCGCCGTAAAGAACGGAAAATGTGTGGATACCTCAATGGGCCTGACTCCGTTGGAGGGCCTGATTATGGGTACCCGTTCCGGTGATATAGACCCCGCTATTATGGAGTTTCTGGCTAAGAAAGAGAACATGGGTATCGAGGATATCATGAATGTTTTAAACAAGAAATCCGGCGTACTGGGGCTTTCCGACAATTTGTCATCGGATTTCCGTGACCTGGAGGCGGGCTATCATAAGGGAGACGCCAATGCGATCCGCGCATTGAAGACATTCTGCTATCGGGTGGCGAAATACATCGGGGCCTATGTGGCAGCCATGAACGGTGCGGATGTGATCTGCTTTACGGCAGGTGTGGGAGAGAATGCCCCCATCGTCCGGAATTTTGTGTGCGAATACCTGGGTTATCTGGGGGTTGAACTGGATCAGGACGCCAATCATAAGCGCGGTGAGGATATTGTGATTACGACGCCTGACAGCCGGACTACGGTGATGGTGATTCCTACCAACGAGGAGCTGGCCATTGCTAGAGAGACTGTGCGTCTGGTAAATTAAGCTGATAACGGAAAACATTTTCCGGACAAAATGTATAACTGTACTTGAAGAAAGATGCTGCACTCGGGCGGAGTTTTTACAGAGTTGCCCGTTCACGTTTATATTCTTCGAATTTCAGGTACTTTCTCTGTGCCCGGTTTATTGCTGCGGGCTGTTTTATGGCTTGGCAGTTCGGGACTGTGAATTTACAACTATGATACATTTATGTAAAAAGTTGGTGACAAAAGGAAAGTATGCTGATACAGCAGGGTTAAAATGAAAAGGCCGGGACCCTGCTGAGAAAGAGGCAGATTTGGAGGAAATGGTGTGAGGGACAGCAGAGGATACTCAAGAGGAAGCAGGAGGGAGCATATGCCGCAGAGGATAGGGGAGAAATATTCTGCAAAGAAACGATTTGACTTATTTTTGTTGTTGATTTGCCTGCTTTTGGTTGTGAATACTTTGTATCTGATGAATATGCAGGCGCAGATGAATCGTATGGCAAAATCGTTGAGTCAGATCGCAAGCTCACTGACCGCAAGCATTCAGGATGCGGAGAACAGCGTGGGCCCCGCGCCCACCCAACAGGAGAAGACCGTGGCTTCTTCCAGGTATCAGTCGGCGCCTGAGGAGGCGGTGAAGCCCCAGGAAGTGGATTATGTGAATCTGTGCGGTCTGCCCGAGGTGGACAAGCCCGTAGACAGAACTCCCGCGCAGGTACTGAAGCGCCTGGAGGAACTGGCAGAGGACGACGAAGTCATAGCACGGATTTACAAAAATAACACCCGCTATTCCGATGACATGCTGGATGCGCTGGCGAATAATCCGGAAATGGCGGACTTCGTAGACAATTTCCTCACTGTGGATAAGCGGGCTACCGGCACAGGACTGACGGAGGCGGAGAAGAATCAGGAATATCCCCTCTTTCTCCAATGGGATCCTAGATGGGGATATGCGGAATACGGAGACGACAGCAATATAGGGCTGGCCGGTTGCGGTCCCACCTGTCTGTCCATGATGCTCTATTATCTGAAGGGCGACGGGAGTCTCACGCCGGATATCATTGCGGAATACAGTATGGGAAACGGTTATTATATGTCGGGGACAGGGACGGCATGGAAGCTGCTGGAAGATGTTCCGGCTATGTACGGCGTCAGTGTTACTCAGCCCAAGGCATCGGAGAAGACGTTTCAGAAAGTGCTGGATGAGGGCAGTATTATCATCTGTTCCATGAAGCCGGGAGATTTTACGGCGGGAGGACATTTCGTGGTGATCTATGATTATAATGACGACGGATTTCGGATCAATGATCCCAACTGTGTAGCCCGCAGCAGGAAGACATGGACCTTCGAGGAGATTCGCAGGCAGATCAAACATACCTGGGTGTATGAAAAATGAGATATATAATAAATGTAGAAAGAGGAATTGGCAATGAAAATCAGGACAAGATATGCGCCCAGCCCTACCGGAAGGATGCATGTGGGGAATCTGCGCTCGGCCTTATATGAATTTTTGATCGCAAAGCATGAGGGCGGTTCCTTTATGCTCCGTATTGAGGATACGGACCAGGAGCGTCTGGTGGAAGGGGCTACGGAGATTATTTATCGTACATTGGAGAAAACCGGCCTGGTACATGACGAAGGGCCGGATAAGGACGGGGGATTTGGCCCCTATGTGCAAAGCGAGCGGATCAAGACCGGAATTTATATGAAATATGCGAAGGAATTGATCGAAAAAGGAGAGGCATATTACTGTTTTTGCGACAAGGAAAGACTGGCGTCTCTGAAGACAGAGGTGGTGGAGGGGAAAGACATTACCATCTACGATAAGCACTGCCTGTTTCTTTCCAAAGAAGAGATAGAAGCGAATCTGGCGGCGGGAAAACCCTTTGTGATCCGGCAGAACAACCCTTCGGAGGGGACGACTACCTTTCATGACGAACTCTACGGCGATATCACGGTGGAAAATGCAGAGATGGACGACATGATCCTGATCAAATCGGACGGATTCCCCACGTACAATTTTGCAAATGTGGTGGATGATCACACCATGGAGATCACCCATGTGGTGAGAGGGAATGAGTACCTTTCCTCTGCGCCGAAGTATACCAGGCTCTATGAAGCCTTCGGATGGGAACCGCCTAAATATGTGCATCTGCCGTTGGTTACGGATGAAAATCATAAGAAGCTGGCCAAGAGGGGCGGCAGTACATCCTTTGAAGATCTGCTTGAACAGGGCTTTTTGACAGAGGCCATTGTGAATTTCATCGCGCTGCTGGGTTGGAGCCCGGAGTCCAATCGGGAGATCTTTACCTTGAACGAGCTGATCAAAGAGTTCGATTATCACAGGATCAGCAAATCACCTACGGTTTTTGATATCGTGAAGCTGCGCTGGATGAACGGGGAGTATATTAAGGCTATGGACTTCGGCGCTTTCTATGAGATGGCCCTGCCCTATTTGAAAAAGGCGCTGACAAAAGATCTTGACCTCAAAAAAATCGCGGCAATGGTGAAAACCCGCATCGAAGTATTTCCCGATATTGAGGAAATGGTGGATTTCTTCGAGGCGCTGCCGCAGTATGATGTATCCATGTACACCCATAAGAAGATGAAGACAAATACAGAGTCATCTCTGGAGGTGTTAAAGGAGGTACTCCCTCTGCTGGAGGCCCAGGAAGATTACTGCAATGACGCGCTGTATGCCTTACTCGCAAAATACGTAGAGGAAAAAGGCTGCAAGAACGGGTATGTCATGTGGCCTATCCGCACGGCAGTTTCCGGTAAACAGACCACGCCTGCAGGCGCCACCGAGATCATGGAAGTCCTGGGCAAGGAAGAGTCCCTGGCCAGGATCCGGAAAGGAATCGAAAAGCTGCAGGAGGCATAATCCGGCAGAGACGGAACAAAAAAACAGTCTCTGAATGAATTATGCCCGGGAGAAATTACCGATGCGCTCTATGCAGCGGGAATTTACTCCCCCTTATGGGCATAATTCATTCAGAGACGGAACAAAATTAGGAGAATATATTTTTATGAATCTGACAAGGGCAAACGAACCACAGAAAGCCGCAATCATGCATTTGCGGGGACCTTGCCTGGTCCTGGCCGGTCCGGGAAGCGGCAAAACATTCGTAATAACGAATCGGATACTCTACCTGATGGAGCAGGGCATTGCTCCGGAATCCATCCTGGTGATCACCTTCATGAAAGAGGCCGCCTGCTCCATGCAGAACCGCTTTCGGGAGCTGGCGGGAGAGGCCTTCGGCAAGACAGTCCGAACCCCTTATTATCCGGTGAATTTCGGGACATTTCATTCTGTTTTTTATCACATTTTAAAAGAATCCAACGCTCTGAAATCAAATAAACTACTTCATAATTCGGAAAAGAAAAATCTGATATTACCCATACTAAAGACATATGAAAAACAGCGGAATCCGGCGGGGACGCAGGAGCAGAAAGAAGGACAGGGCAGTCTGCAGGAAGATGCAGCCCGTATTCTGGCAGCCATAGGATACTATAAAAATACCATGCAGATGTCCGCGGCCTGCGCAAAGGTTCCCGAAGCATGGCAGCCTGACTTCGAGTCTATCTGTCGGGAATATGAACTGGCCGTGAGAGAGACCGGACGGCTGGATTTCGATGATATGCTTTATGTGTGCAGACGGCTGCTGGAGCAAAACGGAGCAATCAGAAAGTATTGGCAGAACCGCTTCCGCTATATCTTGATCGACGAATTTCAGGATATTAATCCCGTACAATACGAAGCAGTGAAGCTGCTGACCGCGCCGCCCTATAATATTTTTGCCGTTGGGGACGATGATCAGGCCATATACGGTTTTCGGGGTTCGCAGCCGGAGTGTCTGAAACGCTTCCAGACCGATTTTCAGGCCAGACAGCTGCTTCTGGATGTAAATTACAGAAGTCTGGCCGGAATCGTGAGGGCATCCCTGCAGGTCATCGAGGAAAATAAAGACCGGTTTATGAAACAATTGAAAGCGGCGGATTCTCAAAAGGACCAAGAGAAAATACGGGTGCAGGATCAGGAGCCGGTACATATCGTCTCCTTTGCGGAAAAAGAAGCCCAATATGCCTATATGGTGCAGGCCATAGCCCTGCGGCTTCAGAGGGGAGAGAGCTGCGCGGTTTTGTTTCGCACCAACTCCTATATGCAGGGATTTGCGGCCAGATTGAAAGCTGCGGAGATTGCTTATGAGATGAAGGAGCGGGCGGCCAGTATTTACGAGCACTTTATCGTGAGCGATATCATGGCATATCTGCTGATTGCAAAGAGGGAGGGAACAAGAGAGCACATGCTGCGGATTATGAACAAGCCTTCCCGGTTTATCAGCAGAGAGGCTGTGCAGGAGGGACGGGCGGAGATCGGAGGCATCCGGGCCTATTATGAGAAAGCGCAGATTTCCCGGACGCAGAAGGAAAATATGAGCAGGGAACTGACCCGTCTTGAGAAACAGTTTCAAAATGTCAGAGGATTTACCCTTCGGCCGGCTATTCAATATGTACTCAAGGCCATGGGATACGAACAATATCTGAGAGATTACGCCGGCGGGGATCAGGAGAAATGGCAGGAATGGCAGGAACTGCTGGAATGGTTGAAGGAAGATGCAGGGCACTTTCAGGATGTAAGAGAATGGAAACGCTTTCAGGAGGAGTATGCCAGAACACTGGAGCAAAACGGCGTACAGGCCGGGGAGCCGGCCGGGAAACAGAAAAGACAGGCCGCAGTGCATCTTCTGACAGTTCATGGGGCCAAAGGGCTGGAATTTGACAATGTATGGATTCCGGACTGCAATGAAAAGAATTTTCCCCACGGGACCATGCCGGATGAAAGCGCGGTTGAGGAGGAACGCAGGATATTCTATGTGGCAATGACCAGGGCAAAAAAGAGTCTGGAGCTCCTCTACCTTACAGGTACAAAGGAACGCCCCAGACAGCCGTCCAGATTTTTGAATCCGCTTTTTACATAGGAAGCTTCATTCCTGTGTCAGTTCGTCAAACTCGCAGTCGTCCAGATATTCGTCGAATGCTTCCGCTACATTTTCATATTCCTCATCGTCGTCGATGTAATCCAACTCGGGCTCCTCATTGGGGTCATCCGGATTCTCGCTATAGCGGTAGAACCACACCTCGCCGTCCTCGTTTTCGCCTGCTTCATTCAGGGGAAGCAGCACAATGTAATCCCTGGATGAAACGGTCAGAATGGTAATGACGGCACAATTTACGATACTGCCGTCGTCCAATTCCAGTTCAACGGTCATTTCCTCATCCTCATAATCATTTTTCTTTCCCATGGAACACCTCCTGTATGCTTATGTTATCGCTATTATACTTGTTTTGGGGAAATTTAGCAAGAAAAAGTATAAAAAGGTAGATTTTCTTGTCATTGAGACTTTTTATTGCGGGGAATTTATGTTAAAATACATTTGTTAATTTTACTAAGTGAAAAATGCGGAACAGGGAGGGAATGCGATGGCAGAAAACATATTACAGAAAAATCCCCACCCACTAGGTGCTCAAGTGGAGAGCGACGGAGTTCGCTTTTCCTTTGTGTCCAAATCTTCTTCCTGCGGTGTAATGCTTTATGACAGGAAGACAGAGAAACTGTTGAAGAAGATTCCGTTTACAGAGGAAGAGAGAATTGGTCATGTATATTGCAAGATAGTGAAAGAGATCGATCCGAATTCCACCACATACCTCTTTTTTGAGGAGGACAGGCTGGTCCCTGACGAGAGAGCCAGGCTCTTTTCCAGGAAGATTCCTTACGGGAAGGAGCGGAATGCGGAAGATATGAAAGCCGGTTTTGCGGCCGGAGCATTTGACTGGGGACAGGATAGATTCCCCAGGCTGCCATACCACAAAATAATCGCCTATTGCATGCATGTGAGAGGTTTCACGAAGCATGCTTCCTCCAATGTGAAGCAGAGGGGGACTTTCGCTGGAGTCGTGGAGAAAATTCCCTATCTGAAAGAGATCGGGGTCACCACAGTGGAACTGCAGCCGGCATATGAATTTGCAGAGATTCCGGTGAAAGAGAAGGGGACGGCGCCCGTTCCGCATATGAAGAAGGCCGGTATATTGGAGAGCTCCGATTCGGAGAAGCTGAATTACTGGGGGTATAAGAAGGGCTATTATTATATGCCTAAGGCGGCATATGCATTTTCAGACGATGCCGCTGCCGAATTTAAGGAGATGGTGAAGGCATTCCATGAAAATCATATGGAAGTGGTGATGCAGTTCTATTTTCCGAATACGGTAAGACAGATGGAAATTATCGAAATTCTGCGTTTCTGGGTGCTGGAATATCATGTGGACGGATTTCATCTGATGGGGGAGAATCCGGGGGCCGATCTTGCGGCCATGGATGATGTCCTGGCGGACACCAAGCTGTGGTATTATGCGTTTCACACAGACAGGGTTTATTCCGGAAGCGAGAAGCCGCTTTACCCCCATGTGGCGGAGTATAACGATGCATGGTATTACGATATGCGCAGATTCCTGAAAGGGGATGCGGGGATGCTGAACGGCATGATGTACCATATGCGGCATATTCCGGAGAAAGCGGGCGGCATCCATTATATGAGCAATTATTATGGATTTACGCTGGCGGACATGGTATCCTATGATGAGAAGCACAATGCTGCCAACGGGGAGGAGAACAGGGACGGAAATGATTATAACTGCAGCTGGAACTGCGGGGAAGAGGGCCCTACACGCAGGCAGACAGTGCGGAAGCTGCGCCTGAAACAGATCAAAAATGCCATGAGCCTGATACTGCTCTCTCAGTCTACTCCGCTGATCTTCATGGGAGATGAATTCGGAAATAGCCAAAAGGGAAATAACAATCCCTATTGTCAGGATAATGCCGTCACCTGGCTGGATTGGGGAGGCATTACGAAAAATGCGGAAATCTTCGCATTTTGGAAGATGTTGGTGGATTTCAGGCATAAAAATCCGATTCTCTCCCCGGACAGGGAATTGCGGCTGACAGATTATATCGCCTGCGGATATCCGGATTTGTCCTATCATGGGCAGAATGCATGGTGTCCTCAGACAGAAGGCAATTACAGACACATCGGGATCATGCTGTGCGGAAAATATGCCAAAGCCGGGGACGGCGGCGGGGAAGCCTTCCTCTATCTGGCAGTGAATATGCATTGGGAAAGCCACGGGCTGGCATTGCCCAGACTGCCCAAAGGGATGAAATGGAAGGAGGCGTTCTCCACGGAATCCGGCAGGGAAGAAAGCAGGACGAAGACTCAGGAGGAGGGCCCGGAGCTGATCAGAGCCATCGCTCCCAGAAGCATGACGATGTATGTCGGTGTCCTTGCACCATCGTGAAATATCTGCATATGATACCTAAAAAGATCATATGGAGAAATTTATGAATTGTTTTATTTTGTTGCTGCTGCTGGGATGCTGCGGATGGGGAAACGGCTGTAGCGGATCCGGCTGCAATGGCTGCGGAATGCGCCGTAATGACTGTTGCCGCGGGAATGGCGGCAGGCGGGATATAACTCCCGGATGCCGTGAGGACAGATGCTGTGAAAGAGAATGTGATCAAAGATGTGAGAGCTGCTGCGAAGAGAAACCGCACGATCATGATGACTGCGGCTGCGGGCAGAGAGGGAACGACAACTGCGAGGGTCCCGGTATGATCCCGCCTCCGTGGCAGGAATACCCCAGATTTCCCCGCAGGGACAGAGATGAGGATTGCTGCGAGTCATAGGGAAGCGACGGATGGCTTTGTTGTGTGAGGGTTTTCGGGGAATAGGCCGGAAAAGGAGGGTGGTCTTTTAAAAGACAGACCCTCCTGTCTTTTTGTTTTTTACAAAAAAAGATTGAAAAGCGGGGGGCATATGGTATAATATTGACATGTAAGGACATCATGTCAACTATTGATTCCATGTGCGCCGGTGCGTACGGAATTACGGCGTAATAATTTTACCCGGAACGAGTTGACGGAAAGGCGGTTTTCATGGAAAAGGAAAAGTATGTTGCGTATGTTTCCACCTATACGCGGGGAGATAAGAACGGAATAAAGATATATGATGTGGACATGGAGAAAGGGCGCTTTATAGAGAAGGACAAGGTGGAGATTACCAATTCTTCTTATGTCACCATCTCCCATAACGGGAAAATACTCTATTCCATCACGGATTTCGGGGTGGAGGCCTATACCATTCTGGGGGACGGGAGTCTGCAGTTTTTGAATTTCGGGGCTATCAACGGTATGCGCGGCTGTTATGTTTCCACGGATTATACGGATCGTTTTCTCTTTGTGGCAGGTTATCATGACGGTAAGCTGACGGTTCTAAAGCTGGAGGAGGACGGTTCCATCGGAGAGATCACGGACGAAATCTATCACAAGGGCCTGGGAAGCGTGGCGGAGCGGAATTTCAGACCCCATATCAACTGTGCGAGAATGACCCATGACAATAAATATCTCCTGGTGGCGGATCAGGGGATGGATCATGTAAATGTATACAGGTTTGACGCCATGCTGGGAAAAGTGATGCTGGCCGACATCATCAGAAGTGAGCTGGAATCGGCGCCCAGACATATCAAGATTTCCAGGGACGGACGCTTTATCTATATCGTGCATGAATGCAAGTGCTTTATCGATGTCTACTCCTATGAGGAGAAACATAAACAGCCGGTATTTGAGAAGCTGCAGTCGGTGAAGACATGCAGGGGCGAGATGGGCAGCTACAATGCCGCCAGCGCCCTGTCGTTTTCCGATGACCATAAATATCTGCTCAGTTCCAATGCGGGGGACAACTCTGTCGTATTGTTTAATGTAAACGAGGAGACAGGCATGCTGTCTCAGATTTTCTGCCTGCCTGTGGGAGGAGAATACCCCAAGGATGCCAGTCTGTTTCCGAATAACAAATTCCTGGTAGCCCTGAATCATGAGACCAATGATATGACCTTTTTCCATGTGGATCCGGAGCACGGCACCATGATCATGAACGGGCCGCCGATAAAGGTGGATGTGCCAAACTGCATTACTTTTCATAAACTGTAAATGACTGCCGTAAGCTCCGAACATCAGGTGTCCGGGGCTTATTTGTGCAGGTTGCGCATGTAAGCCCGCCGGCCCGATTGCAGGTCACGCGGGGCAGCAGAGAAAGAAGAGGCACCGAAATAATGGCAGGTTCCACATACGGAAATATTTTCAGAATCACCACATGGGGGGAATCCCATGGAAAAGCGTTGGGCGTCGTCATCGACGGCTGTCCGGCAGGACTGGAGCTGGAGGAAGCCGATATCCAGCGTTATCTGGACAGGCGTAAGCCCGGGGTGAGCAGGATTGCCACGCCCCGGAAAGAGGAGGATACCGTGGAGATCCTGTCCGGCGTATTTGAGGGACGTACTACAGGTACGCCGATTTCCCTTATGGTGCGCAATACGTCACAGCGCTCCGGGGACTACGGAGAGATCGCGTCCTGTTACCGTCCGGGGCATGCGGACTATACCTTTGATAAGAAATACGGCTTCCGGGACTATCGGGGAGGCGGGCGCTCTTCCGGCAGAGAGACGGTGGGGCGTGTGGCGGCGGGAGCCATAGCATGCAAGATTCTCGCCGGACTGGGTGTTTCTGTTTGTGCATACACTCGTTCCATAGGTCCGGTGGAAGCGGATGAAAAGCGGTTTGACAGGGAGGCTGTTTTTTCCACGCCCACGGCCATGCCTGACAGGGAAGCCGACATTGCGGCCCTTGCATATCTGGAGAAAGCAAGGCAGGCCACGGATTCCGTGGGCGGATGTCTGGAATGCATTGTGGAAGGCATGCCTGCGGGGATCGGGGATCCGGTATTTGAGAAGCTGGATGCAAATCTTGCGAAGGCGGTCATGTCCATGGGGGCGGTGAAGGCAGTGGAGATCGGCGACGGATGCCGGGTGTCCGCGCGGTACGGGAGTGAAAACAATGATGCATTCCGCATGGAAGATGGCAGGATCCGTAAGGCGAGCAATCATGCCGGGGGAATTCTGGGGGGCATCAGTGACGGGGACACCATAGTGATCCGTGCCTATGTGAAGCCCACGCCGTCTATTTTCAGGACCCAGGAAACCGTGAACAAGTCCGGGGAGGAAATCAGTGTCAATATCAGGGGACGGCATGACCCGGTTATTGTGCCCAGGGCAGTGGTAGTCATGGAATGTATGACGGCCATCACGGTTCTGGATGCCATGCTGCTGAATATGTGTGCAAAAATGGATTCTGTGGCTGATTTTTACCGTGCAAAAGAGGGAAAGTGATGAGGAATCCGGGCTGAAGCGAATGCGAGGGCAGTGACAGACCGGTTTTGGGAGGCGTAACAATGTATCGTATTATAAAACAGGAAGGGCGGGCCAAACGGGCCCGGCTGGAG
>OFHM01001745.1_pt1 | contig 13545 bp, 14 predicted proteins | sample 1521311 | NCBI WGS metagenome assembly OFHM01 (sample SAMEA3504083, study PRJEB24116) | mouse gut metagenome | biome: mouse gut; feature: mouse-associated habitat; material: faeces | place: Denmark | collected 2011 | reverse complement strand
GCCGCCAGGCAGATCGGACGGATCAAAATCCTTGCCGCCGCCCCGGCCTCCGCCGCCCCCCAGGACGCCGTCCAGCCGGACGCGGCCTTCTACCCCGGCGAGCCCAAGTGGATCAGCCCCCTGCGGGTGAGCACCGCCGTGTCCCTGTTCATCGGGCTGATCCCGGGCCTCCTGCTGCTGTTCCTGGGCGTCGCCAGCGACAGCGCGCCCGCCTTCACCCTGGCCGCCCTGGGCTGTATCGTCAGCTCCTTTGTGATGATGTTTTTCGCCCTGCCCACCATCCAGCTGGCCAACGGCACCCTGTTCCTGATGGCCCGGATCAACGGCACAGTGTGGAAAATCAATCTGGCCATGCTGAACAACCAGGATACCTACCGGTTCACCAAGAAGCTGGGGGCCCTCAAGGGCCTCCGCTGGGAAATCCTCAGCGGGGAGGAGCAGGAGCGGCTGAAGTCCTCCGTCCTCCGGGCCGTCTCCCTGCTCACCAGCGGCCAGGTCATGCCGGGGAGCCTGCTCAGCGTGGCGGTGTCCCCCCTGTCCGACCTTCAGGTGGTTAAGGAAACCCCCTGGAAATGGGTGTGCACCCACTCCGTCTCCAACGGCAGGCAGAAGAAGGTGTCCATCCCCAAGGCCTATCCCGGCTTCGCCCCCGTCCCCGGCCTGGAGCCTCCCATGGAGCCCGCCCCCGCCCGCTGGGTGCTCATCGGGGTGTCGGCGGCACTGGCCCTGCTGCTGGGGCTGGTGGGCTGCTGCCTGGCGCTGTTTTTGGGGTCCTTCTTCATCTGGGACTTCCGGGTGGAGGGAAACGAGACCGTCCCCACAGAGCGGATTCTCCGGGCCCTGGAGAAAAACGGCGTGGGGCTGGGGACCTTCGGCCTCTCCCTGGACGGGGAGGACATCCGCAACCGCGTGCTGCTGGACGTGCCGGAGCTGGTTTGGATCGCCGTCAATGTCTCCGGCTGTCGGGCGGAGGTCCAGGTCCGGGAGCGGACGCCGGCCCCGGTGATGGTCGACCGGCGGGAACCCAGCAACCTGGTGGCCCGGCGGGCAGGCCTGGTGAAAAAGGTCCAGACCATCGGCGGAGTAGCTTGCGTCATCCCCGGCAGCGCCGTGACGGAGGGGCAGATTCTGATTTCCGGCATAGAGGACACGGATACCGTGGGGGCCCGGGTCCTGGCGGGCATGGGGAAGGTGGAGGCACGGACCTGGTACCATCTCACCGCCTCTATGCCGCTGACGGTTCTGGAAAAACAGTATACCGGCCGGGAAAAAACCGGGCTCTCCCTGATTTTTGGGTCCCGGCGCATAAAATTCTTCTCAAACAGTAGCATTGACGGGGCGGAATATGATAAAATAATCAACAGGATTTCCTTGAACCTCCTGGGCGTGCCCCTGCCGGTGACGGTGGAGGCGGAAACATGGCGCTTTTATGAGGCCGTTCCCACAGCCCGCACCGCCGCCCAGGCGGAGAAGGCCGCCGAGGCGATTCTGACCGCCCAGCTTCAGGAAATGGTGGAACCCTATGGCGAAGTAAAGTCCACCCTCTGCGCCTCCCGCCAGAAGGGGGATGTGCTGGCGGTCACGCTGTCGGCGGAATGCCTGGAGGAAATTGGGGAGACAGCCCCCATCTATACAGAAGAAGAAACGGGCTGAAGCCCGCGTAAATACAGGAGTGAAGACTTTGGAACAGCGAATCAGCATTGAGCGGCTGGAACAGGCCGTGAATCTCTTCGGGTCCTTTGACGAGAACATCCGGCTTTTGGAACAGGAGTTCTCCGTCACCGTTGTCAACCGGGAGGGGGAGCTCCGGGTGGAGGGCGGGGCGGAGGACGTGGCCCTGGCCTGTAAGGCCATCCAGGCCCTCCTGACCCTTTCCAGCCGGGGGGAGCCCATCGCCGAGCAGAACGTCCGGTATGTGATCAGCATGGTCCGGGCGGGGAAGGAGGAAAAAATCGCCGAGCTGACCGGCGACGTCCTCTGCATCTCCGCCAAGGGCCGGCCCATTAAGCCCAAGACCATTGGGCAGAAGGACTACATCGCCTCCGTGCTGAAAAACACCGTCACCATCGGCGTGGGCCCGGCGGGCACGGGAAAGACCTATCTCGCCGTAGCCGCCGCCGTCATGGCCTTCCGGGACAAGCAGGTCAACCGCATCATCCTCACCCGCCCCGCCGTGGAGGCAGGGGAGCGGCTGGGCTTTTTGCCTGGGGACTTGCAGTCCAAGGTGGACCCCTACCTCCGGCCCTTGTACGACGCTCTTTTTGACATGCTGGGGGCGGAGACCTACCAGAAGTACCTGGAGCGGGGGAACATCGAGGTGGCACCCCTGGCCTATATGCGGGGCCGGACCCTGGACGACAGCTTCATCATCCTGGACGAGGCCCAGAACACCAGCCGGGAACAGATGAAAATGTTTTTGACCCGCCTGGGCTTCGGGTCCAAAATTGTCATCACCGGCGACGCGACCCAGATCGACCTCCCCGATGGGAAGGTCTCCGGCCTCAGGGAGGCCATGCGGGTTCTTAAGAACGTGGAGGGCATCGGCATCTGTGAGCTGAGCAACGCCGACGTGGTGCGCCATGTCATGGTCCAGAGAATTGTCCAGGCCTATGAAGACTATGAGAAGCGGGGAAAGGACCCGGGAAAGGGGCGGCGGAGATGAAGCGGCACTATATCCCCGTCACCGCCGGAGTTCCCGGGGTGAACGAGAGCCAGATCGCGTTTATCCGCAAGGTCATCCGCACGGCCCTGGCGGCGGAAGGGGTGGACTTCCCCTGTGAAGTGGACGTGCTGGTCACGGGGGACGAGGAGATTCACGCCTTAAACCGGGAGGCCCGGCAGGTGGACCGGGCCACGGACGTGCTGAGCTTTCCCGCCTTCGGCCTTCAGCCGGGGGAGCTACCGGGGCCGGAGGATGCGGACCCCGGCACGGGTCTGGTGCCCCTGGGGGACATGATGATCTCCATGGAGCATGTGGCGGCCCAGGCGAAGGAGTACGGGCACTCCAACCGGCGGGAGCTGGCGTATCTGACGGTCCATTCGGTGCTCCACCTGCTGGGCTATGACCACCTGGACGAGGGGCCTATGAAGGCCCAGATGCGGGAACGGGAGGAGGCCATTCTGGCAGAGCTGGGGCTTTCTGCCTGCCCGCAAGCGCCAGCCCCGTAATTTGACAAAAAGCGCCGTTCCTGGCAGGATGAGCTCCAAAAAGACGCTGTTACATAAAGGCGGTTAGCCCATCTCCTGAGATTTCGGTCGAAAGGAGGTGGTGCGGATGTGGAGAAAACGGCGGTACATGGCACTCCGGTTTCTGGTGTGTCTGGCCCTTTGGGCGTGGATACTGACCACAAAAGAACGCTGACTGCCCGGTGGCACGAGCAGTCAGCATAGATATTTGTGTTGAACTGTAAGGGCTGACCGTCGACGACAGCGTCCTTCTATGTTCATTATAGCAAAGGAAGCCGTTTGGTCAAGGTCAGCAGCCCGGATAACCGAATCCCCCGATTCCGCATAAGCTGAATCGAGGTGATTCAAATGCTGCTGCTGCAAGACGGCGTCCTGGCCTTTCTGTCCGCCGTGGGCCTAACCACCATTGTTTGGGCCGCCGCCGGGGTTCTGCTCCATCTTGGGGGCCGCCCGGCCATCCCGGGCCTGCTCTTGGTCCTCCCGCTGCGGGGGGAGGCCCTGGCCATGGAGGCCGATGTCCGGGAGCTCCGGAGGGTTCAGGGGAGCGTACCCGGAGCCAAAATTGTCCTGGCGGACTGCGGCCTGACCCCCGACGCCCAGGCCCTGGCCCGCTATCTGGCGGACCGGGAGAAAAACGCCGCCCTGATCCCCGCCGGGGAACTCGCCGCCGAAATCTAAGCCCGCGTGAAACGCGAATAAGGGAGGACGTTTCAAATGGAAGAGCTCATCTGCCGGGAGGGCACCATACATAGCGTCATTTTTCAAAACGCCGAAAACGGGTACACGGTCCTCCGCCTCCTCACCGAGGAGGGGGAGGCCGTCACCGTGGTGGGCTGTATTCCCTGCGCCGCCCCCGGCGAGCGCTTGACCGTCACCGGCGTGTGGGAGCGGCACCCCCAGCACGGGGAGCAGCTCCGGGCGTCGGAGGTGGAGCGGAGCCTGCCGGAGGACGAGGAGGAGATGGTCAGCTACCTATCCTCCGGCGTTTTGAAGGGCGTGGGCCCCGCCACGGCCCGGAACATCGTGGAGCGTTTCGGCCTGGAGACCTTCGACATTCTGGAGACCGCCCCGGAGCGGCTGACCACCCTCAAGGGCGTCACCGCCCGGCGGGCCCAGGAAATCGCCGGGGGCTTCCGCCAGCATATGGGCCTGCGGCGGCTGATGGCCTTCCTGGCCCGATACGAGCTGCCCCCGGTGCTGGCCATGCGCCTGCGGCGGCAGTATGGGGACGCGGCTTTGGAAAAGCTCCGGGAGGACCCGTATCTCCTGGCCTCCGACGACTGCGGCGTGGCCTTTTCCACGGCGGACGAGATCGCCATGAGCATGGGCTTCGAGCCGGACAGCGGCCTGCGGCTCCAAGCGGCGGTGAGCTTTGAGCTGAGCCACAACGAGAATAACGGCCACGTCTTCCTCCCCCGGGGGAAGCTCATCGCCGCCACGGCCCAGCTCCTGGGCTGTGACATAGACCGGCCGGAGCTGGCCCTGGATGAGCTTATCGGCCGGGGGCTGGTTATTCAGGAACGGGTGGCCAACGTGGACGCCTGCTACCTCCGGCGGCTGTGGGAGGCAGAGCACACGACGCAAAAACGGCTGGAGGCCCTGCTGGCGGCAAGGCCCCAGGGCCGGATTTCCGCCGACCGGACGGTGGACGAGCTGGAACAGGCCCAGGGCATCACCTACGCCCCGCAGCAGAGAAAGGCGGTGGAGCTGGCGGCGAAGGAAAACGTGCTGATTCTCACCGGCGGCCCCGGCACCGGCAAGACCACCACGGTGCGGGCCATTGTGGCCCTGTTTCAAAACATGGGACTGGAGACGGTGCTGGCGGCCCCCACAGGCCGGGCGGCCAAGCGCATGAGCGAACTCACCGGCATGGAGGCCCAGACGGTTCACCGGCTTTTGGGAATGAGCTGGAACGAGGATGCCCGGCAGGTGACCTTCACCAAGACGGAGAAAGAGCCGCTGGAAGCCAACGCCGTCATTGTGGACGAGACGTCCATGGTGGATTTGCTGCTGTTCGCGGCGCTGCTCCGGGCCCTTCGGCCCGGGACGAGACTGGTGCTGGTGGGGGACGCGGATCAGCTGCCCTCCGTGGGGGCGGGGAACGTGTTCTCCGACCTTATCCGCAGCGGCCGGGTGGAGACGGTGTTCCTGCGGGAGGTCTTCCGCCAGGCGGAGCAGTCCGCCATCATCCGGGCGGCCCATGCCGTGAACCTGGGAAAAGCGCCGGACCTGACCGGCAACCAGGGTGATTTTTTCTTCCTCTGCCGCCGGGACCCGGAACGGGCGGTAAGCACCTTGGTGGAGCTGTGCAAGACCCGTCTGCCGGAAAAGATGGGAATCCCCGCGGACCAGATCCAGGTGCTGACCCCCACCCGGAAGGGAACTGCCGGGACGGCGAACCTGAACCGCTGCCTTCAAGAGGCGCTGAACCCCAAGGCGGCAGGAAAGAAAGAGCTTTTGTGGGGAGAGCGGCTGTTCCGGGAGGGGGACCGGGTGATGCAGACCCGGAACGATTACGACGTGGTCTGGGAGCGAGAGGACGGCCTTGTGGGAACGGGGATGTTCAACGGGGACGTGGGAAAAATCGTGAAAATCGACGACTCCGGCGAGTGGCTGGAGCTGGATTTTGATGGCCGCCGGGCGGTCTACGGTGTGGAGCAGCTGAACGAGGTGGAGTTGGCCTTTGCCATGACGGTGCACAAGTCCCAGGGCAGCGAGTACCGCTGCGTGGTGCTGGCGGCCATGCCCGCGCCGCCGTCGCTGATGATTCGGGGGGTGCTGTACACGGCCCTGACCCGGGCCAGGGAGCTGCTGGTGGCAGTGGGGGACGACGCGGCGATCCGGGCCATGGCGGCCAATGACAAGCGGCAAAGACGGTACTCCGGCCTTCGGTGGAGGCTGGCCAAGGGGGCCGGGGAGCAAACAGGAGAAGGACCGCCGTGAAACCGGCGGTCCTTGCTTTTTGTCAAACGATGTGATATCCTGTCTGCAAGAAGGCACTGCGCAAAAGGCGGGCGGTTGGCTACACCCTCCGAAAGGAGGTGATGCTGTATGCGAATCACGTTGCATATCGGGTCCTTTACGGTCACGGTCATCGTGAAAAGCAGAAACCGCCACCCCGGCAGGTGACGGTTTCGAGGCTTTGGCTTTGTTAATCGGAATGCTTAGGGGCTAACCGCCTGCCGCAGTGCCTTCTTATTCTTAATTATAGACTGCCGGAGTATTTTTGTCAAGACTTTGAGTGGACCCAAATGGGTCCCATGGAAAAATAGTTCCTCCATAGAATAAAGCAAATGAACCCAGATGGGTCCTTTTGCGAGGTTGCTATGAGGGAACAAAAAATCAAACAAGATATTTGCATTGGGGCAAATATTCGAGAAATTCGCAGGAGACAGGGCTTGAAGCAGACGGACCTGGTGGGCCTTCTGCAATTGGAGGGTGTTCCCATGACCCGGGAAGCCCTGGTAAAAATTGAGCGCGGAACCCAGCATATTCAGGCATCCCAGCTGAGAGCAATCAAGCATACTCTGGGTATCACCTACGACGAGCTGCTGGAACCATGAAGGTGACAGACGCTCTGCTGGACCTCCTCTTCCCGCCCAAGTGCCCCTTCTGCCAAAAGGTCCAGGACGCCCCGGGCATGTGCCCGGAGTGTGAAGCCTCCCTTCCCTGGACGGACGAGGCTCACAGCCTCCGGACGCTGGAGGGCGGATTGCTCTGCGCCGCGCCGCTGTGGTACGAGGGCCCCGTCCGGGAGGCCGTCCGCCGTTTCAAATTCCATGGCGGCGTCTGCGCCGCCGGGCCCTTGGGGGAGTGCATCGCCCAGGCCGCCGCCGAACGCCTTTCCGGCCGGTTCGACGCGGTGACCTGGGTCCCCGTCAGCGCCAAGCGGCTGCGGAAGCGGGGCTACGACCAGTCCCGCCTTCTGGCGGAGCGGGCGTGCCGGCTCTGGGACGTGGAGCCGGAGGACCTCCTCCGCAAAGTCCGGGACAACCCCGCCCAATCCAGCCTGGAACGGGCCGAGGACCGCTGGAAGAACACCCAGGGCGTCTACGAGGCGGCGGCCAGCCCGGCGGGGAAGCGGATTCTCCTTATTGACGACGTGTGCTCTACCGGGTCCACCCTGGTTTCCGCCGCGAAAGCCCTTCTGGAGGCGGGAGCGGCGGGGGTGGTCTGCGCCGCCGGGGCGTTCCCCAGGCCGGAAGAAGAAATCAGGGGAGAAAAAGGGAAAGAATAGGCTTGCATTCTGGAAAGACTGCCAGTATAATGTACCTTGTAACTTTATGGATTCGCTGGCGGATTTCTGCCTATTATAAATTTGAACAAAAGATAAATGGAGGAAGTGCCCATGGCAAAGGATATCGGTATCGACCTTGGTACCGCTTCGGTTCTGGTATTTGTGCGAGGCAAAGGCATCGTTTTGAATGAGCCCTCCGTGGTGGCTTTGGATAAGAACACCGGAAAGCTCCTGAAGGTGGGCGAGGAGGCCCAGGCCATGCTGGGCCGGACCCCCGGCAATATCATCGCCATCCGCCCCCTGCGGGAGGGCGTCATTTCCGACTACGACATGACGGAGCGGATGCTTCGGGAATTCATCCACAAGGTGGCCGGGGTCTCCGTCTTCAAGCCCCGGGTGATTATCTGCGTCCCCTCCGGCATCACGGAGGTGGAGGAGCGCGCCGTCATCGACGCGGGCATTTCCGCCGGAGCCCGGAAGGTCTATCTCATCGAGGAGCCTGTGGCGGCTGCCATCGGCGCGGGCATCGACATTGCCAAGCCCGACGGGCACATGGTGGTGGACATTGGCGGCGGAACGGCGGACATCGCCGTCATCTCCCTGGGCGGCGTGGTGGAGTCCGCCTCCATCAAAATCGCCGGCGACCAGCTCAACGAGGCCGTGGTGAAGTATATGCGCCGTAAGCACAACCTGCTGGTGGGCGAGCGCACCGCCGAGGAAATGAAAAAGCGGATCGGCTGCGTCTTCCCCAAGGACGAGGAGGAGATCATGGACGTGAAGGGCCGGTGCCTGCTGACGGGCCTGCCCAAGGTGGTGGCCGTCAGCTCCACGGAGATGATGGACGCCTTTGAGGAGCCGGTGGAGCGCATCATGGAGGCCATCCACTCCGTGCTGGAGCGGACGCCGCCGGAGCTGGTGGCGGATATCTCCACCAACGGCATCGTCATGACCGGCGGCGGCAGCCTGGTGTCCGGCTTTGACAAGCTGGTGACGGCCCGGACGGGCATCCACACCATGATTGCCGACGAAGCGATTTCCTGCGTGGCCCTGGGCACCGGCATGAGCCTGGAGACCCTGAGCAACATGCAGGAGGGCACCATGAACCTCAGCCGCCGCAAGCAGATGAGCTGACGCGAAACCGCCGGACAGGCTGTCCGGCGGTTCTTGTTATGGGGATTCCGCTGTGTTCTCCGGTTCCTCCGGGTCGGGAACATACTCCAGGATGTCCTCTGCCCGGCAGTCCAGCAGCTTGCAGAGGCCGTCGATGTGCCGGGAGGAAATGCCCTTGTTGTGGCGCAGGCGGTAGAGCGTCCTACTGCTGTATCCTAATTTGTTAATCAGCTTATAGGAAGAAAATCCCCGCTGTTTGGGCGTGTTGACAATTTTCAAACAAGCCCTAGTCCTTCCCCAGCTTTTTCAATGCCTCCAGAGCCTCGGCAAAGTCCTTGGCGGAGGCGGAGGGATGGGCCCGCAGGAGCCGCAGGGAGCGGTGATAGGGGGCGGCGGAGCGGCTTTGCAAAGCGGCCTCCCGGGCCCGGACCCGGCGGATGGCCTCCTCCAGGTCCGCCCGGCGTTCCGCCAGGTTTTCCGGCGTGGAATCCGGCAGATCCTCCAGGTGGTCCCGGCAGGTTTCCAGGGCATTGGAGATGGTGGAAAGCGCTTCCAGCTTGGCGGCGGTGAGGCGGCGGAGGGAGGACTCCACCCGCTCCGCCCGGGCCTGGCGGCGCTCCTCCAGCTCCTCTTCCACCTTCTGCCGGAGCTCCAGGGCTTCCAGCTCCGTCTTCTCCCGGAAGCGGCGGAGGTCGTCCTTGGCAAAGGCGGCGTAGACCTCCGCCCGTTTCGCCAGGCGGCGCAGGTCCTCGTTCTCCTCGGCGGCCTTGGCCAGCAGGTCCCGCAGGTCCAGAGCGGCCTGGACGGAGCGGACCACGTCCACGGTGAAGGCGGCGGTGAACAGAATCGCCAGGGGGTCCACGCACAGGTCGGGGACCCGGGCCAGCAGCCGGGCGATGGGAGGATGGACAAAGCGCACCAGCAGGATGGAGAAAAAGCCCCAGGCAATGGAGCTGGTAAGGCAGATGTGGCCGTTGAGATTGCATTTCTGGCTGCTGTAGTCCCAGTAGCGGACCTTGAAAATCCGCTCCATCACGTCGCCGGTGACGTACTCCAGGGCCGTGGCGGCCAGCATGCCAAAGAGCCAGACCAGCCGGAGGTCGCCGGCCACGGGGATGGTGGCCAGCAGAATGATGATGGCCCCGGAGCCGTAAATGGGCAGCAGGGGGCCGTGGAGAAAGCCCCGGTTCACCCAGCGCCGCTGGCAGAGGGAGACGTAGCAGGATTCCCAAATCCAGCCGCAGAGGCAGTAGAAGAAAAACAACAGGACCCATTGGCCCGTGGTATAGACGTGCATTCGCTCACTCCTCTTGTAAATGGTCCAGCAGTTCCCCGATGATCTGGTTGGAGACCAGGAAGCCCCGGGGGGTCAGCCGCCAGCGGGAACCCTCTTGAACGGCGTAGCCCGCCGCCTCGCAGCGGCCCAGAAAGGGCAGGAGGGAGGGGAAACGCTCTTCCGCCATGTCCAGGCCCCGAACGAGGCGAAGGGACAGCATCAGCCGCTCCGCCTCCCGGTCCCGGGGGGTCATGGTTTGGTCCTCTGCCAGGGGCGGGCGGCCATGGAGGAACGCCCCCAGGTCCCGGGCCCAGGCGTACCGGCGGCCCCGGAAATCGGAATGGGCCCCGGGGCCGAAGCCGGCGTACTCCCCCAGGGTCCAGTATTTCAGGTTGTGCCGGGACTCCCGGCCGGGCTTGGCGAAGTTGGAGATCTCATATTGCCGCCAGCCCCGGGCCTCCATATCGCCGTAGAATTTCTCGTTTTCTCCCAGCTCGTACTGGCCGGGGTGCAGTCTGTACCTGCGCTTCATGGCTCTCCCTCCTCCAGCAGTTTTCCGTCCGCCACCAGACGCTTGAGGCGGCGGTACTCCGCCAGCAGGGCGGTCCGGCCCGTCTCGGTGATGGCGTAGTTCTTCCGCCGGCCCTCCTCGCCGGTGAAGGCGATGAGCCCCTCCCGGTTCATCCGGGCCAGCACGCCGTAGAGGGTCCCCGGCCCCATCACCAGCCGCCCGCCGGACAGCTCCTGGATCCGCCGCATCATGCCGTAGCCGTGACCGGGGCGCAGCAGGGCCAGCAGAATGTAGTACATGGCCTCGGTCATGGGCCCCTGATCTGTCATGCCGCCGCCTCCTCTCCGTTCTATTATGTGCCGCGATATATCGTATAACATAATACTAGCATAAAAGGAAAGGGCTGTCAAGAAAGGCGGGGTGAAAAAATTTTTGTTTTTTCGTCAACACTTTGCCCCGCCCAAACGTCTTATGGGTGAAGCGGCCATTTCGAAGGACAGAGCAGACATGCGGAAAGGGACCCCCTGCTATGGTGGAAGAACTCTACACCGATTTCTATGACCAGCTTCTGGGCTGGTGTACCGCCCGGATCCGCAGTCCGGCAGCGGCGGAGGACCTGTAAAGGACCGGAGTACGGAGAAAGAAGACGGAGGCGTAGGCAACGGCGCGTTCCTCATAGAAAGGGCAGGAGAATTCAACCAGCTCATCAGGCCGTCTGTGTACCATGAGATGAATCAGGCCACCGGCCGCCTGATTCATCTGCGGATGAAGGAGCTGAAGAAAGGCCGGCCCTTTCCCGAGGCGGCGGAGGCGTTCTTTGCCTGGTGCGGGGAGGAGGATTACCGCTTCTGCAGCTGGGGCAGCGCGGATCTGACGGAGCTGCAGCGGAACATGGAGTACTATCACATGGAGCCCCTGGCGGACGGCCCCCTGGCCTACCTGGACGTGCAGAAGCTGTTCAGCATCGCCTATGAGGACGGTAAGAGCAGGAAATCCCTGGAATACGCCGTGGACTTCCTGGAGCTGGAGAAGGACATCCCCTTCCACAGGGCCTTCGCCGACGCCCATTACACGGCGAAGATCCTGGCCAGGATTCTGGCGGAGAGGCCCGCGGCGCTGCGGAACCTCTCCTACGATGTGTTCCACCCGCCCAAGGACAGGAAATCCGAGCTGAAGGTACAGTTCGACAACTATGCCAAATACATTTCCAGGGAATTCGACACCAGGGAGGAGGCCCTGGCGGACAGGGAAGTGGCGTCCAGCAAATGCTACCTCTGCCGCAGGAACCTGCGCAAGAAGATTAGGTGGTTTTCGCCGGGAGGGAAGCATTACGTCTGCCTGGCCTACTGCGAGAAGCACGGCTACCTGAAGGGGAAGATCAGGATTCGGAAATCCCCCGCGGGGAAGGTCTATGTGGTAAAGACTACGAAGCTGATTTCAGACCAGGACGCGGAGGCGCTGAAGGCCCGCAGGGAGCATGCAAGCGATGTGCACAGGAAGCGGGTCCAAAGGAAAAGCCGCGGGACAAAGGAGAGGCCATGACTAGAAGTCAGGGCCTCTGTGTTTTCTGGAGCCACGCCTTCTGTGGCGGTTGCGCTTCCGCCATCCCCGTCTGCCGCTCCGGGGAGAGAAATTATAGTTCTTGAGGATCAGGTGGACGATGAGCCATAGAAGCAGCAGACCTGCCAGTACGGCGGCGCCTATGAGAAGAAACCTCACATTGACGAATATGACAGAATCGTCGCCGCCATTTTGGTCGGGCGCGGCGGCCCCCTCCTCCCCTTCCATATCAAAGATACTGGGCTCCTGGCTGTCCGCGTTGAAATCCACCCGGACGGTGCCCAGGGGCACCTCCTGATAAGAATAGGAGATTACCGCCGCCTGGCTCTCATCCGCCGCCTCGTAGGAGATGGAGGAAGAGACCTCCTCGAAGGGAATCGTCCGGGGCAGGACGATGAAATCCTCTTTATTTAAGGAAAGGAAGGGCCGGGAGCTGCCGAAGATGTCGTTGCCGCTGTAGAACAGCCCGGTGTTGTCGATATTGTATTTCGTCTCCGTCTGAGCCACGTTCACCCGCTCGAAATTGGAGAAGCCGTACTCGAAGAGAGAGATGGTGTCCTCGTAGTGGTTGGGGGCCTCGTCCCGCATCACCACGCAGATCAGCTTCAGTCCGTCCTTCTCCGCACAGGACACCAGGCAGCTCCTGGCATCGTCCGTGTAGCCGGTCTTGCAGCCCACGATGTATTCATAGGCATAGGTTCCGCCGGGGATAATCTCCATGTGGTTGTTCTCCAGCTTCCCCTGGGGCAGCTTGTCCGTAGCCGGGAAGTCGATTCGGGGGGACAGGGTGATCTTGCACAGCATCTCGTTGGCGAAGAAGGCCCTGCCGATCATCGCCAGGTCATAGGCCGTGGTATAATGATCCTCGTCCGGCAGGCCGTTAGGGTTGATGAAATGGGTGTTCAGGCAGCCCAGCTCCCCGGCCCGCTCATTCATGATGTCCGAGAAGACCTGCCAGTCCGTGGTGCCCGTGATGTGCTCCGCCACCGCATAGCACACCTCATTGGCGGAGCGGATCAGGATGGCGTTCAGGCACTGCTCCATGGTCAGTTCCTGCCCCACGTCCATGGCGATGTGGCTGCTGTCCCAGGGCGTGTCGAAGACAGCATCGTGGGAAAATGTCACGATCTCATCCATCTGGCAGCGCTCCGCGGCAATCAGGGTGGTGAGAATCTTGGTGGTGCTGGCGGGGTATTCCCGCTGGTGGATATTCTTCGCATAGAGGATGGTGCCTGTCTGGAGTTCCATCAAAATGGCGGACTCCGCCCCCACCACAGGGCCCGCGGGCCAGTTGGGCACTTCGTTGGACTGGACGGGCAGGGCGCGGTTGGCTGCAAGAAGCAGCTCCGCGGCGGAAGGGGCCTGGGCCTTCACGGGGAGGGCAGGGGCCAGGGCCAGACTGCCGGCGCAGAGGACGGCAGCGAAAAGCCGGATATATTTATGGAAAAGTTTAGCGGACATCTGTCAACCTCGCATCTATTCATTCACATCTAAAGATTCCTGCATCATGCTCCCATTACAGGTTTTGGATAATAGTATCTTGTGTGTGCAGTATAGATTCTATTATACACCATTCTCCTCAAAAACCAAAGGGAGAAATTGCGGTACATGCAACTTAACGGCGAAAAAACGCAGCTCACCGCCAATGGCTTGCAAAGGGCGTTC
>OFHM01001735.1_pt1 | contig 13622 bp, 8 predicted proteins | sample 1521311 | NCBI WGS metagenome assembly OFHM01 (sample SAMEA3504083, study PRJEB24116) | mouse gut metagenome | biome: mouse gut; feature: mouse-associated habitat; material: faeces | place: Denmark | collected 2011 | reverse complement strand
TGGGGGGTGATCCCGCTTCTGCTCGAGGAGAAAAGTCAGGCGGAGGAGCTGTTTGATTATGCGGTGGATGAGACCGAAGCGTCAGGAACCATTGAGAAGGGGGATGTGGTGGTTCTGACGGCGGGCGTACCGCTGGGGGTTTCGGGAACCACGAATCTGATCAAGGTGCAGGTGGCAGGTCATATCCTGGTCCGGGGACGGGGGCTTTCGGATAAAAAAGTATCCGCAAACCTGTGTGTGTGCCGCACCGACGAGGATTTAAGGAATTTCAAGGTGGGCGATATCATTGTTGCCGCGGATACCGGTAATCATATGCTGGCCCAGATGCGCGAGGCTTCCGGCCTGATCGTGGAGGCGGACAGCGAGAGCTGCCATGCGGCGATTGCAGGCCTGAGTCTTGAGCTTCCGGTGCTGATCGGGGCGCAGAATGCGACGGGCATCCTCAAATCGAGCGCATATGTGGAGCTGGACTGCGCGGAGGGAATTGTAAGTGCGAATTAAACAGAAAAATGTTGCATTTGCCGTAAAAAAGGCATAATCTTAAAGGTAAGAAGAAAACGGGGGCCTATGTAACACGGGAGGAACGGTAGTAATGGGGAAGGAAAGTCTGAAGCTGACGGCTGAGCAGCTGGGAAAGGTGATCAGGTTATTTGCTCCGAGCATGGACGATTACCTGTATGTATGTGATTTTAAGGAGGACGATTATCAGATATCGCCCGGTGCTGTGGAGCGGTTTCTGTTGCCGTCGGATCACTTTTCCGATGTAGCCGGAAAGCACAGAGAGTTTACCTATCCGGAGGATGTACCTCTGATTATGGAAGAGATCTCTCTTCTCTCACAGGGGAAAAAGCTGTTTCACGACCTTCATTACCGCTGGCTGGACCATGACCGCAATCCGATCTGGATCAACTGCCGCGGGAGAGTGCTTCTGGATGAGGACGGTACGCCGCATTTTCTGGTCGGCTGCATCAATGAGATCGGTAAAAAGCAGAAAGCTGACAATGTCAGCGGTCTGTTAGGGGCGTCAAGTCTGGAGATCTGCTTCCGGACTTTCGGCGGAAAGATTCCGCCCGGATTTGTACTGAGGATCGGAATAGACGATTTTAAGGATATCAATGAGAATCAGGGCATCGAATACGGGGATTATATTCTGCGCCGGACTGCGCTGTGCATTGAGAAGGAACTTCTGCCGGGGCAGCAGATTTTCCGGATTGTGGCGGATGAGTTCGCCGTCGTGGATTTTGCGGGCGGCGGCAGGGAGGAAGCGATGCAGCTGTATCAGAGGATCCGGATGTCTGTTTTTTCCTTTATTGAGGAGAACCGTTATGAGGCGGTGTACACGGTTTCCGGCGGCGTTCTGTTAAACGACGCGGTGGACGGTACCTTTGAAAATGCAATGAAGCTTTCAGAATTCGCGCTAAGCGAGGCGAAGAGGGGCGGCAGGAATAACTGCTGTGTGTTCGACAAAAAGCGTTACGAGGGTTATCTGCGCAGACGGGAGCTCCACCGGGTGCTTCATCACGCCGTAAATCACGGATTTGAAGGGTTTGAGGTGCATTTTCAGCCGCTGGTGAACGCGGAGGACGGGAGACTTTCCGGCGCGGAATCGCTGCTGCGCTTTCAGATGCCGGACGGAGGTATGATCTCCCCGGCGGAATTTGTGCCGATCCTGGAGGAATCGGGGCTGATTATCCCGGTAGGCCGCTGGATTCTGAGGCAGGCGCTGTATGCATGCCGGGAATGGCAGAAATATCTGCCGGCATTTAAGGTGAATGTCAATCTGTCTTATATTCAGGTGCTCAAGAGCGATGTTCTGCACGAGATTATTGAGATTGTGGAAGAGTTCCGTATGAGGCCGTCAAGCGTCTGCGTGGAGCTGACAGAGAGCGGCTATCTCGATGAGAGTCCGCATTTTACAAAGGTCTGGAACGGGCTGAAGGCATACGGAATCCTGCTGGCGCTGGACGATTTTGGCACGGGCTATTCCAACCTTCACTGTCTGAGCGATCTGAAGCCGGCCTACGTCAAGATTGACCGCACATTTATGGAAAAAGCGCTGAACAGGGATTATGAGTATCGCCTGCTGTTTCACATCATCGAGATGGCGCACAGTCTGGGGCTGAATGTCTGCGCGGAGGGGATTGAGAATGAGGAGGAGCTTGCGAGAGCGAGGACGACGGATCCGGATCTGATTCAGGGGTTTCTGTTTGGGCGTCCCTGTGCCAGAACAGAGTTTACGGAGAAATTTTTTTCCTCTTCCCATTAAATGGGTAACGTGTTATAATCTGACTCAGAAGAACGTAACCTGAAATTATCAGTCACGGGTCTGTGTGCACGCGCGCAGGCCTGCAGGGTACAAAAATATGTGTGCGCATGGAGGTAAATATGACAGAGGGCGGATTACTGGTATTTCTCGGCGTGCTGCTGCTTTTTGTGGTGGTTGTCGTTGTAATTTCAGTTGTATCATCTGTGGCCGGCACTGCGGCGGCGATTGCGGATGATGAGGACGGAGAAGAAGTCTAGCGGAGAATCCTGCAAAGCAGGATTCTTTTTCATTTTAAGCGAACACCCTTTCATTTATGGTGATGCCGGAGACTCTTTGTCCTATATAAAAAAAGTATAAATTATCGGCGGACTCCCTTGCATTTTACCTTAAAACGCGTAAACTGAAAACTACCGGAAAAGTCCGTGGAAGGGGACGCCGGCATGCGTGCGGCATGCATGCGGCATGCATGAAGAAAAGATTGAGAGGGAAAGACATTGTTTGCAAGGTTCAGCGTAAAGAAACCCTATACCGTTCTGGTCGGTGTCATACTGGTGGTTGTGCTCGGCGTCGTGTCGCTGACACGGATGACGACCGACCTGCTGCCGGATATGAATCTTCCCTACGCACTTGTCATCACGATGGATGTGGGTGCAAGTCCGGAAGAAGTGGAGATGGATGTGACGGCGCCGATAGAGGCGGCGATGGCCACGACATCCAATATCAAAAACATCAGTTCCGGCTCCTATAACAGCTATTCGACAGTGATTCTGGAATATGAACAGAGCGCCAATATGGATTCGGTACTGATTGAGATGCAGCAGAAGCTTGATCAGCTGGAGGGAAGCTGGCCGGAGAGCGTGGGAACGCCGATGATTATGCAGCTCGATCCGGATATGATGCCGGTTATGGTGGCTTCCGTCGATGTGGAGGGGATGAGCCAGACTGAGATTTCCTCCTATGTGGAAAATGAGCTGGTTCCGTCCATCGAGAGCGTTGAGGGGATTGCCTCCGTCTCGACCACAGGCGCGCTCGAGGAGACGATTCAGGTCACGATGGACCAGGAAAAAATCGATGCCCTGAATGATAAGATTCAGAAAAAGATCGCGGAACAGTTCGAGGAAGCGCAGAGTGAACTTGACGAGGCCGCTGAGGAGATCGAAAAAGGAAAGAAGGAGCTTGAAAAAGGAAAAAGCGAGCTCGGGCGGCAGATTGCCAGCGCGGAAAATGAAGTAATCAACGGGAAAATACAGGCGTTTGTGGGCGAATCTGATATGAATTCGGGGCTGACGATGCTCACAGGGGCAAAAGGCCTGATTGAGGGGGCCATTCCGGTTCTTCAGGGGATCTATGATCAGGGAATCGCGCTCAGGGAACAGATTGCGTCCATGCAGGCGGTACTGGGAACGGCAGGGACCGCGCAGCAGAGTGAGCTGGAGGCGCAGATCGCAGCGCTTCAGCAGGCGATCGAGGAGGCGCAGGCCTCCGGAGGAAGCGTGAGTGAGGAGCAGAATGCGCAGCTGATGCAGCTTCAGATGCAGCTTGACGCGCTGTTCGATGGCAGCGGGGCGGAGCAGAGTATGCAGCTTCAGATGCTGCTCGATCAGCTGGCAGGTCTGGAGGGGCAGCTGGCCGGACAGAACGCGGCGCTCGGAGAGCTCGGGGTGCAGATGAACTCCATTGACGATATTCCGCAGGGGATCGCTGCGCTGACTCAGATGCTCGCGGAGATGAATACGGGGATTGCGGGGATTCAGTCCGCACAGACGAAGGTGGGAGAGGGAAAGACAACGCTCGACGATGCCTTAAAGAAGCTGAATGAATCACAGGTCGCAGGAGTGCTGAAGATCAGCGAGGCTGCGGCGAAGCTTGCCGACGGAGAGGGTCAGCTGGCGATGGGGCAGACACAGCTGGACGAGGCAAAGAAGAGTGCGGAGGAGTCCGCGGATTTACACAGGATTCTCACACCGGATATGCTGGGGAATCTTCTTGTCGCTCAGAATTTTTCAATGCCCGCGGGCTATGTGGGAGAGAAGGAAGACCAGTACATGGTGCGTGTCGGGGACCGGCTGGGCTCAATGGAAGAGCTTGAGGATGTCGTTCTGATGGATATGGGCATGGAGGGAATAGAGCCCATCCGTCTGCGCGACGTGGCGGAGATTGTGATGGCGGATAATTCCGCCGAATCCTACTCCAGGGTGAACGGGAATCCGGCCATCATGCTCTCGATTGAGAAACAGACCGGATACTCCACAGGAGATGTCACGAAGCGCGCACAGCAGAAGTTTGCATCGCTGGAAAAAGAAACGGACGGTCTGCGTATGGCGATTCTGATGAATCAGGGGGTATACATAGACATTATCGTGGAATCTGTTCTGCAGAATATCGTCGTCGGGGCATTTCTCGCAGTGATCGTGCTCATTGCATTTTTAAAAGATATCAAGCCCACGCTCGTGATAGCCTGTTCAATTCCGATGAGTGTGATATTCGCCATTGTCCTGATGTATTTTACGGATATTTCGCTCAATATTATCTCTCTCTCCGGTCTGGCGCTCGGTATCGGTATGCTGGTGGATAACTCGATCGTCGTGATTGAAAATATCTACCGCCTGCAGGGAGAAGGATATTCGGTCCGGAAGGCGGCTGTGGAGGGCGCCGGACAGGTGACAGGAGCGATTGTCGCCTCGACGCTCACGACAGTCTGCGTGTTTGCGCCGATTATCTTTACGGAAGGGATTACCAGGCAGCTGTTTGTGGATATCGCGCTCACGATTCTGTTTACGCTGACGGCCAGCCTTGTGGTGGCCATCACTTTTGTCCCGATGATGGCGGCAGGAGGGCTGAAGAACACAAAGGAGATCCGGCATGATTTCTTTGAGAAGATCCAGGATCATTATGCCAGGGTTATGGAGCTGGCTCTCCGCTTTAAACCAGTGGTATTTGCGCTTGTGCTGCTTCTCCTGGCGGCCAGCGCCACCGCCGCGTTTTCGAGGGGCTTTACATTTATGAACATGGATATGGAGACGGATCAGCTCACCGTGACGGTCACCGCAAAGGAAGAATCACCTCTGAGCTTTGAGGAACTTACCGCCATGTCAGATGAGATTGTGGAAAAAATAGCGACAATTGAAGGGGTTGAGACGGTTGGTGCAATGGTCGGCGGAGGCATGATGATGTCGATGGGCGGCGGAGATGACAGCGTCACAATGTACCTGATACTGGATGAGGACTCCGATGTTTCAGGGCAGGAGGTTATCGCACAGGTCGGCGGGCTGACGAAGGACATGAACTGCGAGGTGAAAACGGATGCTTCTGCGTCGGATATGAACGCATTCCTGGGGAGCGGACTCACCGTGCAGATCAGCGGTCCGGATCTCGACAGGCTTCAGGAACTTGCGGCGGAAGTCGCGCGGATTGTGGAGAAAACGGAGGGAACCATGGATGTGGAGGATGGCCTTGACGACACAACTCCGTCCTTTACGCTTCACGTTGATAAGGAAAAAGCGGCGGAATACGGAATGACGACTGCGCAGGTATTTCAGCAGGTGTATGCAAAAATGGCCCAGACAGATTCGCCGACCACGATCTCGACCGACTTAAAAGATTACAAAGTCTATGTGCAGACAAAAGAACAGTCCGGCGTGACGCTGCAGGATATACGGAATATGACGTTTACCTACACGGACAGGGAGGGGAATGAGGAGGAGATTCCCGTACGGCGGATTGTGGAATTTGAGGAGGGAACGACTTTAAATGTCATCACCCGCGATTCCCAGACGCGCTATATCAGTGTGTCCGCGGGCATCGATGAGGATCATAACGTCACGCTGGTCAGCGGTGAGCTTCAGAAAGAGCTTGAAAAAATCAGCCTGCCGGAGGGTTATGAGATTGCGATGACGGGTGAGGATGAGATGATCAACGATGCGATGAGCCAGCTTTACCTGATGCTCCTGCTCGCCGTGGTCTTTATTTACCTTGTTATGGTAGCCCAGTTCCAGTCCTTTCTGTCGCCGTTTATCATTATGTTTACGATTCCGCTCGCGTTTACCGGCGGTCTGTTCGCCCTGTTTTTTACCGGAAATGAAGTCAGTGTCATCGCGATGATCGGATTTGTCATGCTGGCCGGAATCATTGTAAACAATGGAATCGTGATGGTCGATTATATCAATCAGCTCCGCATGGAGGGGATGAGCAAAAAAGAAGCAATTATCGAGTCCGGAAAGACAAGGCTGCGCCCCATTCTGATGACGGCGCTGACAACGATTCTCTCCATGTCCACAATGGCGGCCGGGCTCGGGGACGGGTCTGAGATGATGCAGCCGATGGCGATTGTCACGGAGGGAGGGCTGATCTACGGGACACTTCTGACACTGGTGGTGGTGCCGTGTATATACGATGCGTTCCACAGAGAGAAAAGTATGGTGGAGGAAGAGCTGTAAGCGGCGCAGGAGTGGAAAATCCGGTTGAGCCGGCTGGAAAAGAGATGTATAATGAAAGCGCGGGCACAGCAGGAAGCGTTTTGTAAATTGAGATAAAAGCAGAAAGGGAGGAAAGGATCATGATTGTTACAACAACGCCGCAGATTGAGGGGAAACACATTGTGCAGTACAAAGGGATCGTGTTCGGAGAGGTGGTGTCCGGCGTAAACTTTATCAAAGACTTTGCGGCGGGACTTACAAACTTTTTTGGCGGCAGGTCCAATTCCTATGAGGGAGAGCTGATGCAGGCGCGGGATAACGCGCTGGCTGAAATGCAGCAGCGGGCGGCACAGATGGGAGCAAACGCGGTCGTCGGTGTGAAGATGGATTATGAGGTGCTGGGAGCGGATAACGGTATGCTGATGGTGACGGCGTCCGGGACGGCTGTTGTGACGGATTAGAAGGAAAGAGAATACCGGGAGGCGTGGAGAAAAAGATGAAGTACGATTTTACATCAGTGATGGACCGGACGGGCAGGGATGCGATTGCGGTGGATGTCATACCATTTGCCGGCGTGAGCGTGCGGGAGGGCTTTTCAAAACTCCCGATGTGGGTGGCGGATATGAACTTCCCGACGGTTCCGACGATCACGAAAGCGATTGCTGAGCGCACAAAGCATCCGGCATTCGGGTACTTTGAGGTGCGGGATGAATATTACAGGAGCATTATCGACTGGCAGAAAAAGCGCCATGGCGTGGAAGGGCTGTCGGAGGAATGTATCGGCTACGAGAACGGGGTGCTGGGCTGTGTGATCTCGGCGCTCGGCGCATTCTGTTCGGCGGGGGACAATATTTTGCTGCATGCTCCGACTTATATCGGGTTTACCATGTCGCTGGAGAACAACGGGTACAATATCATCCACAGCGATTTAAAGCGGGATCAGGAAGGGATCTGGCGAATGGATTATGAGGACATGGACAAAAAAATCAGGGAGAACCATATCCATGCAGCCGTGTTCTGCTCACCGCACAATCCGACCGGCCGTGTCTGGGAGCGGGAGGAAATTGAGAGGGCGATGGAGATCTACCGGAAAAATGACTGTATCGTGATTTCCGATGAGATCTGGTCTGATATTATTCTGTATGGAAATACGCATATTCCGACCCAGTCGGTATCGGAAGATGCGAAGCAGCGCACAGTCGCCGTGTATGCGCCGTCGAAAACATTTAACCTGGCCGGGCTTGTCGGTTCCTACCATATTATTTATAATTCATATCTGCGTGACCGGGTGAGGAAGCAGTCTTCTCTATCCCACTACAATATGTGCAATGTTCTCTCGATGCATGCCCTGATCGGGGCTTACCGGGAGGAGGGACATGAATGGCTGGATGAGCTGTGTGCGGTGATCGGGGAAAATGCTGAATACGCATATCGTTATATAACAGAACATTTTAAAGGGGTTTTCCTGGCAAAGCCGCAGGGGACCTATATGCTGTTTCTCGACTGTGAGCAGTGGTGTCTTGAGCACGGAAAGACGCTGGATGAGCTGTTAAAGGCTGGCTATGAGGTGGGAGTAATCTGGCAGGACGGCAGGCCGTTCCACGGTCCGTATGCAATCCGGATGAATCTCGCGCTGCCGTATGCGCTGGTGCAGGAGGCATTTTCGCGTCTGGATCGCTGGGTATTCGGGGCATAACGGCCGGCAGACAATTTTGTCCGGGCCGGGCTGATCCCTGCCGCACAACAAAGATTTCAGGAAAAAACAGGAAACCGGATGTGCACGACGTGGCACATCCGGTTTCCTGTTTTGCTGTCTGCCTGTCCGCGGACAGGTATGACGGGCCGCTACTGTCCGGCAGGACGCTGCCCCGCCATCTGCGCTGATCCCTGCTGTGCCGCGGGACTTTGCCCGTTTTGTCCGGGCCGGACTGATCCCTGCCTCACAGTATTGCGCCCTGCTGCCTGCTGTGCAGAGCCGGACCGCGCGGCTGCCTGCTGTCCGCTTTTGCCCGCCGCCCCTTTCTGCTGCGCGCTCATCTGACGTTTCTGCGCGATTTTCAGTTTGCTCTTGCGAAAACGGTCGGTAGTCTCTTTTATGTAATTATCCGTGACAAAATGCTGCAGGGAATCCTCGTCGATGGCGATCCGGTTGTCCATTGTCCTCATCGTATCCTTGATGCGCAGCTTTTTGCCGATAATTGGGTCGCTCAGATCGTAGATCATGTTATTGGAAAATTTAAGCACCATCGGATGCGAAAAATCAGCCGGGTTCTCCACCAGGACCAGGGCTTTCTCGCCGTCGGAGAGATCCACACATGAGCCGGTGGGAAGAATATGGATACACTGGGAGAGCGCGTCAATCACCCTTTTGTTGTACTCCTGAATGTTCTTTCGCAGATGATACATCGCGGCGACACCGGAAATCGGCGGATTATTGATCCGCATTGCCGTGAGACGGTCGAATTTGTCCGCAACCTTTAAGATATCAGCCAGGAGGCGGACATTTGCAGCGGGATCCTTTGCCTTTACATTGCGGCTGTTCTGGAAGATGGAGTACTGAATAATCTCCAGGGAAAGCTTTGGCAGGCCGGAGCCCTCATAGCTGGGCTTTATTGTCTCATAGCCACGCTCGAGATTCATCTGGATGAAATCGCGGTCGCTGTCGGAGAGGTCGTCGCCTTTGTCGAGAACGGCCAGCGGGACATACAGATATCCGAAATCGTAGAGCAGGCCGGCCGTGATCAGCGCGAGCTTTTCCGGCGGCGTGATGCGCATTTCATTGGAAATCAGCGCGGTGAGAATGGCCACACTGATGGAATGTTTGTACACAAAATCGGCGGAGCTGCGCAGCATCTGTGCAAAATTCAGCTTGTGATCGAGAACGCCGTAATGCGCCTGGATGCTCTGTGCCAGCTCGAGCAGCGTTGCGGGCGGCTGATTGTCCTGAAGTTTGTCCATATTGTCTTTTAACTTAAACATATAGATCGTCTGGAACTGCTCGAATTCCACATCCTCGCGCGTCAGCGGCGGCAGAGGTTCCGCCGGCTCCAGGATAAAAATGCCGATCAGGCCGAAATTCTCGATACTGGTGATACCCTGTATGGTAAGTTTCGTATTGCGCTCGTAAAGAAGAACTCCCATTTTGTTGTAGATAGGCTTTGCCAGGCGCATGCCGGGCTTTAAGTCGGATGTTTTCACAAATTGCATACAATTGCCTCCCTTTTCCCCTATATCATCTGCTCTTATTATAATATTAGCATATTGAAAGGTCAAATACAATCTGTTAAGCTGTTGACAACGGCAGAAATTGTGTGACCGGCTGGGGACGGAGAGAATTCCGGACCGGGGGAATCCGGTTTTCTGCCGCGGAAATCATGTGTTAACTTAAAGATAAAAAAGAGTTTCAGGAGGGGGACATGAAGATACTGGTGACCGGTTTTGAACCGTTTGGAGGGGAGGAGGTAAATCCTTCCATTGAGGCAGTGAAAAAGCTGCCGGATAAGATTGCGGGCGCGCGGATCGTCCGGCTGGAGGCTCCGGTGGTCTGTCACAAAGCTCTCGCGGTGATCGAGGAGGCTGTGAAAAAGCATGACCCGGATGTGATCCTGTCGGTGGGCCAGGCGGGCGGCAGGGCGGAGCTTGGCGTGGAGCGCGTGGGAATCAACGTGGATGATTACCGTTCTCCGGACAACGAGGGAAATCAGCCGGTCGACGAGCCCGTTTTTGCCGGCGGTCCGGACGCATATTTTGTTAATCTGCCGGTAAAAGCCATGGTGCAGCGCATACGAAAGAAGGGCATCCCGGCTGCCGTTTCAAACACGGCGGGCACATTTGTCTGCAATCATGTGACCTACGGGGTCCGTCACCTCATAGAAACAAAATATCCGGGAAAGCGGAGCGGCTTTATCCATATCCCGTATCTGCCGCAGCAGGTCACGGAAAGGGCGGGGATGCCGTCCATGTCAGCGGAGGTGATTGCGGAAGGGCTTGCAGCCGCGATAGAGGCGGCGGTGGAAAATGAGAGGGATCTGAAAATTACGGAGGGGGCGGAGCACTGACTGCCGGAATCTGACCTGCCAGGCGGCGGATACAGACCTGTCTGAACAGTGCCCGGCAGCTCCCATGTTTTGTGAAAAATACACAGGAAGCGCTTGCATTTGCGGACAAATTATGATAGCATGAAATCGTAACAGAGAGCTGGAGGGACCGTTGATTTTGTGTGGTTGATACATAGATGACGATACAGAAGCGATACGTTTTTTTCTGTCAGGCGCAGACGTATTTTTTTTGTTCAGGATTGTTAAAAAATTAACGGCATTTCAGCGAATATATTTGGAAGAAGGAGACGAGAAAATGGCAAAGAAAGTAGTTTTAGCAGGCGCATGCCGTACCGCGATCGGCAGGATGGGCGGAGCGCTGAGCAACACACCGGCGGCTGATTTAGGCGCGATCGTAATTAAGGAAGCATTAAACAGGGCAGGTGTTAAGCCGGAGCAGGTTGTTTCGATCGGAATCGATAATCAGGGAGAGACATGCCTGGTTTGGGATAAGAAGACAGGAACGCCGGTATATAATGCTCTTGTATGGCAGGATCGGAGGACTTCGGAATATGCAGACGAGCTGAATCTCAGATATGGGGATATGATAACGGAGAAGACAGGTCTGGGACCGGATGCGTATTTTTCCGCGACGAAGATCAAGTGGATCCTTGATCATGTGGAGGGAGTTCGTGAGCGTGCCGAGAGGGGAGAACTGATGGCGGGAACATTAGATTCTTATCTTATCTGGCGTTTCACAGGCGGAGAAGCGTTTATAACTGATACCAGTACGGCGTCTCGTACGATGATGATGGATATCAGGAAGGGCCGGTGGGATCAGGAGCTTTTGGATATATATAATATACCGGGAAGCATTCTTCCAGCGATTGAGGATTCGAGTAAGGTATATGGTTATACGACACCGGAGACATTCTTCGGCAGGAAGGTTCCTGTAGCTTCCTGTATTACGGATGCCCTGGCTGCGCTTCTGGCACAGGGGTGCCTGGACAAAGGAGATATTAAGACGACTTATGGTACAGGCTGCTTCATGTATACGAATCTCGGCGATGAAGTGCGGTATTCAAAGAACGGATTGATCACGGTATCTTCCTGGCAGGTAGGAGGAAAGATCAATTATGCGTTTGACGGGGGTGTGTATATTGCTGGAGCGGCTGTTCAGTGGCTGCGGGACAACCTCAGGCTGATCTGGAATTCGGCGGAGACAGAAGAGATTGCCAATTCTATCAAGGATACGGGAGGACTGTATTTTGTGCCGGCATTTTCCGGGCTTGCGGCACCGCATTGGGATCAGTACGCACGGGGAATGATGATCGGCATTACAGGAGGAACATCAAGAGAACATATTGTGAGGGCGACATTGGAGAGCATCGCCTTTCAGGTTTATGACAATGCTCAGGTGATGAAGAAGGATTCGGGTTATGATTTTTCAGTCATGAAAGCAGACGGAGGCCCTTCAGTCAACAGATTCCTGATGCAATTCCAGGCAGATATTCTCGGCGTATCAGTGGATGTTCCGGTTGTAACAGAGATGACGGCTTACGGTGCGGCGTTTCTGGCTGCATTGGCTGTCGGCGAATTCAGTGGAATAGAGGATATCAGAAGATGCTGGAAACTGGGCAGCCGGTATGAACCAAGGATGAGCAGCAGTGAGAGGGAATTCCGTATCGAACAGTGGCATAATGCTGTAGAGCGCTGCAAAAAATGGGAGATTTCGAACAGGAGTTGAGACTATGGATTACAAGAGTGATATCGTGATAATCGGAGCAGGTGCGGTAGGCGTGGCCATTGCCAGAGAATTTGCAAAATATAAGAAAAAAGTAATTGTAGTAGATAAAAGAGACGATGTGGGAGGAGACGCTTCTAAGTCTAACAGTTCGATCATATGCAGCGGATTTGACTGTCCGCCGCACACATTAGAATCCGAATTGTGTCTGGCATCGCGGGCGATGATTGACAGGGTTGCAAAAGAATTAGATATTCCGTTTAAGGTTTGCGGGGCTATCATGCCGGCGGTTACGCAGGAACAGATGGATATACTGCCTCAGATTTACAGGGATGCCTATGAGAATCATGTTTATGATGTGGAATATATCTCTGCAGACGAGATTCTTAAGATAGAGCCGGAAGTGAATCCGGATGTGCTCGGAGGACTCTATATTCCGCGTGATGCAGTGATCGATCCTTTCTTGTTTGTGGTCGCTGAAGCTGAGAATGCAGCGGTTAACGGCGTTGAATTTCTGTTGGATGCGGTCGTGACGGAGATCAATGTACGGAATGGGAAGGTACGGGAGGTCGAGACATCGAGGGGAACGATTGAGACGGATTATGTGATCAACGCAGCGGGGCTTTACTGTGACGAGATTGCCAGGATGGCCGGTGAAGGCGGAGATTTCACGGTTAAGCCCAGAAAAGGGCAGTTCTATATCCTGGATAAAAATACGCCTTGTAAGACATCCCATATCATATATCCGATCCCGACACCGGAGACAAGAGGAAAGCTGCTGCTGCAGACGGTTCACGGCAATATGCTTCTTGGGCCGACCGCGGAAGATCTGGAAGATAAGGAGGATCACAGTGTAACAGCTTGCGAACTGGAAGAGGTGGAGAGAGACTGCAGACGCCTTGTGCCGAATATATGCGTACAGGATGCGGTCACACAATATTGCGGACTCAGGCCGAATCGGATACCGGCGGGATTCCATATTGGGTTTGGTGAAAAGACAGAAGGGTATTTTGGAATATCAGGTGTGCGTTCAACCGGAATCTCCACGTCTCTCGGTATTGCAAAATACGTCGTACATCAGTTTGAAGAGGCAGGTGTACCGCTGGAACGCAATTATGCTTTTGATCCGGTGCGCAGAGGGATTGAGAGGGTCTCGGAAG
>OFHM01001733.1_pt1 | contig 13624 bp, 13 predicted proteins | sample 1521311 | NCBI WGS metagenome assembly OFHM01 (sample SAMEA3504083, study PRJEB24116) | mouse gut metagenome | biome: mouse gut; feature: mouse-associated habitat; material: faeces | place: Denmark | collected 2011 | reverse complement strand
TTACAGGGGGAACCGGTTCTTTCGGACACACTGTCCTGAAGCATTTTCTGGATACCGATATCAAGGAAATCCGGATATTCAGCCCGTAACTTCCTTAGTTTAGGTATTACCCTCTTATTCCATATTCATAAAGGTATTATAGGATGCCGACAAGCATTGGATTTCCTTGCTTTTCGGTATTTTTTATGATATAATACCTATTAGGTATTATATCAGGAGATGAAGATATGAAGAGTAAACGAGCAAACTATCCGAAATGGGTAGAAGAATTCAGGGGAGAAGGTCGTGAAATTAAGAAAGTAGGCTCTTGCTATTATTTATATACTTTCAAAACAGTTTATGATCCGATGACTAAAAAACCAAAAAAAATATCTACGGGTTATCTTGGAAAGATTACCGAAGATTCCGGGTTGATCCCGGCAAAACATAGACAAAAAGCTACCCTTATGAAACCGTTGGAGCTTGGCAGGCCTCTTGAAGCCGGCGCTGTCGAGATGTTGGAGCTTTTAGGTTCGGATATTTTGGAAAACCTTCAGCTTTTTTACCGGGATGAACTTGCGGAAGCAATCTTTATTATAGGCAAAATACGGTTGATTGAACCAACTGCCTTAAAAAGAGTGGATTTCCTTTACTCGAATTCTTATGATACGGTACTTCATCCCCGCATAAGACTTGGAAAAAACGAGCTTACCGCTCTGCTTAGGGAAATTGGCAGAAACCGGCTGGCACAGGTGAATTTTATGAAACTTTATACGGTAGGCAGTGAATTCCTTCTTTTTGATGGAACACGCATTGTGTCTTATTCAGAGAATTTAAACCTTGCCCAGATTGGTTATAACCACTGCTCCATTCAGGATCCTCAAATGAACCTTCTGTATTGCTTTAGTCTGTGTCCGACTTTCGGGCCTGCTTATTTCAAAGTAAATGCCGGCGATAAACCAGATGTATCCGTCCTGAAAAATGCATTAGATGAATTTGGTATGATAAATTTTATAATGATTGCCGACAAGGGGTTTGGTTCGGATGAAAATTTTCGATATCTTCAGGACAATGGAATCTCTTATATCGTGCCGCTCAAAAGAAATGATTCCATGATAGACTATCAAAGTCTAAAGAAAGGAATCAGCCATATGGAAGGAATGTTCCAATATCATAACCGGACGATTTACTACTGCACTATGAAAAAATATAAAGCGGTCAAACAACGCGGACGGGTAAAGGCAGGAGCGGAACGCAAAATAACTGTTTTGCAAGATTTGGTCATAACATTTACGGATCTAGGGTTGAAGAACCAGGAAATCAAAGATTATAATGAACGTATTGAGCGTGGCTGCAAAGGATACACCTTTGTGGATTTTCAGGAAAAGGAAGTACGTATGGGCACACTGACACTTCGGACTGACATGGATTTGAAAGCGCAAAAACTTTATGAAACCTACAAAGAACGTGAATCCATAGAAGATGCAAATAAAGTCTATAAAGATGTTCTGGAAGATGATAAGTCCTATATGCAGGATTCGGATGCTTATAATGGATGGTTGTTTTTGAACCATATTTCCATGATGCTTTACTATCGTGTATTTAACTGTATTAAAGCAGCCGGCCTCACGTCTAGGTATTCTGTCAAAGACATAATGACATACCTTAAACGTTTTACTTACCAGAAAATCAACGGTGAAGAAATCCGGGAAATTCCAACAAAGGTCTCTATAGATAAACTGGGTAATATTTTTCCGGAAGAAATGAAAAGAATCGTTCCCGAAAAATCGAATAAAAAGAACTAATACTTCTAACAGAGAAGGAGACTAAAGATGAATGTTCCAAAAGAAATGAGAGAAACCTATGAGAAAATTTCAAAGCTGTTGATTGAGTATAGTGAAAAATATCTGAATAAAGAATATGAAGAATTGTGCCTTCATGCACTTGAAAAGTTATGCCGTAAACGGCCGTCGCCATTAAAAAGTGGCAGGAGTACTACCTGGGCTGCAGGGATTGTCTATGCAATTGGGAGTAATAATTTTATATTTGATAAAAACCAACCAATCCATATGACAGCGAAAGATCTGGCAGCCCCATTCGAGGTTGCTGCATCTACAGCATCTTCTAAGGCAGCCCAGATTAAGAAAATGTTGAAAATTGACTATTTTCACGCTGAATGGTGTCTTCCATCAGAAGCTGCCAGTAATCCTATGTTATGGATGGTTTCCATAGATGGATTGGTATTTGATGCCAGAATGCTTCCAGTAGAAATACAGGAGATATGTTATGAAAAAGGACTGATTCCATTTGTTCCCGCATATAAAAAAGAGCCATAGCTAATTCTTATGTAATTTCTTGACTCTATAATACCTAAGTTTAGGAAGTTACGGTTTAAGCGAAAAAGAAATAGATGCGCTAAATAAAATTGTTACGGCGTATTTAGATATTGCGGAAGTCCATGCCTTGAATCAAGAACCAATGTATATGAAAGACTGGCTGGAAACAATTGACGACTATCTGAAAATGACAAGAAGGGATATTTTAACTACAAAAGGAAGAGTTACTCATAAACAGGCTCTTGAAAAGGCGCATGGAGAATACGACAAATATCGGAAAAAGCAGGAGGATATCCTTTCTCCGGTGGAATGCCATTTTCTTGAAAGTATAGAAGAATTACAAGAGTTGGAAGATAAAAAATAATTTTGCCTAATCTGACGCAAGCAGGAAGGTGGGTTACAGAGCATGAATTATTTATCAGCCAAGTTTATATTGGCACCAATCACAGTGGCTCCAACTTCGACCGTTTGGCATTCAAGCAAATGCTGAGAAATATCAATATTGAGAGCAGTGCTGTGAGTGAGGGGCAAAAGGTTGAAGTGAAATGGCTGGAGATGTTTTGATTTACAGTAAGGTGTAATGAAAGCAGAGCCTTTTCCGAAATATTATGACAGGAGACAGCACTATGGAATTACCTTATATACCTGTGACTTTACTTGAAAGTCAGATGGATAGAGATGCAGAATTTTATAGAGAGTGAAAGCTATCGAAGTTAACTGATATAAATTATTCAGATATTGTGAGGTGGTATTAATGATCAGTCCGGATCTTCCCATTATGAAATCTTCTGAAGATAAACTAAATCGAGAATCGTTTGTAAAAAGCCTTGCCAATGTTATATTGCAATCAGCTTTTCCTACTTCTTTTACTGTGGGTCTGTATGGCGCATGGGGAAGCGGAAAGACTTCATTACTAAATATGGTAATAGAGCAAATAGAACGCAGTAGTACAGATGTGGTCATATTAAGGTTTAATCCCTGGCTCTGTTCTGATCCAAAACAACTTATTACCCAATTCTTTAAACAGTTAGCAAGCGCCATAAAAATGAAAAAACCTACGGCAGATACTGTGTGTGAATTGGTCGATCAATATGCGGATATTTTTGATGCAGCCAGTCTTATCCCATATGCAGGAGCCGCAATTGCAGCAGCCGGTAAAATGTTTACAACCAAGGCAAGAAAGCGCATGAACCGAAAGAGTAACGATATGCAGGGACAAAAAGATGAGATTATCCGCACAATGGTTAAGGAGAATTTAAAAATAATTGTCTCTATAGATGATATTGACCGACTTTCAGAAGAAGAGATTATCGCTGTTTTTCAGTTGGTAAAAGCACTAGCAGATTTCCCAAACGCGGTATATTTACTTGCTTTTGATTATGATGTTGTGGTGCGTGCGCTTGGCACAGTGCAACACGGAGATGGACGAGAATACCTTGAAAAAGTTATACAGGTTCCATTTGAAATACCTGCGCCGAGTATGGAAAGTATTCATGATGCTCTTTTTTCAAAGCTCAATGGGATACTTGGAGATATACCGGATAACCGATGGGACAAAGCAACATGGGCAGAATTATTCCAGTATGGAGTAAAAAATTATATTAAATCCATTCGGGATGTTATTCGATATTCAAATGTATTTTACTTGAAATATCAGCTATTGCAAGGTGAGACCGATCCTGTCGATCTCCTCGGTCTGACGTGTCTTCAAGTATTTGAACCGGCTATCTACTCCACTCTGAATAATTACAAAGATATGCTATGTGGTTCAATTGGCAGTTACTCATATGATCGTCAAAAAATTGATGAAGAGAAAATCAAGAAAGCTGTTAGTCATATTTTCTCAGAGGGGATTGCTGCGAATGAAGAAGCAGCCACAAGTATTCTTGGGATTCTATTTCCAAAAATGGAAGCGGCGTTGGGAAGCACCTATTCTTTTGGTCGCAATTACGATCATAGGAATTTTTTGATCAATTGTAATATTGCTGTTCCGGAATGCTTTGATCGCTATTTTTCCCTCTCTCTTGAAGATGATGCAATTTCAACTGCAACTATGAGAAAACTTATATATGAAGCAAGTGAAAAAGAACTTGTAACATACATTACCCAATTATACCAGGATGGAAAAATTATTCGATTGCTAGAAGAAATTGAAGCGTATGCGAACAAAGGTGATTCGAAAAATATCCCTTCTGAAAGAGCTGCAATTTTAATACGATGTCTTTGCCGGATGTGGAGCTCTTTTGAAGTTGAGGAAAAAGGGTTCTTTACCATTCCATTTGCATGGAGATTACTGTTTTGCGTAGATCCTTTGCTGGAAGCAATTGATATGGTGGAGCGTTTTTCATTTCTGCGAAGCATATTTGAGGATAAAATGGTCGAACCATCAATATTAGCGTTGCTTTTGCGGGATTTTGAAATAACGCATGGGCGCTATACCGATAAGGCTCCGAATGAAGATAAACAAGCGATTTTATTAGACGAGCTTTTAAAACTTGAGTCTGTGTTTAAGTCGCGATGCATCAATGCAATAGATTCAGGTGCGGCTCTGTCACAATATGGAGGGCTAAACTTTTTGTGGATGTTGAGCCAACTTGACGAAGAACTTGTAAAACACATCAAAGAAACGCTTGTTACAGATGATACATCGCTTGCAAAAGTTATCAGCTATTGTACCTCTCGTGGAAAAACAGCAGTCAGGCTAGTTGTAGAAACACGCCAAGTAAATAAGGAAACTCTCAGTGAATTTATTGATGTAGAGGACGCCTATTCGCGTATGAATGTATTTGTAACAACTCATGAATTTTTGATTCTTTTAAAAGAAACCAAGAAGGATGTTGTTGCCTTTCTTATTGCAATGAGAAGAAATAAAGAAACCAGCCAAACAGAAGGCTTCGTTGCAGAAGAGATAATTAACGAGGAACTTCAAAAGATCATCAGTACAATTCAGTCGTAAAGATTTTGTATTAGCTTCATTTGTACTATTTCCATGAGGGTATGAACAGCAATTGTAAGCATAAAGAAATATGTTTGCAATTGTTGTTTTCATATTTTTTTGTCGTGGGCTTGACATACGGGTGTCTAAGGTCATGTACCCGGATATTCTTCACTCCGGCTTTCGCTATTTGGCGTTTCATTTTATGCTGAACCGCTTCCTGCACGATTGGGAAAAGTCTTTCATCGTCCGGCATACCATAGTGACCGTCAACAAAATCTTTAATTTCCTTTTTCAAAAACTCCGGGATTTCAACCGTCCTTACCGACTGCTTTGTTTTCGGTTCTGTAATAACGTCCTGCCTGCCAGTGCGATAATAAGTTTTGGTAATGCTGATTTGATTATTTTCAATACTTATATCGCCTTTTGTCAAAGCTAATAATTCGCCAATCCTACAGCCCGTCCAAAAGAGGATTTCAAAGATTAAATAATATCGTGTTCCCGGCTCAATCGTCTGAATAAATCTCTGATATTCCTCTGTTGTCCAAAAGTCCAAACTTCTTGAATCGGAATTTCCCATGCGCTTCACTTTCTTACACGGATTTGTGTGCAAATCATAAATGCGTGACGCATGAGTAAATATACAAGTCAACTGATTTTGTATCATTCTCAAATAGCTTTCCGAAAATCCCTTTGTCTGCATTTCGTTCTGCCACTGTATGATTTGTGAAGCGGTAATCTCACTTAACATCTGTTCGCCAAAATACGGAATAATGTGTTGCTCCATCATATACCGTTTATTCTTCATGGTGCGGTCTTTTAACTCATTCTGCTTATCCTCAAAATAGACCTCCATAAATTCGCTCAACTTCATATCCATGCTTCGGCTACTGCTCAATTTCTTTTGCCGCTCATACTCTAACGCTTCTCTTTTTGTTTCAAATCCCCTCTTTCTCCGCTTTTTCTTCTCTCCTTTTGCCGTTGTTTCAAACCATTGCGCCGACCACTTTTTTGTGTCTTTCTCCTTATAAGCCATACTGTCACGCTCCTTTCCTTAGCTTATTGATAACTCATAACCGTACATTTTCTTTGCCCAAAACGCCCTCGGAATACGTCCTGCCATTGTAATATACCCCTGTCCTGCAAGTTCCCTGTTCAGTTCTTTTACAATCTTGTAGGCATGAGATTTTGAACAATTTAACTCTTTGGCTATATCTTCCGCACTCATCATATAACGGTAGTTTGCCACACGTTTGTCCTCCTTTCCCCTTTTAGAAACTCATTACAATATTTGTATTTTATATCTGTACGAATTTCGTATATTCATATTATCACCTTATACATATAATGTCAACACTTCGTAAAAATATTTTTACGAACTTCGTATTTACATTTTTTCTATTTTTCTCTTTTATGTTTTTCGTATATGTGGTATGATAATTAATAAGATTTATGTTTTTCGTAATTATTCAACATATGAAAATAGGAGGTCACTATGGGTGATGGAAAGAAGCTGAAAGAAATACTTGATAGTAAGAATACAAATGTCCGTCAGATTGCAAAGGCTACGGGAATTAGTGCTACAACACTATATTCTATTATACAAAAGGATTCCAATATCCGATTTGACTTTGCTTTGCGGTTGGCAAACGAATTAGAAATTGATGTGAATGAAATATGCGCCGCCAGTCCATTCTCCGGCGCTATTACCGAAGAAGAAATATATCCCACGCTCCCCGATGGACTAAATGGCGCTCTTGACGGAAACAGGGTAAAAGTATATCTGAAAAATTCCCTATATCCGCTTATGTATCTGTTTGGGAAAAACAGTATGCCCGATGTGGATAACCTGTTGACTTCATTTTATCAGCTAGACGATGAAGCAAGAAAGGAAGTAGTGGAAACGATACAGTTCAAGTTACAGTACCACAAAGACAAAGAGCGGGCAGAACAGGTAAAGCAAATAAAAGGTTGGTAAACAAAATGAACTGTTACAAAAGCAAATCTACAATCACTTTTATAACAGTTCATTCTATTTCTTTCAATTCTATTTAAGCAGGGATTATTGATTCAAATCCTCACTAATCATACGGTCAATACTCTCTATATTTTTTTGTCCGTAATTTGCTTTAGACAACTCATAATTCAATCTCTCTACTAATGCATCGTTCTGCGCCTTTATTTCATTCAAATACTGCAATGTTTTTTCTCCTGAAATAAAACTGTAGATAAAAGAACCCATAGCTAAAATGATTGAAACAACAGTTGATATTATTCCTATAATAGAAGCCCAATCCTTATCGCAAAAGCCCAAGATAATCGAGAGTAATACCAAGGCTGCTCCTAATATAGTCAATATCCAAAAGCATTTCTTTAAATCCATACTCTTACCTACTCTCTTTATGTATTCCAATGCGATCCAGTAAGTCCCCACGCTGGATGAAATGTATATGCTTCTAATATATGTTCAATTACTTTAGGGGCAATCGCACGATATGAGAGATAATATATAAACTTATCAAACATCTTATTTTTCATATCGTCAAAATCATCAAAAACTAATTTTTTATCATTCACTTTCTGAATCTTTTTGTAATCCCCCATTTTGCAAACTTCTTTATTAAAATCAAATATATATGTCAAAGCAAATTGCGCCGCTACATATTCATTTATATGTTTAAGTTGCCAAGCAAAACGCCTACACTCTTCTCTCATATCCTCTTCTGAAATACTTTGGATATTTTGAGCCTTTACAAATTCTAAACGAAAACCATCTGGAAAATGTGTGCTAATTGGCTTATGTCGTAAAAACCAATATGTAAGGTATGCCGCTATTTTAAATGCATTCGGCTCCTCCACAGAATTATTGTCACTATTGACTATTTTTCTCATGCCAATAACAGCATCTACAACTGTTTCTTCTAACAATGAAAAATTCATAAAAAATTGAATGGGAGATTCTTTACTCATCTTCGCTTGCATCTCATCCAAAACATCGACATATGCATTGCGAAGATTTACCTCCCATTCTCTCATACGTTGCTTGGTAAATACTTTTTCATCGGCAACATCTACAAAATCAAAGTACACTGGATTCTTTTGCATTTTTCAACTCCCCCATTATCTAACCAGTGATTTTGCACATCTTTTGCGACTTTCTTCTGTTATCTCAACTGGATTATGGGAGTTCGTTTGAACCATGGTGTAAGTCCTCTGCAAAAAATCACCGCTTTCTCCATCATCAGACAGAAATTTATCTATTGCTTCAATATTTTTTCTGTCGTAATTTATCAACTTATCATTATCCATTGTCCGCTCCCTTCAGCATAAAAATGCTATTTTTTATAATATAGCATATATTTATGTCCTAAATCAATGTATTTTTGTTAATTTTTTGGTCACTTTTCTTTAATCTTTAGTATTTGCAAAGTCTTAGATTTTATTACATCCCTTGTGCAACTAGCAATATGTTCATATGTACACTTTATAAACATTTATTGCACCATTTCGGCACCACTTACGCTATATTTGCTTTTTTATTTTAAAATGGGCTTCTGAGAAAAACCTCAGAAGCCCCATAAAATCTAGCTTCTTACTGATTACTCAATAATCGTAGCCACACGACCAGACCCTACTGTTCTACCACCCTCACGGATAGCGAATGTAAGACCCTGCTCCATAGCGATTGGGTGAATCAATTCGATAGACATTTCTACGTTATCACCAGGCATGCACATTTCTGTACCTTCTGGCAAATTGCAAACACCTGTTACGTCAGTTGTTCTGAAATAGAACTGAGGTCTGTAGTTGTTGAAGAAAGGAGTATGACGTCCACCTTCATCTTTCGTCAAAACGTATACCTGAGCGGTAAATTTTGTATGGCATGTTACTGTACCTGGTTTTGCAAGAACCTGTCCTCTTTCGATTTCGGTTCTCTGGATACCACGAAGCAAAGCACCGATATTGTCACCAGCCTGAGCCTCATCCAATAATTTACGGAACATTTCGATACCAGTTACAACAGTTTTCTTTGTCTCTTCTTTAATACCAACGATTTCAACTTCTTCGTTTACATGGAGCACACCACGTTCTACCCTACCAGTAGCAACAGTCCCGCGGCCAGTAATTGTGAAGATATCCTCAATAGGCATCAGGAACGGCTGGTCAGTTGCACGCTGTGGATCTGGAATATGCTCGTCAACTGCTGCCATCAGTTCCATAACCTTGTCGCCCCACTCGCTGCTTGGGTCTTCCAGAGCTTTCAAAGCAGAACCTTTGATAATTGGGCAGTCTGTAAATTCATATTCTTCCAGAATCTCAGTGATTTCCATTTCTACTAATTCAAGCAATTCTTCGTCGTCAACCATATCGCATTTGTTCATAAATACAACGATATAAGGTACGCCTACCTGACGAGACAGAAGGATATGCTCTTTGGTCTGAGCCATAACACCGTCAGTTGCAGCTACTACAAGGATAGCGCCGTCCATCTGAGCAGCACCAGTGATCATGTTCTTTACATAGTCAGCATGGCCTGGGCAGTCAACGTGTGCGTAGTGCCTGTTGTCTGTCTCATACTCAACATGGGCAGTAGAAATGGTGATACCTCTTTCCCTTTCTTCTGGAGCCTTGTCAATGTTTTCGAAATCAGTAGCTTCGTTACCTGCAACTCTTTCGGACAAAACTTTTGTGATAGCTGCTGTCAAAGTTGTTTTACCATGGTCAACGTGCCCAATGGTCCCGATATTGCAATGCGGTTTTGTTCTCTCAAATTTAGCTTTAGCCATTTTATAACGTCCTCCTTAATTTTCTGCCCTCGTGGGCTGTCTTTTTTGAATACAAAATTGATTGATGTCTGCGGCCACTCTGATACCTGCCAAAAATGCTGCTGCCTGCAGCTATTCCGGGGGCTTACGCAGAATGGCTGCCGTCCTGAGTTGCTTTCGCAGCATTACAAAAGCAACTGCGGTGTAATCAGCTATTTATGATTATATTCGATAATCACCGCTTTTTCAAGTGTTTTCTGTGACTTTCCCCTGCCTATCCAAAAAGATTTCACATTCCATGGATCCCAGCCAATGGCCCTGTCCCTGAAAGCTTTCCATCCAGCTTTTCAAGGATAGGCGGTTAGTTTATCAGTCTTTTGCAGTAATTACTTTTTCCTGAACGCTCTTTGGTACCTGTTCATATTTCTCAAAGAACATGGAATAGTTCCCACGTCCCTGTGTCCTGGAACGTAAATCAGTGGAGTATCCGAACATTTCAGCAAGTGGCACAAATGCCCGCACAATCTTGCCGCCGCCCAAATCATCCATGCCTTCAATACGGCCGCGGCGGGAGTTAATATCCCCGATTACATCGCCCATATATTCTTCTGGCATAGTTACTTCCACTTTCATAATCGGCTCTAACAGCACTGGAGTTGCCTTCTTCATCGCTTCCTTAAATGCCATGGAACCTGCAATATGGAATGCCATTTCAGATGAGTCAACTTCATGGTAAGAACCGTCGTAAACGGTAGCATGGACGCCCACTACTGGGAACCCTGCCAAAATACCAGCCTTGGTGGCTTCCTCAATACCTTCCCCAACAGCCGGGATATATTCCTTCGGAATGGAACCGCCCACAACCTCGGAGTCAAATTTGAACAGTTCTTCACCGTTGGCATCCATAGGCTCAAACCGCACTTTACAGTGGCCATATTGCCCACGCCCGCCGGACTGTTTTGCATACTTGTATTCCTGGTCAATCGGCTTTGTAAATGTTTCCTTATAAGCAACCTGGGGTGCGCCTACGTTCGCTTCTACCTTAAATTCACGGAGCAGACGGTCAACAATGATTTCCAGATGGAGTTCGCCCATCCCGGCAATGATTGTCTGGCCTGTTTCCGCATTGGTATGTGCACGGAATGTTGGGTCTTCCTCTGCAAGCTTTGCAAGAGCCTCGCCCATTTTGCCCTGCCCTGCTTTTGTCTTAGGCTCAATTGCCAATTCAATAACAGGCTCTGGGAATTCCATGGATTCCAGAATTACCGGGTGCTGGTCATCACAGATGGTATCGCCCGTTGCAGTAAACTTGAACCCTACTGCCGCCGCAATGTCCCCGGAATAAACTTTGTCTAACTCTGCCCTCTTGTTGGCATGCATCTGCAGGATACGTCCCACACGCTCTTTTTTATTCTTGGTAGCATTCAATACATAAGATCCAGAATTCATAGTACCGGAATACACACGGAAAAATGCCAGTTTCCCTACGAATGGGTCTGTCATAATCTTAAATGCCAATGCGGAGAATGGTTCTTCGTCAGAAGAATGCCTTTCTACTTCATTGCCATCCATATCTGTCCCTTTGATAGCAGGGATATCTACGGGAGAAGGCATATATTCGATTACTGCATCCAGTAATTTCTGGATGCCCTTATTCCGGTAAGCAGTACCACAGCATACAGGAATGGCTGCGCACTCGCAAGTCCCTTTCCTTAAAGCAGCTTTCATGGATTCCACAGACGGTTCTTCCCCTTCCAAGTACTCCATCATCAAATCGTCATCCAATTCGCATACTTTTTCTACCAGCTCTGTGTGGTACAGTTCTGCGTCATCTTTCATATCATCGGGAATATCAACAATTGAAATATCATCGCCTTTATCGTCATTGTAGATATAAGCTTTCATTTCAAATAAGTCGATGATGCCTTTAAAATCATCTTCCTTACCAATCGGAAGCTGAATACAAATTGCATTCTTGCCTAAACGTGTCTTAATCTGTTCTACCGCTCCGTAAAAATCAGCCCCAAGAATGTCCATCTTATTAATAAATGCCATTCTCGGTACGTTGTAGGTATCAGCCTGACGCCATACATTTTCTGACTGGGGCTCTACTCCGCCCTTTGCACAGAAAACGCCTACAGCGCCATCCAAGACACGGAGTGAACGTTCCACTTCAACAGTAAAGTCAACGTGCCCCGGAGTATCAATAATATTGATACGGTGCTCTAATGCACCTTCTTTTGGCTTGCTGTTTTCCTGTAACGTCCAGTGACATGTTGTAGCGGCTGAAGTAATGGTAATCCCACGCTCCTGCTCCTGCTCCATCCAGTCCATGGTCGCAGTGCCTTCATGAGTGTCACCAATCTTATAGTTAACACCGGTATAATAAAGAATACGCTCTGTCGTGGTAGTCTTACCAGCGTCAATATGCGCCATAATACCGATATTCCTTGTTCTCTCTAATGGATATTCTCTTCCAGCCAAGGTTTTTTCCTCCTAAATTCTTAACACAAAAGCATTGCCTTCTGGGGCATACTGCATTTGCAAGCCTGCCACAGTACAAATTTTACCAAAAACTTTTCTGCGCAGGCTAAGCATCTTCGGCCTGTTAGAACCTGTAATGCGCAAATGCCTTGTTTGCTTCTGCCATTTTGTGCATATCTTCTTTTTTCTTTACAGATGCGCCGGTATTGTTTGCCGCATCCATAATTTCATTCGCAAGCCTTTCTTCCATGGTTTTCTCGCCCCTCTTGCGGGAGTAGAGAGTCAGCCAACGGAGAGCCAATGCCTGCCGCCTGTCGGGCCTTACCTCGATTGGTACCTGATAAGTTGCCCCGCCGATACGCCTTGCCTTTACCTCTAATACAGGCATTACGTTATTCATAGCCTCTTCAAATACTTCAACTGCAGGCTTATCAGTTTTCTCTGCAACTCTGTTAAATGCCCCATATACAATTTTCTGGGCTACGCTTTTCTTACCATCTAACATAATGTTATTGATAAGCTTTGTAACCACCTTGTTATTGTACAATGGGTCTGCTAATACGTCTCTCTTCTGAGTATGTCCTTTACGTGGCACGTCGCTTCCCTCCTTAATCATCTTTTTGATTTTCTCGATTAATTCAACGGTACTCACAGTTCTGTGTTCGTGCGGAAATCTGTCTGTGGGGAAAGCCTGCCGCTTTCCGTTTGTCTCTATGCGTCAAAAAGAATGTACGCTCTCGCGGTTTCCAACACTAACCATTGTGATACTATTGTCTGCCAGAATTATTCTGAAGTTATATCAGATTATTTTTTGGCATCTTTTGGTCTCTTTGCACCATATTTGGAACGTGCCTGGCGTCTGTTTGCAACGCCTGCGGTATCCAAAGTTCCACGGATAATGTGGTATCTGGTACCTGGCAAGTCTTTTACTCTTCCGCCCCTGATCAGAACAACGCTGTGCTCCTGCAGGTTATGGCCTTCTCCCGGAATATAGCTTGTCACTTCAATTCCGTTGGAAAGACGAACTCTGGCGATTTTACGAAGAGCAGAGTTAGGTTTCTTAGGAGTTGCAGTTTTTACTGCGGTACAAACACCTCTCTTCTGGGGTGCAGAAGTATCCGTGG
>OFHM01001731.1_pt1 | contig 13632 bp, 7 predicted proteins | sample 1521311 | NCBI WGS metagenome assembly OFHM01 (sample SAMEA3504083, study PRJEB24116) | mouse gut metagenome | biome: mouse gut; feature: mouse-associated habitat; material: faeces | place: Denmark | collected 2011 | reverse complement strand
AAGGCACCGGTTAAAGGCGCCGTGAGCCGTCACCAACACCGTATCGCAGCTTCCCTCCAGGGGCATGATTTTCTCCCGGAGAAATGCCCCGGCACGCGCCCCAACCTCATCGAAGGATTCCGCCCCCTCAGCGGGTACATAACATTCCGGCCTGCACAGGAAATTATGCAGCGGGTGGGAAGGCTCCTTTTTGGGCGGGTCGAAAGCACTGCCTTCATATGCGCCGAAGTTCATCTCTATCAGCCTGCTGTCCGTTTCCAGCGGAATGTCCCGTCCTCCCGACAGGATCCGGGCAGTTTCCAATGCCCTGGACAGGGGGGAGCTGAACGCCCTGTCGAAGACGGTCCCCTCCTGCTCCAGCGCCCTGGCCGTTTTCTCTGCCAACTCTATGCCGAACGCATTCAGGGGCACATCGCTTTGCCCCTGCAGCCTGCGCTGCTTATTCCAGTCCGTTTCCCCGTGCCTGAAAAGATATATTTTCATGTTTGCCGCCTCCCGACATATTACAGCATCATAAAATCCACGTTCTCTCCGACCCGTTTCCTGATAAGGTCAATGAAAGACCTCTGCATTTCCTTGGTGTTGTAGCTCACTGAGACATCGCAGGACTTCTTCGGCGTGCCGCTCTTGTAATAGAAACGAACGGCATAGGATATGTAGCTGACGCGGACCTTGCCGCTGCGTACCGTTCCCGATATGGTCTCCGTCTCTATCTTGCCCACTTTATCCCCATCCACAACCGTCACCATTCCGTTCCAGTGCAGAACGACCCAGTAGCGGGTTCCAACCACCGCCTGGAACATGGCTTCCTTTGTCTTCTCACGCAACTCCCATTCCTTTCCGGCAGCTAGGATGTCCTCGGCAAACATCTCCTGTTCCGTGGCGGAAGGGAATATTTTCCCAATGCGTTTGGCAAATTTCTTCAGGATTTTTTCCGGCTTCGCCTGTCCCTTCTGGCCGTACCAGAACAATGCCCCTATCAGTTCCCCCAAAAGCAGTCCCAAGGGCAGCTGGAACGCAATCAGCCGCTGAGTGGGCGTTTTCACATAGATGCCGATTGCCGTCAGAATCACCACGCTGCCGATAACCGCTATATACGCCAGCCTGCGGCCCCGCTTCAGGCTGTATTCGCACCATTCCTCAACCCATTCCCTCTCCCATCCATAGAACTGCTCCATCTTGCTTCCGGAGGGAGCCGGCAGGGCAATCTTCTTCTTTTTCCCTCCCGTGAACAGAGACACCAGGCGAATCACAAATATCAAAAGGCTGAGTGCCGCTGTAAGCATGCATATCCAGATTTCGGATATATGCAGGCCGCCTACAACTCCGTCTTCAATATAATACCACTTCGCCCCCTCCAGAATCCCGTCCAGGTTCAGGCACATATTTTCTATTACCTTGCCGTAGGAATCGCTGAAATAGGCTTCCATGTATGCCTCATCTCCCGATAAATCCCAGTAAAGGCCGATTACTTCGCTGTCTTCCACGGCGTCAAGGACACGTTCCACATCCCCTTCCCCCATGGGTTCCAGTGTGCCCTCCACGACAGCCGGACTCATGTCCTTGCCTGCCCGCAGCTCCACCGCCAGCTTCAGATTCCACATCAGGTTCTCCAGCCTTCCGGAGTCCCCGTCCGGAACCGTCACATATAAGAACGCCTGGCGCGCCTCGTCGTAAGCCACATATCCCATCGTTTTCACACGGTCCGGATCACCCGAGTAATATTCCTCCACACAGGACGCAACCGGATATGGCACCTCGTAAGACACGTACTTTCCCTCTGCCTGTTCAAATGCCTCCTCTCCAATCGCCTCAGAACCGGCCCGCATCTTCAGGAACCCGGATCCTCCCACCAGCCAAAATCCCACCGCGCATGCAAGCGCACACAGCGTAACCGCGATACTCAACAGCTTTTTCATTTTCGTTCTCCTTTATGAATTTTATCTGTGAAGCGAGGTGTTTAAAAATTCATTCCTGCCATCTGTCGGAAGAAATTTTCAGACACGCTCCGGGATTATGCCTTTACGGCACAAAAAAAGAACCGTCCCCAAGGCTCCCAGGTCCTCAAAAACAGTTCTTCCAAGTGCGCCGCCAGGGGCTCGAACCCTGGACACCCTGATTAAGAGTCAGGTGCTCTACCAACTGAGCTAGCGGCGCATTTTATCTCACGCATGTCCTGCGTCTGTTGCTAACTTGTTGTTTCCTTAACAACAAAACAAATTATATTACATTCTTCTTATAAATGCAAGTGTTTTTTCAAATATTTTTTAAGATTTTTTTACTTTTGGCAATTTCCTCACTTTTTCACCGGTAAACACCGTTTTAACCGCCAAAATCACAAATTGCATTGGTCCCCAGGGCACACAGGACCCGCCACAGCACTTTGCGCAAGTTTTTGGCGCATCCAAAACCTGAAAGCACCTTTGAATTCCTGCCGTCTGCCGCGACAAACCGCGCTCCCCCATTCGCCGGAAGGCAATTTCCAAACATGCCCTAACGCCAAAACATACCCATGACAATCCCTGCCCCAACTCCGATCCCATACAGCAGCAGCATGATTTTCACATTCTCCCGCCTGTTGTGGTTGACACGGAACAAGACCAGAAGGCCAACGCCGGAACCGGCGAGAAGCCCTGCCATTGCCGCCCCCAGCCCCATGGCGCCCTCCAGGTACAGCCGGGTAATCGCCACGGAGCCGGCACAGTTGGGAATCAGGCCCACCAGCCCTGACAGTATGGGACCGATTACGGGTTTGTTTAAAATCAGCTTCGCCAGTGCCTCCTCCCCCGCATAATGCAGCAGCAGATTCAGCCCAAACGAAACCAGCAGGATAAAGAGGAAAATCCGCAGGGTATGGTTCAGGGCCGCCGGGATAATCCCCTTCTCGCAGCGGCACCGCTCCTGGGTGCAGATATCGGAAATGCCCTTCTGCCTCTCCCCGCCCTTTTTCCGCAGCATAAAGTCAACCGCCAGCCCGGCCGCCACACCGAATGCCGCTTTCGCCAGGACAATGCCCAGCACGGTGCCCACCGGTACCCGCTCGGATATCAGCACGGGCAGCATCTCGTCCGAAGTGGACAGGAAGATTGCAAGCAGGGTACCCAGGGAAATCACCCGCCCGGCATACAGATTTGCCGCTGCCGCCGAGAAGCCGCACTGGGGAACCGCCCCCAGAAGGCCGCCCATTACCGGCGCCGCCCTGTCCGCGCCCTTAATCCATTTCTGCATCCCCTTTCCGGCCCTGTGTTCCAGATATTCCATGGCAAGATAAGTCAAAAATAAAAACGGAATCAGCCTTACGCTGTCCATAAGTGAATCTTCAATCACATGCAGCATGACAAAACCTTCCTCCCCGCACATCAGGGTCCCGCGAAGCCCTTATAAGCCTGAACGGGTCAGCCAAACAGCTTTATCAGCAGTTCCCGGATCCGTGAAATCAGCTCCACCACAGTCTGATTTACAAAATTTTCAGGCATGACGATCTCATTTCCTCCCGGAACCATGGTGAGCGATACGCTTTTCACCATGGACAGCCGCCCTCTGTCCACCGGAAAGCCCAGGCGGGAAATAATACCCAATATTTTCTCGTCCGTTTCTCCCGGCTTCTCTATATGTAGCCGGAGCGTCAGCGGCACATCGCTGCCGCCTTCCGGCACTTCGATTCCCGCCGCCATCTGCCCCGTTTCCAGCGAATAAAGGCTTCGGCCCTCCCCCTTTTCCCTGTCCATCACAGCCAACAGGATAAAATACCGAACCGCGGAAATCTCGTCGCCCGTAAACGGAAGGCCGAAATTGCGGACGCTTTCCAAATCCAGCCCGAACATCTGCTCCACCTGTTCCAGGCTCATGTACAGCGATTCCTCCTGCTCCGGCAGCACAAGGCCGAACAACCGGAACTGTTCTGCCAGATGGCTGCGAACGGCATGGTAAATCAGCGTTTCGTTTATGACATCCATGTCATTTCCCAGATACAACTCCACGAGCGGATTCCCGGCACCCTGGGGATAAAGCAGGACATGAATGGTATCCTCCCACACATTTCCTCTGACGGTAAGATGGCACAGAGCGTCTTCCTCAAAGCCTGTCATGCCTGTCAGGACCGTAAACAGGCTGCCGTACTCTCTCCGCAGCGCTCCACTGTCCAGTTCCACTTCCAGTTCATAGGCATAATGCGCCAAATCCATATTTTCATGCAGATACCGGGCCGCCCTCCAAACCGGATAAAAGCGGATACCCAAACAGACCGCAGCCACTATCAGCAAAAGCAGCACGATACACCGGATGTATTTACCCATTCTTACGGTTATCCTTTCCGTAAAGCGAAAATCCGTGCCCTACTCCCGAATCTGTTTATACAGCTTCAGCTCTACAAACCCGTCTTCCATACGGATTTCCGCTCTATCCACCATCATCCCCACCAGGTGCAGCTGGCTGGTTTCGCCGAAATTTCCGGAACCCGCAAGTTCCCAGTAAATATCTTCTATCCCGTTGTTCCGCTGCTCCTCCAGTGCCTTCAGCTCCTTCAGTTTGTCCGCTTCCTCAGGGCTGTAATTGGCATGGAAGGCGATAATTCCCTGGCCTCCCTCCCTTTTAATGCTGGAATTGATTTGATCAGCCCCCACAGACAGGAAAAACATAGTCAGCTCCGCCACGATTTTTGCGGTTTTCCTCTGTTCATCAAACATTTTTCTCTTTCTTCCTCTTCCTATTTTTATATTCCGTCATAAAGCTGTCCATCACGGGCACCATTATGATTGCCACCCAGCCGGTACTGAATCCGTTGTTATAAAGGTTCAGCCCGCCATACATCTGTGAGGTGCATGTGGCAATAGCCACATGGAGCATCCCCGCAAAAATTCCCGCCGCCACGCCGAAGCGCCCTGCAATCGGCGCCAGCCCCACGGCAAAAATCGCCGCCAGCTGCACCCCCGGCGTTGTAGCCTCAAACTGGTTCAGGAGGGTGGACAGGTATACGCCGGCCAGGATCGGCAGATAGTTTTTCACGTGGGCGCCGAATGCGGCAAATCCGAATGCCGACAGGATCGCCCCCACCACCGGGCCTGACAAATCCCCTCCGATCAGATATATGTAGGTCTCGCAGAGAGTACCCACCATCGCCATATTCATCAGCGTGCTTCCCACACCTTCCATCAGCACGAAATCCGCCACCGCCCGTCCGGGATGCTTCCAAATCTTCCGTATACCGTTTAATTTTCCCCTGTCCAGGTACATTCCATACAAAAATGTCAGTAAAAAATAACCGTAAAGTCCCAACCCGATCCAGAGCGGCCTTCCCTCCCGCCAGATCAGCACCGACTCACATTCCAGCCCGAAGGACTTCAGGATGCAGACCATCACAAAGGCTAGGATGCCCGCCGAAAACCCCACGTTGAATAAAGTAAATCCCATATGGGTGGACGCCGTATGGGCGGAAAGCCCCGGCAGCACAAAACCGATGAGGATTCCGGCACCCACCGCGATCAGCAGATTGATTTTCCGGTCAAAGGGCAGCAGGAAAACCAGCTCCGTCACCAGCGGCGCCAGGCTTGTTCCGAACATGGCCGTATACAGATATCTTCCCAGTCTGGATCCATGCACCTTGGCATAGAGGGACGAGCCTATCAGGATCGGCAGAATATTCACCGGATTCTTCCCCCAGAGGGCATATCCCGCATTGATACTGATCGCCGCCATGGTCAATCCGGTAAACTTCACCTTCTCCCGATACAGCAAGCATATACTGATTCCCATCACCAGCACCGCGTTCATAAAGGAAGCGCCGTACCCGGCCAGTTCAAAATAATCCGTGATCAAGGCATCTCGCGAGACAACAATGGTCCACAGTCCCTTTATCACGCCAACGATCCCTTCTCTCTCCTGCACCATTCCTGCGACTCCTGCCGCCAACAGCAATATCATGGAAAAGATACAAAGCATCTTCAGTTCTATGCCCTCCAGCTTTCCCCGCATCGTTGTGTCCGCCATCTGTACCTCCTTGCCCATGAGTTCTCTGTCTATTTCCTCCGCTCCTGAAAAATTCATCCCCACCGTTCCTGTCCTCAAAAACGCTTCAAGATTCCTTACTATGTAGTTTACCGGATATTCGTCTAGAAAGCAATAAAAACTTCCAGACAGTTCTGTGTAAAATATGAATAAAAGAATGCATAAAATATTGTTTAGAATGGAAAACTTATATAATTGAAAAATTTTGAATATCATGATATCATAAAGATGGTACGAAACTGTAATCTGAATACCAGGTCGGTCAATTGGATTGACATTTATGAGGATGATGATATGAGAATAGAACGAGTGGACGACAAAACAGTAAAGTGCTTCCTCTCAAACGAAGAATTGGAGGAATATGATATCGACTATAAAGACTTTATCCTTCGAAGCGATAAAGCCCGGGAGATAGTCCAGGAAATCATTGAGCAGGCAGAAGAAGAGGTTGGATATAAGCCGCCCAAATTTGCTTTCGATCTGCAGATTATGATGCTGCCGGATCAGGGGCTGATTCTTACCTTTTCTGACAGAGATCCGGATATCCGGGAAAGCGATCAGTTTATAGAATGCCTGAAGGAAATGAAGAAGATTCTGGAGCGGACACGGGAGAAGATCACCCCCTCCCTTTCTGCATCTGCAGATGCCCAGAATTCCGGATCCCCTTCCCAGGATACAGGTAATCAAACGCCGGATACGGTCTCCGGCCAGAGAAAAGCATCTCAGTCTAAACAGGCCGATCGCCCCGGTTTTGCAGTATTCGCTTTCGCCGGCATCGGGCAGATTATGGAATATGCCTCCATGCTGCCTGCCAATCTGATGGTAGACAGCCGGCTATATGAAATGGATGGCCTTTACTATCTCTATCTGCTCAAAGGCCATGCTTCTTATGAGCGCTACAGCAGAGCCTGTGTTCAAGCCATGGAGTTCGCCAGCCTGTACGCCGCTGATCCGTCCCAGGTTGTACATCTGGAAGAGCACGGCCAATGTCTGATTGCCGAGAAAGCGATCCGCAAGCTTAGATCATAAGGCTGATATCACAAATAGATTCCGCAAAATAGATTCCCTACTGCAAAAGGGCTGCCCCGTCGATCAGGCAGCCCCTTCTTTTCTTCTTTTCTCCTTTTATCTTCTTCCCAACCTGTCCCCTCCGGCCCCGGGTCCTTTGGGCTTTCTCATCAATATCACCGCAGAACCGACCGCCACGCCCCCAAACAGGACGATCGCAGCTATCACTGCCACAAGCAACCAGTTGATTCCTTCTTCTGCCCGCTCCTGCTCCGGTTCAGGCGTCTCTTCCGGGAAAGTCACAAGGGAATCTGTCACTTCCTCCTCAGATTCCAACGGCGGTTCCTCGGTCTGCTCCGGTTCGGTGTCCTTCGGCTTCGGCGAACTTACCGACACTACCTCCACTCTGGGCGGTGTGGTCTTTGCAGGCTTGGTACTGCTTCCTGGTTTTCGTCCCCCCTGGCCCGTTCCCGGCCTGGCAACGACGGCCACACTTCCCGGTGTACCGTCCTCTTCCCCGTCATCACCATTGTCCCCGTTTCCGTCATCTATGGATCCGGGATTCTGCGTAGGCGCAGGTGTCCATATGGGCTCAGGCGCCTGGGTAGGGACAGGTTCCTCCGGCTGTGGCGCCTGGGTGGGCGGAGGCGTCTCCAGCGGCTCTTCCGGCGGCGCCTGGGTGGGCGAAGGTGGCTCCGGGGTAACTTCAGCTGCGGGAGGCGCTGCGGTCTGGCCGGGCGCCCCCATCTGCACGGTTCCCGGAAGCTCCACGCTCTCCATCCTTTTTAGTTCCGTCCCATAGACATACTGAAGGGAATCTTCCACCACGCTCACTGCCGCCGAAGCGTTACCGCCGTTCCCGTCCAGCACCACCAGCCTCCCCACAGTCAGGGAGTCCGTATTTTCCGCAAAAAGCGCATCCACTCCCGCCAGATACACATTCAGCTTTTTCCCGCCTTCATCATATCGGAAATCTGCTATTTTTGCATTGCTTCCCTCAAATTGGAATTCCACCCTTGATGCATCTGCGGAATTCACCGACAGGCTGAACTGGAGGGAGGATACTCCCTCCTTCGCCGCATGTTCCGAGACAATCGTGACCGTTCCCTTCTCGTCCAGCATAAAACCATCGCCGCTTGCCGCGTGTACCTGCATGGAAAACAGGGTCACCGGCACAAGTGCAGTCATAAATAATCTGGAAATCTCTTTCTTCATATCCACCTCTTTTATCGCTGCAGATCCGGAATACTATCCAAATAGACCTCAGGCAATACTGCCGGAACCTCCTCAAACAGAGAGTCACTTACAAGTCTCTGCCCCTCGTTGGTCTCCGCCTTGTTCACACGGTACAGCTCTGCACGGACCTTTTTGATCTGGCTTAAATCCGTATCGGGATCCAGCCAGTAAATCCATGTGCCGTCGGAAACATCCTGGATATTACCTGTATCGGGCACATCGGCCATGATAATCTGCTCCGCCTTCAGGGCATCCCCTTCCAGTCCGCCCACAATATTTCCGTTCTGATCATACAGGATGACCACATTATAGGCAGGGCTGCCCTTGTAGGAACCGGCAAATACGATGGAACCTTTCGGAATCACATCCGTATCCTTCTCTCCAAACTTGAATTCCTCCGCCAGTTTCCCTATAACGAAGCTCTTGCCTTCGCTGTCTTCGGTCCGCCGGAAGTCTACATTGTCTCCCGTAGGGCCAAGTACATCCAATTCTCCAATCGATACCGTATCTCCGTTGGCAGTCTTCAGAATCAGCTTCAGGGCCGATGCCGAATACGTACTCACATACTTTTCTCCGCTGGTAGAAAGGTAGATTGTCTGCGCGCCCTTGAAGGTTCCGTTTGCCACCTCCCGCCAGGTATCGTCAATCCGTACTTCGATCGAATATGCCCTTTCTGCCGTATCGCCCGGCGTATACTGGAAGCCTGCCACGGTAACCGTCTTGTGGAAATCCAGCAAAATCACCGCTTCTCCGCTGGCTGTAGCCGTATAAACTGTCTCCGCCTTGTTATCAATGAGCTTCTCTTTCTCCGCAGGCGCCTTCTCCGCTTCCGGATCGCTGCAGTATACCGTATCCTTGCTGCCAGGCTCTGCCGTTTCTCCCGCCGCCTTCAGGTTCTGGGTTTCTACTGTCCAGAAGGTTTTATCCAGACTGCCGTTATGCTCGATTTTCAGAGGATCCAGCGTCTTCACGGCAGAGCGGTTCAGGTATTTGTCAACTACCGTCACCTCATAGGATACCGTCCGATTATTCATGGTGGTAATGATGTCGCTCATGGTATTTCCTGTAGTGAAGCCCACGGTCTCCCGAATGGTCTTTCCTCCGGAAATCGTACACCGTACCACCTCATATCCCAATATATCAGCCTCCGGAATGGTCTTGGCGCTGAGGTTGAAATCGATCCGGTTGGCTGCCACCTTTGTAGCTGTCACGCCGTCACCTACAGCTTCTACCTTACCTTCCGTATCCAGTACACTGCTTCCGCCGCTCTCCAGCCTATATACTCTGGCTTCATCATTGACATAGTAAATGGCTCTGGTCTCCTTGGAGAACTGACCTGCATAAGCTCTGGTCCCCTCGTCCGGCGTCATTCCCCAACGCTGGAAGAAGTCCAGAATATCCTTTTCGGCCGCCGCGCAGGCTAAACGCATCAGATCCTGATCGCGGTTTCCGGCCAATGTCAGGGCCACGTTTCCGGGATGAGGCGCCTTCGCCTGATCTCTCGCATAGGTATCCACCCGTGCAAAGAACAGATTATTCAGCTGTTCCTCATAGTTTTCATAGGTCTTGTAATTATATCCGTTGTCATAGGCCAAGTGCAGCTGCCAGTACATAGCCAGCTGGGTAAATACATTGGAAGCCGGCCCCCTGGATCCGGATGTCACCTTCTCATACACCTTATCATATTGGAAGCGAACGCTGTCGTTAGTATCCCTTGCCTGGGCCAATACGGAGAAATAGTTGTTGGTCACCTCCGCCACCGCATATGCCCCCTGATTGATACAATGCCCGATCTCATGGGCAATGCCCCATCCGAAATAGGAACCGCTCTGCCATTTGCCATTCTCATCCCGCACAACCGGCGATGCGGTCACCATGCCGGAGGTAGAACCCCATCCGATTCCGATATGATTACCCGAGGCATACATAAAGGCTCCGGCAAACATTCTCTGATAGCGGATATTCAGATGCCTCAGCGGAATCCTGTCTTTCACATCCGGCGCATTGTCATTCAATCCCTTGTGCTGGTAGAACAGGTACATCATCTCGTCCATGGCATCCATGGAATTCAGAATTTTCCCGGCCCGTTCTTCCGCTGTCGTACCAGCGCTTCCGGAACCGGCCCAGATCTGTTGCGCCGGCAGGGAGAACATCATGGTATCCAGCAGAATGTCCGTGGCTCCCAGAATACACTCATCCGCCTTGTATTCTTTTTTCACCGATTCATTGGTTCCGTTCTGATGAACCTCCTGGTGCTTCGCCTGTATATTGCTCACATAGGTTTCCAGAGCCTCCACATAAGCCTGAGTTCTCTTCAGCCGCTCTGACTGCTCTTCCACCTGATACAAATCCAGTATAGGCACCTGTTCCCCGCCGCTGACACGGACCGCATACTGGTCATTGGCATTGTTTCCGGTATATTGTACATAGAGAGCTCCGCCGGCTTCGCTTTCCTTAGTCCACAGCTTGGGAACGGTAATCTTATTGGCTCCCACCTTCAGGGTAGCCACTGTGCTGCTCACTCCCCCTGCCTCTGAATTATACTGTGTCGCCACCAGCTGCAGGTTGGTACTTTCCCCTGTTCTCTTGGTATTATGCCCCACATAGATCATGATCTTATCCTGGGCTGCCGCCGTGATACCGATGGGCTGCCATGCGTTCAGTCCGCCGAATCCTCTTCCGGCATCCTGTGTGGTAATGGTACTGTGAATCTTCACCGGCGCACGCAGATCCTTTGCATTCAGGATATCTTCCGCATTTTTCAGCTCCCGCTCCAGAAGCTCTCTGTCCGGATGCAATTCCCCGCTTTCCTCGTCAGGGGTATTGATTCTCTCCCGCAGCTGATTGATGGTATCCTGATTCACCTCCGGTTTCAGCACCATATGGAGATCGTCCTCATACAATGCCAGAATATCTGCCAGCAAGGTATCGTAATGATAGAAATATACCTCTGCAACGGAAATGGTTCCCACCGCGGAATAACGTGCAAGTCCGAACTGAAGCTTTTTAATCTTTGCCATCTGGGGCAGTTTTACCACATAATAGCTCTTGCCCTGCGCATCCGTCCGTCTCTGCATGGATACTCCGGACACATTAGTCGCCGTCCCGCCTTCATCCCAATAGCGGACCTTAATATAGCTGATACCCGTATCCTGAGATGACAGATCATGGAAGGCAAAGGTATCCATCTCATAGGCCTGGTCAAACTCATACAACAGACCTGCATTGGTTTTTAATACACCGCCTACAGGATTATATCCTCCTGCATCCCAGGTATTTGCAAAATAGTAAGATGCCGGATCATGATCGACTGTTCCCCATGCGGTACCGGCCTGGGTATCCAGAGGACTGTCTTTCATGGCTGCGGCCGTGGTGGCATTAATAATATGGGCTCCCTTTTCTCCCACCTCTCCCCGATTAATCAGCTTATACTTGGGCATGGCTGCCGGGCTTAAGTCCGTGGTGGTAGCAGACACCGTAAGTGAAGGATCACTCTCTCCCAGTTCATTGACACCGGTCACATAGACAGAATATTTTACCAAATCCTTCAGTCCTGTAATGATATAACTGTTCTCCGAAATATTCTCAATCTTCTGGTATGTATCCGTGCCTTCTTCTTTATAATATACATTATAGGAGACCGTATCCTTCATATCCTTCCACGACACGATGATACTCTGGTATTTTCCTTCGGCATTCACATCGTCCGGCTTGGGCGGTCTGGAATTTGGCATCGGCGTAGCCGTCACCTCCTCGCCGTACCCGCTGCGCCATGTACCGTTGACAGACTGCACCTGTATTCTGTAGTCCAGATAATTGGTCAGCCCCTTGCCTCCGAAGGAAGTGAGATCCAACGCATTTCCGGTTACCATCACAGTCTCCGACTGCTCTCCCTGCTTCACCAGAACCTCATATCCTGTCACATTGACACAAGCTTCCCATGTCACACTGATCTTCCCGCTGTCCGCCAGGGCCTTCAGGTTTTTCGGAATATCCATCGCCGGCTCCGGAATACGCTCCCCCATGCCGTTTACAAATTCCACCTTGGAAATCTCTGCCAGATTCGCCTCCGCCGTCATCTCCCTGATCACCAGCGTCACCCGCTTTACGGCAATCTGGGTCCCCAGATGAAGCCGGATATTCCCCTTGGAATCCCGCTCCGCATATACATCAGCCCGGTCCAGCAAAAATTCCACATCGCTCACCACCGGAACCTCGATAGTCCCTTCGCCGCCCTCGTCCATATATGTAACCGTAACCGCAGCCTGTTTGATGGGATTACCCTCTCCTGTCTCAATAATGATGCCGTCTGCCTGGGCTGCCTTCCCGGCCTGTCCGTCAAAATCAAACTGTACGGTCACCGGATTCTCCGGGGAAATCGCTCCCCCTGCCGCAGGCGACAGAGTAACACTGTTCTGATTCTTCAGCATCCCGGTCAAGCTTCCGTTCACCGCTGTCCCGTCTCCGGCTGCAGGCATGATCACGGCATTGGGAATAAATTCCTCAATCCCCGCCTGCTTGTCTCTGGTATCATTGAAAGCCTTGGAGAAATACTCCAAATCCACCAGATTAACCTCTCCATCCCCGTTTAAGTCGGGCAGAGCGGAAAAATCCCCTTTGTCAACAGCGCTCACCAGCACATCCCTGTCTGCCTCATCTACCTTGCCGTCACCGTTCACATCTCCGATCACCAGCACGCCCGGATGGAGCACATCTTCCTCATAAGTGATCCCTGCCAGAAATCCTGTCATCAGATTGACGGCATACGCCCTGCCCTCTACCTGGATATTCTGCGTATATGTAGCGAACCCGTCCGCCATTACCGTTAAGACATATGCTCCGTCCGCCACCTTTTCGAAACTTGTCCTGGAAGGCTTTGTAGATTGTGCCTCTATGGCAATATAACTCGTTCTGGTCTGATTGGAAGCGTCTGTCAGAGTGACCGTGAAATTCACGGCACGATCCAAAAATAATGCCGCTCCGATGGACACGTCCACCTGACCCACAGGTCCCAGGGACCTCTGCCCCCCAATATTGCCCGCAGCCGGCTGATTCGTCTGTGTGCCCTGCGGAGTTCCGCCCTCCTGAGGGGGCTGCGTACCCTGGCCGTTTCCGCTTCCCTGAGACGGCTGAGACTCTCCGCTTCCACTCTCCTGAGAGGGCAGAGACTCCTGACCGTTTCCGCTTCCCTGGGACGGCTGAGACTCCCCGCTTCCGCTTCCCTGAGACGGCTGAGACTCCCCGCTTCCACTCTCCTGGGACGCCTGAGACTCCCCGCTTCCGCTTCCCTGAGACGGCTGAGACTCCCCGCTTCCACTCTCCTGGGACGCCTGAGACTCCCCGCTTCCGCTTCCCTGAGACGGCTGAGACTCCCCGCTTCCACTC
>OFHM01001730.1_pt1 | contig 13639 bp, 13 predicted proteins | sample 1521311 | NCBI WGS metagenome assembly OFHM01 (sample SAMEA3504083, study PRJEB24116) | mouse gut metagenome | biome: mouse gut; feature: mouse-associated habitat; material: faeces | place: Denmark | collected 2011 | reverse complement strand
AAGCCGATGCCAGGTGCTGGTAGACGGCCGGGAGGTGGTTCTCACCGACACGGAATACCGTATCCTCCACCTGCTGGCTTCCAATCGGAAGAAAATTTTTTCCGCACAGAATATCTACGAGAGCATCTGGAACGAGCCCTACTTTTATACCTCCAACAACACGGTGATGGTCCACATTCGCAATCTGCGCCGCAAGCTGGGGGACGATCCCCAGAACAGCCGGACGATCCGTACCGTCTGGGGAAGGGGGTACCGCATTGAGTAGGCGTATCACCGGGAGTCTGAGCGCCCAGCTGTTCTGCGGAGTACTGCTGTCTCTGCTGGCGGCGGCAGCGGCCTTTGTCCCATGTTTTCTGCTGGGGGATTATATCCTGTCCCACACCGTCTATGGAAAGCCCTTTATGGATCGAATGGCGGATCAGCAGTTTGGCAAGCTGCAAACCTATGTGGAGCAGGAGAGCATCACAGTCAAAAACCTTCACCGCCTGAACGCCTGGTGTGGCCGGGGAAATCAGGTATATCTCACGATCTACATGGACGATGCCGTCCTCTATGATCGCTCCGCCTCTGCTGAGGATACCCTGGACCCGGAAGAATACAGCCCTGCGTGGGAGAACCCGGAGCGGGAATACGACCTGATCCTCAGTGATGGCGCAGCCGTCCAAGCCTTTCTCTACTACTACACCGGGGATGTTTACTATTACTGGTCTCTGGTGTTTTCCGGCCTGATTGCTTTTGTGGTCTTTTCCCTGTGCTTCATTGCCTTTGTCCACCGGAAGCTGCGGTATGTGAAACGCCTGAAAGCAGAGCTGGATATTCTGGCCGGTGGCGATCTGGACTATCCTGTCACCGTGGAGGGGGAGGACGAGCTGGGAGAGCTGGCCTCCGGTATTGACCAGATGCGCCGGTCTATTCTGGCCCACCAGGACACAGAGGCGCAGATGCGTTCAGCCAGCTCTCAGCTGGTCACCGCTGTGTCCCACGATTTGAGAACACCTTTGACCTCTCTGCTGGCTTACCTGGAGTTGATGGATCGCGGTAAATATGACAGTGAGGAACAGCTTCACTATTTCATTGGTCAAAGTTTGGGCAAAACTTGCCAACTGAAAGATATGGCGGACAAACTTTTTGAGTATTTTCTGGTTTACTCCTCCGAGTGGGAGCCGGCGGAACTGGAGACGATGGATGCGGATCAAGTGTTTCAGCAGTTCTGGGGCGAGTACGCCTTTTCTTTAGAGAATCAAGGCTTTCATGTGCATACTGACTTCAACACCTTGGGTGGAAATCTGCGGATCAACCTGAATCTGCTCCGCCGGGCTTTTGACAATTTGTATTCCAATCTTTTGAAATACGCCGACCCATCCCGTCCCATAGAATTGGCTTATATTCGAGATAGTGATCAGGTTCGGCTGACTTTGGTCAATCATACCGCTTCCCGGCGGAATCAGCGGGAGAGTACCAACATCGGTCTGAATACCTGTCAGAGGGTACTTCAGTATCACGGCGGAACATTTTCAGCTCAGGAGCAGGATGGGCGGTTCCGGGTGACGGTAACGTTGCCGGTGGCAGTATGAAAACAGCGGACAGTCTCATACCTATGAGACTGCCCGCTGTTTTGCGCTATGGGTTCATGACTTTCTCAAATCGGAAAAACCCCTCTCCGCCCGGAAAATGCTCCTCTGCTAAATCCTCCTCCCCAGGATCGTGGGGGTCCGGATGATAGCGGTTATAGAACTCCACAATGTGGAACCCGCATTTGTTTACATAGAAGTGGATATTCCGCTGTTCAAAATAGGGTGTACCAGTTTCCCATACCCTTGTTTCTGGATACAAGGTCTCCACAGCGCGCCATGCGGCCAGTCCCACACCCTGGCTGTGACATTCCGGAGAAATGAAGAACAAATCCAGGTGGTTATGCTGGGTGGCCTCGTTGATGTTCACCACCACGCCTCCCACCCTCTGGCCGTCCAGCGTGACATGGTACACCGCCCCGCCGGGGGCATCGAAGGACTCCCACACCTCCCGGTCGGCGGGGATGGGGCCATCCTCCAGCGCGCCAAAGGTTTCGATTACCGCGGCTGCGAAAGCTTCCTGCAAATTTTTACAGAGCTCCGGCAGTTCCTCATGGCGTGCTGGAACTAAAGCAACTATTTTGTTCACAAAAGGACTCCTTTCCGAAAAATCTTTTGCTATCATACGCTGTATTCGCTCCTGCCGCAAGATACCATTTTGAAAATTAAGATTCTTTCAGAATTTAAGTCCTAAAATATTAAGAACTTCCATTTAGACTCAGCACCATCAGGAACGCCAAGGCTCCTGAAATTCCATTATCGAAAGGATATACCCTACTATGAAGCTCAACTACAAATTCAGAAGCGCCGCCGCAATCGCCCTGGCGCTAGTCATGGCCACCTCCGCTCTCACCGGCTGCACCGGCGGAGGGAAAAAGCCGGCGGAGAAAAAACCAACCTCTCAGACCCAGCAGGTAACGCCCCAAAAGGGCAAGGAGGACAAAAAGGCAGTCGCTGACAAGGATAACAAAAAAGAGGACAAGAAGCAGGATATCCCGGAAACCAAGCTGCCTAACGGCTATACCGACAAGACTGACACGGGCTCCGGAAGCCAGACCGAGGAGAAGATGGATGACAAGGGCTCCTCCAGCAAGGATGATCAGAAGAAGGACGATAAGGGCTCCTCCAGCAAGGACGATCAGAAGAAGGACGATAAGGGCTCCTCCAGCAAGGGCGACCAGAAGAAGAGCGATAAGGACAGCAAGAAGGCCAACACCAAAAAGTCCAGCCAGAAAACACCGAACAAGACCCTCAAGAAAAAGTTCGCCAAGACTCCTGCTGTCAGCGACAGCAGCTCCCTCAAGAAAGCTCCCTCCGCCAAGGCTGGGAAATAAGCTGACATAACCTCCCTATTCTGCGGCGGATAGCCCTCACCCAAGCAAGTGGGGGCTGTCCGCCTTGACCTTTGACAGGAAGAAGGCTGACACAATGAATACACAGACCATTCTGGTCGTTGATGACGATGCCGAGATCCGCGAGGGCATCCGTATCCTCCTCACCGGAGAGAACTACACCATTCTGGAGGCAGAAAGCGGCGCCCAGGCTCTGGAGCGGCTGTCAGAGGCGGTGGATCTGGTTATTTTGGATGTGATGATGCCCGGTTTTTCCGGTCTGCGGGTCTGTGAGGAAATTCGTAAGAGGTCCACTGTGCCGATCCTATTTCTTACCGCCCTGGCTCAGGATTCAGACAAGCTGGTGGGACTCACCGCAGGCGGGGATGACTATCTGACAAAGCCCTTCTCCTACTCAGAACTGATCGCCAGGGTCAAAGCTCTGCTGCGGCGGTACTGTGTCTATCGGGGCAAGGGCCAAACGGAGGTATTCAACCAGGACAACACCCTCACCGCTCACGGAGTAAAACTCAGTCTGGAGAGCAGCCAGGTGTGGGTAGAGGGCCAGGAGGTAGACCTGACCGATATCGAATACCGCATTCTCCGCCTTTTGATGGAAACGCCGCAAAAAGTGTTTTCCATCCAGAATATCTATGAGAGCATCTGGAACGAGCCGTACTTTCACATCTCCAACGGGACAGTGATGGTACATATCCGCAAGCTGCGGGTCAAAATTGAGGCAGACCCGCAGAACCCCCAGCGGGTAAAAACCGTCTGGGGCAAGGGATACCGATTTGAGGTGAAAGCTCATGTGGAACCGTAAGATATCCGGACTGACCGCCCAGCTCGGCGCGCTCCTTTCGTTGGCCGGCGCCGCTGCCATCCTGCTGTTTTGCTGTCTCTCTTTTGGAGGCAACGCGGTTATGACCCGGTACTTTGAGGACTCTGGTTTTCAGGAGAAAATGACACAGCGGCGGATTCAGGATCTGCAAAACTATGTATCTACGCAGGAGGTGTCCGCTAAAGACGCGGCCAAGCTTGCCCGTTGGGCAAAAAAACAGCCTCTGATTTTGATGGAGGTCTACCGATCCAACATCCTGCTCTACAGTTCCTCCGCTCCAGACGGACTTGAAGAAAACGAGGAGGAAGCCCCCTCCTATGAGTGGGTATCCTACTATCCCATTGCCTTTGCCGATGGCGACGCGGAGGTCGTGATCTACGCCAACGACACATTCCGTTGGTTTTTCTATCTGACGATCGGGGCGCTGATCCTCTCCTTTGCTCTGTTCCTTTTTGTTTTCCTTCGGGGCTGCCGGGGGCTGGTGCGGTACATCTGCCGGTTGAGCGAGGAAATCCAAGCGATGGAGGGCGGTGACCTGAATCAGCCGATTACCCTTCAAGGAAATCATGAGCTGACTCAACTGGCCAAAAGCCTGGATGCCATGCGTCAGGCGTTTAAAACCCAGCGGGAGCGTGAAAATGCTGTCTTTCGGGCAAACCAGACCATGATTACGGAAATGTCCCACGATCTTCGGACTCCGCTGACCACCTTGCAGATTTATACCGATATTCTGCGATTTCAAAAATATGAGCCGGAACGCTTGCATGAGTACCTGGAGAAAATCGACACCAAGGCCAGTCAAATCAGACAGCTTGCGGAAAATATTTTTGAGTATTCCCTGATCTCCTGTGAGCAGGCGGTGGAGATGGATCCGCCCGTCTCCGCCCAGGAGGTGTTCCACGATATTCTGTCGGAGATGGTCGCCTATCTGAGTCAGCAGGGCTTTCAATTTTCTCTGGAGCTGGACTGGCCTCCGGATTTGATTCGGGCCTATCAACCGTATGTGAAGCGGCTGATCGACAATATTTCCTCGAATATCGTCAAATACGCTGACACAGGTATTCCTGTACAGATCAAAGTTGCCAGGGAGATAGACGGTGTTTCCCTCTCGTTCCGTAATGCAGTCCGGCCCGACGAATTTGAACAGGAAAGCACTCACATCGGTCTGTCAAACATTAAAACGATGATGGCTAAAATGGGTGGGATATGTCAAATTGCGCAGGTACATGGTTCATTCCAAATTCAAGTTTGTTTGCCGTTTTATCGCAAATAATGAGCAAATTGAAGGTGGAGTGTTATGTTAAATTGTGATTTAACGCTCTTAGGCTTTCGGCTTCGTAATGCCCGGAAGGAATGTGGACTTACTCAAAAAGAGCTGGCAAAGCAAACCGGATTATCGGTCAAAACGATTCAAGATATAGAAAAGGGACGAAAAAGCCCAAGTTATAAAACAGTTTTGCGCTTGATGTCCCGCCTTGGAGTATCCCCCAACACAGCCTTCCTTATCAAAGAACCAACTTCAACAGAGAAAATACAATTTTTTCTTGAATATTTCCAGTCATGCGACCCAAAAAGTCAAGATATACTGCTCAAAACTTTGTATTTTTTGGCTGAACAACTGCGCAATTTTCACGATGAATCAAATTGATTTTCTCCGTGCCAGTTTTTCATCACAAAAAGGAGCACCGTGATTTACTTATCTGTTAAGGAGCGTATCATCTCAAAAAAATCATACGATTTTCACGGTGTATCCCTGAGTGTAAAGCGGTACAATTATTTTCCCTAAACCAGAGCTTAAATACATATACAAAAACAGCAAAACAGAGCGCCAGACGGTCAATAAGACTGTCTGGCGCTCTGTTTTGTCGTTTTTCAGGAGAACAAGTCGATTACCCATCGCCTTGCTGTCCAAAGAGGCGATGGCAGCCCTACATAGCGAAATACCCGTGACCTCCCGCTCAGAACGCATTTCCCCCAAAATTCTGAGACAGGAGATTATGAAATGTACTACAACATAGAAAAAAGCGGGGCGCAGATCCGGCAGCTCCGCACGAAAAACGGTCTCACTCAGGAAAAACTGGCATCGACGCTGAATATTGACCGGAGCCTTCTGAGCCACGTTGAGGCCGGCAAAAGGGGCTGCTCGGTGGATCTGTTTGTGCGGCTCTCTGACTTCTTCGATGTATCGTTGGATCTGCTCATCCTGGGCAAAGATCGGCCCGCACCGCTGGATACGAAAGACAGGGCCATGCTGAAAACCGAGATTGAAACGCTGGTGGGACAGTTGGAGGCATTCAAGGAAAAACTGTGATAGATGTGACTGCTTGTCACGGGGATGTGACTGTACCACTCTAAAAAATACCCCTTTGATTTTCTACAATGAGTACATAGCCCACGGGCTTTGTACCTTGAAAAGTTCATACCAGCAGTACGGATTACCACGCAGACAGACGCACAGTGCGCGCCATGACCCGGAGGGGACAAATTCCCCTCCGGGCCGCGATAAAGCCTGTGCGGGACAGCCCCCGGCCATGCTGTCCGTCACACTCGGAGTTGAAAGCAGTAGAGACTCCCAGCGTGTGCCTGCAGAGGCCCGCCGAACCTCGTCCGTGCTGTTCCCTATATCTCATCGGGGCGCGAGCTGCAAATGCGATGAGTACAAGAAGATGAAACCCAAAATGAAAATTAGGGGTAATTTACGGATGAATACAGATAACAGGCAAAATGCCCATAACGAGATAGATCATATCTTCAAAGACCTATTCCCCACCCAGGCCATGCCGGAGCGCCCGGAGCAGATCGCCCTGAGCCACCGGATGCTGGACGCCATGCTGGAGGGCGGCATCGCCCTGTGTGACGCCGGGACGGGGATTGGCAAGACCTATGCCTATCTGGTGGCAGGGACGGTGTTCAGCCGTTTCCGGGCCTCCAGCGGGCTGGAGGCTCTGCCCATCCTCATCTCCACCTCCAGTATAGCCCTCCAAACAGCGGTGCGGGATGAATACCTTCCCTTTCTCTCCGGCCTGCTGCTGGAGGACAAGCAAATCACCCAGCCCATCCAGGCGGTGATCCGCAAGGGCAAGGGCCACTATGTGTGCGATGAACGGCTGGAACGGCGGCTGGGCCAGTTGGATCTCTGCAAGAAAAACTGGAGAGCCGGAGCCGCCCTGCTTACGCTGCGGAACGAGCTGGACATGGACGAGGCCGCCCATCTCAGCGGCTATGACCGGGAGCGCGTCTGCGTTCCCCAGACCTGCGACTGCCAGCGGGAAAGCTGCCGTTATCTTCTCTTTTTAGAGCGGTGTGATACCGGCCTTTTTCTCTTCCAGATCTGCAACCACAACCTATTGCTGGCAGACGCCATCCACCGGAGCAGCGGGCGCAGGCCCATCCTCCCGGATACCAGCGCCCTTGTCATAGACGAGGCCCACAAGCTGCCGGACGCGGCCCGCCAGATGTTTGGCATGACCTTGGGTATGGAGGATATCCACTCCCTCTCCCAGAGCCTACGGGCCGAGCGTTTTCTGCTGGCGGCGGAGCTGTGGCATGATGCCGCCGCGCCTCTGGTGCGGAAGCTGTCCAAGCCAGCGGGAGAAGGACACTCCTTCGACACCTACGCCAGACTGCTGGCCGCGCCGGAGCGCAAGCTGAAGGTGATCCACCGCCAGCTCAAAGACCTGCTGACACGCAGTACCCGCAGACAAGTGGAGAACCTCGCCAAGACGGTATCCCTGTTCCGCAGGGATCACGATGGCATGGTATTATACGCCATGGACGACGGGCAGGGCGGTGCCATGCTGTGCGCCACCATCTCCGATCTGACCGCCCAGCTCCGCCAAACGCTTTGGCGGCAGTTGCGGCCTGTGATCCTCACCTCCGGCACGATGGCCGTGGGCGAGGACTTCCGGCGCTTCAAAGAGGAAACGGGTCTGCTGGCGGACAGCCGGGTGATGGAATCCGTCTCCCTCTCGCCCTTCGACTACGAGAAGAACTGCCTGCTGTACCTGCCGCAGCACCCTCCCCACCAGAAAGCGGCGGATTATTATAATCAACTTGCCGGGGAGATCGCCGCACTGCTGAAAGCGGCCCAGGGCCACGCCTTGGTGCTGTTCACCTCCTACGCCGCCATGTCCGCTGTGAAGGAGCGGCTGAAGGGGCAGACACCCTATCCGCTGTTCACCATGGGCCGGAACGCGGTACATACCATGGAGCAGTTCAAGGGCCAGCCGGGGAGCGTCCTTCTGGCCACCGGGGCCGCATGGGAGGGCTTTGACTTCCCTGGCGACTGCGTGTCCCTGCTGATCATCCCACGCCTGCCCTTTGCCGTCCCGGACGCACTGAAGGAAAAAGAGCGGGAGAACCATCCCAACCTCCATCTGTTCATCCGGGCGGTGGTGGTGCCAGAGATGCAGATCAAGCTGAAGCAGGGCTTCGGTCGGGCCATCCGCACCGAGACCGACACCTGCGTGGTGGCCATTCTGGATGAGCGGGCTGCCGAGGGTAAACGCTACAGCAAGGATGTGCTGGCCGCCCTGCCGGAGATGCCAGTCACCAGCAGTTTAGAGGACGTGGCGAAGTTTATCCAGCAGGTGAAAGGACCGGACTATTTCCGGGAGGCATCCGCATGATCAATGTGAAGAACGAGATGCGGTATATCCTGGTGACCCGTCTGCTGGAACAGGCGGCGGAGGCCGGCCTTTTGTCCGCCGAGGAACTGTGGGCCGCCAAACGGCTGGCGCTGGAACGCTACCGCCCCGCAACTGTGTGGGAATAGTGATAGCTATTCCCGCCAGGGTGTGGTAGTGTTGTCGGTACCCAAAGGAAAGGAGGCCACACCAGATGAGCAAAACAGTGACCATCATCCCGCCCAGCGAGAGCAAGCCAGATACCCTGCGGGTGGCGGCATACTGCCGTGTCAGCACGGACCTGGAGGAACAGGCGTCATCCTATGCTTCCCAGATCCGCAGTTACACCGAGCTGATCAGCCAGCATGAGGGCTGGGAGCTGGTGGACATTTACGCCGATGAGGCGGCCAGCGGCACGAAAACGGACAAGCGGGAGGACTTCAACCGTCTTCTGGCCGACTGCCGGAAGGGCAAGATCGACCGGGTGCTGGTGAAGTCCATCTCCCGCTTTTCCCGGAATACCAAGGACTGCCTTGCCGCTCTGCGGGAGCTGATGCGGCTGGGCGTGACCGTTCAGTTTGAAAAAGAGAATATCGACACCGGAACGCTCACCACAGAATTGATGGTGAGCGTTTCCGGTTCCTTGGCCCAGCAGGAGTCCATGTCCATCTCCCAAAATATCCACCAGAGCTATCGCCGGAGGATGGAGCGGGGCGAGTTCATCACCACAAAACCGCCCTACGGCTACCGGCTGGTAAATCGGAGAGACCTGGAGATCGTGCCGGAGGAGGCGGAGATCATCCGCTGGGTGTTTGACGCCTATCTCGGCGGACAGAGCGCCAAGGATATCGCAAACGAGCTGATCCGCCGGGGTGTCCGGGACCGGAAAGGCAACGTCCACTGGACCACCAGGGAAATCTACTACTGGCTGTCAAATGAGAAATATGTGGGCGACACCCTCTGCCAAAAAACCTACAAGACCGGCTTCCCCTTTGTCCAGAAGATCAACCGGGGCGAGGTGGACCAATTCTATGTGGAGGGGACCCACCCGGCCATCGTCAGCCAGGAGGTGTATGACAAGGCCCAGGCCCTGCGGCAGATGAAGAAAAAACAGTCCAAAGGCCCGGACGCGGTCTACCCGCTGTCCCGGAAAATGTGCTGCGGGATCTGCGGCTTCACCATCTACCGAAGGGTGACCCGGAGAGGCACTGGTGCCTGGAGCTGCGGACGGCATCTGAGAAGCGCCGCCAACTGCCCCACAGGCCCTATCCCGCAGGAAACCATCTACGATGCCTTCCTGCGGATGTACAACAAGCTGCGGCTCCATGATGGCATTATCCTCAAGCCTGCCCTGAGCCAGATGGAGGCCCTGGAGACCGCCGTACAGCGGGACAACCCCGCCATGCTGGAGGTAAACAAGGCAATCGCCCAGGCCACCGAGCGCGGCTATAAGATCAGCAAGCTCCGCGCCAACGGCCTGCTGGATGCGGACGCCTGCGCCGCTCAGATGGCCGCCAACACCGCTCAACTGACCCAGCTCCGGGCCAAACGCCGGAGGCTGCTGAAGAATGATGACATTGGCGAGGCGGCGGAGGCCCTGCGGCAAACGGTGGACGCCATCCGTCAAGGCCCGGAACGGCTGGAGCGATTCGATGAAGCCTTGTTCGAGGAGCTGGTAGAGCAGGTCGTAGTCAGCCCCACCGCCCTGCGGTTCCGGCTGCACGGCGGCATCGAGGTAACGGAACGGATCAGGGAGGACGCAAAATGAATCGGAAAGTGCTGTATGGCTATCAGATCGAGGACGGGAAGCTGGTTCCCCAGCCCCAGGAGGCGGCGGTGGTCAGCCGGATATTTGCCCTCTGCCTGGAGGGGAAATTTCAATGGGAAATATCGGACATCCTGAACGCCGAGGGCATACAGTACAGCCCGGACTGCCCTGCGTGGACAAAGTTCAAGATATCCCTGACCCTCAGAAACCAACGATACGCCGGCGCTGACGGCTACCCTGTCCTGATCGGCAGCGAGACCTTCCAGTCCGTCCAGACGTTCCTCCAAAAGAAATGGGGGAAGCACGTTCATCGGGAGCGTCCGGTGTCAGTCCTGCGGGAGACACTGCGCTGTCCCTGCGGCGGACGCCTGAAGCGGTGGTTCAGCAGTGTACATAGACCCGACACGCTGTACCTTCGGTGCGCTGAGTGCGGCGGGGAGGCCGTCATCCCCGATGCGGAACTGCTGGCGGAGGTAGAGCGGCAAGCGGCGGAGTACACGCCTCCGGCAGAGGGCGGATACACTCCCTCTGAGGACACCGTCCGCCTGACCAACGCCATCAACCGGGGGCTGGAGAGGCCGGAACACCCGGAGGACGTGGTGGCCCTGATCTTGCGGGGCATCTCCGCACGGTACGCCTGCTTTGAAGCACCGGCAGCCTCGCCGGATACCCAACGTTTGATAAGAGAAAAAGCCTATGCGCAGGCGATAAAATATATCACCATCACTGCGGAGAACGCGGTGACAGTGACCTTTAAGTAACCGTTCATAACAAATTGGGAAAGGAGCCGTCATGGAACAGACCGTACAGCGGGAACGGAAGATACGCATCATCCCCGCCACGAAGCCGGTATCGGCCCCTGGACGGGCCTCCGGCAGCAAGCAGCGGGTGGCCGCCTACTGCCGGGTGTCCACTGACAGCGAGGAACAGCTCACCAGCTACACCGCCCAGAAAGACTACTATACCCAGAAAATTGGCGAGAACCCCGATTGGGAGATGGCCGGTATCTTTGCTGATAAAGGCATAACCGGCACAAGTATGAAAAAGCGGACGGAGTTCAAGCGGATGATCGCCGCCTGCAAACGGGGCCGCATCGATCTGATCCTCACCAAATCCCTCTCCCGCTTCGCCCGGAACACGGTGGACAGCCTGGAGATGGTGCGGATGCTCCGGGCCAACGGTATCGGTGTGATTTTCGAAAAAGAAAATATCAATACGCTGACGGAGTCCAGCGAGTTCCTGATCACCCTATTCAGCGGCTTTGCACAGGCGGAGAGCGAATCCATCAGCAAAAACGTGATATGGGGCATCCAAAAGAGCCGGGAAGCGGGGAACGTACCCTTCCAGTACCGTAAGCTGCTGGGCTACCAGCGGGGGGCAGACGGCCAGCCGGAGATCATCCCAGAGGAGGCGGAGACGGTGAAGCGCATCTTCCGCCGCTACCTGGACGGGTGCAGTTTGGGTCAGATCAAGGCGGAGTTGGAGGCGGACGAAGTCCCCACCTCATGCGGAATCCAGGGCTGGACGTATCAGGTGATCCACAACATCCTGGTCAATGAGAAATACATTGGCGACGCCCTTCTGCAAAAGACCTATACCACCGACTGCATCAGCAAGACGGTGAAGAAAAATCAGGGGGAGCGCCCCATGGTGTACGTGGAAAACAACCACCCGCCCATCATTCCGAAAGAGATATTCTATCAGGTGCGGGAGGAGATGGCTCGCCGGAGCAGCAAGCGGAAGGTGATGCAGAAAACTGCCAAGACCGAGCAGGGCAAATACTCCGCCAAATACGCTCTGTCCGAGCTGCTGGTATGCGGAGAGTGCGGGACGCCCTACAAGCGATGCACCTGGACCAGAAACGGCAAAAAAAGGATCGTCTGGCGGTGCGTCTCTCGGTTGGAGTTCGGCACCAAATACTGCCGCACCTCCCCCACCTTGGACGAGGGACAAACTGCACCGGGCCATCCTGGAGGCCATCAACGGTCTCGACCAGACCGGGCAGGAGATCACGGAGGAGTTCCTGGACATCGCCAGTCTCGGCCAGCAAGGACAGGAGAGCGGCGGAGTTGACCCCCTCGCCCTGCGCCAGCGGCTGACGGCTTTGACGGCGGAACAGGCGGTGCTGATGGAACAGGCGCTGGCACTGCCAGAGAATATGGAAAACAAAGAATTGAACGCCCGACTCAGGGAGATCGCAGAGGAGCGGGAGAGCATCCTGAATCCGCTTGGGACGCTTCGGCGGGCGGATGAGCGGCAGACTGGCCAAGCGGCCCGGATGGAGTGTCTTCGGAAATTTGTTGAGCATCGGGAAACGAAATTTGCGATATACGATGACGCCATCACCCGCAAGTTTGTGGAATAGATCACCGTCCTGGACACTGAAACCATCCGCATCAAGTTCCGCTATCCTGGGCTGGAGGTTGACAAAAGCCTGAACTGACAGGGAGGCTCATGATGGAAATTTATATCACGGGAGACCTCCACGGAGATCTCCGGCGTTTCCAGCCGAAGGTCTTCTATGAGCAGGAGGGCCTCACAAAAGAGGACATCGTTCTGGTGTGTGGAGACTTCGGCTGCGTGTGGCACGGCGATGAACGGGACGATGAGAGTCTGAACTGGCTTGAGGGACGCCCCTTCACCACAGCCTTCGTGACCGGGAATCATGAAAACTACGATGCCCTGCGGAAGTACCCCCTGGAGGAGTGGCGGAGCGGGAGCATCCGGCGAATCCTCCCCTCGGTCATCCTGCTGGAACGTGGACAGATATTCAGCCTGGGCGGGAAACGGTTCTTCACCATGGGCGGGGCCAGCAGCCACGACATTCAAGACGGCATCCTGGAACCGGACGATCCTCTGTTCAAGAAAAAATGCAGGGAACTGGACGCCAGGGGTGCGATGTACCGGGTGAACCACCTGTCCTGGTGGAAGGAGGAACTGCCCAGCGAGGATGAGTACCAGACCGCCAGAGCCAACTTGGACAGAGCAGGCTGGGAGGTGGACTACATCATCACCCACTGCTGTCCCTCCAGTGTGCAGGACGAGCTGAGCAGCGGATCTTATCAGGCCGATGCCCTGACGGATTTCCTCGATGAGATCGCCCAGCGGTGCCGGTTCCGATACCAATTTTTTGGACACTACCATACCAATAAGGTTATCCGGGAAAAGTTCGTTCTGCTGTATGAGCAGATCATCAAACTGAAGCTGTGAATGGAAAGCAGGTCTCAGGAATGGACACGAAGTTGATTCCTGAGACCTGCTTTCCATTTTCGGAAATTTCGCCTGATTTTTCAAATTTTCCTTTACACTTTGGCCGATTTATGCTATACTGTAAACAGTAAGCGATGGGTGCCCAATTTTTGTATAAGATGGTGCGGCAAACGATGAAAACCGTTGCGGCGCAACGGTTGAACAACCCTACCCAATCTGAACAAATTGTTGTCAGTTGTTCGGATTAGGTGGGGTTGTTTTATGTCTACAGCCCTTGTGCTTCAAGGGCTGTA